>Ga0335070_10006043_pt1 | contig 14260 bp, 13 predicted proteins | sample Lox_Sample_13_FD_206722 | JGI IMG/M metagenome (GOLD analysis project Ga0335070, IMG submission 206722) | Soil microbial communities from Loxahatchee National Wildlife Refuge, Florida, United States - Lox_Sample_1.3 | ecosystem: Environmental > Terrestrial > Soil > Wetlands | place: USA... | reverse complement strand
CTGTCTCGGCCTTTTTGCAGGGCAGGAGGCTCGCAAAGGGGATGAAGGTCGGATGATGGAAAGGTGGCCGCGAGGTCTGACACTCAAGGTCCTCCATCCCCTTTTCATGCTCATCGGGTCTTTCTCAAAGGAGCGGAAGGAGGGGCTCCAGGCCCTTATCATAAGTCTCAATAACAGACTGGTGAGAATGGAAAAGCCAAAGGCGAAGAGGATACTCCTTCTCCTTCCCCACTGTCTTCAGATAAACGAATGCGACATACGAATCACTCACAATATCTACAAATGTAAACGGTGCGGAAAATGCGAGATCAAAGACCTCATTCAGATCGCTGATGACAACAAGCTTGATCTCTTCGTGGCGACAGGCGGAAATCTGGCGAGGAAGATCGTGAGGGACCTCCGTCCTGAGGCGATTGTTGCCGTTGCCTGCGAGAGGGACCTCAGCAGCGGCATTGCAGACTCCTATCCGCTCCCGGTCCTCGGCATTTCGAATGAACGTCCCTTTGGGCCCTGTTTCAACACGAAGGTCAGCCTTGAGAGAGTCAAGGAGGCCATTGCGTTTTTCTGTGGACCATAAGGTATGGGGGGATTACCCCGCCCCTATGGTCACAATCTGATGGCGACTTCCAGAGAACTGTCCTTAAGGGCCTTGGAGGATATCGAGGGACAAGGGCGAAAACCAAAGGACGTCCTTGAAGACCTTGCTGTCTCCCTTGACAGCAAGGACAGGGCATTCCTCATGGAACTTACCTACGGGGTTTTGCGGCACCGTGATATCCTTGACTGGATACTGAGGGGGTTCCTTAAAAAGCCGTCCGGTCTCGGGCGCGGAACGCTGAATAACCTGAGACTCGCCCTCTTCCAGGTACTCTTCACGCGGGTTCCGGAATGGGCTGCCGTTCACGAGGCTGTAGAGATGGAGAAGAAGACGGGCAGGCCTGAAGTGGTGAATGGCGTCCTGAGAAACCTCCTCCGCAACATCGACGCCGTGAGGCTTTCACTGGACAACGTCAGTCGTGAAAAGGGCCCCCGGAACATTGCCCTCAGGACGTCCCATCCCGAGTGGCTTATCAGGCGATGGATCAGCCGTTTCGGCGAGGCCGAAGCAGCGGCCCTTGCGGAGGCGAATAACAGGATACCTCCCCTGACGCTGAGGGTGAACACCCTGAGGAGTAAAAGGGAAGAGATGATCAAAAACCTCTCGGAAATGCAGATCGCGGCCGAACCAACGCCCTTCTCTCCCGATGGTATTCGACTGAAGGAATCCTACTCATTCAGGGAACTGCCCTGGAAGGATTCTCTCGTTGTCCAGGATGAGGCATCACAACTCATTTCCTATCTCCTTGGGCCGCAGCGGAACGAGCGGATACTCGATGCATGCGCTGCGCCGGGCGGAAAGACTACTCACATTGCCCAGCTTATTGAAGACGAGGGTGAAATTCTCGCCGTTGACAGTAATCCTTCAAGAATTGTACGTCTCAAGGAAAATGTATCCGTTCTCGGTCTTTCATCAATAAGGACCTTGGTCGCCGATATTGCCGAATATGCTCAGGAAAGACCCTTTGACAGGATTCTCCTTGACGCACCCTGCTCTTCTCTCGGTGTTGTACGCCGCAATCCAGACGTCAAGTACCGCCACACGCCAAAGGACCTCCTGGAATTCAGATCAAGACAGATCGGGCTTTTGCGTTCTGTGTCAAGGATGTTGAAGCGCGGCGGCATCATGGTATACTCGGTCTGTTCGACAGAGACCGAGGAAGGTGAAGCTGTCCTCAGAGAGTTCTTGAAGGATTCGGGAGATTTCTTTATTATAGACAGTGACGTTTCCTTTCTCAGGGGATTTATGAAGAATGGATTCTTCCGGACCTATCCCCACAAGAACGAAATGGATGGTTTCTTCGGGGTGAGACTGTGCAGAAAGGCGTGAAGAAGGTCTTGATGATACCCGTCTATATCTTCGGGTTTCTCCTCATGGGGTTATTGTCAGGCTATCTCACCTTCAAAGTGATGAGCTTTAGCAAGACCGTTGATGTGCCGGACCTGAAGGGAAAGACCGTGATCGAGGCGAACGAACTCCTGAGCAAGAGTGGGTTGTTTCTGAAGGTAGAAGGCGAAGATTACGACCCTATAATACCGTCCGGCCGCATTCTACGGCAGGACATTCCTTCGGGAAACAAAGTCAAGGAAGAGCGGGGGATAAAGGTTTTCCTAAGCAAGGGCCCGAAGGTCCAGTTTGTCCCTGACCTGATAGGCCAGACACTTCAGGAAGCAGAAACGACCCTTGCGAGAAGCGGACTGAAGGTCGAGAAGGTCATCCGCATACATTCGGACACGGTAGCGAGGGACAGGATCCTTTCTCAGCGGCCTGAGCCTGATGAGGCATTGAAGGATTCCCTTTCTCTTGTCGTCAGTTCGGGGCCTTATGATATACTCTATTTTTGCCCCGATTTTCTTGGCAAGAGCAGGGACGATGCTTTGAGTCTCTCTGAAAAACTCGGCCTGAAGGTAGAGTTTACGGGCCAGGGGCAAAGGATCAAGGCACAGAAGCCGAGACAGAATACGCTCTTTCGATCAGGAGAAACCGTCATTCTGCAACTGGAAGGAGAATAACGTCTCGATGATTAAGCTCGCACCCTCGATTCTTTCAGCTGATTTCATGAGGCTGGGCGATGAGATCAAGGCGGCAGAATCAGCCGGCGCCGATATGCTGCACCTTGACATCATGGACGGCCACTTTGTTCCGAACATAACAATAGGACCCTTCATTGTAGAGGCGATCAGGAAGGTCACGAACCTCCCTCTCGATGTCCACCTTATGATCGAAGAGCCCGACAGGTACCTGAAGGACTTTATCAATGCAGGCGCCCACTATCTCACCGTCCATGCAGAGGCCTCAGTCCATCTTCACAGGACCGTGCACTGGATAAGAGAAAGCGGTGCTCAGGCAGGGGTCTCGATAAATCCAGCAACGCCCGTCTGGAGTCTCGACAGCATTCTCTCAGAGGTTGACCTTGTCCTGATCATGTCCGTCAATCCCGGTTTTGGCGGACAGAATTTCATACCCCAGGCGATCGAGAAGGTCCGTATGGTGAAGGGGATGCTCAGTGAAAGGGGGCTTTCTGCAGTCATTGAGGTAGACGGCGGCATCAAATATGAGAACGCGCGGGAAGTGGTCGAAGCGGGCGCCGGAATACTCGTTATGGGCTCAGCCTTCTTTCATGCAAAGAATTACCGGGAACTTGTGGTGAGGCTGAGGGATCGGCTCCATGGTAAATGACCTTTTTCAGAAAGCGGAAGAACTCCGCGAGGACTCAGAGTATCACAAGGCGTTGTTGTTATATCGGAGAGCCCTGAGGATAGCGAGAAAGAACGGAGAGAGAGAGGACGTGCTTGCATGTCTTTTGTCCCTCGGCGATACTTCCCGGATGACAGGAGATTTCGAAAAGGCTGAGAGGGCCTACAGGGAAGCAGTGTCGTTAAGCAGGCGGAAAAAGACGAGGGCCGCGCATGCCGACGCCCTCGTTGGTCTCGGCCTGTCCGTAAGGGCACTTGGGAACTGGAAAGAGGCTTTGGGACTCTTTGCACAAGCCAAGGCAATCTATGAGCATCAATCTGATAAGGACGGGATCGCCTTTGTCCTCTGGGCGGAGGGTGGCGCCTTCAGGGTCGGAGGGGATACAAGGAGGGCTATCGATTCCTTCGAGAAGGCAGAGAGGCTCTTTGAATCCTTTCGGGACGATGAGCATCTGACCGCCATAGGATACTGTCTTTGCGGCCTTGGCGGTGTCTCAAGAGTGTCCGGTCTGTGGGAGGACTCACTCGTGTACTATAGAGAGGCGAACAGGCTGCTCTCCTCACTTCATGACAGGTTTGGCATCGCTTACTCTCACTGCGGAATCGGCAATGCCCTGAGAATGAAGGCTGACTATGCCGGTGCAATGAAACATCTGAAGAGGGCGGAAAAGGAGTACAAAATCATAGGCGATGTCGTGAGCTATTCTTACACCCTCTGGAGCATGGGCATGACCCACATGATGAAGGGAAGGCTGAAGAAGGCGGGAGAATGCTTTGAGATGGCTGCAGAACGGTTCAGGAAGACAAAGGATAAAAGAGGACTCATCTATTCATGGTTGGGTATGGGGCAGGTATCTTTCATGAAGGGTGACAGAGCAGGGGCAGAGAGAATTTTCAGGAAGTCTTACAAGGAATCATCGAACAGGGGTTTTATGATAGAGGCCTGCCATTCAGGCGCACTTCTCAACTTTGTGAGCAATGGAAGGAACGCCGGTGAAGGGTATAAAGAGATCGATTCAGCGCTGAAATTCAACCCGATTCCCTTTAACGTACCGTAAAGGAGGATCATGGAGAGCCTGAACCTTCCGAACACCCTGACGATAGCAAGGATCGTCCTCATACCGCTCTTCGTCACGTCCATCATCTATCGGAGATATGATATCGCGCTCTATCTCTTTGCTGTCGCAGCTCTGACAGATACCTTTGATGGCCTCATCGCCCGCCTCAGGAACCAAAAGACCGCCCTCGGAAAGTTTCTCGATCCCCTTGCCGACAAATTCCTTCTCGTCACGTCCTTCATCCTTTTTTCGGTCTATCATCTCGTTCCGAAATGGCTCACAATTGTTATCATCAGCAGGGACGTAATCGTCGTGACGGGATGGATTGTAATTTACATCGTCGCCGATACAAGCAAAGTCGACACTACGATCTTCGGAAAGACAGCCATTGCCCTGCAACTTCTCCTCCTCTGGTACGTGCTTCTCGTTCTGAATTTCCCTGCTATCCCCGACATTCGCGATCTTCTCATATGGGTGACGGCAATTCTTACGATCATCTCAGGGTTGCATTACATTTATAGGGGGCTTAAGCAGGCAGGTGCATAATCCTGGCGGAGCCGAGATCGAAAGCGTAAGACCCGGCAGTTTGGCCCATGCAGGAGGGATGGCACGGGGAGACGTTATCCTGTCGATCAATGGCAATGAAGTCAATGACGTCATCGACTTTCTCTTTTACGGGAATGATGCCCAGCTCGATATCACTGTCAGGAGAAGAGAGAGGAAACTCTCCTTCAGGCTCTTCCTGAAGGAAGGACAGGACACGGGTATAGAGATCAAACCCTTCAAGATACGGCTTTGCAGGAACAAGTGTCTCTTCTGTTTTGTGAGTCAGCTTCCGAAGGGGCTTCGGAGGACCCTCTATGTCAAAGACGAAGATTACCGCATGTCCTTCCTCTATGGCAATTATATCACGCTCACGAATCTTACGAAGGAGGAGAAGAAGAGGATCGTGGAACAGAGGCTGAGCCCCCTCTATATCTCGATCCACTCCACAGACAGGGCTGTCCGGAACGCCCTCCTTGGTAGTCCGAAGGCGTCCGACGTCCTGAAGGAAATACAGTTCTTCAAGGAGCACAAGATAAAGATGCACTGTCAGATTGTCCTCTGTCCTGGGTATAACGACGGTAAGAACCTGCAGCAGACAATCAGGGACCTCTATAAATTCTATCCCTATGTCTCCTCTATCGCTGTTGTCCCCGTCGGCCTCACCACTCACCGGAAGACCGCACCCAAACTGAAGGCAGTGGAAAAAGATGATGCCCTGAGCGCCATCGGGGTTATCGACTCCTTTCAGAAGAGGTTCAGGAAGAAGCACGGCGATTCCATTGTTTACGCAGCTGATGAACTCTACATAAAGGCTGAAACACCCTTCCCGCCTCTTCGCGCTTATGGAGAGCTTCCCCAGAGAGAAAATGGGGTCGGAATGGTTCCATTTTTTCTTTACCAAGCTAAGAGGATGAAAATGCCGCAACCCTCTCAGGCCACGGAGTCAGGAGACCAGGGGAGAGACAAGACCGGTCACAGATTTGTTACGTTCACCGGAACCTCTTTCTATCCGTACCTGGTCAGATTTGCCGACGGACTCAAGAAAGGCGGCATTGATATAGAAGTGATTCCGATTGAAAACACCTTCTTCGGGAAAAGCGTTACCGTTACCGGGCTTCTCACGGGAAGGGACGTGATGCGAAGTCTGTCGGAATTCGTGAAGAAGGACGATATCCTGCTGATTCCCGATGTTGTCATGAGAGAAGGTCATGAGGTCTTTCTCGATGATGTATCAAAACAGGATATTGAAGATCTCCTCGGAATAAGGCCTTATGTCATTGAATCGACGCCGAAAGGATTATTGGAGGCAGTCACGTCGTTATGAAGATAAGCGGGACAACAAAGATCACCGGTCTCTTCGGCTATCCCGTTGAGCACAGTCTTTCTCCTGCGATGCACAACGCGGCCTTTGAGTATCTGGGCCTTGATTACTGCTACATCACATTTCCGGTGAGGCCTGACTCGTTGGGCGAGGCTGTCAGGGCGATTCGGGCCCTGGACCTCAAAGGGGTGAATGTAACGATCCCTCACAAGGAGAACGTGATCGGGCTCCTTGATGCTGTCCATGAGGAAGCCTCCTTTATCGGCGCCGTCAACACCATAGAGAACAGGGACGGCAGACTAACAGGCTACAACACCGACGGCAGGGGTTTCATGGGATCCTTATCTGAAGCAGGAATTACGGTTGAAGGAAAACGGGTCCTCATAATCGGCGCGGGAGGGGCCTGCAGGGCGATAAGCTACTACCTGAGCCAGAAGGCCGACGGCGTCGCCATATTCGATATCGATGAGGCCAAGGTCGGAAGACTCGTAGGCGATCTGGGCAACATCCGTGCAAACGTGAGGGTCTGTAAAAGCCTTGACAGATTGGAAGGGATCGATATCGTTATTAACGCGACGCCTCTCGGCCTGAAAGAGACCGACCCCCTGCCCTTACACGCCGATCTCATTACTGAAAAAATGGTCATATGCGACGTGATATACAAAAAGACCCCTCTCCTCAAAGCTGCGTCCCTGAAGGGATGCAAGACACTCGATGGCTTGGGCATGCTTCTCCACCAGGGCGTGCTTGCCTTCGAGATATGGACAGGCATCAAACCGCCCGTCGCTATCATGCGCAACGCCATCATGGGATTTAAGAGATGAGTCTCATTCACGGCTGGTCTTCTTTCGGGGATGGCCGCGTGTCTTTCGATTCAGTTGTCCCATCGCGTTCTGGCCGTTACTAAAACTGCTGGCTTGTGTAAGAAACCTTGATAGGTTTATCCATCCTCCCTGAGGTATTGTACTTCCTGCAACTGCCGCGAGTTTCGATAAGAGATAACTAAGGAGTTCGCCCCGTACCTTGGGTGGCCCTTCAGATGTGGGCATGTAGTCTCACATAGATGAACGTCCGAGCCCCACTTTTTCATCGTGTGAAATGGTAGAAGAAACGTTCATCGCTAAGCGACCACAAATGAGTGGTTAGCAACTTTTCGTCGCATGGTATCGCCTCCGCCGACCCCCATTTAGCGGACAACCAAACGCGGTTCAATTATTTACAACAGCAAAGCTTTTTCGCAAGAATCAAGCAGTGCTAACAACAAAATCATGAGCCGAGAAGCGGTCGGCGTGGATCAACTGGTGGTGCGCCGTCGAGTCAGGCTACCGAGTTAAAGCAACTAATTGGCGCTCCGGACTCATTATTCGCAGGTTACTTGCCATTAGCCCAGTAATTAAGCGGATTCATCCATTGATCGACCGCTTTTCTAAACAAGCCATGACCTTCTCCCGTCTCAAACACTATTTCCTTGCCGGTGACCTTGTCACCTGCTGCCGCAAAGAAGTCCTTACAAGTGCCGCGGTCAGGATCGGCCGCGTCGTACATTGAGAGAATTCGGCCCTTCAGTTTCGGTGCGACGCTGTTCGCATAGGTCTCGTAAGACTCCTTTCCCTTCTGGATGCAGCCGGCCAGAACCACGTAGTTTACTTTCGGGTCATCACCGGCAGCTGAGGCCCACAGAGTAATCAACCCTCCCTTTGAGTAGCCAACCACAGTGACATTCTCAGGAGGAACGCCCTTGGTGACGAGAGCCTTGACTTGGCCCGCGACCTTCTTACCGTACTCGCTCACCTTAGTGTCGGGCGAACGCACTTCGCTAATGACGACGAAGCCACGCTGCTGGAGAGCCTTCACGATACCTCTGTAGTCCTCGGACGCTTTCGCGACACCGTACTTTTCGACCCCGACTCCATGCAGGTAAATGACGTACTTAGCATCGGCTTTGGGCGCTTCCAGCACATCAGAAAGCTGCGCTACCGCTGAAATGGGAAGTGCGCATACCAGTGCCATTACAAAAAGTTTCTTCATCGTCAGGTCCTCCCTCCCCTTTAACGTTTTTGCATTTAAAAAAGAGAAATCAAGATTCTCTATGTTCGCAAAGAGGGCAATATCCCTTTTATTACCTTATATCAGAACAAAATACGCTTGTCAAATTGGTTATCGTTTGAAAGATTCAGTTATGAGAACTGCATCAGAAGTGTTGCGTGCGGTGTCCTGGGATGTTGCATCTCGACGTGTTCAACGAGCACTCCCAGAGTGGACGCATCGACATGCCCGCGTGTTTGATGGTGAACTCTTGTTCAGTTGCGCCACGGCGAAACTGCGAATAAGTCGGTATTAATGATACCGAGACTATTTGTGAAGGAATGTCCCTTTCCTAACGAAACGATTAGTCCTGACTTCAGCGTTCACGGTTCGTCATATCAAGTGTCAGCAACAAAGAGCAACAGTAATCAGTCAGCGTCCTTATCTTCAATCTGAATGTTGAGTCGGCAGCAACCTCAAAGGACACCCTCCCCTCACGGTCTTCCAGAGGGTCTCCCCGGGCAGAAGGACTTCGAGTTCTCCGGAGAATATCTCCATCATCTCCTTCTCTCTGGTGCTGAATTCGTATTCGCCGGGCAACATGATTCCGAGCGTTTTTTCGAACCGTCTTAAAGAGGATCGCCCTGCTCGTGTCATTCTGGCTTGACCCGGAATCCAGCGACGTTGTTCTGTTCCCAGGAAAGTCACTGGATACCGGCTTTCGCCGGTATGACCGCAAACGCCAGGACCTCACACTTGGCGTATTCATCCACTGATGCAAGTCTGCACGCTACTGCTCCTTTCATTGAATGCTCTCTGATCCATGCACGGACTGCGGTGAAGAGGTCAAGGAAAACAAGAGAATATGTCTTGTCCTTCCCTGACATGGCTGTCACTCACTGCTTATCCGGACTACGTGTAGGCAGACTTGTCGCCGATGTCGTAATGGATCGGCATGAAGACCTTTCTCAGGGTAAAAAGAGCGAGCATGCCTGCTATGAGGAGAAGACCGTAAGAAATACTCTTTTGTGTCACAACGCCCAGAGAGGTGAGAAGGAGGAAAAGCGGCATGGTCAGGGCAAGGAGATAGCCTTCCATCAGCTGGAAGCAGAAGGCTTCTTTTGCCGTTATGAAACCGAGGCAGCCCGACAGCGGTATGAGGAAGAGCGGACCATAGCCTTTGTGCAGGAGAACTGCTGCTCCATCCCCATTCCCCAGGATGAAAAGCAGCGCAAGCGAGGCAATCGCAACGTAGTAGAGTTTCTTAAGGACCCTGTGGAATTTGCCGACATAGAGATGGATAAAGAAGACGCTCAGCCCAACAGAGATAGAGATACAAACAAGCACTGCATTTAGCGTAAGATTGAGGGCGCCGGTCTCCTCATAACTCCGAAAGCCAAGAGCCATGTAAGCAGCAAGGCAGATAATCAGAGTCGAGAGGACGATCCCTGCTCTATAAAGCACCACCGTGACTCTGTCCTCCCTTGTGAGAGGCTGAAACATCCTCGTCTCGCCCATGCCTAATAATACCAGATCAGGAATCATTAACTCCACAGATACTGCTGCCCGTTGACAACGGTATTTTCCGTTGCTAGAATCTCGCATACACAGCGTCATGACCTGAACGAGAGAGGAGTGGCTCCATGCAAAGAAAAAAGAAGATCAGCAAAAGGACCTTTTCCACATCCTGGGACCTCACGCCCCTTTTTGACCACGACGATGACCCGAAGATAGAAAAGAAGCGCAAGGAGATTGAGAAAAAGAGTTACGAGTTTATTGGTAAATGGAAGGACCGCAGGGACTACCTTAGGGATCCCGTGGTACTGAAGGAGGCCCTTGACGAATATGAGGCCTGGAACAGGCATTGCGGCACCGATGGTGACGAGGGCTTTTACTTTATGCTCAGGACCCAGGAGGATCAGAACAGTCCTGCCCTCAAAGCCAAATTCAACAAGATCGAAGACTTCTCCCACAGGGTCCGCAATGATATCCAGTTCTTTCATCTCAGGGTCAGCAGGATCCCCCGAAAGAGACAGAGGAGGTTCCTCGAGCATGAAGGACTGAAAGAGTACCGCCATTTCCTTGAACGCCTCTTTGCAGAGTCCCGGTACCTTCTCAGCGAACCCGAGGAGAAGATCATGAACCTCAAGTCATCCACCTCCTTCTCCAATTGGGTTAGGATGACGTCGAGCTTCTTGGTAAAAGAAGAGAGGAAGGTACTCCTCGAGGACGGCAGAAGATGCCACAAGCCCTTCACCGAGATATCAAGTCTCATAAACAGTAGAAACAAGAAGGTGAGAGACTCGGCAGCACGGGCATTCAATGAAATCGTGGAGAAACATGCCGATGTCGCCGAGGCCGAGATAAATTCCATCCTTGCAAATAAGAAGACCGACGATGAGCTTCGGAAGCTCTCCCGCCCCGACCTCAGCAGACACCTCTCTGATGACATCGAGAGCGGGATTGTTGACGCCCTTCTCACAGCAGTCTCCGCCCGGTTCTCCATCTCTTCACAGTACTATCGGCTCAAGGCGAACCTTATGGGAGTCAAGCAATTGAAATACCACGAGCGGAACGTTGAATACGGCGACATCGGCAAGAGATATTCCTACGGGAAATCGATCAGGCTCATCGAAAAGGTCTTCAGAAATCTCGATAAAGACTTTTCCGATATCCTTCTGCGCTTTCTTGAAAAAGGCCAGATCGATGTCTATCCGGGAAAAGGGAAGGCAAACGGAGCCTTTTGCGCCCACCATCTCATCTCCCAACCTACCTACATCCTCCTTAATCACACGGACAAGCTTCAGGACGTTTTGACCATCGCTCACGAACTCGGGCACGGAATCAATAACGAGCTCATGAGGAGAAAACAGAACTCCTTGAACTTTGATTCACCCCTTTCGACGGCAGAAGTTGCCAGCACCTTCATGGAAGACTTCGTGCTCCAGGAACTCCTCGGGGAGGCCAATGATGAATTGCGGCTGGTAATTATGATGAACAAGTTAAACGATGATGTATCGACCATATTCAGGCAGGTGGCCTGTTACCGCTTTGAGCAGGAACTCCATGGACTGTTCAGGGAGAAAGGGTATCTGTCAAAGGAAGAAATCGGCAGACTCTTCCAAAAGCGTATGGCCGGATACATGGGAAAGTATGTCGAGCAGTCCCCGGGCTCTGAAAACTGGTGGGTCCATTGGGGACATATCCGTCATTTCTTTTATGTCTATTCCTATGCCAGCGGCCTCCTCATCTCGAAGTCGCTCCAGCATTCTGTCAAGGAAGATCCGGGCTTTATCGAAAAGGTGAAGGAGTTTCTCTCAGCAGGGTTGTCAGACTCCCCAAGGAGGATCTTTGCGAAGCTCGGGATCGATATAGGGGACAGTGACTTTTGGAATAAAGGCCTTGATGAGGTTGAGAAGCTCTTGGAGGAGACGACGGCATTGGCGATGAAGCTGAAGAAGATCTAGGCCAGATTAGTTAGCCGTCTTCTCTTCGGGGCCGATATCCGCTTTTCGGCAAGAGAATAGCCCTCGGTGATTGGTCCGACCACACAATCCTAATATCAGTCCGTCCTGAAGAGATGTTTGCGGTCCGCATGGGCGGACCAGCCAATAACCCCGACTCTTGCCTTCAAATCGGACATCCACCCCGAACTTTATGAATTATTGCTTTTCCTGGCTCCACAAGCTAACGTCGGTCGGCTGCCGGACGCCGGATGAAGAATAATCCTTCCAACCGCACAAAACTATCTTGTTCTGGAAGGCAAGCATGGTGAGAACCTTGTATTGCGATACCTTTGATGGTTGCCTACTACCGCTGTGTGCTCAATGCGGAAGGTCACTTTCGGTCAAGTCCTCGAAGTACCTCATTGCCGGAATCTCACCGCATGTACAAGGCTTCGATCCATGCCTGCCTGACAGCTCTTGCAACATTAAGATAAAGGCTAGCGTTTCATCCCCGGCCAGTCTGCAAGGGGAACTGTCGAGCGGACGATGTGCATGCCTGCGTCAGCAAACCTCAGGAAGGCGGCGTCTGCCGACTCAGTGTAGTCCATAACTCCGGGAACCACGACCGGTGACGTGCAGTCTTCGAGGAGATAGACCTTTTCAGCCAACCGCCTGTCTTGAGCAAGAAGCTCCTCCAGGAGATCATCTATTGTCCAGGCCACACAGTGACTCTTGGCCTGCCCCGCTATGATAACTGCATCAAAGTCCAGGAGCTTCCTCAGAAAAGTGTCACTCTTCTCCCCGAGGGGTTCACCCCCGGGACCCTTCAGCACCTCGGGTCCGAGAACAGAGTAATGCTCGGTAAAGGGCCTGTCTCCCTTGATCTGGAAATCGGGTCGACTGTATCGCGCCACGCTGTGGAAAAAGACAGCCTCCTCGACCACAGCGACAAGGGCGTGTCCGATCCCCCCGAGCATGCCATGAAAGGGCCAGACCGTCAGGTCATACTTGCCCCCTTCTTTCAGTATCCTGGTGTAATGGAGGAGGTATCGCTGCCCATAATCTGCATCGAGGCCGCAGGTGCGCGCGAATTCAGGGTTACACTTCCATCGGCCCTCCTCAATATCTTCCACGGAAACGAGCGTGAAAGGCGCAGGATGCTCTCCTTGCTCATTTACGAGCGACAGGGAATGAAAGATCTGCATCACCCGGTGAGTGTCCATGGTGGGACAGATCTCCGTGATCTTCCCGAGGTTTCTGTAAATGAATTCTGAGAGCCTCCTGCTGTCGTCTATGGCGCCCGTGCCTGAACGTCCCGCAACGTAGAGTTCGAAACCCGGGATACAAAAGGTATTCTGTACGTCAACGGCAACGACGCAGATCCTGAACGTATCATCGCCTGAAGGACCTATACGGTGCTCCTCAGCCCATCTCCTGGCATTCTCAGCGCGTTCCTGATAAGGGACTCTCCAGACCTCGCCGGCCCTATCTGGACGAAAGTGGGGAGGAAGGGGAAGTTCGTCTCGCGTCATCGAGTCCTCGTGTTCGTGGATAAAATATTCTTTCTTACCGTGATCCTGCGGTCTCTCTGAATTTCTCCCTCAGGGCCTTCTCCACGACATCCGGTACGAGTCCCCTGATGGAGCCACCCAATGAGGCAGCCTCTTTTACGATCGTCGATGAAAGAAAGGAGTATTCCTCCGAAGGCATGAGGAAGACCGTCTCGATGTCCACGTCGAGCCTTCTGTTCATGAGCGCCATCTGGAGTTCATACTCAAAGTCAGATATAGCCCTCAATCCCCTGATGATCGCTATACAGCTCTTTGATCTTGCATATTCCACGAGGAGCCCTGAAAACGATTCTACTCTGACATTCTTCAGATCTCTGATGGACTCACGTATCAGATGGAGGCGCTCCTCAATGGAAAAGAGGGGCTCCTTCTTCGGATTGAGGGCTGCAGCGATTATGACTTCGTCAAAGATCCTCTGAGCCCTCAATACGAGGTCGAGGTGGCCATTCGTTATGGGATCGAAGGTGCCGGGGCAGATCGCTAGTCTCACGTCTTCACCTTCTGGTAAAGTGAGAGCGAAGTATCACCGTACCGGTAGACCTTCAAAAGATGAAGCCCGTTGATGATGTCCGGAAGGGATCGCTTGAAGAAATGCTCGACGAGGACTAAGCCTTTATCCTTAACGATGCCGCCTTCTCCGATAAGGGGAAGGATCTTCATGAGTTCTTCCGAAGAATAAGGCGGGTCAAGGAAGACGATATCATACCCCCCGTGGTCACGCGGAGTTTTTTCGACGAAGTCGTACGCCTTTGCCTTTGTAACTCTTGAACGCGCCTCAAAATGAAATTCTGAGATAAGCTCTCTGATGAGCTTCACCCGCAGGTCATTGGACTCGACAAAAACAACTCTCCCCGCTCCTCGGCTCAGCGCCTCGATGCCTACTGCTCCTGTTCCGGCATAGAGGTCGAGGAAGGAGGAACCGGTAAGGTTACTCTGCAAGATGTCGCCAATCGCCTCTCTCACCTTCGATGATGTTGGTCTCAGTTCATCATCGCCGGT
>Ga0335070_10006041_pt1 | contig 14263 bp, 8 predicted proteins | sample Lox_Sample_13_FD_206722 | JGI IMG/M metagenome (GOLD analysis project Ga0335070, IMG submission 206722) | Soil microbial communities from Loxahatchee National Wildlife Refuge, Florida, United States - Lox_Sample_1.3 | ecosystem: Environmental > Terrestrial > Soil > Wetlands | place: USA: Florida... | reverse complement strand
TGAAGGCCTTGCCCGCGGAGCACCTGGACCTCCGTGGCCGCGCTGGTGCGGTTGGTCCAGTGGAGCTCGACGTTGCCTGCATGCACCAGCGCTACGAGGTCGGTGGGCGGCGCCGGGTATGTGACGGCCTGGGCGGTCGCCGGATCTCCGGACACCTGACCCGCCTTCAGCGTGAGCGTGTACACGTAGGTCATCGCGTCGAGGATGTCCGTATCCAGGCGGCTGTTCTGAGAGAGTGGATAAGTGCCTGCAGCCGAGGGGTCGTCCACGACGACGGTGGAGGGCTCCCGATGATGCGCTCGCCGAACCTCGATCCGGTCGGCGAGGGTCGAGGTCGTGGACCAGTTGACCTGGATGCCGTCGCCGACCACCGTCGCGATCGCCGAGAGCGGGCGAAGTGGCTCGGTGAACTGCACGGTCGCGGCCGGCCCGATCGGAGATCCTTGACGCATGGCGGTGAGGCGGAAGATCAGCACGACCAGCTCGGGCAGATCGCTTTGCCATTTGAGGCCGACGCCATTCTGGTACGCAGGAATGAGATTGCCGATCTGCTGGAACGGCCCTCCGGGGACGGCGTACTCGAGCCGGTCCCCATCATGCTGCGTCGCGGGATCGATCCAGGTCAGGAGCAGCTGGGTTGGGGCGAGGTAGGTCACCCGGAGGTCCCTGGGGGTCACGGTCGGTGGCGTCACCGGTGCGGAGGGCTCGCCGCCGGGCGGTGCGATCGGTCCTTCGAAAAAAATGGTGAAGCCCTCGGCCCGTCGCCAGGCCGTGGGCTCCGTCCAGGCGAGCTTCAGATGGAGCGAGCGCCGAGCCTGCCGAGCGCTGGGATTCCCTCGCTCGAGCCACCGGTACACCGCTCGACGGGTGGAGCCGAGGGTGTTGCTCGACCAACTCCGAGCGCATGCCGCGGCGAGACCGCGCTTCGGCTACCGGCGGCTGCATCTGCTGCTCCGACGCGAGGGCGTCGTCGTCAACCACAAGCGGATCTACCGCCTCTACCGTCTCGAAGGTCTCTCGGTCAGGACGAAGCGCCGAAAAAGAATGGTGGCTGCTCCACGGACGGTGCTCCCTGCCCCGAGGAGGCCGAACGAGCGCTGGAGCATGGACTTCGTCAGCGACGTGACTGAGAGCGGCCGGAGGTTTCGGGTGTTCGCGGTCGTCGACGACTTCAGCCGTCGCTGCGTCGCCCTGGTGGCGGACACCTCGTTCTCGGGCACCCGGGTCAGCAGAATCCTCGAAGAAGTCGCTAGCGTTCATCCGCTGCCCGAGATGGTCGTCACGGACAACGGCCCGGAGTTCACCAGCAAGGCGCTCGACCAGTGGGCGTACCAGCGGAAGGTGAAGCTTCACTTCATTCGGCCGGGGAAGCCGGTGGAGAACGCGTACGTCGAGAGCTTCAACGGGAAGTTCCGGGACGAATGCCTGAACAGCAACTGGTTCGCGAGCCTTCTCCACGCACAGGCGCTCATCGAGATCTGGCGAGCCGACTACAACCAGGTGCGTCCGCACAGCTCGCTCGACGGACAGTCACCACAGGAGTACGAAGAAAACTTCAACCAACGAGGCCTCCCACTACGAGTGGCCTAGAGACGGGGGCAGGTCAGCAGTAGCGGCGAGGCGACTGATACACCCGCGATGCAGCCCACGTCAGCGACAACGCTTTCGCCTGCCGCCTCGCGGACTTGGCCACTCAATGACGGGGACTGAAAATCCCCGTGTCGGTGGTTCGATTCCGCCCCCTGGGCACTTCATGTCCGCATCTCGAGTCGGTCGACGCGTGTTGCTCCGCCCCCCTCGTGCCGCGGACCAAGCCGGGTTCCTCGCCCTGGTCAAGGCGAGCCGCGCATTCCACCGGCCGTGGATGCGTCCGCCGGGCACCCCCGCCGCATTCCGGGATTACGTTGGTTGGAGCCGGAAAGAGACGCTCCGCCGGATGATGCTGGTCCGGCGGGAGGACGGGGCGATCCTCGGCGTCTTCAACCTCTCGCAGATCTTCTTCGGAGATTTCCGGAGCGCGTACCTCGGCTACTGGGTCGGCGCGCCGTTTGCCGGCCAGGGGTACATGACCGAGGGGATGGAGCTCTTGCTCCGGTACGCCTTCCGGACGCTCAAGCTCCACCGCGTCGAGGCGAACGTGCAGCCCGGAAACGCAGAGTCGATCGCGCTGGTGCGCCGCACCGGGTTCCGGAGGGAGGGCTTCTCTCCCCGTTACCTCAAGGTCGCCGGCCGCTGGCGTGACCACGAGCGGTGGGCCATGACCGTCGAGGACTTTCGCTCGAGCCGGCGCGACCCCGGGACAGCGAGGCGCCGCTCGCCGCTCGCCAGTCCGGGGCGCCCGGCGCCACCGTCGCGGAAGCCTCAGCGGCGGAGACCCTCTCCGCGACGGTCCAGGAGCTGAAGCGCGCGACCCCGTGCGACGTGCTGACGGACGGTGGCAGCGGGACGTCCTCACTCGCCGAAGTGGGTGAGGTCGCCGGGGGTCAGCGGGCCCGACCGCCTCAGCGGATGCGGAACACCGCGGTGTGCGTTCGGCCATCGTCCACCAGCCGAATCGTGCTCCCCTCGATGCTCCGTCCGTCGAGCGTGATGCCTGGCGCGCCGGCGTTCCGCTCGACGCGAAGGGAGTAGAGGCTCCTCCCGAAGCGGTAGTCGATGGTGTATTCCCGCCAGGCGGCCGGCACACACGGGAGAAGCTGGAGCGAGTCACCCCGCCGGGTGAATCCCAGGATGGCCTCCAGCCCCACCCGGTACATCCAGCTCGCCGAGCCGGTGTACCAGGTCCACCCCCCGCGCCCGCGCTGGCCCTCCGCCGTGTACACGTCGGCCGCCACCACGTAGGGCTCCACCTTGTAGATCGCCACCTCGGCCGCGGTCCGGGCGTGGGTCAGCGGGTTGAGCATCTGGAAGAGCCCCAGCGCGCCCTCCCCATCGCCGGCCATCGCCCGAGCGAGCACCGCCCACACCGCGGCGTGGGTGTACTGCGCGCCGTTCTCCCGCACCCCAGGGAGGTAGCCCTTGATGTAGCCCGGATCCTGCGGACCCCGGTCGAACGGCGGGGTGAGCAGCCGGACGAGACGAGTCTCGCGGTCCACCAGCTGCTCCTCCAGCGAGCGCATTGCCTGCAGCCGCCGTTCGGGTCGTCCGCCTCCGCAGATCACGCTCCAGCTCTGGGCGATGGAATCGATGCGGCACTCCTCGCTGACGCTGGACCCGAGTGGCAACCCCGCGTCGTCGTACGCCCGCCGGTACCAGGCGCCGTCCCAGCCGTGCTCCTCCACCGCCACGAGGTAGCCCTCCGCGTGGCGCCGGAGCTCGGCGGCCGTTGCGGTGTCCCCTCGTGCGCTGGCCTGCTCCGCGAAGGCCCGGAGCGTCGCCGCCAGGAACCAGCCCAGCCAGACACTCTCTCCTCGTCCCTCCGCCCCCACCCGGTTCATCCCGTCGTTCCAGTCGCCTCCGCCCATCAGCGGGAGCCCGTGGATGCCCCGGGTGCTGGCCTTCCTGAGCGCCCGGAGGCAGTGCTCGTAGAGGCTCGCCACCTCGGCGGAGGTCTGCGGCAGGTCGTACGCCTCCTGCTCGCCGGGGTGCAGCGTGCGCATGGCCAGGAACGGCACCGGCTCGTCCAGCACTGCCCGGTCACCGGTGACGGTCACGTAATGGTCCACCGCGAAGGGGAGCCAGGCGAGATCGTCGGAGAACCGCGTGCGCACGCCCCGACCGCTCTCCGGATGCCACCAGTGCTGCACGTCACCCTCGACGAACTGCCTGCCGGCGGCGCGGAGAAGGTGGGCCCGGGCGATGTCCGGCGTGGCATGGAGGAAGGCCATCGAATCCTGGAGCTGATCGCGGAATCCGTAGGCCCCGCTGCTCTGGTACAGGCCCGAGCGACCCCACATCCGGCAGGAGAGAGCCTGGTACAGGAGCCAGCGGTTCAAGAGGGCGTCGAAGGCGGGCTCGGGCGTGTGGACCTGGACGGCCGACAACCGCTGCTCCCAGCCGTCCACCGTGCGGTCGATCGCCGCGGCCGCCCGCGCTGGGCCGCGGAGCCCATCCACCAGCTCGCGTGCCAGGTCTGCCGATGGAGCCGCCCCGAGGAGAACCACCACCTCCCGGCTCTCTCCGGGACCGAGGCTGACCGTGCACTGGAGCGCCGCGCACGGGTCGAGCGCCGCACCGGTGCGACCGCTCAGGTGACCGATGCCCGCCGGGGCCGAGACGCTTCCGTGGCGGCCGAGGAACTCGCGGCGGTCGGCGGTGTGCCCCTGCACCTCGGGCCCGAGCGCGCAGAACGCCACCCAGCCGGCGAACTGAGGGTCGAAGGTGTTCCGGGCGAAGATCGCGCCCCGGGCGGCGTCGAACTCGGTGCGGATCTGATGCTGGGTGTGCTCGCGCTGGCTTCCCAGCGTCCACTCGACGTAGGCCGTCACCCCGATGCGGCGCGCCCTGCGGCCGTGGTTGGTCAGGCGCAGTCGCGAGATCCGCGTGGCCGAGCCCTCGGCGAGGCCGACGGTCAGGAGGCTCTCGATCTCGGAGTGCCGGTGCTCGAAGGTGGAGGTGCCGGCGTCGTGGCGGACGAGGTAAGCCGAGAGGTGACGGATGGGCGCGGCAGTCGGGGTCCACAGCTCGCCGGTGTCCTCGTCCCGGAGGTAGAGGACGTCGCTCATCGGATCCGTCACCGGATCGTTGTGCCAGGGCGTCAACCGGTAGAAGAAGCTGCTCCCGGCCCAGGTGAAGCCGGCTCCCCGCTCGGAGACGAGAAAGCCTCCTTCCGGATTGGCCACCACGTTCGCCCACGGCGCGGGTGGGAGGTCCGAGCCGCGGAGCCGGATCCGATAGCCCCCCTCGGAGTCGAGCCCGCCCAGACCGTTGTCCAGGCGGAGGGGCGTCGGGGTCCGCTCGGCCTCGCTCGCGGAGACGCTCTGCACGGGAGCGGCTGGCTCCGGCTCGGGCCCCACGCTTGCCGCCGGCGTGGGGACACGCCACCGCTCCACCAGGCCGGTGATGGTGCGCTGTAACTGCCAGCGCGGCGCAGGCCGCAGCTCCTTGACCTCCTCGGTGGCATCGGTCAGCGATTCCAGGATGGGCCCCAGGCGACGGCCGTCGCAGGGTAGGTGCACCCGGGCAGTGGCGCGGAGCATGCGCAGCTCGGCCGGGCCGAGGAGATCGCGCCGCCGGACGAAGACTCCGCCCGGTCGGTCGACCATTCCCGCCTCGCTGGAGGAGAGGACGGTCGCCGTCACCTGGTCGCGGAGGGTCTCCAGATAGGAGGAGGCGCGGGTGTTCAGGATGACCAGGTCCACCATCATCCCGCGCCGTCGCCAGTACTGGTGCGCGGCGAGGAGCTGCTGAAGGGTCGGGAGACCTTCCGTCGAGTCGATGGTGGCGAGGAGGATGGGCCAGTCGCCCGAGAGCCCGGCCGCCCACAGCATGGGCTGCGAGCCGTCATTGGCGAGGAGCTCGGCCTCGGGTGCCCGGAGCCGGGCATCGGAGAAGAAGAGCGCGCCGGCCAGCTGCTGGAAGACGCCGGCGTCCACCGACGAGGTGTTCAGCTCGCGCAGCTCGATCTGCGCCGCCGTCCAGGCGAGATCCAGCGCGCGCTGCGCCGAGCGGGGATCGCGGTAGCGGTCCGCCAGCTCGAAGGCCCGCTCGGCAGTGGTGGTGACCAGGGTGGTGAAGGCTGCCGAGGCCGACCGCCCGGGCTGCAGCCGGAGGCGGCAGCGGAGCGCGAAGATGGGGTCGAGCACCGCGCCGCTGCTCCCGCTCAGCGCCGCTCCGTGGTCCAGCGCGGCGGGAGAACGGGTGGACCGGCCCCGTCCGAGGAAGCGGCTCCGGTCGGTCTCGCAGGTGATCGGACCCACCCGCTCCTCCCCGGTCGCCACCACGTGGGCGCACCACACCCGCTGCTCGGAGGGAGCACGGGGCCGCCGGGTGCCCGTCACCGCCGAGCACCAGGAGTGCCAGGCGGTCTCCACGAAGAGGCTCCCGAAGGCGGGGTGGGCGCGGTCCGCGTTGGGCGGAGCCAGGACCAACTCGCCGTAGCTGGTGAGCTCGATCTCGCAGGGAGCGCCGCCGTTGTTGGTGACCGTCACCCGCCGCACCTCCGCCGCATCGTCGGGGACGGTGGTGATCTCGGTCCGGGTCTCGATCGGGCCGTCGGTCCGGTGGAAGACGACCCGGTCGGTCGCCAGGGAGACGTGGTAGGTGTCTGCCCGCGCGCAGACGGGCTGGTGGGCGGTGGACCAGATGCGCCGATGCGTCACGTCCTTCACGTAGCAATGCTGCCCCGTGGAGTCGGCGGTCCCGTCGGCGCGCCAGCGGGTGACGGCGAGGTCCTCGTAGCGGCTGTACCCGGAGCCACCGTTGGTGAGCATCACCGTGTACGGAAGCCGCCCCAGCAGCGCCACCCGGGGCTCCGGGGTGAACGGGGTGTCCAGCTCGCGCATCGCCGGGGCTTCCAGCTCGGCGTTGGGGAGCGACGCCTCGGGCCGCGCGGTCTGAGGCTCCTGGAGCATCAGCCGGCGCGGGATGCGCTCGTAGAGCAAGAGCTCGGCTGCGCGCACCAGAGGATCGGCGTGGAAGCGGCGGTGCCAGATCTGCCCGGTCAGGGCGTTGGTGAGGGCGCCGAGGCCCATCCCGAGGTGGTGAGCCATGAAGGTCTCCACCACCGCGCAGGCCTTCCCCGGTTCCGGCCGGGTGTAATCCAGGGCGTCCCGGAAGCCGTAGGGCCCGAGCGCGCCCCTGCGTTCCAGCGAACGCAAGTTCGCCAGCGCGCGTTTCGGCTCGACCATCGCCGCCAGCGCCGAGGCGTAGGGGGCAATGACCAGATCGCTGTCCAGGCCCCGCTTGAGGGCCAGATCGGGCACCCCGAAGGCCCGGTACTGGTACGTCCCGAAGCGATCGCGGACGTTGTAGGCGCTCTCGCTGATCCCCCAGGGCACCGCGTGGCCCGCTGCGTAGGTCATCTGGCGCTGGACCGCTCCCCGGTAGGTCTGGTCGAGGAGCGTCTCGGGGAACGAGCGCATCAAGAGAAGCGGCATCAGGTACTCGAACATCGTCCCGCTCCAGGACATCAGGGCGGTCTCCCCGGAGACCCGCGACAGCTCGCGTCCCAGATGGAACCAGTGGTCGACCGGGACGTCGTCCTTGGCGATGGCCACATAGCTGGCCAGCCGGGCCTCGGAGGCCAGGAGGTCGTAGTACGACGGGTCCAGGCTGTGACTGATCAGCTGGTATCCGATGGAGAAGAGCGCACGCTGCCGGTCGTAGAGGAAGCTGAAGTCCATCGCGCTCGCGTGGCGGCTGGCGGTGGCAGCCAGCGCCTCGAGGCGAGCGATCAGTTCCACGGCCCGTGGCGTGCTGGAGGAGAGCTCGCGGAGCGTCGGGAAGATCCGGGTCGCCTCGCCCAGCCGGCCGACGCCCGCCCGCGTCTCGAGTCCTTCCACCCGGCGGCGCTGCTCGCCGACGAGCCGGCGCGTCCAGGCCGTCCACTCCCTCGCCTCACTCAGCGGCACGCGCCGCTCGGCCACCCCGGCAATCGCTTGTTCCAGCTCGTCCAGCCGCGCGAGGACGAGATCGAGCCCGGCCGCGACATCGCTGGCCCGCTCCGCCGCCGCCAGGGCCGAGCGAGCCTGGCGGAGCTTCGGCTCGATCCGGGCGCTGGCAGTCGTTCCAGCCACGCCCAGGGCGGTCTCGGCGGCGCGCCACCCGCGGCGATCGAAGACCGGCTCGTCGGGGATGCCCAGGCAAGCCTGGCGCACGGCGATGAGCAGACCGGCCAGGTTGCCGCTGTCCACCGTCGAGACGTATGCCGGGGCGAGCTCCCGGAGGTCGTGGAGGTCGTACCAGTTGTAGAAGTGGCCCCGGAAGCGGGGCAGGCGCTCGAGGGAGGCGAAGACCCGCTCGAGCTGGGAGATCATCTCCTCGAGCGGAAGAAAGCCCAGGTCATGGGCGCTGGTGACCGCGAGGAGCTGCAGGCCGATGTTGGTGGGCGAGGTCCGCATCGCCACCACCGGCACCGGGTCCTCCTGGACGTTGTCGGGGGCCAGCCAGTGGGTCTCGGCGGTGACGAAGCGCTCGAAGAACCGCCAGTGCAAGAGGGCGTAGCGAAGCGCGTCCGCCCGCAGCGCGGGGGCGAGCCTTCGTTCGCGACGTTTCGGGGACTGGCCGAGCCAGTGGGCGACCTGGGGCGCGCAGACCCACGCCCCAGCGAGAACGCTGCACACCAGGACCCAGGCCCAACGGTGCGGGCCCGTCCCCCCCTCCTGGCCGGTGCCGTGACGGAGGAGCAGCGCGAGGAAGAGCCCGGCCGAGAAGAGCACCGAGGGCCACATGGCCCGCCAGACGTCGCGCGCCGAGGCCGAGCCAGAGCGCTCGGACTGAAACGCGGTCTGCCATTCGAGCAGGTACCGCCGGGAGACCCCCATCCGCCACAGCGTCCGGATGATGGCGTCGGCGGAGATCCACGCCTGATGGGGAAGGAAGACCAGCGCCAGGCCCAGCTGCCGCGCGCTGGTCACTGCATCCCGGCCGATGGCCGCGTAGTAGGCCCGCCAGGAGCGGTCGAGCGGCGGGCGGAGCACGCCGAGGAGGAGGGTGACGATCCACGGCGCAGCGACGGCCAGGATCCACAGCGCGGTCCAGCGGAGGGGAGAGCCCGGGAGCACCGTCCAGCCCGCGACCAGGAACGCCAGCTGGGCGAGCTCCACCACGCTGCGGCGCAGGTTGTCGATGACCTTCCACAGCGAGATCGCCGGGAGCGGGTTGGGCGCCGGCCCGCCCGGGCCGGGGATGGTGGGCAGCGTCCAGGGGAGGAGCTGCCAGTCGCCGCGGATCCACCGGTGCTTGCGCCGGGTCCAGGACAGGTAGCTCGACGGATAGTCGTCGAACACCTGGATGTCGGTCGCCAGACCTGCGCGCGCGAAGCAGCCTTCGATCAGATCGTGCGAGAGGAGGGTGTTGGGCGGGAATCGACCGTGGGTCGCGCGCTCGAAGGCGTCGACGTCGTAGATGCCCTTCCCGGTGAAGCTGCCCTCGCCGTAGAGGTCCTGGTACATGTCCGAGACCGCGGTGGTGTACGGATCCACCCCCGGGTGGCCGGAGTAGATGGCGGCGAAACGGGTGCGGTTGGCGCTGGGCAGCGAGACCCCGACGCGCGGCTGGAGGATGCCGTAGCCACGCACCACCCGGGTACCGGCCGCGTCGAAGTCGGGTCGGTTGAGGGGGTGGGCCATTGCGCCCACGAGGAGCGGGGCGGTCTCCGGCGGGAGGACGGTGTCGGCGTCGAGGGTGATGACGTACCGGACCTCTCGCAGCACCGCGAGGTCCCCCAGGACGACCGAGAACGCGCCCTCCGCGCCTCCGCGGACGAGGTGATTGAATTCGGCGAGCTTTCCCCGCTTCCGCTCCCAGCCCATCCACACCCCCTGCTGGGGGTTGAAGCGCCGCGGGCGGTGGAGAAGGTAGAAGGCGTTGCCCCCGGAGCCGTAGCGCGCGTTGAGGGCCTTCACTCCGGCGACGGCGGCCTCCACGATGGCGGCGTCGTTCTCCTGTATCTCGCTCGGGGCGTCGGTGAAGTCCCCCAGCACCACGAAGTGGAGGTTCGCTCCGCGGTTGGCGAGGAACTGGACCTCGAGGTTCTCCAGGGCGTGCTCCACCGACTCGACGCTCGCGAGGAGCGTGGGGATCACCACCGCGGTGCGTGACTCGGCGGGTACGCCGCTCTTGGGAAAGTCGAGCTTGGGTAAGCGCTGCGGCCGGAGGAAGCTGGTGATCAGCTGCTGGATGACGTTGAGCGCCACCTCGTTGGCCGGGAGCAGGGCCAGGAGGACGAGCAGGGGCCAGGCGAGGCGGGTCTCCGCTCCGGCCATCCAGAGGACTGCCGCCAGGGCCGCGGCGGTGCCGAGCATCGCGCTTCCGCCCAGCGCCAGGTCGGGGTGGCGGCGGGCAGCCCGGAGCAGGCGCTCGCCCAGCGGAGGCCGGTAGCCGACGGATTGCTCCAGCGTCGTCCGGCCGGCTCCGAGCAGGAAGAAGCCCACGTGGGCGCTGGAGCGCTGGGCGAGCTCCACCGCGGCCCTCGCGACCTGCTCCTCGGGCCGTCCGGTCCTGCGAGCGAGACGCTCGACCACGTGTCGGTACTGGTCGCGCGTCTCGAAGGTCATCCGGGAATAGAGCTCCGCCGGGTCCTTGCGGAGCGCTGCCTCGAGCACGCTCTGCGCCTCGACGAACTCGGGCCAGTCCATCCCGCCCAGGGTGCGGAGGCTGGTGATGCTGTTGGCCATCATCACCTGGGTGAGGGCGAGCCGCTGGGTGGCACGGGCGGTGGACTCCTCCGCGCCGTGACCCTCGTCGTCGAGCCAGCGGTCGAGCCAGGTCATCGCGGTGGCGCTGCCCTCGAGCTGCCGGAGCTGGGCGCGCAGCCGGGAGACGAACTCGGCAGTCAGCGCAGGGTGGTCGCCGATGAAGGTCTGGAAGGCGGCGACCAGCTCCACCGGGCCCGCCGCGTCGGCAGCGCGGAGACGGCTCGCCCAGTCGTCGGCCAGGGCGAGCTGCTCGAGACGCTGAAGGGTGCGCAGCGTCATCCGCCGCACGTTCTCCACCAGCCCGAGCCGGAGCATCGCCGGGAGCGCCCACAGCTCGCCGATCGCGAGCGGGGTCACTTCCTGAAAGGCCGTGGTGAAGGCGCCGATGTTCTCTGCGTCGAGCCGCCCCTCGGAGTGGGAGATGAGACCGATCGCCAGGTCGTAGACCCGGGGGTAACCGGCGAGTGGGCCGTCGGACAGGTCGGGCAGCTCCCCGTAGTACCCGCGCGGAAGGTTCTGGCGGACGTCGGCGATGTGATCCCGGACGACGTAGAAGTTGTCGAGCAGCCACTCCCCTGCCGGGCCGATGTCGAGCGCCGACGACTGGGCGGCGATGCGGGCGCGCGCGTCCTCGAGGATGGAGAGCGTTCCGTCGAGCCGGCTCAGCAGCAGGCCGACGCGCCCGATGCGGCGGAGGGGCCGGAGGCGCTGCTGACGGGCGACGGCGCGGGCGTGCTCGGCGAGCCCCTCGGCGCCCAGGAGCTCGCCCCGGATCGGTCCGGAGAGAAGGTCAGACCGGGCGCGACGGCGCGAGAGCACGCCGAGCAGTGTTCCCCAGGACATGCGGGCGGCTCGGCCTCAGGCCCCGCCCGGAAGGGGCACGACAGATGGGGTGGGGCGAGGGGCGGTCATCCGAGGGTGAGAGTGGGCGTTCGAGACTCCGGTCTCAAGTCCTGCCCTCGGCCAGCGTCTTTCAGGCGATCCGTCGGCCGGAGATGATCCGGAACAGGACAGCGATGACCGCCAGCACCAGGAGCACGTGGATGAGACCGCCGAAGGTGACATTGGCCACCAGCCCCAGCACCCACAAGGCGACGAAGACGATCGCCAGAACCCACAAGAGATTGCCCATGCCTCGACCCGAGGAAGGTGACACCCCGTGTGCGGCTGGAGCCGCTCGGCGTGGGGAGCAGTCTCAGGCGGGGCGATGGCGGCCCGAACGCACCGCCCGGATCAGGACGAGCAGGATCACTGCTCCTACGAACGCCACGGTGATCGTCCCGGCGATTCCGGCAAACGGGGCGTGCCAGCCGAGTGCGCGGAAGAGCAATCCTCCGATGAACGCACCCACCACGCCGATCACGATGTCGCCCGTGAGCCCGAACCCACCTCCGGCGACGAGGGAAGCGAGGTACCCGGCAACGGCTCCGACGGCAACCCACAGCAGGAATGTCTCGAGCGTCATGTTCACACCTCCAGGGCCCGAAGACATCCGCAGCCTTTGCCAAAATAGCCATTGGAAAGCGCGGCGCCCGCCGGCGAAGGTCACACCAGCAATTGCGAGGGGATGAGTGTGAACCGGGCCCGCAGAGGTAAGGTTTCGCTTCCCCTCGAGGAGCGACTCCATCCGTGAAACAGGCTCTGGTCACCGGAGCGAATCGAGGCATCGGAGCTGCCTCTGCGGTCGTTCTGGCCCAGAGAGGGTTCCGAGTGTGGCTTCACTACCGTGCACGCGAGGACGCTGCCCGCCAGGTGGCCCGAACCATCGTCGACGGGGGAGGAGCAGAGCCCATCCTCGCTCGCTTCGACCTCGCCGACCGGAAGAGCGCGAGCGAGGCCGTGCAAGCCTTGACCGAGCAGCACGGGGCCCCGGACGCGCTGGTCCTCGCCGCCGGGGTCACCCACAACGCGCTCTTCGCCTTCACCTCCGACAAGGAATGGGACGAGGTCATCGCGACGAATCTGGGTGGACTGCTCGCCGTCGGGCGCCCGATTGTCAAGGCGATGCTCCGTGTTCGCGCCGGTCGGATCGTGGTCGTCTCCTCGGTGGTGGCGCACATCGGAAACGCCGGACAGGTCGCCTATGCGGCCACCAAGGGCGGACTGAGCTCGGCCGCGCTCTCTCTGGCCAGAGAGCTTGCGCCCCGGGGCATCACCGTCAACGTGGTCGCACCAGGGCTCGTGGACACGGAGATGCTCCGAGGCGCGCCGATCGACCGGCTGCTCGCCGGCGTTCCGGCCGGCAGGCTCGGTCGACCGTCGGAGGTGGCCCACGTCATCCGGTACCTCTGCAGCGAGGAGTCAGGCTGCCTGACCGGGCAGGTCGTTCACGTCGACGGCGGGATGACCCTCCAGAACTCATGACCGAACGTTCGGGCGCGTTTCCGCCTGTCTCCAGCGTCCTTCCACACCGGGCACCGTTCTTGTTCATCGAGCAGGTCGTCGAGCTCACCGAGGACAGGGTGGTCGCAGTTCGGACCTTCCGCCCCGACGAGCCCTTCTTCGCTGGGCACTTTCCTGGTCGCCCGGTGGTGCCCGGAGTGGTGCTCATCGAGGCACTCGGCCAGGCGATGGCATATCACTCGCTCCTTCACCATCCATCCCGGGAGATCCTCCTCGTCGGCCTCGACCACGTCCGCTTTCGTCGTCCCGTCGGCTTCGGAGTCGAGGTAACGTTCGCGGTGCGCGTGGGGGAGCAGCGATTTGGGCTGACGAAGGGAGAGGGTGAGGTGGAGACCGCAACCCACCAGATCGCTCGTGCAACCTTGCTCGGTTACACCGCGGCGACCCGCGCGACCGACTCGAAGCCCGGAGGTTCTCCATGAGAGTCTCGCACCTGGTCTTGCTACCGCTCGCCGCGCTCGCTTGCGCCGGTCCACTCACCGGAGCGACGTCGTTCACCCCGGCGTACTACCTCTCGGGAGGGGCAGTGCCTCCGTCCATCCCGGCCTGTTCCGGTCCGATCGCGGTGACGGTGACCGACGTACGGGAAAAGCCTCAGGACGTCGGGCGGCGATTCGCGGAGGACAAGCCGACCGTGAGCTGGCCGATCGAGATGACCGGAAGCGCCCCCGACTACGTCCGGAGCGCCCTGGAAGCCAACCTCAAACGTGCCGGCAGCCCGGGAACGGGGCAAGGGACGAGCACCCTCCAGGCGAGGCTCACCCAGCTTCTCCTCGAGGAACGGACGTACCACAACGCGGAGTTCTCGGGCTCCGTTGGACTCGACCTGGCTCTGAGTGCCCCCGGCGCCGCCACCCCCTGCTGGAGGGGACAGATCTCGGCGACCGGAACCAACTATGGCAAGGCGGGGAATCCCGAGAACTACCAGGAGACTCTCAACCGGGCGATCGAAAGGGCAACCGCCGACCTGCTGGCTCACCAGTCGTTTCAGGATGCGCTCTGCGGGAAGTGCTCCGGACCTTGATCACTGTCCGAGCTCCAGCAGCTCGTCGGGTACGGCGAACCCAGGCTGGTACCCCGTGACCGCGAGCTCGAGGCTGAACCCTCGAGCGTCGGTCAGGACGACCCGGCCGGCGATGAGCTGGCCCTGCATGACCTGCCGCTGATCATAGACGATCTCCAGCACCATCCGGTCCTTGCGGAAAAAGCGTTTCCGGAAGACAGCGAGATCGTCGGCGTCATGCCAGACCTCGACCGCATCGACGTCTGCCTCGGCCAGAGGCTGTCGACTCACCCAGGCGCCCTCCGAGAACGTCAACGGGCCTCGTCCCTCGACGAAGTAGATCCGCTCGACCGAACGGCCAATCTCCAGCGGGTCGACCTGTGCGGCGACCTCCGGGAGGTAGATCCTCGACTCCCAGCGACCAGCAAGCCGCGCGACGTCGAAGAGCTTCGGTCCCACCGGGGCGTTCGCCGACACACGAAACGAGCCATCACGGCGTCCCAGGAGGTACCCGGTCATCGGGAAGCTCCGTCCCTGGAACCGGGCGACCACCTGGTGG
>Ga0335070_10006039_pt1 | contig 14264 bp, 9 predicted proteins | sample Lox_Sample_13_FD_206722 | JGI IMG/M metagenome (GOLD analysis project Ga0335070, IMG submission 206722) | Soil microbial communities from Loxahatchee National Wildlife Refuge, Florida, United States - Lox_Sample_1.3 | ecosystem: Environmental > Terrestrial > Soil > Wetlands | place: USA: Florida... | reverse complement strand
CGGATTCAGCGAGTGCTGAGCCGTTAGCCCGGATCATTCACGAAAGCACCATGAATAATCCGGGCTCACCTGCGAAGGGCCAATCCTGCAGCGGGAAGGAGCCGATGCGGTCATGCGTGAGCCGCGACCGGGCCAGCGTGCGAGGGGCTCCTTGCTGGTCCTGAGCCGTTCCTGCGCCGACCTCCGTGGGGCGATCGCCGAGATCTTCGGCGGTCGAGGCGACGTCGAGGTCGTCGTAGATCGGCGCGAGGGCCCGCAGGCCATGCCCGGGATGCCCACGGCCCAGGCCCCGGGGCGCCGGCGCCGTGGCTGGCGAGCCAGGCTCCGGTCCGCGGGTGCGGAGCTGCCGGAGCAGGCCGAGTAGGCGGCCGGCGCGTCATCGCGCCGGCCAAGGCATGCCCATCGCGATCCCCGGTGCGACCGGCAGGCGAATTCTGTCGGCAGCCTCGGGGATTCTGCTTCTCCGGTCGATTCGAGCCGACGGACCCCTTTCTGTCTTTGGGGCTTGGAGAGTTGGTCTTTAGTTCAGTTAGCCCGGAGCATTCACGAGCACTTTTCGTGAATGCTCCGGGCTGGAGGCCGCATGTCCATCAAGTCCGACGCCTGGATCCGTAGGATGGCGCGGGAGCACCGGATGATCGAGCCGTTCGCCGAGAACCAGGTGCGCTCGGGGGTCATCTCCTACGGGGTCTCCTCCTATGGCTACGACATCCGCGTGGCCGACGAGTTCAAGATCTTCACCAACATCAACAGCACCATCGTGGACCCCAAGCGGTTCGACGAGCAGTCGTTCGTCGACTTCAAGGGGGAGATCTGCATCATCCCGCCCAACTCCTTTGCCCTGGCGCGGACCGTCGAGTACTTCCGGATTCCCCGCACCGTGCTCACCGTGTGCGTGGGCAAGTCCACCTACGCCCGCTGCGGCATCATCGTGAACGTGACCCCCTTCGAGCCGGAGTGGGAGGGGACGGCCACCCTCGAGATCAGCAACACCACCCCGCTCCCCGCCAAGATCTACGCCAACGAGGGGATCGCCCAGGTCGTCTTCTTCGAGGCGGACGAGATCTGCGAGACCTCCTACGCCGACAAGAAGGGCAAGTACCAGGCGCAGCGGGAGATCACGCTGCCGAAGATCTGATCCGCCGCCCTCACGTGCTGCGCGATCCGGCCCCACTGCCGCGTGCCCTCCAGCCTCGCGTCCTGCCGACCGCCTCTACTCTTCGCTCACCCAACCCCGAGCAATCGTGGCTGCGGCCACGGACGGCCCCCGGTCGAGTCGAGCGAGGGGGCCTGTCGTCCGGCGTGCCGGAATCGGTTGACATTCCTCCACCTGCAGGTAGAGTCGCCATGCAAGCCCATCCCCCCGCAGGAGCATGGGGAGACCTTTCCAGATCCGCGCACCGGGCGACGCTCGGGCAGACGGGAGAAGGAGTGACGTCATGATCCGCGCCTTTCCCCCCGTGGTGCTGCTACTGCTCCTGTTCTCCGCGGGCACGGCGACCGGCGGCGAGGGGGGAGCCGCCCCGGCGGCCGCCGGGGGCGCGCCGGCCGCCCTCCCGCTCTCCGAGATCGCGCTCTTCAGCAGCGGCGTCGGCTACTTCCAGCGCGACGGGGTCGTGGAGGGGCGCAGCCAGGTGGAGCTCCGCGTCCGCGTCGAGGACGTGAACGACCTGCTCAAGAGCCTGGTGGTGCAGGACCTCGACGGCGGCCGCGTCGGCCTGGTGGCCTACGATTCGCGGGATCCGATCGCCAAGACGCTCAAGACCTTCGCCGTGGACCTGACGGCCAACCGGACGCTGGGGCAGCTCCTGGAGAGTCTGCGGGGCGAGGAGATCGAGCTTGCGACGCCGAGCCCGGTCCGGGGCGTCATCGTCAGCGTCGAAAAGAGGCAGGGGGGCGTGGGCGAGAAGGAGGCGCGGGAGGTCGAATACCTGAACCTCCTGACGGCCGACGGGCTCCGGTCGCTCGCCCTGGGCCAGGTCCAGCGGATCACGCTGGCCGATCCCCGCCTCGGCGCCGAGTTCACCCAGGCCCTCGCGGTCCTGGCCTCCGGCCACGACACCCGGAAGAAGGGCGTCCGCTTCGAGTTCGACGGGTCGGGCCGCCGCCGGGTGCGGGTGGCCTATGTCGTCGAGACGCCGGTCTGGAAGACGAGCTACCGGCTGGCCTTGGCCGACGGGAAGCCCCCCTTCCTGCAGGGGTGGGCCATCGTGGAGAACACGACCGACGAGGACTGGCGCGACGTCCGCCTCTCCCTGGTGTCGGGGCGGCCGATCTCCTTCCGCATGGATCTCTACGAGCCGCTCTACGCCCAGCGCCCCGTCGTGGTGCCCGAGCTGTACCAGTCGCTCCGCCCCCCGGTCCACGAGCAAGCCATGGACGAGTCGCAGGCCCAGGCCAAGGAGGCGGTAGGGGCTGCGCCCGCTCCTCCGAGGGCAATCGCACCCAAGGTGGCCGCCCCCGCCATGCGCAATCAGGCCGAGGCGCGGGCTCCCGCCGAGGTACCGCTCGAGCAGGGGGTCGTCTCCGCGGCCGAGGGAGCAGAGACCGGGGAGCTCTTCCGCTACACCATCGGCACCCCGGTGTCCCTGGCGCGGCAGCGCTCCGCGATGCTCCCCATCGTCAACCAGGCGGTCCAAGGGAGCAAGCTCTCCATCTACAACGAGCGCGTGAACGCCAAGTATCCCCTCAACGGCTTCCGTCTCAGGAACGCGACTAGCCTTCACCTGCTGCAGGGGCCGATCACCGTCTTCGACGCCGGGATCTACGCCGGCGACGCCCGCCTCGCCGACCTGCCCCCGGGACAGGAGCGGCTCGTGAGCTACGCCCTGGATCTGAAGACCGAGGTGGAGCCGCAGCGCCCGGCGGCCACGCAAGAGCTGGTGGGGGCGAGCCTCAAGAAGGGGCTGATGCTGGTGACCCGTCGGGCCGTGGAGGAGCGGATCTATCTGGTGAACAACCGGGACGACAAGCCGAAGACGCTGCTCATCGAGCACCCCTTCCGGGCGGAGTGGACACTGGTCCAGCCGGCCCAGGCCGCGGAGCGGTCGCGGGATCTGTACCGGTTCGAGGTTCCGGTGGCCGCCGTCGCCACGGCGCGACTGGCCGTGCGGGAGGAGCGGCGGCTGCAGGAGAGCGTGCGCCTGCTGGACACGGCCCGGGAAACGATCGGGTTCTACCTGCAGGCGACCCAGGTCTCGGCCGCGGTGAAGGACGCGCTCCGCAAGGCGCTCGATCTCCGCGACCGCCTGGATCAGACCGTCGCCCGCCGGGGCCGGCTCGAGCAGCGCGTCAAGGAGATCGCCGAGGAGCAGGCTCGCATCCGCGAGAACATGGGGCGGCTCCCCCAGAACTCGGAGCTCTATGCCCGCTACGTCGGGCGGCTCGGCCAGCAGGAGACCGAGATCGAGGGCCTGCGCAGGGACATCGAGACCCAGCGCACCGCCGAGGAGCGACAGCGGCGCGAGCTGACCGAGTACGTGCTGGGGCTCGACCTCGACAGCTGACCCCCCGCCCCGTCCCGCGGGATGCGCCCCGTCTTGAGATGCCCCGGGATTCCGTGGTCCGTTCTGGGGCACGAACACATGGGCGTGTGGTAAGCCCGCCTTGCCCGCAAGCTGCCCTCGCGAAGAATGCGAGCGGTCCCGTTGCCTGGCGGCATGCGAGTTCATGATTGGCCTGCCCCTCACGAACGGCCTGCCGGCTGCCAAGCCCCAATCCGAAGATCATCAACCCCCATGGCGCCAAGACCGCCAAGGTGAAGTCGGACAGCGAGCCGGCAGCCCCGGCGACTGGAGCCGAGCCGGCGAACAAGAGCGGAGAGCGGCTGGGGAGATTCGCAATGGCAAGAGGCCGTGGCCCGGAGAGGCGAGGGGCCACGGCCTTGTGCTCTCCGCTGGCGTGCACCGCAGCACAGCGACTCTCGCGGGGGCGACTCACTCGGGCGTAGCGTTGGCCAGGCGGATGAGGAAATCCAGGACCTCCGGGCTCGATCCGGCTTGCAACGCAAGGTCGGCCGCCGCGACCGAGAAATAGACCCTGCCGCTCCCCCCGCCGTACTCGCTACCGGCCGTCGATTTGAACTCGAACACGCGCCGCTCACCGGTCCCCGGCTGATGGATCTCCAGCTCCAAGCGGGAGGGGATGCTGGGGTTCGGCGACATCCGGAGCACGGGATTCAAGACGATTGAAAGACCCCCTGCAGCTTGCATCGGCCCGGGTCCCATGACGTCTGGGAAGCGTCGACCCAGTTCGTCCCGCAGGGCTCGGCCGGTGACGGAAGCAGTCGCCTTCATCATCTCCCGGGCGGCATACTGGTTGAGCCAGATGTAGTCGCCGGTTGCGGCCTCGGGATCGGCGATCCCCTCTGCAATGTAGAGCTTCGCCTCGGTGCGCAAGCGGATACTGGAGGCCTCGAAGAGAACGGACCGGGTCCCCACAGGGGATCCATTCAAGGCCACCTCGACCCGCCACTCGCCGGCCTGGGACCTTGCCTCTTCACCGGTCGGAAGACGGAACGGTTGAATCGTAAGCGAGTGTACGTTCTCGGGCCGAAACCGGTATTCGGATTTCCGCTGGGCCCCCTGACTTGGGGGTGTAACCGTCACCGTACTGACGTACTCGCCGAGGTCCGGCAGGCTCCAGCTGGATACGACATAGAGCTCTTGGTCGGAGGCGAAGAGACGCTGTCGACCCGTAGTGCTGTAGTACGAGCCTCGTTCAGGGCGTTTCGTGTATATCTCGATACTCGTCAGGGGGCCCCTCACCTGACCTGAAGTGCCTGGTGGAGGAGCCGTCGCACAGCCAGCGGCGAGCAGAATCGTCAGCACGAAACTGGGAACATATTGTCGCATGCCCGTTCCCTCCCTCTGATTTCCCCCACGGAACGCTCCAGTCTCTGCCTCGGCGATCCTCCCGGAGCCCGCTCACGACCTCCGGGCCAGGGCCTGCGCGAGTGTCTGGTACGCCACCTTCGCATTGTGGCGGTGGTCTACCGGCATCTGTCTGACGGCCCGGATCTCATCCAGGTGGGCCCATGACAGCCTCCTCCGCAGGTCGGCTAGGTTTCCGGGATCGATACGACGTGTGGCTTCGATGACCAAGATACGCCTTGCGTTCAATTCGAGCAAGGCAGCTCGCCGGATGCCGGGGCACTCGCCGGCCACGGCCTCGACGCCGAGGGGGTAGAGCGTTCCCCGCGCATCCCGGATTCGCGCGGCACAGCGACCCAGGAGCCACAGCCGGCCCCGGGCATCGAGGTACCCGGCGTCTCCGGTGCGGTGCCAGATGGCTCCCTCGACTGCAATCTTGCTCTCCCGGTCGCCGATCCCACGGAGGTACCCCGGGACGACGTGAGGTCCGCTCACCACGATCTCGCCCGCGCGACCAGGCGGAAGAGACGCCGCCTCAAAGGCCGCACGACTCTGGGCTCCGATCGGGGTTCCCCAGCGGTCCTCGAGGATCCGCACCTGGATTCCGGGCACGGCACCCCCCGCCGGTAGGCCGCGGCCGCCTCGGATGGCACTCCAGTCCTCGGCGGAGAGGTCGGCCGTGCGGAGGCGGGCGATGGGCTCGGCCTCGCTCGATCCGTAGACAAGGCTGACCTCGGCCGCCGGCGCCACCCGGTGGAGCTTCTCGATGAGGCGGGGGAGGATCGGCGCTCCGCCGCAGACGATCCCGCGGACCGAGGTCCACCGCATCCCCCGCTCGAGGCAGTGGTCGGCGAGCCGCTCCAGGAGGGCAGGTGTGGCCAGGAGCCTGCTGGGCTGCTCGGAGGCGATCTGGGCGGCGAGGGGCGCCGGGTCGGCGGCGCCGGGGCGGCGGAGGCTCACAGCCGGGAGAAGGCTGGTGGCGCTTGACCCCAGATTGGCCAGGACAAACATGGGCAGCGTCGTCAACTCCCTTTCGCCGGGTGCGGGCTCCAGGCACGACTGGACCGCCCCGAGCTGGGCCAGGAGCAGTCCGTGGCTCCGGACGATTGCCTTGGGGGCTCCCGTGCTCCCGCTCGTGAAGGTGACGAGGGCCGGGGCCTCGGGGAGACAGTCATAGATGGGCAGCTCCTCGGCTCCGCCGCCGGCGGGATTCCACCGGATGGCCCCCGGGATGGACCAGCCGATCGCGATCGGGATGGGGATCGCCCGGAGGGGCGGGGAGACGAGGCGGAGGGCATGCGCGCGCGCCCCCCCGATGAAGGCCCGCGGGGGCCAGGCGGCGCAGGCGCGATCGAGGCCGGTCAGACCGGCGGAAGGATCCGGGACCAGGGCGACGAGGCCCAGGCGAAGGATGGCCAGCAGGGCGATGTACAGCTCGATGGACATCGGTACGAGGAGCAGGACCCCGTCGCCGGGACGCAGGGACGCCTGGCGGAGGAGGGCCGCCGCCCGGGACGAGGCGCGGTCCAGCTCCGTCACGGTGAGGGTGCGCCGATCCCTCCCCCGTCGGTCCACCAGGGCGGGGAGATCGGGGCACCGCTCGGCCTGGCGCCGGAGGAGCTCGAGCAGGTTCATGCCCCCTCTCCGAGGCGGCGCGCAAAGAGGGCGTACCGGCGGATGGGCCGCGCGCGCCCCCCGCAGATGTTCCGGGACGCGTTCCCCGCGTGCATAAGGGCGTGGATGGCCCGGGTCAGTCCCAGCCGCCGGGCGGCCTGGTGGCAGCGGGCGACGAGGAGGCGGCCGAGGCCGGCGGCCCGGCGGCCGGGCAGCACCGCCAGCGTCTTGACGATCACGGTGTCGACCGGGGCCCCGCGTCGCTGCTGCAGCAGGTCCGGAATGCCGAACACGAATCCGACTGGCCCTTCCGCATCCTCGGCCAGCAGGACCAGCTCCGGCCGGACGTGCGGCAGCACGGGGCGGTACAGGTCGAGGAACTCGGCCTCCGGGATGGGGGTGTAGAGCGGGCTCCCGGCGAAGCCGACGACCGCCACCCGGTAGATGTATCGAAGGTCCTGCTCCGGCTGCCTCGCATCCAGCGGCCTGATCCGGATCCCGGCGGCTGCTAGGCGGCGTTCGGCGCCGTCGAGGCGCGGATCCTCGATGGCAAGGTCCTCGACGACCGTGGAGAGGTAGCCGGCCCAGGGCGCGAAGCCCGTCCCCGCGAAGTGCCGGAGCCATTCTTCGGGGTGGTCCGGCTCGAGGAAGAAGGGCGGCTCGCTCCCCCGGTCGGTGACGAGCCGATAGCGCCGCCAGGTGCTTCCATCCATCGGGGCGAGGGCCAGCGTGCAGCCCACGCCCGCCAGGTGCGCGCAGGCCTGCCCCAGGAGCAGACGCCCCGCCTCGGCATCCAGTGCCGCGTAGTGGCCGACGACCCCCACCCGCTCCCCCGAAAGCAAGGGCGTCTCCCGCCACCACAGGGAGCATCGGCCGGTGGTCGAGCCGTCGGAGCCGATCAGCAGCGTGTGCGCGTCGGGGGCGTGCTGCACGAATTCCGCCGGGGTCAGGGCCGGGAGCGGGCCGACGTCTTTCCACCGGGAGAGTTCTGCGGGACTGTGCATGGTGATCAGGCGCGACATGGCTCGCTCCTTCCGATCGGGCGGCCGCGGCGGGTCGCGCCGCGCACCCCAATCCACGCCGAGGCGAGCGTCAGCGCGCCGGCCCCCGCCAAGACGAGGCTGAGGTGCCATATTGTGAGGGGCGGCAGCGTGCGGAGCAGCAGCAGCGCGGTCAGCGGGACGGTCAGATTGTCCAGCCCGCGCCGGGACAGGCCCTCTGCCAGCGTGGCAAGGAGCGCCACGCAGAGCGAGATCAGGGCGATGGAGACGGGTGCCAGGTCCGACCCGAGCCCCAGGGGCAGTGCCGTGCAGCCCAGAGCGCTTGCAAGGAACGCGGCGGATCCCTCCAGGCTCTTGCCGTGGGGTCCGCCGTAGCGGCTTCGCCCGAGGCGGCGCCCCACCAGGGCCGCCGCCGTATCGGCGAGGGCGAGGATCAGGATCGGGATCGCAAAGATCATCCGGTCGCCGCCCGCGCCCGCATAGGTGACGGCCACTGCGACCGGGAACAGCGGTGCCCCTACGGTCGGGCGTCCCACGTCGTCCAGGATCGGCCCCAGGATCCGTCTGACCGGCGGGCACCAGGCGCGGGCGGCCAGCGCCAGGGCGAAGCCGAGCGCCAGTCCGAGGACCGGCCAGACCGTGTCGAAGAGACAGGGCAGGGCGAGGCTGGCCAGTCCCATCCCGGCGTGGAGCCCCTTGCGCAGGACCTCCGGGTCCACGCGGCGGCTCCGCCGGCAGCGGGCCAAGGCTGCCACCAGGAGCGCGAAGGCGGCCCAGACGGCGAGCAGCCCCGGCAGCGGGGCACTCATCGGCTGATCTCCTCGATCACGAGATCGGCGTAGAAGAAGGCCTGGTCGATCCCGTGCAGGCGGGCCGCGAGCTCGCCCAGGGGTCGGAGGCGGTCGGCCAGGCGGTCGGGGCGGTGGCGGTCAACTAGGAGGTTCCAGTACACGAGGCGGCCGCCGGGCCGCCCGGCGCGCACCAGCAGGTCGAGGGCGCGGTCGTACGCCGCGGGCGACATGTACTCGAAAATGTCGCTCAGGTTGAAGCGGTCGATGCTCGCCGCGCCGGCACCTCCGAGGACCTCCTCGGCCGCTGCCGCGTGCCACTCGAGCCGGTCCAGGCCGGAGCGGATTGCCTCGAAGTGCTCGGGCCGCAGGGCGAGGGGGAGTGCGGAGCGATGCTGCCCGGTGAGGATCCACTGCAGGTAGGGGTTCCCGGAGGGATCGAGGGTCGTGAGGGCGTATCGGGCACGCTCCAGCAGGCGCGCGGCCACCCGGCCGTTCACGTGGTCGAAGAAGCGGGGGTCCCGTCCCACGCGGCCCATCAGCCAGCGCGAGAAGAAGAGCCGGAAGAGGACCCGCCAGCGCCAGGAGTCCCACTCCTGGCAGTAGAAGGCTGCCCGCTCGGCCGGCGAGCGGGGCGCGAGGAGGGCCGGCGTGCGTGACCGGAGGGCGAGGAGTGGGAGCACCGAGCGGCGGAAGAGCGCGAGATAGCGCTCGAATCTCCCCGCCCCTCCGATCCCGGAAGCGATGGTATGGGATCGGGCGTCCCAGAACTCACGCGCCGCGGAGGAGAGCAGTGGTCGGCAGCGCCGGTACAGCGCCTCGCGCCTGCTGCTGGGTCCCGAGCCGATCAGCTCCAGCAGCTCGGCATGGCCGAGCCTCCGGTACGCCGCGACCTTGAGCTCCAGGCAGGCGATCTGGGCCGGGTTCACATCCACGGCGATGACCCGGCCGGGCTGCCGGGTGAGGAGGGCCAGCGTGTTGTCGCCGGCCGAGCCGATGGAGAGACACACGTCCCCCGGCCGGACGTCCAGCGCGGCGAGGAGCACATTCGCATCCTCCCAGCACTGGGAGTAGCGGAGTTGGGAGATGCCGGCCTGCGAGGCGATCTCAGTCGGCATGGCTCGGCACCTCGAGCCGGCGGACCAGGCCGGCGCGGCCGTCGACCTCGACCCAGTCGCCGTCCCGGAGCCAGCGGGTGAGGCCCGGGAGCGAGGTCACCGCCGGGATCCCGAGCTCGCGCGCGACGATGGCGGCGTGGGAGAGCAGGCTCCCCCGCTCCGTGAGCACGCCCGCCGAGGAGGCGAAGAGGGTGATCCAGCCCGGGTCGGTGCGCTCGGCGACGAGGATCTCGCCCGGGTGGATCACTGCCGTGCGCGGATCGGTGAGGAGGCGCACGAGGCCGCGGACGACGCCCGTCGAGCACCCGAGCCCCTGGAGGCACCCGTTCCGGGGCTCGAGGAGGGCGGAGGGGGTCTCGGGGGTGGGGTGCGCGTGCGGTACCACCCCGCGCGTCTCGAATCGGTCAGGGGGCGGCGGCGAGACCCGCTGGCGCTGGTACTCGGCCTTGCGCAGGGCGGCCAGCCCGCGGAGCTCCCGGGTGGCGGCGATGCCCTCGACGGTGCCCAGGGCCTCGTCGACCTCGAGGAAGAACACGTCCCGCGGCTCGTCCAGCAATCCCGCCTCCGCCAGGCGGCCCCCCAGCTCGAGGAAGATCCGGCGGACCCGGCCAAAGACGCGGGTCCGCTCGAACCGGAGATTCTCGCGCCCACGCACCCGACGGCGGGCGTAGCGGAGCAGCACGCCGAGGACGAGTCGTCGCACGGGGCGGCCGGCGAGGGCCCGGCGGACTTCCGTCTCGGCCCGGCTGCGGGCGCCCCCCGCCTGCGCGGCCGCACGCCCGGGCGCCACGGCCTGCACGGCACATCGGCCCACGGCCCGGAGCAGCGGGAGGGGGCTCTCGTGCAGGCTCACGCTCTCGAGCTTCAGCTCGCCGAGGCAGCGGTCGCCGAAGGTCTCCAGGTAGGCGCGGTACTGCGCGGCAAATCCGGGCAGCGCGGGCAGCCGCCCCAGGATCTCGGGAAGGGATCCCTCGCAGAGGAGGCGAACGAAGGTCGGGTCCCTCCGGACGATCGCGCCCAGGTTCCTGATCCGCTCGGCCGGCTCGGCGCTGATGATGCGACCCTCCCCGCCCAGCAGGTCGTTGAGCAGGGCCGGACCCGGGCCGGGAAACCAGCGGGCCAGGAGCTCGCGGAGCAGCCCGTGGGCGATCATGGCGAAGAAGTCGTTGACCACCGGGGCATCCCAGCGGGTGAGGAGCTGCCGCTCGAGCGCGTGATAGTGGCTCACCAGCTGGTCGGCGGTCATGGTCCCCAGCGGGGTTGCGGTCGGGGCCAGGGCCCGCTCCAGACGTCGGTGGAACCGTCGAGTCCGCCGCTCCAGGCACGCAAGGTTGACGAGCAGGCCGGCGAGGGTGCGGAGCAGGCGCATCCCGTCCCGCAGGCGCGCCGGGCGGCCGGAGGCCCCCAGTGCCTCCAGGGCCTCCGGCGGCAGGCCTTCCCGCAGGCCCATCATCTGCTCCATGAAGCGGCGGTTGACGCGGAAACCGGGCAGCAGCGCCAGGACGCGGTACCAGCTGGTGAGGTTGTAGTAGATGCGGCCCTCGATCAGGCCCAGCATGCAGCGAAAGGTCGCGGCGTTCCCCGCGATCGCCGCCCCGGACACCCCCATGAGACGGCAGAAGGCGCGATAGACCTCTTCGTACGCGCGGCGGGCGAAGGAAAAGGTGAGCGGGGTGGTGACCCCGGCGTAGCTCTCGCTGATGTTGCTGTTGTCCCACAGGCGCCGGGTCCCCGGCTCCGGGTCAGGGGCCAGGGTCGTGATCGGGCGCGACTGGAGCAGCCATAGCCGTCCGTCGGCGAGGGCCCACTCGATGTCCTGGGGGCGGTGGAAGTGCCGCTCGCACCGGCGCGACAGGGCGGCCACGGCCAGAGCCTGGGCATCGCTCAGGGCTGGCCCGGAGGCGGCAGCCGGAGGCAAGGCGCTCACCGCGAGACCCGCCCCGCCTGCCGCGGGGCAGCGGTAGGCCACCCGCTTGTCGGACAGCTCTCGTCCCGCGACCCGCCCGTCCACCGCCACTCGATAGGTATCCCCGGCCGTCTCGCCGTGAACCAGGCCGACGCCCAGGCCATAGACCGCCGAGATCACGGCCACGTCGCGGCGCCCGCTCACCGGGTCGGCCGAGAACGCCACCCCGGCGCACTCCGCGTCCACCATGCGCTGGATCAGGACGGCGGGGGGCCGTGGCGGCCCGGAGAGCTGCCGCTGGCGGCGATATGCCTGCACCCGCTCGGAGAACGCGGAGCGCCAGACCGACACCACGCCGGCGGGGACGTCTCGGGGCCGCACCCCCAGCAGGCTGTCCAGCTGCCCGGCAAAGGAATGCGTGGTCCCGTCCTCCTCTGTGGCCGAGGATCGGACGGCCACCGGCTCCCCGCCGGGACAGAGCCGGGCGAGGGCGGCGACCAGCTCCGCGTGTGGCTCCGGAGCCATGGCCAGCCGGTCCACGAGCGTGGCGACTGGCGGGCCGGCCCCGGGAGAGGCTCCGTCGGGCAGGTGGGCCGCCTCGAGGCTGGTTGCGAAGGCCTCGGGGGCCAGGACGAACCAGGCCGGTATGTCAAGGCCGTCCCGCTGCAGCGCGGCCAGCGCGGCGGCCTTGCCACCGAGGCGCGCGGCGCTCTCGCGATCGTTCGGCCAAACGATGTAGCGCATCGGGGTCACCTCCCCAACGGGAGCAGGTGTGGCAGGGCGCCCAGGCCGAGATAGGTCAGCAGGACCCACAGGGCCGACACGGGCTCGAAGAGCTGGCTCCGGGAGGAGACGGGCCGCTGGAGGTAGCGCCAGGCAGCCGCGACCGCCCCGAGGAATGGCAGGGCGAGGAGGCAGCCCACCGCCCGGGCGGCTCCGATCCGCTCCGCTGCCAGGAGCGCGCTCATCCCACCGAGGAGCGCAGCGCCCAGCCAGGCGCTGACCGCTGTAGGGCGGCCCCAGAGGGCGGTATAGGTGGGAACCCCCGGCTCCTCGTCGGCCGGGGCGCGGAGCTTGCGCCCGATCTCGACGACCGTCCCGCAGAAGAAGCTGACCAGGAGGAACCAGGCGAGGCCCCGAGGGGGGAGCCCCTGGGCCGGCAGCCAGTCGACCGCGGTGGCGTAGAGGTCCACGAGCGGCATGATCAGCATGTGCGTCCAGAGGTAGGTCAGGGGGCGGGCCCTGAGCCAGGCGCGGGCGAAGAACTCGCACGTCATCAACGCGAGGTAGAGCCAGACCCCGGCCAGGAGCGGGGCGAGGGTGGGGTCCCAGGCGAAGGCGAGCGTCAGCTGGACCAGCGCCCCGAACAGGCCGATGGCGGCGAGCTCCCGAAGCCGGACCAGTCCCCGGGGGACGGGGCGCGAGGGGCGATAGCGGCGGTCCTCTTCCTGGTCCTTGAACTCGTCGGCAATGCGGAGCTGGAGGAAGAACAGCGCGGCCGTGGGAAAAGCCACCAGCAGGGCTCCCCAGCCCGGGAAGGCGGCCTCGCCTCGGAGGAGGGCGGAGTAGCTGACGGCCGAGCCGCTGAAGGCCGCGATCAGCGGCAGATGGGCCACCAGCGGGAAGCGCTCGCGTTGATAGATCCACCAGCGGTTAGCCATGCTTCCTCGCAGGCCCGGCGTGCCGGCCCCGGGCCAGGCGCCGGTGCGCCCGGGCGAACTCCCCCGCGGCGAGGGCCCCGATGATGGACAGCTCGCCGGCCAGGCAGAGGCCCGCGCACACCTCGGCGAGGGCGGCGGCGTTGCCCGGGCCGCCGAGGCCCAGGATCTCGAGGCAGGCCTGCGGGCCGGGCAGGCTGGTCCCGCCCCCCACGGTCCCGACCGTCAGGTTGGGAAGCGTGACCGCCGCGTACAGGCCCCCCTCGTCCGTTCGCTCCAGGCGGGTCACGCCGACCGCCGATTCCGCGACACACGCCACGTCCTGGCCGGTGGCCAGGTAGAGGGCGGCGAGGCCGTTGGCATAGTGGCCGTGGATCCCCATGGTGCCGCTCAGGACGCCGCCGATCGCCGACATGCGCCAGTACTCGACCATGCGGTCCGGGGTGGTGTGTAGGCGCCGTGCGGTCAGACCCCGGGGGATCCGGACCTCGGCCGTGACCTTCTTGCCGCGGACCGAGAGGAATGACTGCGCACTCGCCTTCTTGTCGCCCGACAGGTTGGCCTCGACGAACCAGGCCTGCGGCCGCACCGGGCTGTGGTCCGCGATGTAGGCGCAGATGGCGTCGGTGGCGATGGTCACCATGTTCTGCCCCGCCGCATCGCCGGTGATGAACTCGAAGAGGAGGTAGACGTGGTTGCCCTCCACGGCGACGCGGAGGTCGGCAAGCTTCCCGTGCCGGGTGGTCGCCTCGCCGGCGCGCCGGAGTTCCTCGACGTGCCCGAGCGCCCAGACGAGGAACAGGCCGGCCTCCTGGAGGCTGCGAAAGGCGAAGCCCGGGGCCCGGGTCAGGCCCTCGGCCAGCAGCACGGCGGTGCACCCGCCGGCCTCCGAGATCAGCCGCGCGCCCCGGCTATACGAGGCGACCAGCGTGGCCTCGGTGGTGGCGAGGGGCAGGTAGTACTCCCCCTGCGCGAAGAGCCCGTTCACCCGGAGGGGGCCGGCGAGACCCACGGGCACCTTGAGGGTGCCGATCAGGTTCTCAACGTGGTGCTGGTAGCGGTCGAGCTGGCGGAGGGTCACGGGGTCGAGGAGCGCTTTTCGGTGGGCAGTGCTCGGAAGGATGCTCCAGCGCCGGTCCAGGATCTCTCGGCTGAGGCGCGCCGCTCCGGGAATCCGGGGAAGGGCCGGCCCGGCCTTGGGTGCGAGCCGCCGGAGGAGCGTTTCCTGGCCCAGACCGTTCAGGAGCTTTGCGATGTACTGCTGTGCCCGGCAGTGATTGGAGGCCACGGAGCGGTTCTCCTTCCGGG
>Ga0335070_10006036_pt1 | contig 14267 bp, 15 predicted proteins | sample Lox_Sample_13_FD_206722 | JGI IMG/M metagenome (GOLD analysis project Ga0335070, IMG submission 206722) | Soil microbial communities from Loxahatchee National Wildlife Refuge, Florida, United States - Lox_Sample_1.3 | ecosystem: Environmental > Terrestrial > Soil > Wetlands | place: USA... | reverse complement strand
GTGGTCATTCCGAAGATAATCATGTCACCGGGCATCAATTGCCCTGCGAGATGAAGATCCGCCGAGATCACCACCGCGATCTTTGGATACCCGCCCGTCGTTTGCCGGTCGGCCATGAGGAGGATCGGTTGTCCATCATGAGGTACCTGTAGCGCCCCCATCGCGGTTCCGTCCGAGATCCATTCCCCAGCTTCCACGTGCGCCAGCTTGGGTCCTTCCAAGCGGTACCCGATGCGATCCGATTGGCTGGAGAGACGGTAGGGATGAGTGGTGAGGACTGTGACCGAGTCGTTAGAGAATGAGTCGCGTTGTGGGCCCGGCAGGAGACGAAGCGTAGTGGTGCTCGAGTAGATCGGACGAAGTCGATCGGGCAAGCCGCGCCCGACCGTCGTCTGCGCGTGAGGGAGCGGCGTTCCGCTCACGAGGACGTCCCCTTGTACAAGGGCACGGCCCTTCACTCCGCCGGTTTGACTGGAGCTATGAGTGGACCGGCTACCCAACACAACCGGCACATCGACCCCGCCGGCGATGGCAACATAGCAGCGAGCCCCCGCGCGCCGTGCTCCGAATGACAGCACGCTCCCAGCTTTCATCAACAAGCTGCTCCACAGCGGAATAACGGTTCCATTTACAGACGGAGTCAGATCGGCTCCGGTGACGGCAATAATCGAGTCAGTCTCAAAGAGGAGTTCGGGGCCCTTGAGCGTGATTTCGAGCGCTGCGTCGTGGTCGCGATTGCCGACCAATCGATTGGCGATGATGAAGGAACGTCTGTCCATCGCGCCGCTGACGGGCACGCCGTACTGCTGATACCCGTAGCGTCCCAGGTCTTGCACCGTGGTGAACCACCCCGGCTTGACCACCATGATCTGGGCCGGCTCACACGTGTTCATCGCGTATACCCGCGACACGAATGCCGGCGGATTCGAGCTCATGGCGGATCATCCGCGCCAGGGAGACGGCATGCGGCGTATCGGGGTGAAGGCACAGGCTGTCGGCCTGGATTGCCACCGGCGATCCTTCGACGCTGGTCACAGTGCCCATCATGAGCTGACGTAACTGACGTCGCACGTCCTCTTCGGTCTGCAACAAGGCTCCTTGCTCTGACCGAGGGACTAGACTCCCGTCAGCCTGGTACGCGCGATCGGCAAAGGCCTCATGAACAACTGCGAGACCGGCTGCCTGAGCTTCGTTGGCGAGTACCGAGCCGGCCAGGGCATACAGGACTAGGGTATGATCGATTGCTTGTACTGCGGTCACGACGGCTCGAGCGATCTCCGGATCCTGACCGGCCATGTTGTACAGCGCCCCATGGGGCTTGACATGCGTCAGGGCGAGATGGTCTCCGGACAACACATTGGCCAGTGTCTCAATCTGATTGCGCATCAGGGATACGATGTCTTGAGGGGACAGGCTTCGTTCCGTTCGACCAAAATGTTCAGGGTCAGGAAATCCTGGATGCGCGCCGATTGCGACGCCGTACTGCGCCGCAAGGCAGGCCGTTCGACGCATGAGCTTCGATGTTCCCGCGTGGCCACCACAGGCAATATTCACGGACGTGATGAGTGGCATCATCTCGGCGTCGATGGCCAGACCTTCCAACGTGTCCCGTTCACCCAAGTCGCTGTTCAAATCAATGCGCGTCATCATGGTGTTCACGCCAGAGGCGATCGAATTCCTGTAACTCGATTGGCTCGAATCGGACTACATCACCGGGTCGGAGAAGGAACGGTGTGGAGTTGGTCTGACGATAGAGGGCGACCGGCGTGCGTCCGATGAGACGCCAACCGCCGGGGGTTGAGGTCGGGTAGATACCAGTTTGGTGCCCGGCAATCCCGACCGAACCAGCCGGCACTGTGGTTCGCGGCGTGGCCAGACGAGGGATGGCCAACGGCTCTGGTACCGATCCCAGGTAGGGAAAGCCAGGACTAAAGCCCAGCATGTACACCCTGTATAGGACCGAACTGTGTAATCGAACAACGTCGGCGACTGGCATGTTGGCGAACGCGGCGACGTCTTCGAGGTCCGGACCCCACTCGTCTCCGTACAGGACGGGGATTGTGTGCTGGTTCCCAAACGATGCGGGAGGGGATGAGACGCTCTGGGAGAGCTTGAGTAGTCGGTCCGTCAAGGTGTTCACGGTTAACCGGAGTGGATCGACCTGAATCGTCACTGAACGATAGGTGGGAACGACATCCAACACGCCCTCCCACAGTTGAGCGCGCACAGCGTCGGCAAAGGTGATCACCCGCTGGTTCAACACAGGGTCGATCTCGTTCCCGAATTCAACCGTGAGGGCCGCATCGCCGAGGGGGAGAAACCAGAAGGGCCGTGCCGTTGGTGTGGGCGAATCGGACATATCTGCTGTGTGTCAGGGAACTGAAAACGGGGATTTTCCACTTTTCTTCATGCGCGACATTTCTAGTAAGCATAGGGAGGGTCGTTGCCGGGTTTCCACTTGATGCTGCAGCCAATGCTGGCTTTTTGGTTTGGGTCGACCGGCTTGCCGGCGAGTACCGCTTCGATCGCTGCACGGAGATCGCGGCCGGTGACCGGCTTGTTGTTGCCGGGACGGCTGTCGTCGAGCTGCCCTCGGTAGACCAATCGCCGTTCCCGATCGAAGAGGTAGAAGTCCGGCGTGCAAGCGGCCTTGTATGCCTTTGCGACCTCTTGGGTCTCGTCGAAGCAAAACGGAAACGTAAAGTCGAGGCGTCGGGCCATTTCCTTGAGTCGCTCGGGCGCGTCGTCGGGATAGTGCGCCGGATCGTTGCTGCTGATGCCAATAATGCCCAGTCCTGAGTCCGCATAGTCCTTTCCCAGCTTGGCGAGCGCTTGCTCGACGTGCTGGACATAGGGACAGTGCCGGCAGAGGAACATCACCAGTAACGCCGCTTTGCCGGTAAACGAGTCGAGGGAATAGATTTGCCCGCTCACGACATCACCCAACGCAAATGGGGGAGCTGGTGTTCCGAGCGGAAGCATCACCGACGCCATTGCCATAGACACCTCAATCGGATGATTGTGAACTTCACGCCGAAGACATTCTACATTTCTGGACTCCCGCCGACTAGGGTCCGTCGCGCCCGGGTTTGGCAAAGAAGCAAATAAGAGACGAATGAGCCCCCTCTCCCCTGGCGCTCGACAATGTCATCTCGGAAGAACTATAACCGTCCCATGCAATACGTCCATCTCGGTCGTTCAGGGGTGAGAGTGAGCCGGCTCTGTCTCGGCACGATGAACTTCGGGCCGGAGACGAGCGAGCCAGACAGTCTCGCCATCATGGATCGGGCGCTGGAGTTGGGCCTCAATTTTTTCGACACCGCAAACGTCTACGGCTGGAAGGCGGGGGAAGGGTGGACCGAGCAGATCGTCGGCCGCTGGTTCGCGCAGGGCGGGGGGCGGCGGGAGAACGTTGTCCTGGCGACGAAGGTATACGGCAAGATGGGGGACTGGCCGAATCAATCGCGCTTGTCGGCCTTACACATCAAGCGAGCCTGCGAGGAGAGTCTGCAACGTCTTCGTACCGATTGCATCGACCTGTACCAAATGCATCATGTCGATCGGGAAACGCCCTGGGAAGAAATCTGGCAGGCGATGGAACAATTGGTCCGGGAGGGCAAGATTCTTTACGTGGGTAGCAGCAACTTCGCCGGGTGGCATTTGGCCCAGGCTCAAGAGCTGGCCCGCTGCCGCCACTTCCTCGGTCTTGTCTCCGAGCAGAGCCTCTACAACCTCAACGAACGGACGGTCGAGCTGGAGGTGATCCCAGCTTGCGAGGCCTATGGTATCGGCCTGATCCCCTGGAGCCCGCTCGCGCGCGGGTTGCTGGCCGGGGCACTGGAACCAGCGAAGGTCGGTCGCCGCGCGGACGAAGATCTCAAGAAGGATATCGAGAAGTTTCGCCCTCGACTGGAAGCCTACGAATCACTGTGCAAGCAACTCGGGGAACAACCGGCCGACGTGGCACTCGCCTGGCTGCTGCACCAAAAAGCCGTGACCGCTCCGATCATCGGGCCACGGACGATGGAACAATTGAACGGTTCGATGCGGGTCTTGACCCTCACCTTGAGCCAGGACACGTTGAAGCGACTGGATGAGATTTTCCCTGGACCGGGCGGCCCTGCACCGGAGGCCTATGCTTGGTGACCAGGTTTAGACCTAGCCCCTCCTTCCCCTGAAAATTGTTTTTGACAAATCCGTCTGAATCTGTAGAATGGGCGAAATTTTTCCTCTGCGTGCTCGTTCTCATCCTCTTTTCTATCGCGTTCCTTCATGTTTTTCGGCTTCATTCGACGGTCGCTACGCTCGGCTAGGGAGGCAGCTTCTTCACGCTGTACCCTGTATGTCCGATTTGCAGAGGACCACACGCCCCGCATGTGTACTGGGGACACCGGCCTGTCCTCAGTGCAAGGATACGGGCTTGGAGTCCAACGGAGGCTTCTTGACCTGTGCTACCTGCGGCCTCGCGATTACGCGACAGGCTCTCTTGCAAGACACGCTCGCGCTTCAACTCTCGATTGATCCTCGGTCATGAAACCCCAACAGCTGGGTCTGTCTATCGGCATCGCGACTTTGCTCGCCGCAATTTTCCTGATCGATGCGCGCACCGGCCTGGGCGTTACGCCGTGGCTCCTCTATGTGATTCCCCTGGGACTCACGTATTGGGCCTCTTACCTCTATGCCCCTCTGGCCGTGGCTCTTGCCTGCACCATCCTCGTGTTTGTCGCGTATTTCTTGTCTCCTCCGTTGGTTCCGAAATGGATCGCCTTGACCAATCGGATCTTCGGCACGATTACCTTCGCGGCGCTCGGTGTGCTGATTGTGGCTTTCAAGATCGTGGCGCAGCGCCTGTTCGATCTCACCCACCAGCTCAGGCGGGAACTTCTTGAACGAACGGAGGACCTCGGTCGCGCTGTCAGGGTCTTTCGGGCCGAAGCCGCGCTGATGAGCCGGGCGGAACGAGATCCGTCGGATCCTAGCGAGGAGTTCACCCGGCACCTCACGGACGTGCTCATGGCTGAGAGCCGGCGGTTACAGGAACACGTCGAGCAATTCGGGGAGGGGAAGCTGCCTATGCCGGAGGGAGAAGACCGTCTGGAGCAGACACGCAACGAACTGGAGCGGCTGGGCAAGCAGTTGGAACAGTTGCAACGAGACTTGCTGCGTCAGTGAGCGATTCATTTTCAAGGCGACGCTCACTTCGTCGGCATTGTCTCCTCTTCAAGCGACGCGCGACCTCGTTCGCGGCATCAATATCATCACCCTCTGCTCAGGAGTCCGGCCACCATCGCCTCGGTCCCACCAGGCGTTGCGAATGGCCCTTGCTTATGGGTCGTACCAGGCTGGGTGAGCCGGTCTATGACATGACTTTTTTTCGATCTTCCCTCGCACCGCGCGACAGGTGTAGACTTCCCTCCTTCTCCCCCGCCGTGGTCCCGGGGCACACCATGCGCGCAATCCAGCGTTTCGGTGCACACCTCCAGCGAGTCCGCACCAGCCGAGACCTCACGCAAGAACAGCTTGCCGTAAAGGCGGGCCTCTCCCGCATCTACGTGGCGAAACTGGAGTTGGGACAGCACGACCCGGCGCTCAGCACGTTGGTGCGATTGGCGAAGGTCTTGCGGGTGTCTGTCGCGGAGTTGCTCGGGGAAACCATGAGTCATAACGTGTGGTGGCAGGTGGGTGAGAATCGTTTCCCGTCGCGCGCGGAGGCCGAGGAGCATGCTCACGCCACGGGCGAGTTGTTTGTCGCACGATTTCAGCAGAACAAGGCGAAAGGCCTCATGCGCCGTCTGTTCCCCGTGCGCGAGAAGAATTAACGATTACCGATCTAGACGGGTTCCGTAGAAGGCAAACAGCTCGCCGGTGAGGTGGCCGATTTCCTTGGGATCGGTGGAGCGCTTGCGGCGGATGTAATCGTTCAGGACTCGTCCGTCGGCCGTTTGGTGCACATGGGGCAGAGCGAGGTTCATCCGGTATCGTTCGATGGCGTCGGCAACACGACTAATGAACACGATGGTCCCGTCGGATTCCACTCGCTCCACGACACCGACATGGGTCAGGGGATCGTTGAGCAAGCCGTCGCCGTTGAGGTCCCAGGTGTTGTCAAAAAACACGAGATCACCGGGGTGGACGACCGGCCCTTGGTGAAGTGTCCCGTGCTGCCTCACGTGAGCGTAGATGAGTCGGACTCCGTTTGCCTTGTCATCACTGGGTGCGCTCTCATATAGATCGATACCGTGTTCGAGATAAATCGCTCTGGTCACGCCCGCGCAATCGTACGCAATGCGCCGTCCGTTCAGGTCGATCGTGCGCGCCCCTACCAATCGGGCAGCCGTACGGACGATCGCCGCTCGGCGCGGCGTCGCCTCCACGCGCTGACAGCAACGCGGCCCTTCGAGTTTTTGAGGATGCCGTTGCTCCGGTGTGGTGCTCGTACACCCGACCAACGTCATGATCGCGATGATGAACCAGATAAAAACGATACGGTGCATGGTGAACGGGGTCCTGACTTTCGATTGTGCGGCTAAACAGAAGATAGGCTAGCACGAGGGATCGGACTGACCAAGCAAACCGCTATTTCACGCCGGGCGAAGTGGCGTCGGCGGGAACGGACTGCGCGCAGCGAAAGCCGATCGTGGCAGATCGCTGGTCAGGCGGCGAGCCGCCGCGCGTGGCCGTGCGAAGCATGATGGGGTTACTCTTCCACGAGCCGCCGCGGACGCTCTTGTAGCGACCGCTCGTCGGGCCGGTCGGATTGCGTGCCGGCATGTAGGCGTAATAATCAAACCCAAACCAGTCTTGCACCCATTCGGCGATATTGCCCGCCATATGATGGAGGCCGTAGGGGCTCTTTCCGTCATCGTGCGAATCCACGGCGGCGAGAATCGGGATCTCATGGACGTGGTGCTGCCCGAACATGGCAAGCCTGGACTCCGGCGCCTCTTCTCCCCAGGGAAACAGGCGGCCGTCAGGCCCGCGCGCGGCTTTCTCCCATTCCGCTTCGGTCGGTAGCCGTTTCCCTCGGGACCCGCAGAAGTCTCGGGCCTCTGGCCAGGTCACGTAGAGGGCCGGCCAGCGTGTCAGGGTCTGGTCGGAGACGGAATGCACCGTGATGACGTGCCAGATGAGTTTCTGAAGTTCATCGGGCGGATGTTGCTTTCGCTGTTGGAGGAATTTCAGGTACTCACCGAGACTCACTTCGTCGCGGTCCATCTCATAGGCATCCAGCCAGACTCGATTTTGTGGTAGCTCGGTGTCGTCGAACTGAGTCCGCAATCCGTAAGGGTCGTCGTCGATGCGCTTGCTGCCGAGTACAAATTCGCCGGCGGGAATTGTCTGCATGGGCGACGAGGTCGCGAGCGACGCGATCGACGTGAGATGGCGACCCAGTTCTGTCGAGGGTTTCGACGCCGCGATGGCCGCGAGAGGGACGAACGAGGCGACGAACCACGGAGTCGTCACGAGGAAAAAGCCGATGGCGGGCCGCATTAGGTTTTGTTGGAAGCGGCGAGAGCTTTGTTGACTTCGGCGATCAGACGGCGCTCAATCTCAGTGACTTCTTCGGCGCTGACGCTCAGGATCTTGCCGCCCTGTGCGAGCTTCTCGAAATCCGCTTTGACGACGAGCCTGGTCACGTTCGCGGGAAGCGTATAGATGGAGATGACATACTGGTTGCGGAAGCCGGCGACTTCGAGCGACGTCGGGTTGGAGACCTTTCGATCCGTCACGAACACGGCCTTCTGGTCGGTTTTGATGCTGACCCTCAGCTGGTAGCCGTTGCGGCCGAGGGCTTCCTCGACGACTTTGGCGACGGTGGCGAGAGGGCGGGGAATGTCGTCGGCCTGAGCGCCTTTTCCGTCGACGTGGATGCTCTGGGCCGCCTGCGCGGCGGCGGTCTTTTGCGCCTCGACGGTGAGCCGCTTGGCCTGGTTCAGTTGGCTCTCCATGGAGTCGATGGCGGCTCTGGCCTCGGCTTTCGTGCTGTCCACGGCCTTCTTGGCGTCGCGCAATTCCTGATTCAACAGATCGATCTGTTGTTGCATCACCCTGTTGCCATCCTGCAACGACGTCACGACGGATTCCTGTTTGGCGAGCTGCTTGCGGAGCGTCTCGTTCTCGGTCCTGAAGGGGGATTCGTCCGGCTTACATCCGGTTGCCACGATCAGCATGCCGGCACATACCACGGCCCAGGTTTGTAACACCATCGTTTGGTTTATCTCCGTCGGGTTATGCGAAGGTGAGCCGATTATCCATGCTTCAAGCGCGCTTGTCTATGGAGATTGTGCGGTTCTATCGGTTTGACCTGAAAAAGATCGAGCAGGTATGCTGACGCTATGTGGCAGAGTGCGGGAGCGGCGGGCCGTTCAGCGTTGGTCCTGTGCGTATTCCTCGGCGACGGGCTGGCCCTGGCCGGGCTGCAGGAGCCGGCCATCGTTCCCGTCGAAGACTATGTGCTTTACGATCAAGTGGTGATGAACAAGTTTCTCACGAGCCAGACGAGGCTCGTGCTCATCGAGCGGCTGACCGTATCACGGCTGTATCCGGATCAGGAGGCTCCGACGACGATCGGGCTTTTTGACGAGCACGACATCTTCGATCGAAAACTGCCGCCCGATCTGGTGCGGGAGTTTGTCTTCAAGAACCGTCAGCCGGCTCGATTGGGTGCGCAGTTCAATTTTGGCGTACGCTACCGTTTCGTCGCCCCGGAGGGAACCGAGGAACCGGAGGTGTCTCTGGCGATTCCTGCGACCCGGCCGCCGGGTGGGTTGGCGCAGGATCTCTCGCTCCTCGGCCGGCTGGTGTTCTCTCGTGTGGCTTACACCCCTCGGTTGGATCAGGCTCTGCTCTATGTGGAACAGCATCGGCCTGACGGAACCGGTGCGGGATTTCTGGTGTGGTTCGGCCGGCAGGCGGCATCCTGGTCCATCATCGAGACCGACGTGCTGTGGAGCATTCATGTGAGTGAAGGGGTATCCGAATCACCATAAGCTGCACACGGCGTCGCGCACTCGCTGCGTCGATCACTGAGGATTGTTCGGCCATGCCGACACTGATTCGTAAAACATTCTCCGTGCCTCCATTGGGATGTAATTGTTCGATCCTCGGTGACCCTGTGACCAAACAGGCCATAGTCGTCGATCCGGGCGGAGCGCATGAGCGCATTCTCCACGAAGTTCGTCAGCTGGGCTTGAGCGTCACACACATCGTGCATACGCACGCTCATTTTGATCACTTCCTCGCCTCCGGCGAGATGAGGAAGGCGACAGGCGCGACCCTCTGCTTGCATCGGGACGATCTGGAGCTCTGGAAGATGCTCGACGTGCAATGTCGCATGTTCGGGGTGCCGTACGTATCCGTGCCGTCGCCCGAGCATTGGGTGACTGACGAAGAGAAGTTGCACGTCGGGGGGATCGAAGCGATCGCGCTGCATACGCCCGGCCATACGCCTGGGTCGCTGAGTCTCCATATACCGGCCGAGCAGTTGGTGTTGGCCGGTGACACGCTGTTTCGGGGCAGTATCGGCAGGACGGACCTCTGGGGCGGCGACTTCGATGCCATCGAGGAATCCATTCGGGAACGGCTCTATAATCTCGGTGACCGGACCATCGTGGTGACCGGGCACGGGCCCGAAACAGAGATCGGACTTGAGAAAGAGACCAATCAATTCGTGCGGGCCTGACAAGGCAGTAGGAGGGACCATGAATACGTGCCGTCATCTCCTGTGCGCGGGGCTGCTGCTCCTCGATGTCGCGGTGTCTGGTGAATCGGTCGGGGCGGAGGGTGCGCCGGCAACTCCGCCGGAGCTCGTCACGATCGCGGATGTGAAAGTGCGGGTCACCGATCACGGGCCGGTGGTGCTGTTACAGGCGGAAGGGAAAACGATCCCGATTTTCGTCGATCTGACGGTGGCCCTTTCGATTCAAGCCGCGTTGCTCGGTGACAAACTGGAGCGTCCGATGTCGCACGATTTGATGTCTCAGATTCTCCGGACGTACGGAGGGAAAGTGACTCAGACCGTGATTACCTTGAAGGGCGGGACTTACTATGGAGCGTTGACGGTGGCGTTTCGGGATGAGGTGAAGGTGTTTGACAGCCGGTCATCGGATTCGATCGCCCTCGCGGTGCATTTCAAGGCCCCGATTCTCGTTGGGCGGGATCTCCTGAATTCAGCCGGTCGCGTGCTCGAGAAGTCAAAAACCGAAGATCTCTGACGGCTTACTCCTTCGCCATCCGTGCGCGCAACCGCACGAGGCGTTTTTCGGTGGATTGCTTGATGAAGGCCATGTTTTCGGCGAGATGTTGCTCAGCGTTGATTTTTCCTTCGTCCCGCCGCTTCTGTTGGGCGAGCCCGAAGGCCGCAATCGAGGGCCCGTCCTCCCTGTTCAATTCTTTCCATACCTCCGCGCACCGTGCCTGCTTGGCGGGTGGGTATGTGTCGCAAGGTGGATCGGCCGCGAGTGCGACTGTTCCGTCGAACACGAGCAGCAGGAGCCAGGCCAGTATTGTGACACTTCCAGAGGCGAGATGGGTCGCTCTCGGAGGCGTGGAAGCGTTGCATCGCCTCATACCCTGCCTCAAATCTTCATTGCCTCGGTGACGTCCTGAAGCGTCTTGCGCGCGACATGGCCGGCGCGCTTGCTACCGTCTTCAATAACATCATTCAAGCGAGCTGGATCTTTCGTGAGGGCTGCTCGTGCCTCCCATAGTGGTGTCATCCGTTCCACGATGCGGTCGGCGACGAGTTTTTTGCAGTCGATGCACCCAATCGCCGCGGTCCGGCATTCCTTGTTGATCTGCTGCTGAACGGCCGACGTGGAAAAGATCTTGTGGAAATCATAGACCGGACAGATGTCGGGGTTGCCCGGGTCGTTGCGGCGGACCCGCGCCGGGTCGGTGACCATGGTCTTCAGTTTCTGGCGGACGACCGGTTCCGTGTCGGAGAGATTGATGGTGTTCCCATAGCTTTTGCTCATCTTCCTGCCATCGGTCCCGAGGACCTTCGGAAATTTGGTGAGGTGTTCCATCGGCTCAGGGAACACGGGTCCGTAGAGACTGTTGAATCGACGGGCGAGCTCGCGGGTGAGCTCTAAATGCGGGAGCTGGTCCTTTCCAACCGGGACAAAGTCCGGTTTGTACAACAGGATGTCAGCGGCCTGGAGCACGGGATAGCCTAGGAACCCATACGTACTCAGGTCGCGTTCTTTGATCTCTTCTTGCTTTTCCTTGTAGGTCGGATTGCGCTCGAGCCAGGCCACCGGGACAATCATCGACAACAATAAGTGTAGGATCGCGTGTTCGGGGATGCGGGATTGCACGAAGACGGTGGCCTTGACGGGATCGATCCCGGCCGCCAGCCAATCAATGAGTAACTCGCGGACGAATTCTCGGATCCGGCTCGTGTCTGCGTAGTTCGTCGACAGGGCATGCCAATCGGCGACGAAGAAATAACAGTCGAACTCGTCCTGGAGTCCTTTCCAATTCTCCAACGCGCCCAGATAATTGCCGAGATGCAACAGCCCGCTGGGCTGCATGCCGCTCAGAACCCGCTTCTTGCTCATGGTGTCGTGCCTGCTCCTAGTCCCATCGCTGCGGACAAGATGCCGCTCGACACCGCGTGCGTCAAGGTGGTGGTGACAGTGTGGATGAGTCGGATTTGGGGGTCGAACATGATCAGAGCCACGAGAATGAACATGCCGTACGGCTCGAGCCGCATCAGTGTGAGGGCGGGCCTGGGGGGCAGCAGGCTGGTCAGAATGCGCCCCCCGTCGAGCGGCGGAATGGGAATCAGATTGAACAGCATCAAGAGCACGTTGATCAAGAGCGAGTAAACAGCCATCACTGCGAGGGGCAGTGTAATCATCGTCTGCAGCGACCGCGGCGGCAGAGTCTCGTCGGCGGAGGACCAATACTCTGCGACGGAAGCATCGAGCGACAGCAGAACGGTGAAGAGCAGCGCACTCCCGATCGCCAGGGCCAAGTTCATGCCGGGTCCTGCCGCTGCGACCAGCGCCATGTCGCGTCTCGGCTGGTGCATGAGGCGGGGATCGACCGGGACCGGCTTGGCCCATCCAAGGAAGAATCCTCCCGGCATCAGGAGGCAGAGGAGAGGAAGAATGACCGAGCCGAACGGGTCGATATGGGCCAGAGGATTCATCGTGAGGCGCCCTTGCAGTTTGGCCGTCGGATCGCCGCATCGATTGGCGACCCAGCCGTGCGCGTACTCATGGAGCACCATGGCAAAGAGGAGCGGAAGGCCCATGTAGGAAATTTTGTGAAGGATTTCGGGTAGTGCGTTCATCGGTGTGCTATCTCAATCGAGTTGTGTGAAGCGCCCGTGCTTCACTTGGATGAGAAAGAGAGGCCGGTTCAGCGTACCGTCCTCTCCGAACGAGGCAGGACCGACCATGGTCGGAAGATCCCGTTGGGTCATGAGGTAGTCGCGCACTGCTTCACCGGACGAGGCGCCCTTCCGGATAGCTTCAAGGGCCAGCTTTGCGGCATCATAGCCTTGCATGGCAAACAGCGTCGGGTTAGTTTGGAATCGCTTCTTGTAGCGGTTGACAAAGTCCTGCACGTTTGGGTTAGGGCTGTCCACGAAGAACCCATCCACAAAGATTGCTCCATCGACCGACTGGTCGGCGGTGCGAGCAAAGTCCGGCGAGTTCCATCCGTTGGTGCCCAGGAATGGCACTTTCATGTCGTGAAAGTTGAGCTGTGCGGCGATGAGACCAGCTTCCTGGGCACGACCTGGGACGAAGATCGCATCGAAGCCGGGAGTATAGAGCACTCTCTTGTCGAGCTTCGTCTGTTTCCCCGTTGTCTTCGTCGGATCCACCGGTACGGAGAGGCCATACTTTTTCAGGTCCTCCGTCTTCATCCGAAGCAGCTGAGCATTGAAATCAGTCTCTCCCTCTTTGTACGACTCCATCGCAATAATTTCACCGTCGTGCTCTTGGATCTCCTGGGCAAACAGTCGTGCGAGCTCGCGGCCGTAGGTCGTCTCCGGGTACAGGATGCAAAAGCGGCGGTACCCTTGTTCGCCTGTGGCATAGGCTGCGATCCGTTTCGCCTGCATGCTATAGGTAATCGCAGTGCTGAAGACATAGCCGCCCAACCGGCGAACGTTTGGAATCGTGGCGGTCGGCGTAATGAGAGGGGTCTTGGTCCGTTCCGCCAACTCGGCCATGACCGGCAAACTCTTCGACAGAAGCGGGCCGATGATGGCGATTGGATGATCATCTGTCAACAGCCGGGACAGGTCGTCGAGGAACGTGGGTCGCTCGGATTCGTAGTCTTTCACGATCAATCCGACCGAGGTACCGGTGACGCGGTCTTTGTTGAGTTCAACGGCAAGCTGAATGCCGGCTAACACGTCGTTTGAAAAGGGTGCGGCTCTTCCGGACAACGGCAGCACGGCGGCGAGCACATATTGATACGATTTGAGTCTGGCCTGCATGGTGCCCAGGAGGTCTGAGGCTTTTGTGGCATAGGGATGGGTCGGGAAGCGATTCAAAAACTGCTGAATCTGACGGGTCGCTTGGTGATCCTCACCTCGTGCGACGTAGAGCTCGATCAAACGAATCGAGGCGAGGTCGCCTGGAAACGTTCGGGAGTAGATTTCTTGGATCCGGTCCAGGGATTTCCTGTCCACGAGGCCGTTGATGAGTTCGCTGATACGGGCATGGATCTCCTCGACTTGGTCGTCCGGAGCAAGGGCCATTTCATCCAACCAGGCTTGGATAGCCCGCACCGGTTCCTTCTTTTTCAGGTACAACTCACCGCTCAGGTGCATCGCCTCCAGTTTGGCCGTCTCGTCTTTCGAGAGCGTGCGGATGTTGACAAGGATCGGCAGCGCAAGGTCGACGTTTCCCATCGAGGCATGAACACGGGCCAGCATCAATTTGCCCCGGTCCGAAACCTCTGAGTTGGGAAACTCGACTTGCAGTTGCTGCAAGTACTTCAACGCCTCCGGATATTCTTTGGTGTCGTGGAGGGCGGCTCCGAGCAGGAGATACGTGTCGTCCAAGAGAGCGGGTTTGGGTGAGGTCGCCAGAAAGCGGCGCAGGATGGTGGTCGCTTCCTCCGGCTGTCCGGCATCGAGCAGCCGTTTGGCTTGAGTCAGGGCAGGGTGCGATTCCGGTGCACTTTTCGCAGTTTCGGCGTAAGCGGATGAGTTCTCCCACGGTTCGACTAATGGGGCGATTCCCGCGCAGATGAGGCCGAAGATACCCAACAAGCTCAACAGTGCACGGCGGGTGCGAACC
>Ga0335070_10006035_pt1 | contig 14267 bp, 14 predicted proteins | sample Lox_Sample_13_FD_206722 | JGI IMG/M metagenome (GOLD analysis project Ga0335070, IMG submission 206722) | Soil microbial communities from Loxahatchee National Wildlife Refuge, Florida, United States - Lox_Sample_1.3 | ecosystem: Environmental > Terrestrial > Soil > Wetlands | place: USA... | reverse complement strand
GGGGGTAACGGCCATGGGAGCAGTGGCCTCACCGCTGACGCCGATGGTTATCTGTTCATGTGATGTAAACTCCGAATTCCCAGTACCGTCTTCCTGGATTCGTCGGCCCTTGCCAGCCGGTCGAGAGAAGCTCTTTTGCTAAAAAATAGTTGTAAAGGCCATGGCCAACAAACAGCACTGAGCCATGCTCAGCGGCTACTTCCTTTAGTTTGTCGGCGCCTGCTTTCACTCTGAGTCTGGAAGAACGGTATGACTCTCTCTGGGAAGAGAAGCCGGCAAACCACAACATCTGAAACAATGTTGTCCAGATAATCGGAGAGAGGCGGAAAGAATTCCATCTCATGCAAGGGAGACTGAATTCGCGGAAAATAGCATCTGAGATACAAACATGCCCTGCCTTTAATGTCTCAGCTGACTCAATCGACCGTTTCAAATCGCTGCAAACCACCGCGTTGCATTGGGCGGCCTTTTCAGTGGCAACTGCCGGCGGGGCTTCATTCCGATCTATGCCGGCCAAGTTGTAGGACTCGATCCACTCATGCATCTCAGATGCTTTCAGCTTTCCTGAAGCAGGCATATGAGGTTTTCCATGCCTTAATATGACTATTTCCATTTTTTCTTTCTTTTCAGATAACGGGGCTGGGTTAAATAAGTGTACTTCCGAATTTTTTTTGGAAACGGGGAAGTGTCCCTATTTTCCCCCTTGGTTGATTGAGTGGTTGCTCTGCGACATGCGAGTTTTGCAAAAAAGCTCTGTTGAGTCAATAAATTAATGCGGTAAAATTATTTTATACAAATACAACCTCGTCCGTACTTCACTCGATTTTGAAGAGGAAGAAACGGGTGCCGGGGGAATATTTCCAACAGTTGATTGAAAACCGCCCATGTCAGCAGAGCGCTGACGGAGCGGTTTTTTATTTTGCGACTTTGAACCAAGTTGCGTTCAAGTCATAGCAACCCGTCATGATGTCTCCAAGGAGCCCTGGGTCCTGAGCCTGCCTGACGCTCATGATCGCTACTATCTGTTCCCCATGCTCGACGGCTGGACGACTGTTTTCCAGGTTCCCGGCAAACGGACGACGGGCACGGGGCCGCAGACGTATGCAATTACCGGCCCCGGTTGGAAGGGCACGCTACCGGCTGGCGTGAAAGAATACAAATCGCCCACGGCCATTGTCTGGTTGCTCGGCCGCATATACTCGGCATCGTCCCAGGCCAGCCATTTGACAGCAGCAAGCTCGGCCCGATGGCCAAGGAAGCGTTCTCCCTCGTGCCCAAGATCGCTAATGAAAAAATCATGCTCTGGCTGAAGGAAGGGATTTTTGCCGGAGACATGAAACTGGAGAACGGCTGGGTGTTCACCACTAAGACCGGACTCTACGGGGTGAACTACATCCAGCGTGCCCTGGTAACGGCCATCGGTCTCGGGGTGAACCGTCCGCAGGATGCCGTGTATCCCACCTCGGAGGGGCCTTCCATCCTGAGCTCATACACCGGCCAGAAGAAGTATGTGATGCATTTCAACAAAGGCGAACTTCCGCCTGTTAATGGTTTCTGGTCGCTCACGATGTACGACAAGGACTACTTCTTCGTTAAAAACCCGATCAACCGCCAAAGCATCAGTGCACGGCAGAATCTCAAGGCCCATGCGGATAGTTCGGTGGATCTCTACATCCAGAACGAAAGCCCCGGCCCCGACAAGGAATCAAACTGGCTGCCAGCTCCGAAGGACAAATTCATTCTAATGTTGCGTCTTTATTGGCCGAAGAAGACGGCGCCCTCGATTGTTGACGGCACCTGGAAGATTCCACCGGTCAAAGCCGTGGAATAAACCATCCGTGTTCTATAACTGCGGGGGCTACTCGCATGAGTGGCCCGCCGCTTACTTCCGAACTTCAAAAACCAATAAGCCATTTACACAAAATGCTTTACAAGTCCCGTCATTCCCGCGTGCGAGGGTCCCTCGCCCTCGATTCGCCGATACTCCTGATGGACGAGCCCTTGGGCGCCACGGATGCCCTGACCCGCCGCACGCTCCAGGACGAGCTGCTGAGGATCTGTACCGAGTTTGGCAAAACCATCATTTTCGTGACCCACGGAATAGATAAGTCGATCTATCTTGCCGACCGTGTTGTTGCCATGACATATCAGCCTTGGACGAACAAGAAAATAATCTCCATCAACCTCTCCTGCCCCGCGAAACCGGTTCTGCTGAGTTCGTCGTCATAAAGAAAGTGCTGACCGGCCCGGTATTATTGGGGCCGGTCAAACCGTAATTTGTGCTGCCTGTTCTTTCCTTGGTATTTGGGCTTTGACCTCTCACTTGTCCTCTCTTTTTTCCAGGACTATTTCATATTGTAAAAAATTACCGCGGAAGTGCTGTAAACGTCAACAGCCCAAGTGCCTCCCATGGGAGTCGGAGGATTTGTCAGCTTCTGGCCCCAGAAGGCGATAAGGTTTCCTGTCGTCAGCGAGCTTTCGAGAAGACTTTGCAGTCTTGGTTCGGTCGTCATAACCGCGACAGTTTTTCCGGGGGTGTCGCGGAGCGCTACCAGTGCATGGCAACCCGTGTAGTTTGGGACGGCATATCCCTCCACAAGCGTCACATGTCCGAAGAGTTCCTCTTGCGCCGGCAAGGGAAGAGGAAAAGGTTCAAATTTGATTCCTCTCTCAGGCATCGTTTTCATTGTCTCTTCCATCGTTATCTCCTCTCTTTGTTTTTTGTTATTTGTCTACATAGTGACCGCTGGTACTTATGTCTTGTCATCACCCCCTTTGCATTCGAGTGATCAACCCGTCATTGAACAGACCCGGCCAAGACCCGACCATGTCTCCTTGTCTGCACATATCCATGAAAACAGGATCGGCGCAATGTCATAATATTGGTAGGAAATCAGGATCATTCGATATTCCAGTCGGATATTGGACGGCTTTCCGTCCGGCACCAGGCTTTTTCTTTTGAACTCTGACGTGAGGATTGTGCGAATAAGGTAAATATTGATTTTTTAACATCCAAATATTAAATATATTAAATTATATAACTGCAATTCATGGCTGTCAAAGAGGTTTGCTTCTTTCTGTGATATTATGCGCAATCCGATTTTTTCCGACTGTCTCCTTCGACTATTTCTTTGCAAATTCCACCATTGAAAGTCTCCGCCCTTCCTTTTCGCGGAAAGCAGTAAAAGACGGTTATCCGCCGGCGGCCAAACACCCGCGTTGACAAGAGAAATTGTGGTAGTAGCCTTTCTTTTATAGACGTTTTCCTGACTTGCTCGGCGTCGAAGCCGGTTATTTCCGGTGCCGTGTCGCATCCTTCCTTTTCCCGATATTTTTCCGCATATCGGTAATCAGCGAATGCCTGACCGGACAGGTCATTTTTGTCGATTTCAGTACCGAAGGAGGCGCATATGATTACGCTCTTGATAAATGGCACGAAGCATGTGGTGGATGCCAGCCCGGATACGCCGCTCCTCTGGGTGCTGCGGGAAAAAGTGGGGTTGACCGGGACGAAATACGGCTGCGGCGTTGGCCTGTGCGGCGCATGCACGGTCCACATCGACGGGGAGCCGCAAAGGTCTTGCCTGGTGCCGGTGAAAGACGCGCAGGGGAAGAAGATAACCACCATCGAGGGGATTCCGGAAAACCATCCGGTGAAAAAGGCATGGATCGAGGACGATGTTCCCCAGTGCGGCTACTGCCAGCCGGGGCAGATCATGTCGGCGGTGGCCCTGCTGCAGGCGAAGCCCCGACCGAGTGATGCGGATATCGATGACGCCATGACGGGAAACATCTGCCGCTGCGGGACCTATCGGCGAATCCGCCGCGCCATTCACCGGGCCGCGGGTGCCGCGACGGAAGGAGGAAAGAAATGAGCGACATCATCAACATAAGCCGCCGGGATTTCCTCAAGATCAGCGCCCTGGCCGGAGGGGGCCTGATCCTCGGGTTTCATCTCCCGTTTGGAGCGTACGAAGCTGAGGCGGCCGGTCAGGTACCGCCGAACGCGTTCATCCGCATCGCTCCCGACGATACGGTGACTGTTATTGTCAACCATAGCGAAATGGGCGAGGGAACTTACACATCGCTGCCGATGCTGGCGGCCGAGGAACTGGAGGCCGACTGGACGAAGATCAGGGTGGCACCGGCGCCTGTGGACCCGGTGTACAACCACACCGCGACGGGCATCCAGATGACCGGCGGGAGCAGCAGCGTGTGGAGCGAATACGACCGGCTGCGCGAATTAGGCGCCGCCGCCCGCGAAATGCTGATAGCGGCGGCCGCCGCTGAATGGCGGGTGGATGCGAAGAGTTGCCGTGCCCGGAACGGAAAAGTGGTCCACACGAGCGGAAGAGAATTGTCATACGGAAAGCTCGCGGATAAGGCCGCGGCCATGCCGGTGCCGAAGGACATCCGGTTGAAGGACCCGTCCGAATTCAGGATTATCGGCAAGCCGACTCTTCGACTGGACAGCCCTGACAAGGTGAACGGAAAGGCGGAATTCGGCCTGGATAAACGCGTGTCCGGCATGCTGACCGCCCTGATCGCAAGACCTCCGGTATTCGGAGGGAAAGTTGCCGGTGTCGATTCGCGCAAGGCGATGAAGGTCCCCGGCGTAAGGAAAGTCTTCCGGGTGCCGTCGGGAGTGGCGGTGGCCGCCGACGGGTTCCGGGCGGCGCAGAATGGGCGTGATGCGCTGAAGATCACCTGGGACGAAGGCCCGGGCGCCGGACTTTCAACGGAGTCCATGCTGGAGCAGTATGTCGCGCTGGCCGGTACTCCCGGGACGGTCGCGCGCAGGGACGGCGATCCCGAGCAGGCGATTCTGAAAGCGGCGAGGAAAATCAGCGCCGAGTATGAAGTTCCCTACCTGGCCCATGCCACCATGGAAACCCTTAACTGCCTGGCAATTCCCCGCGCCGACGGCTGCGACATCTGGGTGGGCACCCAGTTCCAGACTCTCGACCGCAATGCCGTGGCCGCTGTCATGGGCCACAGGCCGGAAAAGGTAAAACTGCACACCATGTTTCTCGGTGGGGGATTCGGCCGGCGGGCAAACCCGCATACCGACTTCGCGCTCGAAGCGGCGCACGTGGCCAGGGTGGTGAAAAAGCCGGTCAAGGTGGTCTGGACTCGTGAAGACGACATCAAGGGCGGCTACTACCGGCCCATGTGGTACGACCGGCTTACGGCCGGGCTGGACGGGGAAGGGCGCCCGGTCGCCTGGCTGCATACTATTGTCGGCCAGTCGATCATGCGCGGCAGTCCGTTCGAGGAGCGGATGATCGACAAAAACGGCATTGACCGGACCTCCGTGGAGGGGGCCAAAGAAATTGCCTATGCCATACCGAACATCCGGGTCGATCTGCACAGCCCGGTCAACGCCGTGCCGGTGCAGTGGTGGCGCTCGGTCGGCCATTCCCACACCGCATTCGTCGTTGAGAGTTTTATCGATGAAATGGCCCATGCCGCGGGCCGTGATCCCTTTGAGTTCAGACGCGGGCTGCTGGCCGGGCAACCACGCCACCTGGGAGTGCTGGAACTGGTCGCGGAAAAGGCGGGCTGGGGCAAACCGCTTGAGAAGGGCCGGGCGCGCGGCATCGCCGTGCATGAATCGTTCAAGAGTTTTGTCGCCCAGGTTGCCGAGGTGTCGGTGGACCGCGACGGGGCGGTTCGAGTTCACAGGGTAGTCTGCGCCGTCGATTGCGGCAGGTATGTCAACCCCCTTACCATCGAGGCGCAGATGGAATCGGGGATAGTTTTCGGCCTGAGCGCCGCACTGCACGGGGAGATCACGTTCGCGAAAGGGCGTGTCCGGCAGAGCAGTTTCAACGATTATCCCGTGCTGCGAATCAACGAGATGCCCGAGGTGGAGGTGCATATCGCGCGGAGCACGGAAAAACCGGGAGGCATCGGCGAGCCGGGCGTTCCGCCGATCGCCCCGGCCGTCTGCAACGCGATATTCGCCCTGACCGGCAAGCGCATCCGGAAGTTGCCGATCCGCGCCGAAGAGTTGAATGCCTGACTGGAGTCATCTTCAATTCCGGGAAAGCCCCGAGTCGGCTCCTGGCGCAACGGATGAGTAAGGTTTGGATAACCGGCGAGCAATCCCGGTTTTGCGGCGCGTGGCCTCGGCCTGCTGCAGGTGATTCGGTCCTCCCCCAATGGTTAAATCCTTCCTTGACACCTGCCGGTTTTTTGATGTAACTTAGTTTGTCCCACCGTATGAAGGGACAATCAGAGAAAGAACGGTACCTTCATCCTATGCGCATAACCGCAATAATCCCTGCCAGATATGCATCCACCCGATTTGAAGGGAAAGCTCTCGCGGACATCATGGGAAAACCCATGATCCAGCATGTATACGAACGCGCGGCGGGGGCAAGGCTCGTTTCGGAAGTGATCGTGGCTACCGACGACGAAAGGATTGCCGGAGCTGTCAGTGCATTCGGCGGGCGGGTCGAAATGACCCTCGCAAGCCACGAAACCGGGACGGACCGCCTGGCGGAAGTGGCGGCCCGCATCGATTCGGAGATTATCGTAAACGTCCAGGGTGACGAGCCGCTGATCGAACCGGCGATGATCGACGAAGCCATCTATCCGCTTACACTGGACGGCTCAATCGTCATGGGCACGCTGAAATGCCGGATCAGGACCCTGCATGACTTTCTCAGCCCCAACGTGGTGAAGGTTATTACCGACAAGGACGGCTACGCCCTTTATTTCTCCCGCTCCCCGTTGCCCAATTTCCGGGACAAGTGGAATGATTTGAAGGACGAGGCTTTTGCCTCGGGAAGGCTTCTCTGTCACAAGCATGTGGGTATTTACGTTTACAGGAGAGAGTTCCTCCTGCGGTTCGCGCAGCTGCCGCCCACCTATCTCGAAACGGCCGAGAAGCTGGAACAGCTGAGAGCCCTTGAAAACGGCGTCAGGATAAAGGTGGTGGAGACAAAATTCGAGTCAATCGGCGTCGATACGCCGGCTGATCTGGAAAAGGTTCTGGAAACTCTGAAAAAGTCCCCTTAAAACGGGACTTAATTATTTCAGGAGCATGTTATCATGAAGACCAAATTTATTTTTGTTACTGGCGGGGTTGTTTCCTCCATAGGAAAAGGACTGGCGGCCGCTTCCCTGGGCGCCCTTCTCGAAGCCCGGGGACTCAGGGTCACGATACAGAAGCTCGACCCGTACATAAACGTCGATCCCGGCACCATGTCCCCTTTCCAGCATGGCGAAGTGTTCGTCACCGATGACGGGGCGGAAACCGACCTGGACCTCGGCCATTACGAGAGGTACACAAACGCCAAGCTGACCAGGAAAAGCAACTTTACCACGGGCCAGGTGTATTACTCCGTAATAGAAAAGGAGCGGAGGGGGGATTATCTCGGCGGGACCGTTCAGGTAATTCCGCATATTACCGATGAAATCAAATCGAAGATACTTGAAAACGCCAAGGGCTCGGATGTTGCCATCGTCGAGATCGGCGGCACGGTGGGCGACATCGAATCGCTGCCCTTCCTGGAGGCAATCAGGCAGTTCAAGTTCGACCGGGGACCCGACAACGTGCTGTACATTCACGTGACGCTGGTGCCTTTCATCAAGACCGCCAACGAGATGAAAACCAAGCCCACCCAGCATTCGGTGAAGGAGCTGCGTGAGATAGGCATCCAGCCGGACATCCTTCTCTGTCGGAGCGAAAAGGACCTCCCCCATGACATGAAGGCCAAAATAGCGCTATTCTGCAACGTCCACGAGAAGGACGTAATTCCCTCGGTTGATGCGGAGCACATCTATGCCGTTCCCCTGGCGCTGAACAGGGAGGGGCTCGACGAGCGGATCGTGGAGAAGCTGAACATCTGGACCAAGGCTCCGGACCTGACCCACTGGCAGGAGGTCGTCGAAAAGCTGATGAAACCGGGCAGCGGGGAGGCGCGGATTGCGATTGTAGGCAAGTATGTCAACCTGACCGAATCGTACAAGTCGCTTTCGGAAGCGTTGACCCACGGCGGCATCGCCAACGACTGCCGGGTGAAGCTTGAATATTTCGATTCCGAAAAGATAGAAAAGGAAGGCATTGACGGCATTTTCGATAATATCGACGGCATCCTGGTGCCGGGTGGTTTTGGCGAAAGGGGCACCGAGGGGAAAATCAAGGCGATCGAATTCGCGAGGGAAAAGAAAATCCCGTTTTTCGGCATATGCCTCGGCCTGCAGATGGCGGTCGTTGAATATGCCAGAAACGTATGCGGTATTATGGACGCCTGTTCCAGCGAGTTCCGTCCGGAATGCGAAAACCCGGTGATCCACCTCATGGAAAACCAGAAAAACGTCAACCGCAAGGGCGGGACGATGCGTCTCGGTTCCTACCCCTGCAACCTCGTCAAGGGAACACTGGCCCATAAGGCATACGGGGCGCAGGACATATCGGAAAGGCACCGGCACAGGTATGAACTGAATAACCGGTATCGCGATGTTCTTCTGTCTTCGGGCCTGGTGCTGTCCGGCCTGAACAGGGAGCTGGATCTGGTGGAAATGGTGGAAATCAAGGACCATCCCTGGTTTGTCGGCTGCCAGTTCCATCCGGAATTCAAGTCGAAACCGCTGAGCCCCCATCCGTTGTTCAAGGCGTTCATAAACGCCGCGCTGGGGTACAGAAACGCTTGAATCAGTCCGGAAAAGCCGCAAGGCCAGGGACAGGTGTATTTTCCTTGGCCTTTTGTTTTATCCTGAATCCGTGACGCCTTCACGACTTCGTCTGCGCGGAACGCATGGGTTTTTGCATTTGGGCGGGATGAGGCTGCCCGACGAAGATTACCAGGAGAAAATGGCATGTTACGACGTCAGCGGCGTTGAACCCTGGCGTTCTGCTCGCTCGGCGTTCAGGCGTCACGGATTCAGGTTTATGTGATGGCAATATCCGGTCATACGGGGGATAGACCATGGTAAAAGAGATTACCGTCGGAAGAGTGAAGATCGGCGGCAACAGGCCGCTTGTTCTGGTTGCCGGACCGTGTGTGATCGAGAACGAAGCGGCTACGCTCCGGTGCGCGGAGCGCCTGATGACGATCTGCAACGGCATTTCCTTTCCACTGATTTTCAAGGCGTCCTACGACAAGGCAAACAGGACCTCGGTCAACTCGTTCCGCGGCCCCGGCATGAGGGAAGGTCTGAGGATACTGGCCAGGGTTTCCGAGTCTCTGGGGCTGCCGACTCTTACCGACGTACATTCCATCGACGAGGTGAGGCATGCTTCGGCGGTTGTCGACGTGCTGCAAATACCAGCCTTTCTCTGCCGGCAGACCGACCTGGTGGTCGAAGCCGCAAGGACCGGAAAGGTGGTCAACGTCAAGAAAGGCCAATTCATGGCTCCCTGGGACATGGGGAATGTCGTGGACAAGGCGCTGAGCGTGGGGAACTCGAAGATCATCCTGACGGAGCGCGGAGCGTCTTTCGGCTACAACAACCTGGTCTCCGACATGCGCAGTTTTCCGATACTGAGGGGGCTGGGCTATCCCGTAATATTCGACGCAACCCACAGCGTGCAGGTACCGGGAGGGCAGGGGACATCGTCGGGCGGCCAGCGGGAGTTCGTGGAATGCCTTGCCAGGGCTGCGACGGCAACCGGTATCGACGGTATCTTCATGGAAGTCCATGAAGACCCGGAGAAGGCCCTGTGCGACGGTCCGAATTCAGTGAAGCTCGATGACCTGCCGGGTATTCTCAAGAAACTCAAGGCGATAGATGCGATAGTGAAATAGCAGTCAATAAATTGTAATCGGAAGACGGAAGACGGAAGACCGTCAGGGAGCTTACATATTGATACTTGAAGAAGCGAAAAGGGTAATACGTGTTGAAGCCGAAGCCCTGGCGGCCCTCGCGGACTCCATAAACGGCGAGTTCGAGCGGGCGGTCGACATGATACTTGCGTCGCACGGCCGGGTGGTCGTTACCGGCATGGGCAAGTCGGGTCTGATCGGCCAGAAGATTGCCTCCACCATGGCATCAACCGGCACGCCCGCCTTTTTCCTGCATCCGGCGGAGGGTATCCACGGCGACCTCGGGATGATCATGAAGGGGGACGTGGTTATCGCCATTTCCTACAGCGGCGAGGTTGAGGAGGTGGTCCGCATCCTTCCCGTCATCAAGCGCCTCGGCGCCTCGCTTATCGTCATGACCGGCAACCCCGTTTCGTCCCTGGCGCGGGCCGGCGACGTGCTGCTGGACATATCCGTGAAAGAGGAGGCGTGCCCGCTGGGACTTGCTCCAACCGCCTCCACCACCGCGACGCTGGCGATGGGGGATGCCCTGGCGGTGGCGCTGCTCGTGCGGCGGGGATTCAACGCGGAAGATTTCGCCCTTTTCCATCCCGGCGGGACACTGGGCAAGAGGCTGCTTCTAAAGGTGGAGGACCTGATGCACAGAGGGTCTTCAATTCCCCTGGTGCATTCGGATACCCCCATGCGCGAAGCCCTGTTCGAAATGACGTCCAAAAGACTGGGGATAGTCGGAGTAACGGACGGAAACGGCTCTCTCTCCGGCGTAATAACCGACGGCGATTTGCGGAGGGCGCTGGAGAAAGGCGTCGATATCATGAACGTGGTGGCCGGGTCCCTGATGATCAGGAACCCCAAGAGGATCACGGCCTCGGAACTGGCGGCGAAGGCGCTCCAGCGCATGGAACAGCATGCGATAACATCTCTTTTCGTGTTTGAAAATGAAAACGACGAAAAGCCGGTGGGCATCATCCATCTCCACGATCTGCTGAAAGCGGGGCTGGCCTGATGAAAGAAAGACTCGAAAAGATCAGGATATTGCTGATGGATGTGGATGGTGTGCTTACCGACGGCCGCATCATCATTGATTCAAATGGCGTGGAAAGCAAGTTCTTCAACGTTAAGGACGGTCATGGGATCAAGATGATTCAGCGCGCCGGCCTGGAAGCGGGCATCATTTCCGGTAGAGAGTCCCAGGTGGTTGAAAAAAGGGCCGCCGAGCTCGGAATCAGCTACGTTTTCCAGAAAGCCCACGACAAGCTGGTCCCTTATCGCGAGATTCTGGAGAAGACCGGCCTGCGGGATGAGCAGGTCGCATATATGGGTGACGATATAATCGATATTCCGCTCCTGCGCAGGGTCGGATTCGCGGCTGCTCCGGCGGATGCCGCGAGTGACGTGCTGCCTTACGTCCATTTCGTTTCGAAAATGTCCGGCGGATGCGGCGCGGTGCGTGAAATGTGCGACCTGCTGCTCAAATCCTGCAATGTCTGGGGTGCAATCACTGAGAAATACTTTAGTCGGTAAAGGGGCGTTGCGGGGGGTGGAAGTTGCCACGTTCAATCTCCGTGCCAACTTTCTGCATACCTCCCAGAATCTGCTTTACACCCCATTTTTATGGTGTTATACTTCTGCGTGATATGCCGAAACCCAATAAAATCAAGCTTGTTCTGGCTTTGTCTATCGCAGCCGCCGGAATCTGGCTGACAACCGTGATAGTCCTGAAGACTCACCGGTCGAACGGCCCCGTCGAAATATTGAGGCAGCTTCCAAAGAATATCGATATTTCTCTGCAGAAAATACACTATACCGAGATTAAGGACGGCGTAAAGAAGTGGTCACTGGTTGCGGAGAAGGTGGAATACGACAGGGACCGGACCTGTTCATATTTCAGAAACGTCAAGGTGGATCTTTTCTCCAACGGAAAGGACGAAGGCAAAATAACCTTGACCGCGGACAGGGCCGTATATCACGACAAAACCGGTGATATAGAGGCTGAAGGGAACGTTGTGGCGAGCAACGAAACCGGCATGAGATTCGAAACCGGCCATCTTTCCTATCAGCCGTCGCGCTTCATGATATCGACCGGCGACCACGTCAGGTTCATTGATGGAAAGCTCACGGTCGAAGGAACGGGCATGGAACTGATGATCAAGGCAAAGAAATGCAGGGTTTTGAAAAACGTAACGGCAATTGTCGGGGCAGGAGCAAAATAATATGAAAAAAATAATCTTCTCTCTGCTTTTGCTGTTCCTGTTGTATGGCGACGCTTTCTGCGCGTCAGGCGCGGGCGGCAAGGATAATTCAAGCCAGCCCATCAATATCAAATCCAATGAGCTGTACACCGACAGCAATGCCAGGACGGCCACCTTTGTCGGCAAGGTCGTGGCCAAGCAGAACGACGTAACCATTTTTTGCGATAAAATGATAATCTATTATCCGGAACAGGGCGGGCAGGTCGAGAAGGTCGAGGCTTTCGGCAATGTCCGCATCGTGCAGCTGAACCGTCTCGGCACGGGCGGACACGCCGTTTACGAGAATAAAGAGGGCAAAATAACCTTGTACCAGGATCCCAAAGTCTACCAGGATAAAAATGTCGTTTCCGGAAATGTGATCACATATTATCTCGACGAAGAGAAAAGCGTGGTCACCAGTGGTCCCGGAAAACGGGTGGAGGCGACAATTTACCCGAAAAGCAGAGAAAATAATGGAGAAAGCGGTCCGAAGAAGAACCCTTAGCACCCGCGGACTGAAGAAAAGCTACGATAAGCGTTTTGTCGTGGACGGCGTAGACCTCGACGTATCGGCGGGCGAGGTCGTGGGGCTTCTCGGTCCGAACGGGGCGGGCAAGACGACGACCTTTTATATCGTGGTCGGATTGTGCCGTCCCGAAGCGGGAACCGTCTATCTGGATGACGATAACATAACTTATCTGCCGATGCATGTCCGCGCCCGCCGGGGGGTCAGCTATTTACCCCAGGAGCCGTCGGTATTCCGCAAGTTGACGGTGAAGGAAAATATCATGGCGGTGCTTGAGGCGCTGGATTACCCGGCAAACAGCCGCACGCAGCTCATGGACAAGCTTCTCAGCGAGTTCAAGATCAGCCATATCGCCCATTCGAAGGGATATGCCCTATCGGGAGGGGAAAGGCGGAGGGTCGAGATTGCCAGGGCGCTTGCGGTCAGCCCCGATTTTATGCTGCTGGACGAACCGTTTGCCGGCATAGACCCGATCGCTGTCCTTGACATTCAGAATATCATCGGCGACCTTAAGGAAAAGGGGATTGGCATCCTCATTTCCGACCATAACGTCAGGGAAACTCTCCGGGTGTGTGACAAGGCTTACATCCTCAATGAGGGGAAAGTCCTGGAATCCGGCGAGCCCATGCACATAGCGGAGAGCAGGAAAGCCAGGGAGATTTACCTGGGAGAAAGGTTCAGCCTCTGACCCTGACGAACCGGGTATCGTGTACGCGTTTCTTTTGGTAAAATTGTTACAGGAACAGTAATTTCAGCAAAAGGGTACGGGTTTTATGGCAATTGAAATGCGCCAGCAGATGAAGCTTACCCAGCAGTTGGTGATGACTCCCCAATTGCAGCAGGCGATCAAGCTGCTACAGCTTTCCAGGGTGGAACTGCAGGACCTGGTGCGCCAGGAGATGGAAGAGAACCCGGTCCTCGAGGAAACGCCCGATCTGGAAGAGGCAAAAGAGCCTGATCAGCTTGAGGTGCTTGAAAAGGAAGATCAGCCGAAGGATGAGATTGCCGACTTCAAGGAAGTCAAGGCCGGAGAGGATACACTTCAGGACGTTGACTGGGCCACCTACCTTGACAGCTATAATTACAGCGCCGGGGAGCAGTATTACGACGATGATGACGATCGTCCTTCTTATGAAAACATTCTGACCAGGAAGTCGACACTTTTCGATCATCTTTTGTGGCAGCTGAAGCTCGGGAAATTCACCCCCCAAGAGTTTGACGCAGGTCTTGAGATCATCGGCAATATTGATGAGGACGGTTATTTCCGGGCCAGCCTTTCGGATGTGGCCATGGCCGCCAGCGCCGACGAGAATTTCGTGGAGACTGTCCTGCAGAAGATTCAGGATTTCGATCCCATGGGCGTCGGCGCCAGGAACCTCCAGGAGTGCCTCCTGATCCAGGTGCGACAGCTCGGCATGTCCGGAAGCGTGGTCGAGGTAATTCTGCGCGATCAACTGAAAGACCTGGAGATCCGGAAGTATAAACAGATCGCCAAATCGCTGGGGATTGACCTGAATGAGGTGCTGGCGGCGGCAAAGCTGATTGCCGGCCTGGACCCGAAACCCGGGAGACAGTACGGCCAGGACGATGTCCATTACATTTCTCCGGATATTTTCGTGTACAAGGTCGGCGATGAATTCGTGGTCATGCTGAACGACGAGGGCCTGCCCAACATCAAGATAAACCCGTTTTATTCCGGCGACGGCCGCACCGGCGCCCCGGTCGACGCCAAGA
>Ga0335070_10006034_pt1 | contig 14268 bp, 11 predicted proteins | sample Lox_Sample_13_FD_206722 | JGI IMG/M metagenome (GOLD analysis project Ga0335070, IMG submission 206722) | Soil microbial communities from Loxahatchee National Wildlife Refuge, Florida, United States - Lox_Sample_1.3 | ecosystem: Environmental > Terrestrial > Soil > Wetlands | place: USA... | reverse complement strand
CCACTCCCAGACGGCGCCCGACGGCGCGACGAGGCGCACGTGGGGCGCGGGGCCGGGGACCGGGAGGCGCCGGTTGGCGAAGGTCCAGCCGAAGGTCCGCACGCCGATCACGCAGATGTGTCGGAGACGATCGGTGGGCACGCGGGTTGCGCGCACGAGGTCGTAGATCTCCTGGCCGTGGGCCCAGGTCTCCATCAGGCGCGCCGTGGTGAACATGCGCACGCCCATGTCGGGCCCGAACCAGGGCAGGCGCCGCTCCGGGTCCGACGCGCCGAGCTGCGTCGCCATCTCGCGGCAGGTCGTGTGCCAGCGGACGAGCAGCTCGCCGGGGGAGAGCTGGCCCAGCTCGTCGCGCGCGATCTGGCTCGAGCCCTCGCCCTTCGCCATGCGCGCGACCAGCGCGTCGCGGCGCGCGGCGAAGGCCTCGCGGCCCGAGAGCGAGACCAGCGACACGAGGTCGAAGAAGTGCAGGTGCGCGACGACGTCCCAGGGCGTCCAGCGCATGAAGGTCGTCTCGCGGCTCCAGTCCGCCGGGGCGAGCGTACGCAGCAGGCCGTGCAGCTCGTCGGCTTCGGCGATCAGATCGACGCTCTCTTGCAGCATGGCCACTCCCGGGCGCTCGCTCAGACCGACGCGCGGACGCGGCGCGCGAGGCCCGAGCTCAGGATCTCCGCGGCCTCGGCCACCATGTCTCGCAGGATCTCCGCCGCCGGTCGCCTCTTCGTGAGCATTCCCGAGGTCTGGCCGGCGGCGTTCATCAGCAGCTCGTGGCGTCCCGCCTCGCGGACCGAGTGCACGAGGTCGCGGATCAGCGCGCCCTGCGCGCCCATCGGCAGCGCCTGCAGGCCCTCCTTCTCCCACGCCTCGATCAGGGGGTTCGAGATGTTGCGCATCGTCTTCCCGCTGTAGAGGCGCGTCACGATGGTGTCCTCGGCGGCGGCGTCGAGGATGCGCTGCTTCTGGAGGTCGGGCTGGTTGGCCTCGTCCGCGACGAGGAAGGCGGTGCCGCACCAGGCCGCCTCGGCGCCGATGGCGAGCACGCCCGCCAGCGCGCGCCCGCTCGCGATGCCGCCCGCGGCGATCACCGGCGTCGGGGCGACGGCCTCGATCACCTGCGGCAGCAGCGCCAGGGTGCCGATCCTGCCCGTGTGTCCTCCCGCTTCGGTCCCCTGGGCGACGACGTAGTCGGCGCCGTCGGCGGCGACCTGACGAGCGGCTCGCACCGTCCCCACGAGCGAGAGGATCGTCGTGCCGTTCGCGCGCAGCGCGTCGGCGAACGGAGCCGGCGTCCCGAGACCGGAGGCGAACACCGGAACGGCCTCGTCGAGCAGCACCTCGATCTGCGAGCCGGCCCAGCTCTTGCCGGGCTCGACCCACGAGCCCATCTCGCTGACGTCGGGCGGCGCCTTCTTCAGCTCGATGCCGAGCGAGGCCGCGATGCGCTCCACCGCCTCGACGTGCGCCTTCGGCAGACGCTCCGCGCCCGGCATCTGCGGCAGCGGCCCGGCCCGGCGCGGCACCAGGAAGTTCGGCGACAGCAGCAGGTCGACGCCGAAGGGCTTGTCGGTCAGCGAGCGCACCTTGCGGATCTCGCGGCGCAGCACGTCGGGCGGATAGGCGACGCCGCCCATCACGCCGAGACCGCCGGCATTCGAGACGGCGGCGGCGAGCTCGGCGGTGGCGACCGGCTCTCCGGTTCCCGCGACGGGTCCCATGCCCGCCAGCACCACCGGGTACTCGATGCCGACCCGGTCGCAGAACGCGGTGCGCAGTGTCGTGCCCGCCATCACTCGCTCCCTTCCGCCCACGCGGGCTTGCGCTTCTGGAGGAACGCCTTCATGCCCTCGGCGGCTTCGTCGCCGGCGAAGAGCTCCGCCGAGAGCTTCGAGGTCCAGCGCAGCGCCTCCTTCTGCTCCAGCGCGGGGACGCGATAGACCAGGCTCTTGGCGGCGGCGAGCGCCGCGGGTCCGCCGCGGCGAAGGTCCCCCAGCACCTCTTCGACGGCGGCATCGAGCGCCTCGCGCGGGACGGCGCGGTTGATCAGGCCCAGCTCCGCCGCGCGCGACGCCGAGAAGCGTTGGCCGCGCAGGAACGCCTCGAGCGCGTCGCCGCGGCGCATCTTCGGCAGGCACACGACCGAGATGATGGCCGGCGCGACGCCGAGGCGGACCTCGGTGAAGCCGAACTGGACGTCCTCTGCGGCGATCGAGATGTCGAGCGCCGCGGCGAGCCCGTTGCCGCCGCCCACCACGTGGCCGGCGATGCGCCCGACGATCGGCTTGCGCGAGCTCTGGATCGCCTCCAGCAAGTGCTCGAAGCCGCCGCCGGCGCTCCCGGAGCCGCCAGCGTCGCGGCCGGACGCGGCCGAGCGCTCCTTCAGGTTGGCTCCGGCGCAGAAGGTCGAGCCCTCGTTGGTGACGACCAGCGCGCGCAGGCCGGGGTCGGCCTCCACGGCCGCGATCGCGCCGAGCAGGCCCCGGATCAGCGCCGCGCCGAGGGCATTGCGGTTCTCCGCGTCGGCGAGGGTGGCGGTCATGACACCGCGCGAGGTCGTCGTTCGAACCGGATCCATGTCTCTCCCGAATCGGGCGCCTCGCGTCCGCGCAAGGAGCGCCTGCGTTCTCGAGGGAGGCGCGCCCTCCTTCAGCGCTCGCCCGCGAGCGGCGGATCCTTCGCCGGGCGCTTCGCTCCGTCGACGAAGGCAGGTAATTCCGATTGCCTTCTGTTACCTCAGGTGTTACCTGTGCGCCAACCCGCGCCGGGCGCGCCGCGGCGCGAGGTCCCGCCGCGATCGACGCAAGCCGGGGAGCGACCATGCAGCGACCGACTCTTCTCGCGCCGCCCATCCGCTCGAGCCTCGACACGCGCTCCGAGTCCTTCGCCGAGAATCGCGCCGCCATGCTGGAGAAGCTCGCGGAGATCGAGAAGCTGCTCGACCTGGCCGAGGCGGGCGGGGGTGCGTATCACCACGAGCGCCTCGCGAAGCGCGGCAAGCTCCCGGTGCGGGAGCGCATCGCGCTCGCGCTCGATCCGGACAGCCCCTTCCTCGAGATCAGTCCGCTCGCGGCGTACAATTCGTCCTACACGATCGGCGGCGGCGCGGTGCTCGGGATCGGCGTCATCGCCGGCATCGAGTGCGTGATCTTCGCCAACGACCCGACGGTGCTCGGCGGTGCGCTCACGCCCTACGCCTCGAAGAAGTGGATGCGCGCGCTGCAGATCGCGCGCGAGAACCACATGCCCTACGTGAGCTTCGTCGAGTCGGCGGGCGCCGACCTGCGCATGCAGGGCGCCGCGCGGCGCAGCGAGGGCGGCGGCAGCCCGGCCGGCGGCGCGCGCGTCGAGCACTTCGCCGAGACGGGACGCTTCTTCTACGAGATGATCGAGCTCTCGAAGCTCGGCATTCCTACCGTGTGCGTGGTGTTCGGCTCCTCGACGGCCGGCGGCGCCTACCAGCCCGGCATGTCGGACTACAACATCGTGATCAAGGAGCAGTCGAAGATCTTCCTGGCGGGTCCGCCGCTGGTGAAGATGGCGACCGGCGAGGAGAGCGACGACGAGACGCTCGGCGGCGCGAAGATGCACGCCGAGGTCTCGGGTCTGGCCGAGTACTTCGCGGAGGACGAGCGCGACGCCTGCCGGCTGTGCCGCGAGGTGATGTCGCACCTGAACTGGCGCAAGCCCGGGCCGCCGCCGAGCCTGCGGCCCGACCCGCCGCGGCTCGATGCGGAGGAGCTGCTCGGCCTCATGAGCCCGGACCTGCGCCGGCCGGTCGACGTGCGCGAGCTGATCGGCCGCGTCGTCGACGGCTCGCGTTTCGAGGAGTTCAAGCCGCGCTACGGCAACACGCTGGTGTGCGGCTGGGCCAGCGTCGAGGGCTACCCGCTCGGCATCCTCGGCAACAACGGCGTGCTCGATCCGCAGTCCGCGGAGAAGGCCGCGCACTTCATCCAGCTCTGCAACCAGATCGACACGCCGCTGCTCTTCCTGCAGAACCTGACGGGCTTCGTCGTGGGCCGCGACTTCGAGCAGGCGGGCATCATCAAGAAGGGCTCGCAGATGATCAACGCGGTCACCAACTCGACGGTGCCGCACCTCACGATCATCTTCGGGAACTCCTACGGCGCGGGCACCTATGCCATGTCGGGCCGCGCCTTCAACAACCGCTTCACCTTCCTCTGGCCCAGCGCGAAGATCGCCGTGATGGGCGGCAAGCAGATCGCCGGCGTGATGTCCATCGTGCGCCGCGGCCAGGCCGCGCGGAAGGGCGAGCCGTTCGACGAGGAGGCCGACGCGAAGATCGTCGCCGCCGTCGAGGCCGCCCAGGAGCGCGGCTCGGTGGCGCTCGAGGCGACGGGCGCGATCAGCGACGACGGCATCATCGACCCGCGCGACACCCGGACGGTGCTCGGCATCTGCCTCTCGGTCGTGCGCAACACGCCCGTCGAAGGCGCCGCGGGCTACGGGGTGTTCCGCCTGTGAGCTTCTCCACGCTGCTCGTCGCGAACCGGGGCGAGATCGCCCGCCGTGTGATCCGCACCGCGCACGACATGGGGATCCGCTGTGTGGCGGTGTACACCGCAGCGGATGCCATGGCGCCCTTCGTGCAGGAGGCCGACGAGGCGGTGCGGCTGCCGGGGTCGTACCTCGACGGCAAGGCGATCCTCGAGGCGGCGCGCGCCGCGGGCGCCGGTGCCGTGCACCCGGGCTACGGCTTCCTCTCGGAGAACGCGGGCTTCGCGGCGGACGTCCTCGCCGCGGGGCTCGTCTGGGTCGGCCCTTCGCCCGAGGCCATCGAGCGCATGGGAGACAAGCTCGCCGCCAAGGCGCTCGCGAGCGAGGTCGGCGTGCCGACGCTGCCGGGCTCCGAGCGCATTCGCGACGCCGCGAAGGTCGGCTTCCCGCTGCTGGTCAAGGCGGCGGCCGGCGGCGGCGGCAAGGGGATGCGCGTCGTCGAGTCGGCCGCGCGGCTGGAGGAGGCCGTCGCCGCCGCGAGGCGCGAGGCGAAGGGCGGCTTCGGCGACGACCGCGTCTTCCTGGAGCGCTACGTGGCGCGCGCGCGCCACATCGAGATCCAGATCCTCGGCGACGCCCACGGCAACGTCGTGCACCTCGGCGAGCGGGAGTGCTCGATCCAGCGCCGCCATCAGAAGATCCTCGAGGAGTCGCCGTCGCCGCGCGTCGACGACGAGCTGCGCGAGCTGATGGGGCAGGCGGCGCTGCGCCTGGCGGGCGCGCTGCACTATCGCTCGGCCGGCACCGTCGAGTTCCTGCTCGACGACGACACCGGCGAGTACTTCTTCCTCGAGGTGAATACCCGCCTGCAGGTCGAGCACCCGGTCACCGAGTGCGTCACGGGCATCGATCTGGTGCGCGAGCAGCTCCGCATCGCGGCCGGAGAGCCGCTCGGCTACGGGCAGACGGCCATCGGCTTCCGCGGCGCGGCGATCGAGGCGCGGCTCTACGCCGAGGACCCGGCCAACGACTTCCTGCCGACGACGGGCACGCTGGTGGCCTTCGAGCCCGCCCCTGCGCCCGAGGTGCGCTGGGACTCGGGCGTGGTGCGCGGCTCGGTCATCGGCACCGACTTCGACCCGATGCTGGCGAAGGTGATCGCGTACGGCCCGAGCCGCGCCGAGGCGGCCGGCCGGCTGGCGCTCGCGCTCGAGCGCCTGCACGTCGGCGGCGTCACCACCAACCGGGATTTCCTGGTCGCCACGCTCCGCACGCCCGAGTTCCTGGCCGGCGAGACCACCACCGACTTCATCGAACGTGTGAAGCCGCCGCGCCGGCTCGCGCTGCCGCCCGGAGAGCGGGAGCGGCTGGCGCAGATCGCGGCCCTGTGGATCCAGGGCGAGAACCGCGCGAACGCGCTCGCGCTCGCCGCGGCCCCCTCCGGGTGGCGCAACGCGCGCCTGCCGGATCAGAGCGTGGTGCTCGAGTGCGGCGGCGAGGCGCTGCGCGTCGCGTACCGGTCGCTGCGCGACGGGAGCTTCCGCCTCGCCCGCGCGGGCGGCGGCGAGCCGGCGCTCGCGCGCGTCCACGCCTGGGATGCCCGCGGCATCGACGTCGAGATCGACGGGCGGCGCGTGCGCGCCCGCGTGACGCAGGGCGGCGATCGCCTCGTCGTGCACGGTCCGCGCGGCGACGTGGAATTCGCGATCCAGCCGCGCTTCACGATCCCGGGGCGGACGGAATCCCAGGGCGGCTTCGTGGCCCGCATGCCCGGCAAGGTGATCGACCTGCGCGTCCGGGTGGGCGACACCGTCACGGCCGGCCAGACGCTCGTCGTGCTCGAGGCGATGAAGATGGAGCACCCGATGAGCGCGACCGCGGACGGTGTCGTGACCGAAGTGCGCGTCGCGCTCGGCGACCAGGTGGAGAGCGGCGCGGTCCTGCTGGTGGTGGAGCCCGCCGGCCGCTCCGAGGGAGGAGGATCCTGATGGCGCCCCCGATCCGCATCGCGAACTGCTCGGGATTCTTCGGCGACCGACTCTCGGCGGCCCGGGAGATGGTCGAGGGCGGTCCCATCCACGCGCTCACCGGCGACTGGCTCGCCGAGCTCACCATGTTGATCCTGGCGCGCACGCGCGCCAAGCGGCCGGGCGGCGGCTACGCGCGCACCTTCGTCACGCAGATGGAGCAGGTGCTCGGCACCTGCCTCGACAAGGGCATCAAGGTGGTGTCGAACGCGGGCGGACTCGACCCGGAAGGCTGCGCCGAGGCGGTGTCGCAGGTGGCGCAGCGGCTCGGCCTGCGCCCGAAGATCGCCTTCGTGCGCGGCGACGACCTGATGCCGCGCATCCAGGAGCTGCTCGCCAGCGACCAGCTCCGCCACTTCGAGACCGGCGAGCCGATCAAGGAGGCGACCTTCCTCACCGCGAATGCGTACTTCGGCTGCTGGGGAATCGTCGACGCGCTGCGCCGCGGCGCCGACGTCGTCATCACCGGGCGCGTGACCGACGCCGCACTGACCTGCGGTCCCGCGGCCTGGCACCACGGCTGGTCGCGCACCGACTGGGACGCGCTCGCCGGCGCCGTCGTCGCCGGCCACGTGCTCGAGTGCGGCACCCAGGCGACCGGCGGCAACTACTCGTTCTTCACCGAGGTGAAGGGCATGGAGCGCACGGGCTTCCCGTGGGCGGAGGTGGCCGAGGACGGCTCGTCGGTGATCGGCAAGCACGACGGCACCGGCGGAGAGGTGTCGGTCGCGACGGTGACGTCGCAGCTGCTCTACGAGATCGGCGGACCGCAGTACTTCGGTCCGGACGTCACCACGCGCTTCGACACCATCCTGCTCGAGCAGGCGGCCGACGACCGCGTGCGCATCCACGGCGTCAGGGGCGAGCCGCCGCCGACGACGCTGAAGGTCTGCATCAACCGGGCGGGCGGCTTCCGCAACGATCTCAACGTGTGCCTCGTGGGCCTCGACATCGAGGAGAAGGCGAAGCTGATCGAGAACGCCTTCTGGAGGGCGTGCCCGTACCGCCCGTCGGACTACGCGAAGGTGACCACGCGCCTCGTGCGCACGGACAAGCCCGACCCGGAGACGAACGAGCAGGCCGTGGCGATGCTGCGCATCAGCGTCAAGGACTCCGACCCGAAGAAGGTGGGCCGAGCCTTCTCCGACGCGATGATGGAGCTGGGGCTCGCCACGATTCCCGGCTTCTTCGGCGTCGGGGGCGCGCCCGGCGAGGGCCGTCCCTTCGGCGTGTACCAGCCCGCCATGATCCCCGCTGCGATGGCGCCCCAGGAGGTCGTGATTCTCGGCGGCGACACGCATCAGGTGTCGTCGGTGATCCCGACCGCTGCGGTCGAGGTCGTGGGCCGCGAGGGCCCGCGGGCCGCGGTCCCGCGCGGAGCGACGCGTCGCGCGCCGCTCGGCCGCGTCTTCGGCAGCCGCTCCGGCGACAAGGGCGGCGACGCCAATCTCGGCGTCTTCGCGCGCAGCGACGCGGCGTGGGCGTGGCTCGACGAGCACCTCACCACGGAGCGCCTGCGGCAGCTGCTCCCCGAGGTCGCGAAGCTGCCCGTCGACCGCTACCGGCTGCCGGCGATTCGCTCGCTCAACTTCGTGATCCACGGGCTGCTCGAAGAGGGCGTCGCCGCCTCCACGCGCCAGGATCCGCAGGCCAAGAGCCTCGGCGAGTGGCTGCGCGCCCGCGTGGCCCTGCTGCCCGAAGCGCTGCTCTCTTGAGCGGAGCGCGCGCCGAGCTGTGGGAGCGCTTCCGGGTGCCCGGCGTGCGCGCTCCGAGGCCGCTGCTGGGCTCCGAGGCCCTGCGGCGGCTCACGCCCCGCCAGCGCGAGCTGATCGACGCGCTCGAGGAGCTGGTCGTGAGCGGCGGTCTCGCGGACCTCACCATGGCGCAGATCGCGGCGCGCATGAACTGCTCGCTGCGCACGCTGTACGGCATCGCGCAGAGCAAGGAGGAGCTGTTCCTCGCGGTGGTCGATCGCCGCCTGCATCGCATCGGTCGCCGCGCGATCGCCTCGCTCGACCCGTCGCTCCCGCCGATGGATGCGCTGCGCGTCTACCTGCGCGCGGTGAGCGAGGCGATCGAGCCCGAGCGCAGCGCGTTCTCGCGCGCCTTCGCCGATCTCCCCGGCGGCCAGCGCATGCTCGACGCGCACGAGCGCTACGTCACGGCCGTCGTCCAGAGCCTGCTCGACCGTGCGGTGACCGAAGGCCGGATCGCGTCCTGTGACACCGCATCGATCGCCCGTGTGCTCGCGGGCCTCGGCCGCGAACTCGCTCGCCCGGAAGCGGCCGAAGCCGCGCACGCCTCGCCGAACGCCACGGCCCGGGAGATCGCCGACATCATCCTGTGCGGTCTCGCCGCCCGCGAGGCGCGCTAGAGCCCCGATCCGACATTCGCGGCACGCCATCTCGGGCGCCCCCCCACCGTCGCCCGTCGGGCGGGCGCATCGCGGGGGATGTCGGATCAAGGTCGGCGGCGGCGCCGCTCTGGCCGGTTCAGCGCGGCGCGGGGCCCGGGCCGAGGGCGCTCAGCAGATCCGCCACCAGCTCCTGCGTGCCGTCGTCCTCGTCGTCGGGGAGCGTGAGCCCGAGCCGGACCACGACGAGCCCCGCCGACGGCACCACGACCACCCACTGGCCGCTGTGTCCGCGCGCGGCGTAGGTCTCGGCGGGAAGGAGCGGCCACGGGCGGCTGTCGGGTGCGCCGGGCTCGCCGGCATTCAGCCACCAGTGGGCTCCGTAGCGCCCGCGCGACGCCCTCGGCGTGGGCGTCGTCGCATAGCGCACCCAGCCCTCGGGCAGGAGCCGTCGGCCGGCCCACACGCCGTCGCGCCGGAACAGCTCGCCGAAGCGGGCCCAGTCGCGCGCGGTCATGAACGCGAACGAGGAGCCGATGAAGCTGCCCGAGGCGTCGGGCTCGAACAGCGCGCTCACCATGCCGGCCGGATCGAAGAGGCGCTCGCGCGCGAAGCGGACCATCGCGGCGACGTCACCGCCGAAGGCGTCGCGCACGATGCGCCCGACGATGTTCGTCGTGCCGCTCGAGTAGGACCACACGGACTCGGGGGAAGCCGCGAGCGGGAACGCCGCCGCGAAGGCGCCGGTGTCGGGCGCGGTGAAGAGCATGCGCGAGACGTCGTTCACCGCGCCGTAGGTCTCGTCGAAAGCGAGCCCGCTCGACTGGCGCAGCAGCTCGTCGAGGGTGATCGCGCCGCGCGGATCGCCCGCGCCGCGCCACTCCGGGACCGGGGCCGGCGCGTCGACGCGGAGGCGGCCGTCCTGCACCAGCGCGCCGACGAGCGCCATCGTCACGCTCTTGGCCATCGACCACGAGAGCAGCGGAGCGTCGGCGTCGACCCCGGGCGCGTAGCGCTCGGCCACGAGCCGGCCGTCGCGGGCCACCACCACGGCCTTCGTCTGGCGCAGCGGGCGCGGCGGCCCCGGCTCCTCGAAGGCTCGCTCGATCGCGCGCAGTGCGGCCGCGGGCGCGGGCGCGGTCGGCGCGGCCTCGCCATCGGGCCACGCTCGCGCCGCATCGCGCGGCGGCCGCGGGGGCAGCGCCGCGAGCCCGCTCGCCTCGTGGATCGGGCCGTCCGCGAGCGTGCAGCCGAGATCGGGCCGCAACACGGCTCGCGCGCGCACGAGCCCGCCGAGCACGGACACTTCGGCGCCCTCCGGCGACACACGCACGTCGAGCGCGGGTCCGAGCGGCGCGACCTCGGCCGCCACGTACGCGTCGATCGCGCCGCGCTCGTAGCGCGAGAGGTGCGCGAGCGAGCAGGTCACGTGGGCCGCGTAGCCCGCTCCGACGTGCGCCGCGATCCAGAGCCATCGCGCGCCCGCCGCGAGCAGGGCGAGCGCGACGAGGCTCGCGATCGCCCTTCCGGCCCGGCGCACGGACCGCAGCATGCCAGCTCCGAATCGACTCTGCCCGGCGCTCCGAGACCCGAGGCGGCGAGTTCCCGTCCGGTCTACCCTGCGGCCGCCGTCCACCGCGCGTGCTCGCCGAGATCGGTGGAGACGAGGAGTCCATGGCACAGGCCGCCGAGACCGAGGTGGATGCCGTCAGGGCGCGGCTCGAGAAGTACGTCGGGAAGCCGATGGGACCGGCGTCGGTGGCACCCGATCCGGTGAACGTGCCGATGATCCGCCACTGGGTCGCGGCGCTCGACGACCGCAACCCGATCTATCTCGACGAAGCGTTCGCGAAGACGACGCGGCACGGCGGGCTCGTGGCGCCGCCGGCCATGCTCCAGGTCTGGGGCATGCCGAGCCCGAAGATCGAGGGCATCGCCGAGCGCGGCGGCTCGCCCGTCGAGATCTCCGCCGACAACGTCGTGCGGGCGCTCGACGCGGAGGGCTTCACCGGCACGCTGGCCACGAACTCCGAGCTCGAGTTCGTCCGCTACCTGCGGCCCGGCGATCACCTGCACCTCTCCAACGTGCTGGAGTCGGTCTCGACGCGGAAGACCACCGGCCTCGGGCAGGGCTACTTCGTCACCTGGGTGACCACCTACCGGACGGCCGATGGCGAAGTCGTGGGCCGCCAGCTCTTCCGCATCTTCAAGTTCGATCCGCGCACCATCGACCTCGGCAAGCTGAAGGCGCCCCGATGAGCGGCGCGACCTCTCTGCGCGCGAGCCGGATCGCGGTCGGCGACGAGCTGCCGCCCTTCGAGCTGAAGCTCACCTCGACGATGATCGTGGCCGGCGCCATCGCGTCGCGCGACTTCATGCCCGCGCATCACGATCCGGCCTTCGCGAAGGCGCAGGGCGCGCCCGACATTTTCATGAACATCCTCACCACGAACGGCTACGTGGCGCGCTACGTCACGGACTGGGCGGGTCCGGAAGCGAGGCTGAAGAGCATCAAGATCCGCCTCGGTGCTCCCGCCATCCCCGGAAAGCCGCTGCGCTTCACGGGCCGCGTCGCCGCGAAGACCGAGGCCGGAGGGGAGTGCGTGCTCGAATTGTCCGTGCGCGCCGCGAACGATCTCGGCGATCACGCGAGTGGGACGGTCGCGCTCTCCTTGCCACTCCTCGGGTCGGAGCTCGCGGAGGGGGCCGCGCGCGAGAATCGAGGCGGGAGATGAGCGAAGAGAAGAACCTCGCGCTGGACCTCGATACGGGCATCGGGCCGGGAGGGAAGGCCGCGCTGCGCATCGCCGTCGCCGAGGTCTGGGGCTTCACGCGTCACGGCGGAGCGCCCCTCGTGACGCGAGATTGCAGCAGTGTCGCGGCGCTCGAGCGCGAGGTGGCTCGGCTCAAAGGGGAGCTCGAGGCGGCGCTCGCCGAGGCGCGCGCGCGGCTCGGAGGCCAGGCCGCGGCGGCGCCCCGGACCGAGGCGCCGGCCGCGACGCCGGCCGCGCAGCGCATCTCCGTGCTCGACGCCGGCCTGCGCGTGCGCGACGTGATGACGCGCGAGGTGCGCACGCTCGGACCCAACGACCGGCTCTCGCTGGCCGAGGAGCTGATGCAGCAGGGTCGCTTCCGACACGTGGTGGTGATCGACGACCGCCGCGTCGTCGGCGTGCTGAGCCAGCGCGACATCTTCTACGGTGCACTGGCCTGGTCGCTCGGGCACGGGCGCAAGGCGCGCGAGCAGCTCCTCGCTGCGACGGCGGTGAAGGAGGTGATGGCGAGCCACGTCGTCCACATCGATCCCGACGCCCCCCTCGCGGACGCCGCGGCGCTGCTGCGCGAGCACAAGATCGGCTGCCTGCCGGTCGTGGCCGGTGACGAGCTGGTGGGCATCCTGACAGAGGGCGACTTCCTGGCGTTGATCGCGAAGCGGGGCTGACCCCGGCCGTCCGCAGCATCTCGCGGAGCAGAGGTGAGCGAGTCGATCCACGGCGATCTCTCGGTCCGCGTGCGCGCCGACACGACGCGGATGAGCTGGGCGCCGAGTCCCAGCGGCACGGTGTGGCGCAAGCGGGTGCATCTCGTCGGCCCGCCGGAATCGGGCCAGGTCACGTCGGTCGTGCGCTACGAGCAGGGCTCGAGCTTCCCTGCGCACGATCATCCCGAGGGCGAGGAGATCCTGGTGCTCGACGGCGTGTTCAGCGACGAGCACGGCGACTGGCGTGCGGGGACGTTCCTGCTCAACCCGGAGGGATTCCGTCACGCCCCGTTCTCGAGGCCCGGCTGCACGTTGTTCGTGAAACTGCGCCAGTTCCCCGGGCGAGAGCGGCGGCACGTCGCGCTCGACACGAGCGCGCTCGCGTGGGAGCCGGGCGCGAGGCCGGGCATCGCGACGAAGCTCCTCTATGCGCAGGACGGCTTCTCGGACGTGGTCCGGCTCAAGCGCCTGGAGCCGCGTGTCGACGCCGGGATCGTCTCGTACGGGGAGGGCGCAGAGCTCTTCGTGCTCGAGGGCGCGTTCTCCGACGAGTCGGGCGAGCACGCGCGCGGCACCTGGCTGCGCTTCCCGCTCGGCGCGACGCACCATCCGCGCGCCTCGGCCGCCGGCTGCACGCTGTACGTGAAGACCGGCGGTCTGCGCTACCTGCGCTCCGCCCGGTCGGGAGCCTGACGCACGGCGGACCCGCCGGCGTCAGAGCCCCGCCGGACGCCTCCCGATCACGCCCCCGGCCTCGAGATCGCGAACCTCGTCCGCCGACAGGCCGAGGAGCCCGCGGAGCACGCGCTCGTTGTGCTGGCCGAGGGTCGGCGCAGGAGTGCGCAGCCAGCGCTCGGTTTGCTCGAAGCGGAAGGGCATGGACGGGATCGGCATCGCTCCCACGACGGGATGCTCGGGTGTCTCGAAGTAGTGTCGCGCTCGGAGCTGGGGGTTGCCCTGGAGGATGCGGCCCGGGTTCGCCACCTCGGAGGCGGGGATCCCGCACGCGCGGAGCTCCGCGACGAGACGGGCGCGATCGCGCCCCTGGGTCCACGCGCGCAGGTGCGCGTCGATCGCGTCGTGCGCCGCGCGGCGACCTGCTCGCGTGTCGAGCGCGGCGTCCATCGCCCAGGCGGGGTTGCCGAGGAGCGACCGCAGCGCGCGCCACTGCGCGTCCGTCGAGATCGAGAGCGCCAGCCACTTGTCCGTCGCCGTCGGGCCGTCTGCACAGGGGTAGAGCCCCTGCGGCGCGGCGAGCGGCGAGCGGTTGCCCTCCCGCTCCAGGAGGCGGCCGTAGGCGCTCCACTCGACGACCTGCTCGGCGGCGATGCAGAGCGCGCTCTCCACCATGGTGCTCTCCAGGTGGAGCCCGCGCCCCGTCGCGTTCCGCTCCGCGAGTCCGACGAGCAGGGCGAAGCCCGAGTGCATGGCGGCGATCGGGTCGCAGGGCCCGCGCGGAATCCGAGGCTGATCGGCAGCGTGCCCCGTCACCCAGGCGAGCCCCGAGAGCTGCTCCATGGTCTGCGCGAAGCCGGTGTGGTCGCGCCAGGGGCCGGTGAGCCCGAAGGCCGGCATGCGCATCAGGATCGCTCGCGGGTTCAGCGCGCGGACGCGCTCCCAGCCCAGCCCGAAGCCCTCGAGCACGCGCGGGGTGAAGTTCTCGACCACCGCGTCGCACTTCGCGATCAGCGCTTCGATCAGCGCGAGCCCCCTCGGCTTCGAGAGATCGAGCGTGATGCCGAGCTTGTTGCTGTTGGCGTGCATGAAGTGCGGGCTCGCCTCCCACCAGTCGGGGTAGTGGGCGGCCATCATCCCGCCGATCGAACGGAGGCCGTCGATGCGCGCGGTCGATTCGACGTGGATCACCTCGGCGCCGAAGGTCGCGAAGAGCTGCGTCGCAGACGGGCCGGCCCACCAGGCGGTGAGGTCGAGCACGCGAATTCCCGCGAGCG
>Ga0335070_10006033_pt1 | contig 14271 bp, 14 predicted proteins | sample Lox_Sample_13_FD_206722 | JGI IMG/M metagenome (GOLD analysis project Ga0335070, IMG submission 206722) | Soil microbial communities from Loxahatchee National Wildlife Refuge, Florida, United States - Lox_Sample_1.3 | ecosystem: Environmental > Terrestrial > Soil > Wetlands | place: USA... | reverse complement strand
TGCCGAACGCGCTCGGCGAAGTGCGCGAGGCCGTCGATTTCCTGCGCTACTACGCAAACCGCGCGCGGGCCTTGTTCGGCCAACCGATCGCCTTGCCCGGTCCCACGGGCGAAACCAACGAATTGACGCTGCACGGCCGCGGCGTATTCGTCTGCATCTCGCCGTGGAATTTCCCGCTGGCGATTTTCACGGGGCAGGTGGCGGGCGCGCTGGCCGCCGGTAATACGGTGCTCGCCAAGCCCGCGGAACAGACGCCGCTGATCGCCTCGGCCGCCGTGAAGCTTCTGCATCAGGCCGGCGTGCCCGGCGACGTGCTGCATCTTCTTCCGGGCGACGGACCGAGGATCGGCACTGCGCTGTTCGCCGATTCGCGCGTCGCAGGCGTGGCCTTCACCGGTTCGACGGATGCCGCCAACGCCATCAACCGCGGGCTGGCCGGCCGCGAAGGACCGATCGCGGCGCTGATTGCGGAGACGGGCGGGCAGAACGCCATGATCGTCGACTCGACGGCGCTGCCCGAGCAGGTGACGCGCGATGTGATCTCGTCGGCCTTCGACAGCGCGGGCCAGCGCTGCTCGGCCTTGCGCGTCCTGTTCCTGCAGGAAGATGCCGCCGACAAGATGCTCGATCTGATCCTAGGGCACATGGACGAGCTGAAGCTCGGCGACCCGATGAAGCTCGAGACCGATATCGGTCCCGTCATCGACGACGAAGCACGCAGGACGCTCGAGCGCCACGCCGAAACGATGACGCGCGAGGCAAAACTGCTGCGCAAACTGGCGATCGGTCCCGAGCACCGGGGCGGCTATTTCTTTCCGCCACATGTCTTCGAGATATCCTCGATCGACGTGCTGAAGCGCGAAGTCTTCGGGCCCGTTCTGCATGTCGTGCGCTATTCTTCGGATCGCCTCGGCGAGGTTTGCGACGCGATCAACGCGACGGGCTATGGGCTGACGCTGGGCCTGCACACGCGCATCGAGGAGACGATGAATTTCGTCCGCGAGCGCGTCCATGTCGGCAACATGTACGTCAACCGCAACCAGATCGGCGCCGTCGTCGGCGTCCAGCCCTTCGGCGGCGAAGGATTGTCCGGTACTGGACCGAAGGCGGGCGGGCCCAACTATCTCCAGCGTTTTGCGCTCGAACGCACTTATACGGTCAATACGACGGCCGCCGGCGGCAATGCGGCGCTGCTGTCCAGCGAACGGGACTAAGCCGTCAGAGCGAGATCGCCCGAGTTCGAATCACATAATGTCCGTCATCGCCCGTTTCATGCGGGCGATCCATGTTGGCGCAAGAAATGGGTTGCCCTGATCGCGCTATTTCGCGCGCCCCGGGCAATGACGAACCGGGCGTTTTGGCGGAACGGCGTCCGGATGGCGGCTCAAGGGGAATCTGGTGCCGGCCCTCCGCCGTCGTAAACTGCGGCGAAGCGACTCGCGGGGGTTCCGATGCTTGCGGCGTTGAAGGCGAGGGAGTACCCAGCCGGAAATCCATCTTCAAATCAGGATATGACGGACAAGCGCGCGCATATCGTCGTCATCGGCAACGAGAAGGGCGGGTCGGGCAAGACTACGACGGCCGTTCATCTCGCCGTGGCGCTGGCGCGGCTGGACAAGCGCGTCGCGGCGATCGACCTCGACACCCGCCAGCGGAGCTTCGGGCGGCATCTCGAGAACCGCGCCGATTGGGATGCGAAAGGGAACTCGAAGCTCGCGATGCCGGTGATGCTGCCGTTCCAGCACTCGAAGGCGGCGTCCCTCGACGAGGCCGCAGTGGAAGACGCGAGGCGCTTCGCGGAGCTTCTCGCCGAGAACGAGCGGAACTTCGACTTTATCGTCATCGATACGCCGGGCAGCGACACGCAGCTCTCGCGCCTCGCGCATGCCGCCGCGAACACGCTGGTCACGCCGATGAACGACAGCTTCGTCGACTTCGATCTGTTGGCGCGGGTCGACCCCAAGACCTTCGAAGTCAAGGCGCCGAGCCTCTACAGCGACTTCGTCTGGGAGTGCCGCAAGAAGCGGCTGATGGCGCGCCAGCCCGCGCTCGACTGGGTGGTGATGCGCAACCGCATCTCGGCGACGGAAGCGCGCAACAAGCGCCGTCTGTCGAAAGCGCTCGACTCGCTGTCTCAGCGCATCGGCTTTCGCGTGGCGCCGGGCTTCGGCGAAAGGGTGATCTTCCGTGAGCTATTTCCGATGGGGCTGACGATGCTCGATCTGCCCCAGCCGGGTCTCGGCTCGGGTTTCTCGATGTCCCATGTCGCAGCGCGCCAGGAAGTGCGCCAGCTCTTGAGAACGCTCAAGCTGCCGGGGATCCCGGAAAGCGCGACGGCCGTCTGACGGCGCGCGGGCGGCGGCGCCGAAAAGATTCACCACTGAGGCGGTGAGGCAGTGAGATAATGAGCGCGTCTCGGACGGTCCGGCACGCTTTCGAAAACTGCCCGCGCGCATTCGCGCGCAATACTTATTTCCATAGCGCGGGCTAGCAGCGACGGCCGTCTGAACAAAAAAAGATTCACCACTGAGGCGGTGAGGCAGTGAGATAGTGAGCGCGTCTCAGACGGTTCAGCACGCTTTCGAAAACTGCCCGCGCGCATTCGCGCGCAATACTTATTTCCATAGCGCGCGCTAGCAGCGACGGCCGCGTTGCCATCTCATTGCCTCACCGCCTCAGTGGTGAATCTTACTTGTTTAGCGCGCAGCAACCGCCGCGAAGCAGGTCTGGCCGCGTTCGGTCAGCTTTTCGCAGACTTCACGCGCTTCGCGTTCCTCGAAGGGGCCAAAGCGGGCGCGATAGAGCGTGTGACCGTCGACGCTCTGGAACGGCGCGACGATGCGCGAGGCCTGGCCCAGCACATCCATCGAGCGTTCGGCATAGGCCGAAAGCTGCGCCTTGGCGGAAGTTTCGTCGGCGAAGGCGCCGATCTGGATGGTCCAGTCGTGTGTGGCCGCGTAACGGCTGAGGCCCATGCCGGCGGCATTGGAAGCGGCGGCGGCTTTCGTCTTCGGCGCCGCGTTCAGCATCGCCTGCGGATGATAGGCCGCCAGCATCACAGCCTGCGGCGCCGGGCTCTCCGGCCGCGGCAGGGGCTGCGGCGGAACGGGGCCTTCGGCTTTGACGGTTTGTTCCTTGCCCTGAACGGCGATCACGCGAACCGGGGCAGCCATGGCCGTGCGCGTCGGGGCAGCGGCCGGCGGAGGCGGTGCGGGTTGTTGCGCTGCGGCTGTTGCCAGCGGGCGCGTCTGCGGCGCCGACGGCGCGGGACCGATCGGAATGTCGTCGGGATCGACGCGCGACTCGGCGGCGTCTTCGTCGTCGGGATCGGCCGCCAGGACCGCGTGCGAAACGTCCGGATCCTGCGCCGGATGCGGCATCGCGCCGGCGGCGGCGATCTGGAATCCGGCGATCACAGGCGTCGTCTGCGTGGTCTGGGCGACGCTCTGCCACGGCACGGTGTTGCGCGCGACGAGCGTCGGGTTCCGGTTGATCTGCGCGAAGGTCGCGTCGAGCATGTGCATCATGGCGACGTCGCGCCGATGCGCCGTGCGTCCGCCCATCACGACCGCGATGACATGCGCGCCGCCGCGCACGACGGACGAAACAAGATTGAAGCCGGATCCGCCCGTGTAGCCCGTCTTGATGCCGTCCGCACCTTGATAGACGCCGAGAAGATGGTCGGTCGAGCGATGCGTCTCGCCGTGCCAGGTGAATGTCTCGGTCGAGAAATAGGGGAAATATTGCGGGAAATCATAGGCGAGATGACGCGCGAGGATGCCGAGATCGTTCGCCGTCGTCACCTGCAGGTCATCCGGCAGGCCGGACGCGTTGTGGTAGAAGGTGTGCGTCATGCCCAGCTCGCGCGCCTTCTCGGTCATCATCTGCGCGAAATGTTCTTCCGAGCCGCCGATCGCTTCGGCGATGGCGACCGCGACGTCGTTCGCCGAGCAGACGACAATGGCGCGGATCGCGGATTCGACGGGAATCGTCGTTCCCGGACGCAAATAAAGCTTCGTGCGATGCTGGATCGCGGCGTGCTCCGACACCGGAAGCGGAGTCGCAAGCGTCATCTGTCCGTTCTTCAACTGCTCGAACAGCAGATAGAGCGTCATCATCTTCGTCAGCGACGCCGGATGGCGCGTGGCATCCGCGTTGCGCGAATAGAGGACTTTGCCGGTGGCGCCGTCGAGGACGAGCGCTGCGTCCTTGTCCGGATCCGTTGCGCTGGCCGGAATGGCCATGCCGCGGCTGCCATGGTGATGACGGATGGAGGCCGAGGCCGGCGCCGCGGTCAATGCAACAAGCGCCGCCGCCGCCGCGATCGACAAGGCCGATTTAGCCCGCAAGGTCACACCGCCACTCTGAGGAGGCTTTCGCTCCGACATACCCGACTCCAAACGCGGTCAACCCTGTGTCGCGGCGATCAGACCAAATTGTTCCCCAGCGCGCAAGGCAAAATCAAAATCCAGCTTACAATACCGGTATTTAGGAAAAGTTACGCCGATTGAACCACCGGTTGTTGCCCGTCGAGAATCTGCCCTGAACAGTAAACCAATCATTAATGATGCGGCGCAGCAAAATCCCTTGACACCCCCGTCGCTGCGATGCATATAGGTCATGTTGCACTGCAACAGGGCCAGAGGCCCCTCAAGTCGGTGCCCCACGGAACTCACAAGGACGAGGTCACGAAAATGGCAACGAAAACAAGAGCGGCCGGCGACAAGATCAACGGCACGGAAGCGATTGAAACCGCGATCAAGAGCGGCTCTGAAGCCTTCAAGACCGGCTTCGACAAGGCCGTGAAGAACTACGACCAGTTTCTCGGCTACGGCAAGGACACTGTCGAAGCCTATATGAAAGCGGCCAATGCGGCCGGCAAGGGCGTTGAAACCCTGCACAACGAGCTTTACGCCTACTCGAAGCAGTCGGTGGAAGATTCCATTTCCGCGACAAAGGCGCTCATGGGCTCGAAGTCGGTGCACGAAGCGCTCGAACTGCAGACCGATTTTGCCAAGTCCGCCTTCGACAATTACGTGAGCCAGGTCACGAAGTTCGGCGAGATCGTTTCGGCGACCGCGAAGGAGACCTTCGAACCGCTCCAAGGCCGCATCCAGGCCTGGGTCGAGGTCGTCCAGAGCTCCCGCCCGGCCTGATTGCTAACAGAACGAACCGTTCCGCGGCTCCTCCCCCCCAAAACGCGGAACGATTTCGGAGAGAGCCTGAAGCATTGCTTCGGGCTCTTTCGCTTTTTATCGACGAATCATTTTGTCGCGGTCGCGCGAGCGGACGGCTCCGATCAACCTTTTCCGTCGCGCCGAATTGCCAAACGGCCCTCACTTGCCGTTAAGCTAGGGGAAGCGAGGCACCATGTAACGTCGCGCCGCGTATGAACCAACGGCTATGAGCGAGAAAAAAGGCGATCGCGGCCAATCGGGCCAGGACAACGGCGTCGGCAATGGCGCCGGCACGGGCGTGGTTGCAAAGACGCGCCCCAAAACCAAGAAGCCCAGCCTCTACAAGGTCCTTCTTCTGAACGACGATTACACGCCGATGGAGTTCGTCGTTCATATCCTCGAGCGATTCTTCAACAAGGGACGCGACGAGGCCGTGCAGATCATGCTGCAAGTCCATCGCCATGGTGTGGGTATCTGCGGAATCTTCACCTACGAAGTTGCGGAAACAAAAGTGGCGCAGGTGATTGAATTCGCCCGCCGACATCAACATCCTCTACAATGTACCATGGAGAAGGAGTAGGGCGTCGATGCCGTCACTCTCGCGTAGTCTCGAACAGGCCCTGCACCGCGCCATAAAACTCGCGAGCGACCGTCATCACGAATATGCGACCCTCGAGCACCTTCTTCTCGCGCTCATCGACGATCCCGACGCCGCCCAGGTCCTGAAGGCCTGCAATGTCGACAGCGAAGTGCTGCGCGGGGCGCTGCGCAAATATGTCGACGAAGAGCTGATGACGCTCGTCATCGAAGATGGCGAAGATGCGAAGCCGACCACCGGCTTTCAGCGCGTGGTGCAGCGCGCCGTCCTCCATGTGCAGAATTCCGGCCGCGACGAAGTGACGGGCGCCAATGTGCTGGTGGCGCTGTTCACCGAGCGCGAGAGCCACGCCGTCTATTTCCTGCAAGAGCAGAACATGACGCGGCTCGATGCGGTGAGCTATATCAGCCACGGCATCGCCAAGCGTCCGGGCATGACGCAGCAGAAGCCCGTGCGCGGCTCGGACGACGAAGAAGAAAGCGAAAAGGCGACCAAGCAGGGTACGGAAGCGCTCGAAGCCTATTGCGTGAACCTCAACGAGAAGGCGAAGTCGGGTCGCATCGACCCGTTGATCGGCCGCGATTCCGAGGTCGAGCGCACGATCCAGATCCTCTGCCGCCGGCAGAAGAACAATCCGCTGTTCGTCGGCGATCCCGGCGTCGGCAAGACCGCGATCGCCGAAGGTCTCGCCCGCAAGATCGTCAAGGGCGAAGTGCCGGAGGTCCTGAAGGAAAGCACGATCTACGCGCTCGACATGGGCGCGTTGATTGCGGGCACGCGCTATCGCGGCGATTTCGAGGAACGGCTCAAGTCGGTCGTCAAGGAGCTCGAGGCGATCAAGGGCGCGATCCTCTTCATCGACGAGATCCACACCGTGATCGGCGCCGGCGCCACGTCCGGCGGCGCGATGGATGCGTCGAATCTCCTGAAGCCCGCCTTGCAGGCGGGACTTCTGCGCTGCATCGGCTCGACGACCTACAAGGAATATCGTCAGTATTTCGAGAAGGACCGCGCGCTGGTGCGGAGATTCCAGAAGATCGACGTCGCCGAGCCGTCGGTTCCCGACACGATCAAGATCATGAAGGGGCTGAAGCCCTATTACGAAGAGTATCACAAGGTCCGCTACACGGCGGACGCGCTGAAGGCCGCCGTCGAGCTCGCCGCGAAATACATCAACGACCGCAAGCTGCCGGACAAGGCCATCGACGTGATCGACGAAGTCGGCGCCTCGCAGATGCTATTGCCCGAATCGCGCCGCAAGAAGGTCATCGGCGTGCGCGAAGTCGAAGAAGTCGTCGCCAAGATGGCGCGCATCCCGCCGAAATCCGTGTCGAAGACGGATGCGGAAACGCTGCGCACGCTGGAAGCGGATTTGAAGCGCGTCGTGTTCGGCCAGGACAGCGCCATCCATGCGCTGTCGTCGGCGATCAAGCTGGCGCGCGCAGGGCTCCGCCAGCCCCAGAAGCCCATTGGTTGCTATCTGTTCTCCGGCCCCACCGGCGTCGGCAAGACGGAAGTGGCCAAGCAGCTTGCCAGCGTGATGGGCGTCGAGCTGCTGCGCTTCGACATGTCGGAATATATGGAGCGGCACACGGTCTCGCGCTTGATCGGCGCGCCGCCGGGCTATGTCGGCTTCGACCAGGGCGGCCTCCTCACCGACGGCATCGACCAGCATCCGCACAGCGTCTTGCTGCTCGACGAAATCGAGAAAGCGCATCCCGACCTCTTCAACATCCTTCTGCAGGTGATGGACCACGGCAAGCTGACGGACCACAACGGCAAGAAGATCGACTTCCGCAACGTCGTGCTGATCATGACGACGAATGCCGGTGCGTCGGACGCCGCCAAGGAATCGATCGGTTTCGGCCGCGGCAAAAGGGAAGGCGAGGACGAGGAAGCGATCAAGCGCCTGTTCACGCCGGAATTCCGCAACCGCCTCGATGCGACGATCGCCTTCGCGCCTCTGGGCCGCGATACCATCGACCGCGTCGTCGAGAAGTTCGTGCTCGAACTCGAAGCGCAGCTGACCGACCGCGACGTGACCTTCGATCTGACGCCGGAAGCGACGCGCTGGCTCGGCCAGAAGGGCTACGACGATCAGTTCGGCGCAAGGCCCTTGGCGCGCGTCATCCAGGACAACATCAAGAAGCCGCTGGCGGACGAAATCCTGTTCGGCAAGCTCAAGAACGGCGGCACCGTGCGCGTGCTGCTCGATCGCGAGAAGGACGGTCTCGCCTTCGAATTCATCACCGACGACGACGGCAGACCGAAGGCCCTGCCGCCGCCGAAAGCGCCGAAGACCGAAGAGAGCGTTTAGACACGCTCGTCTGTCATGGCTGTCTTCGAGGCGGCTGCCATCGGCGCGTCAGCGTGCAATCGACTCTTTTTGTTTGATCGATGGACGGGTCAGGCCCGGCTCTGACCACGGAGTCGGCTGCGACCGTCTCAATGACAATGATGCGCGTGGTGATGCGCGTCCGCCGGCTCGCCCATCATCCGCAGCATCGCCGGGCCGCCGGTCGTGAAGAAGCGCCAGAGCAGCGTGGCGGCCAACCCTAAGAAGACGATGTTGAGCCAGGTCGTGTAGTTCCACGCAACTTGCGCTTCGACGACCAGCGCCTGGCGATGCTCTGGAACAAGGCCAAACAAGGAAAAAAGTTCGTCGACGATGAGCGCGGCGCCGGCCATCGCGGCGTAGAACGTCCCGAGCAGAAACCGCATCATCCGCATGCCGTAATATTTGCGGTAGATGTCCAGGATCGGCGCGACGATGAGGTCGGAGAACAGGAACGCGATGACGCCGCCGAAGCTGATGCCGCCGTTCCACAACACGGCCGCCAGCGGCACGTTTCCCACCGAGCAGACAAACGACGCGATGCCGACGAGCGGGCCGACCAGCGGTCCCCAGAGGCGCGCGATCGTCGGATGATGCACGAAGAAGACGGATTGCCAGACGCCCGGCGGCACCCAGGCGGCGAGGGCGCCCGCGATCAGAAGCCCGAGGACGATGTCGAGCCAGAGCGAGGCCACGTCCATGATGAAATAATGGCTGATGGCGGTGAAGCCTTGCGCCGAGGCGATGCGCGCGAGAAGCGGCTTGTCGCTCGCGACCGACATGTCCATTGCCGCGTGGCCTTCCATGCGGCCGGCGATGCCTTTGTCGGCCTGCGCCTTCGCCGCCTCGACCATGCGCGCGGACAGGCGCCAGCGGAACAGGAGGACGAGGATCGCGACCATGATCGGCGCGCCGATGAATTCGGCGGCGGCGAATTGCCAGCCCATCAGCACGATCAAAACGATCCCGAGCTCCAGCACGAGATTGGTCGAGGCCATCTCGAACGCCATGGCCGCGGAGAAATTGCCGCCTTTGCGGAAGATCGCGCGCGCCAGCGCCACCGCGGCATAAGAACAGGACGAAGAGGCGGCGCCCAACCCGAGCGCCCTCAGAATGGAGCGGGGCCTATCGTCGGGAAGAAGGCGCGCCATCTCGCTGTGCGAGACGACAGCCTGTACGACGCCGGACAATGCAAAGCCTAGAATCAGCGGCCACAGGATCTCCCAGCCCATGGTCGCGGCCATCAGAAGCGCGTGTTCGAGCGCGAAGAGCACGCTCATCGCGCGTAGCGGCTGAAGAGGTCGACGAGCTCGGCGAACTTCTTGCGGGCGTCCTTCGCGTCGCCGCTGTCGATCGCGTGCGCGACACAATGGGCGGAGTGGCCCTTCAGCAGCTCGTCCTCGACTTTGCGCAACGCCGCCTTGATCGCCTGGATCTGGTCGAGGATGTCGATGCAGTAACGCTCTTCTTCCAGCATGCGGGCGACGCCCCGCACCTGGCCTTCGATGCGCGAGAGACGCAGCAGCAATTTGGGATCTGGCTTCATACATGATACCCCTACAGGGTACCGGCAATATAAGATCTAGCCGTCCCGCGATGCAAGCTCCAAACGCTGGCGTTCTCGCCCGGGATAGGGGGGTATAAAGCTTTCAGCCCTTCGCGGCGTAGGAGAACACGTCGCCGATCGCAACGCCCAGCGCGTCCGCGATCTTGAAGGCCGTCTCGAGCGACGGTGAATATTTGTTCTGCTCGATGGCGTTGATGGTCTGCCGCGTGACGCCGACTTTTGCGGCAAGTTCGGCTTGCGTCATCTCTCCGCGGTCGAAACGCAGCCTGCGGATGTTGTTGGCGATCACGCCCATGTCACCCCGCCAGCCGGTATTGCACGATCTGCGTGAAGTCCTTCACGAGATTTGCAACGACGACGGCCATCAGAGCGTAATTGCCGAGCAGCAGGCTGTTCGTGTCGAAGAAGAGTCCCGCAACGCACACGCACAACGCGCCGGTCACCAGCACGAAATAGGCGATGCGCGTGCCCCTGAGCGTGATCAGCTTTTCGCGCTCGTCTTCGGGTGCGCGTGCCTCGCGGGGCGACAACGCTGCAGCGGCAACCGTCAGAACAATCTGCAGCACCACCACGGTGATGATCGTGCCCTGAAGCAGCTTCGCGTAATGCCAGGCGCTTCCGGCACCGGTTCGCGCGAGCGGAAGTATCGTCCAGAAATACCAGCCATAGACCAGCGACATGGTCGCCACGGAGATCCAGGCAAGCTTTTCACGGAAGGCCAAGAGCTGTCTCCATATCTAGTTTACAGGACAAAATGTAAAGTATATCGGACATAATGTCAAGTATAATGGGCACCATCCACGGAGGCAGGCCCCATGGAGTGGCGGGAAGCGGACGGGAGAGCGCGTCTTCCGTCGAGCGCGTCGGCGATTTTGGCCCTATTGCTTCGGCAGAATCTTCGAGCCCTTCGCGAGCGTCAGCGTCCTGCTGGTGCCCCTCCACACTTCGACGTCGTAAGCGGCGCAAAACTCATGCGCCTTTTTGAACGCCTCGTGGTCATTCGAGCATTGTATGTCGTGGCGGCTCACGATACGGCCGCCCTCGTCGAGGCAATAAATTTTGTACTCCGGCATAATGCGCCTGGCGCTTCAGCGCGACTCCACAAGTGCAGAAATAGCAATCGTGGTGGCTTCGTGCAGTAGTAAACCGTCGCGCGGTTTTGCGATCCCTCAGGCCGGTGAAAAAATGATCGCGTACGATCTCAGGGTCTGTGCGGCAGCTTTTCGACCCGTTCGGCGAGCAGCTCGTAATTGGCCGCGAGCGACATCAGCTCGTGCCGAACCTCTTCCATCTTGCTTTGAAGCGCCAAGGTCCGGAGTTCGAGCGCGCGCGCCCGATACTTCTCCGCCGAGAGTTTGGGATCCACCGCCTGCTTTGCCCCCGAACAACCGGTTCATAACGGGAAGGGTGGCATTCGGGTTCCGCCGGATTGTCATTAAAGTTCGTCCAGCTTTGGACAGACATTTTGGACTTGATAGACGACCGCGGTGCCGCGCGGCGCCATTTGTTTGTCCGTTGGTGAAACGGACCGTAGCGGTGAGGCCGACGATGACAAAAGATGGTAAGGGCTACTGTCTTTTCGGGTGACGATTGAGGGATATCCATGACGGAACACGAAGAATCCATCGCTGCGGCGATGAAATGCCTCGACGAGTTCATGGCGGCGTTCAACGCGCGCGATCTCGCGGCCTGGGAGAAGACGTTCAATTTCCCCAGCGTGCGGCTTGCCTCCAACGCTCTCGTCATCATCGATAAACCCGGCTGGCATCCGCCCGACACCTTCACGCGCGGCGCCTTGAGGGAGTGGCATCATTCCGGCTGGGAGCGCCGCAACGTCATTCACGCCGGCGCGGACAAGGTCCATATCGACACCTGCTTCGCACGTTATCGCGCCGATGGCAGCCTGATCGGCCGTTTCGACTCCATCTATGTCGTGACTTGCGAAGACGGGCATTGGGGCGTGAAGGCCCGCTCCAGCTTTGCGCCGTAGCGCACTTGCGGAAGATCGCGCGGCATGCTCGTTTCCGCGCCGTCCAGACGAGTCAGAGGACCCGATGCGGGCGATTGCCTATGGCCTGTGCGCCGCGCTTCTCTCGGCGCGTCCCGGCTTCGCGCAGACCGACGAGATCGAGGTCTATGACGCCCGGATCGCGGCGCCGGGCATCGTCAATCTCACCGTACATGACAATTACACTTTCAGCGGCCTCAGGAGCCCGCGCTTTTCCGGCGGCCTCGTGCCCGATCACACGCTGAACGGCGTGCCCGAGTTTGCTTTCGGCGTGACGGACTGGTTCGAGCAGGGGCTTTATCTGCCGCTTTACAGCGTTGCGCGCAATCGCGGTGCGACGCTCGACGGTTTCAAGATCCGCGAATTGTTCGTGGTGCCGGATGCGGCCGACCGCACCTTCTTCTACGGCATCAATTTCGAGTTCAGCGACAATGCGAAGCACTGGGATACGAGCCGCTATTCCCAGGAAGTGCGTCCCATCATCGGCTGGCATCTCGGCGCCGTCGATCTCATCGTCAATCCGATCATCGACAATCCGTTTCGCGGCGCCAAGAATCTCGATTTCGCGCCGGAGGCCCGCATCGCCTGGAACCTCTCGAAGGACTGGGCGATTGCGGCGGAGCAGTATTCCGATTTCGGCCCGGTCCGGCATTTCCTTCCGGGCGATCAGCAATCGCAGCAGCTGTTCGGCGTCGTCGATTTCAACGGCGCGCCGATAACGGTCGAAGCGGGATTGGGGTTCGGTCTCACACAGGCATCGGACAGGCTGGTGGCGAAGCTGATTTTGTCGAGGGATTTGAATGCCCCCTCCGTCTGTCGCGCTGCGCGCGCCATCCACCTCCCCCACGCTTCGCGCGGGGGAGGATTATCAGCGCCTATACACCGGCTTCCTCTTCTGCAAAAACGCCGCGACGCCTTCGCGGAAATCGCCGCTTTGGCTCGCGAGGATCTGATTGCGATCTTCCAGCGCGATCACCGCTTCGAGGCCGGCCGCGTCGATGGCGACGTTCAGCGCCTCCTTCGTCAGGCGAAGGCCCAAGGGCGTCGTCGCCAGCATGTCGTCGACGAAGCCTTGCGCCTCGCTATCGAGCGCGTCGGGTGCCACGATCCGGCTGACGAGACCCAGCCCGTAAGCGCGCTCGGCGTCGATGAAGCGGCCCGTCAGCATGTACTCCGCCGCGACGGACGAGCCCACCATGCGCGGCAGGAAATAGCTGACGCCGATATCGCAGGCCGAAAGCCCGATGCGGATGAAGGCCGCATTCATGCGCGTCGTGGGTGTCGCGATGCGGATGTCGGAGGCGAGCGCCAGCGCGAAGCCGCCGCCGCTCGCCGCGCCGTTCACCAGCGCGATGATCGGCTGCGGACAGCGGCGCATGGCGATGACGATCTCGCTGATCCTGCGCTGCGAGACGAGGCCGGCCGATACATCGTGCGGGGCATTGGGCTCGCGCGCTTCCTTGAGGTCGAGCCCGGCACAGAAATTGGCGCCGGCGCCTTTCAGCACAACGATGCGCACATCGTGGCGCCAGTAAAGGCCGACGAAAAAGTCCCGCAATTCCTCGACGAGACCGCGACTCAACGCGTTGAGCCGGTCGGGACGATTCATCGTCGCCCAGACAACGCCGTCTTCCTTTTCTTCGATCAGCAGCGATTGATAGGCCATGTCACGTTCCTCCGATGGCAGGGGAGCGATATTGGCCTCAGCCACGGGAGAGAGCCAGTGCGGCGGCTCTATCCGTTTCGGGCGCGGAAGACTTTACCCGGTCGGATTTTCGAGGCTGAAGGTCTCGGATTCGTCGTCATAGGCGAAGATCTCCGCGTAACGGCCCCAGTTGATGACGCGGTCGAGCGTTTCCTCGGCGTAGGAGTCGCTCAGGTAATCTTCGAGTTCTTCCTCGAAGCGCACGCGCGGCGCGCGGTGGCCGGGACGTTCGTCGAGCACGCGGCGGATATGCGCCGCGAGCGGGACCGAGGCGAGGAGCTGCTGCGCGAACAGCTTCTTGCGCGTCTCCATGTCGCCTTCCGCGAAGGCCTTGGCGACGGGAGTCAGCAGAATGTCGCCACCGGTCAGGTCGGCGAAGCCCAGATGCTGCACCACTTCGATGATCGGGAAGAGCTCTTCGTCGCCCATCTGCAGCGCGTCGGAAATGACCGGAAGGTCGGCCTTGCCGCTATAGGGCGGCAGCGCGATCTGCTCGATGAGACCGGCGATCTCGTTGGTCGACACGTCCGGGAGCGGGCTTCCCAGCTGATAGCCGGGCACTCTGCCTTTCTGCGGGCCGGTCGCCGGCCGCGCCGTCATGCGCGCATAGATGTCGTCGACCATCTGCCGGAAGGTGGGATCGAGACGGTTTCGCGGATGCGGGAAGGGGATCTGGATCTCGGCGGAGATGCGTCCCGGATTGGACGAGAACACGAGGATGCGATCGCACATGAAGACGGCTTCTTCGATGTTGTGCGTGACCAGCAGGATCGACTGGATCGGCAGCTTGTGATCGCCCCAGAGCTCGAGAAGGTCCGTGCGCAGCGTTTCAGCCGTGAGCACGTCGAGCGCCGAGAACGGCTCGTCCATCAGAAGGATCG
>Ga0335070_10006032_pt1 | contig 14272 bp, 12 predicted proteins | sample Lox_Sample_13_FD_206722 | JGI IMG/M metagenome (GOLD analysis project Ga0335070, IMG submission 206722) | Soil microbial communities from Loxahatchee National Wildlife Refuge, Florida, United States - Lox_Sample_1.3 | ecosystem: Environmental > Terrestrial > Soil > Wetlands | place: USA... | reverse complement strand
CGGGCCGGGCAAGGGCGTGTTCTACCGCGTCCATGTCGGCCCCTATGACAACGCGGCGGCGGCCGGCACGCTGTGCGCGCGCCTGCGCGCGGCGCATGTCGATTGCTTCCTGGTCGCGCCGGGCGGCGCGATCGTGCAGCCCGAGACGACGCGCGCCACGGCCGAGCCGGCGAAGTCGGTCGACACCGCGCCCGCCAAGCCCGCGACCGGCCCGGCCAAGGAGAAGCCGGCGGCGACCGCGACTGCGACGCCCGCGACCAAGACGACGCCCGCCGAGACCGCGAAGCCGGCGACGGCCACGGCCGGCGGCGGCGCCAAGCCCGACGCGGCCGCCAAGACGGATGCGGCCGCCAAGACCGACGCCGCGGCCAAGACCTCGGCCGACACCGAGACCAAGAAGCCCGACGTGCCGTTCCGCTCGATGGGACTGCCCGGCCTGCCGGACTAGGCAGCGGGCGCCCCGGATTCACGGCCATGGACGGAATGCCGCGCCTCGGCACGACTCTGCGGCTTCTCGGTGTGCTCTGTCCGGTGCTGGCGCTCAGCCAGTTCCTGCGCACCGCCCTCGCCGTCATCGCGCCCGAGCTGTCGCGCGACCTCAATCTTTCGCCCGAGGTCCTCGGCCTGCTGACCGGCGCGTTCTTCATCGCCTCGGCCATGATGCAGATCCCGGTCGGCGTGCTGCTCGACCGCTTCGGGCCGCGCCGTGCCGTGCCGGGCCTCTTGATCGTGACGGTGGCGGGCGCGCTCCTGTTCGCCGCGGCGCCGTCCGTGGTGCTATTGATCGCCGGGCAGTTCCTGATCGGCGTCGGCTGCGCCGGCGTGTTCATGGGCGGGCTCGTCACCATCTCGCGCTGGTATCCGCGCGACCGCTTCGCGACCATCGCGTCGGTGGCGCTCGGCATCAGCAATATCGGGCCGGTACTGTCGGGCACGCCCTTCGCCGCGGCGACCGAGGCGATCGGCTGGCGCGGCGCCTATGACGCGATCGCGGCGATCACCGCCATCCTGGCGGCGCTGGTCTATCTGGTCATCCGCGACGCGCCGCCCGGCCATCCCTTTCTCAATCGCGGCACCGAGAGCTTCGTCAGCGCGCTGCGCGGCGTCGGCCAGGTGCTGCGCGACCCGCGCATCTTCGGCGTGCTGGCGATCGGCTTCGTCGTCTATTCCTCGACCATCGCGATTCGCGGCCTGTGGGCCGGGCCCTATTTCGCCGACGTCTACCAGCTCGGCCCGCTCGACCGCGGCAACGTGCTGGTGGTGATGAGCCTGTCGCTCATCCTTTTCATCTTCACCGTCGGGCCGCTCGACCGCGTCGCCGACAGCCGCAAGCGCGTCATCGCCGGCACCGCGCTGATCTTCGTCGCGATCATGGTTTTCATGGCGCTCGAGCCGGGCCTGCACTTCTGGCTCGCGGTCGCGCTGCTGTGCCTGGCGCTGCTCGGCGGCGCCGCCAACGTCCATATCCTGGCGCACGGCCGCGCGTTCTTTTCCGACCATCTCGTCGGCCGCGCGCTGACGACGGTGAACTGCGTGATCTTCGTCGGCGTCGGCGTCATCCAGGTGGCGACCGGCTTCATCGTCGGCGCCTTTCCGGCCGGGCCCGGCGGCGCGGCGCCCGAGATCGCCTATCGCGCCGTCTTCGCGTTCCTGGCCCTGATCGTCGTCGTGGCGCTGCTGCTCTACCTCCGCACCGAGGACGCGCCGCCCAGTCGCGATCGGTGAAGGCGGGGCCGCCGGCCGCGCTTATACGCGGCCGAGCTTCTCCTCGGTCAGGCCCTCGGCGAGGCGCAGCGCCTCGATGTAGGGCGGCATGTGCGGCGAGCGCATCTCCTGGCCGAGCGCCTTCAGCACCTCGCGCGAGCGGAGCGTGCGGCCGGCCGTGCCGAACAGCACCTTGACGAAGGCCTGGGCGACCAGCTCGCCGCAGCGCTCGAAGCGCTGCTCCATGTAGATCCACTTGTCGTCCCAGCACAGCGTGCGCGTCACCAGCTCGTAGCGCTGGAACGGCCGGAGCGGGCGGCGATAGCGCACCGTTACCGAGCCGACGAGCGGCCGCCAGCGGTTGCGCAGCATGACGCCGAACAGGCCGACGCGTGCGACATAGTCCATGCGCCCGAGATCCATGATCGACAGATACCGGCCGTTGTTCATGTGCAAATTGACGTCGAGGTCGGTCGGCAGCACGCGCAGGCGCAGCCGCGCCTCGTCGAGCGGGCCGATGCGGCCGCGCCAGCGGGCGGTCAGGAGGGTCCAGAGAAAGCGTAGAAGCAGGTTCATGGGGCGAGATGGGCGGCGCGGTCGATCGGCTTGAATATGGGGTTGAGGTCCGGGCTTGCCCAGCCCGGCGCGCGCGGCCGGGTCAGGGGGCGGCGATCGCGGTGATGGTCGGATGCTCGCCGCACAGCGGGCAGCCGGGATCGCGCGCGACGTTGACCGTGGTGAAGCGCGTCGCCAGCGCGTCGAACAGCAGGAGGCGCCCCGACAGCGACTCGCCGAGGCCGAGCAGCTCCTTCAGCACCTCCGAAGCCTGCAGCGCGCCGACCGCGCCGGCGACCGCGCCGAAGATGCCGGCGGCTTCGCAGCGCGGCACCAAGTCGGGCGGCGGCGGCTCGCGGAAGATGCAGCGATAGCACGGGTGCGGCGCGCCGAGATGCGCCTTGAAGGTCGAGAGCTGGCCCTCGAAGCGCAGCAGCGCGGCCGAGACCAATGTCTTGCCGCCGAGATAGCACGCGTCGTTGAGCAGATAGCGCGTCGCGAAATTGTCGCTGCCGTCGGCGACGAGGTCGTAGCCGGCGACGAGATCGCGCACATTGCTCGCATCGAGCCGGCGCGCCACCGCCTCGACCTTGATTTCCGGATTGAGCGCGGCGATGGTCGCGGCCGCGCTCTCGACCTTGGGGCGGCCGAGCCGGTCGCTGGTGTGGATCACCTGGCGCTGCAGGTTGGAGAGCTCGACCACGTCGTCGTCGACAACGCCGAGCGTGCCGACGCCCGCCGCGGCGAGATACATGAGGAGAGGCGCGCCGAGCCCGCCCGCGCCGATCACCAGCACGCGCGAGTCGAGCAGCTTCGCCTGGCCCTCCTCGCCGACCTCGTCGAGGATGACGTGGCGCGCATAGCGGTGCAGCTGGGCGTCGCTGATGGTCATTCAGGCTCCAATGCCGCTCGCTGGAGACTCGCGGCCCATCCTTCGAGACGCTCGCTTCGCGAGCTCCTCAGGATGAGGGCTAGTCCTGCGGTTCCAGGTGTTCCTCATGCTGAGGAGGCGCGCGCAGCGCGCCGTCTCGAAGCACGCAGGCTGGTCGTGCAATCCATCCTATCACACGTTCTCGAACAGCGCCGTCGACAGGTAGCGCTCGGCGCCCGAGGGCAGGATCGTGACGATGCGCTTGCCCGCCATGTCCTTGCGCGCGCCGAGCTCGAGCGCGGCGGCGAGCGCCGCGCCCGAGGAGATGCCGACCGGCAGGCCCTCCAGCTTCGCGGCGTCGCGTGCCGTCGTGAACGCCGTCTCGTTGCCGATCGCCAGGATCTCGTCGATCAGCGAGACCTTGAGATTGTCCGGGATGAAGCCGGCGCCGATGCCCTGGATCTTGTGCGGGCCGGGCATGCCGCCCGCCAGCACCTGGCTGTCCTCGGGCTCGACCGCGATCATCTTGAGCCCGGGCCGGCGCGCCTTGAGCACGTCGCCGACGCCGGTCAGCGTGCCGCCGGTGCCGACGCCCGACACCACGGCGTCGACCTTGCCGCCGGTGTCGCGCCAGATCTCCTCGGCCGTCGTGCGCCGGTGGATCTCGGGGTTGGCCGGGTTGGAGAATTGCTGGAGGATGATCGCGTCGCCGATCTCCTGCTTCAGCGCCTCGGCGCGCTTGATCGCGCCGGTCATGCCCTTGTCGGCCGGCGTGAGTTCCAATTTTGCGCCGAGCAGCAGCAGCATCTTGCGCCGTTCCAGCGACATGCTCTCGGGCATGGTCAGGATCAGGCGATAGCCCTTGGCGGCGCAGACGAAGGCGAGCGCGATGCCGGTGTTGCCCGAGGTCGGCTCGATGATCGTGGTCTTGGGCCCGATGCGGCCCTCGGCCTCGGCCGCCTCGATCATCGCGCGGCCGATGCGGTCCTTGACCGAGGACAAGGGATTGAAGAACTCGACCTTGCCGTAGATCTCGGCGACGCAGCCGGCACGCTCGGCCATGCGGTTGATGCGCACCAAAGGCGTCGCGCCGATGGTGTCGCAAATGCTGGTGTAGAGGCGGTCGCGGAACTCCGCGGTCGGCGCCGTCTTCGTCTGTGCTTCGGGCATGTCGCCCTCCCGATGGTTCAGATGGTGTAATCGAGGCGGCGCAACGCCTCGCTCTCGACGCCGGCGCCGCGCGCGCGCCGGCACAGCTCCTCGATGGTGATCTCGTCAAGCTTGGCCATGCAGTCCGCGTGCATCGTCGACCACATGGGCTGAATGACCTTGACGCCGATCTGGGACTTGGTCACGACGTCGGCGTCTTCGTCGTCGTCGACCGCGCATACCACGCGGGTGATGTCGCCGAGCGTAATGCGCCGGCGCTCGCGCGCCAGGCGATAGCCGCCCTTGGGCCCGCGCACGCCGGCGAGGATGCCGGCGCGCACGAGCTGCTGCAGGACGGGCTCCAGATAGCGCCGCGGAATGCCCTGGCGCTCCGTGATGTCGCCGCTCTGCACCGGCTCGCCGCCGGTGTTGTAGGCGATGTCGGCGACCGCCTCGATGGCATAGAGCAGCTTTTTCGAGAAGGCGAGCATGGGTCAGGCGCTCCGCGCGCCGGCGCCGGTCGAGCCGAAGCCGCCTGCGCCGCGGCCGCTCTCCGGCAGCGTCGCGACCTCGCGCCAGGCGACGCGGGTCACCGGCGCCACGATCATCTGGGCGATGCGGTCGCCGCGGCGCACGGCGAAGGGCTCGGGGCCGTGGTTGATCAGGATGACGGCGATCTCGCCGCGATAGTCGGCGTCGATTGTGCCGGGCGCGTTGAGCACGGTGACGCCCCATTTGAGCGCGAGGCCGGAGCGCGGCCGCACCTGCGCCTCGAAACCGGCGGGCAGCGCGATGGCGAGCCCGGTCGGCACGAGCGCCTGGCCGCCCGGCTGGATGACGAGGTCGTGCGCGACGGCGGCGGTCAGGTCCATGCCGGCGCTGTCGGCGGTGGCGTAGGCGGGCAGCGCCAGGCCCTCGGCATGGGGCAGGCGGCGCAGCTCGACGGTCAGGGTCTCGGCCATGGTCACGCGTCCTTGGCCGCCAGTCTCGGCGCGCCGAGGCGCGCGGCGATGCGCGCGGCCAGCCGGTCCGCGACCTCGGCCTTGGTCATGGTCGGCCAGGCCTCGACGCCCTCGGCGGTGACCAGATGGATGGTGTTGGCGTCGCCGCCGAAGGTGCCGGTGCCGGGCGACACGTCGTTGGCCATGATCCAGTCGCAGCCCTTCTTAGCGCGCTTCTTCTTGGCGTTGCCGACGACGTTCTCGGTCTCGGCGGCGAAGCCGACGACGAGCGTCGGCCGCCGGTTGCCCGCGGCCGACAGCGTCGCGAGGATGTCGGGATTCTCGGCGAGCTCGAGCGACGGCGGCGCGCCGTTCTTCTTGATCTTCTGCGCCGCCGATTTCCTGACGCGCCAGTCGCTGACCGCCGCCGCGCACACCGCGACGTCGACCGGCAGAGCCGCCTCGCACGCCTTCAGCATGTCGGCCGCCGATTCGATATGCACGACCGAGACGCCCGGCGGATCCGGCTCGCCGGTCGGGCCCGAGACCAGCGTCGTCGCCGCGCCGAGGCGCGCGAGCGCGCCGGCGATCGCGTGGCCTTGCTTGCCCGACGAGCGGTTGCCGATGAAGCGCACCGGATCGATCGCCTCGTAGGTCGGGCCGCTGGTGACGAGCGCGCGCCGGCCCGACAGCGGCGCCTGCGCGCCGAAATGCTGCTCGATCGCCGCCAGGATCTCGTGCGGCTCGGCCATGCGGCCCATGCCGACCTCGTCCTCGGCGAGCGGCCCGGCATTGGGGCCGACGCGGCGCACGCCGCGCGCTTCGAGCAGCGCCAGATTGGCGCGCGTCGCCTGGCTCTGCCACATGCGCACGTTCATCGCCGGCGCGATCAGGATCGGCTTGTCGGTGGCGAGCAGCGCGGTCGAGGCCAGGTCGTCGGCAATGCCCTGGGCCATCTTGGCCAGGATGTTGGCGGTGGCCGGCGCGACCACGATCAGGTCCGCCTCCTGAGCCAGGCGCAGATGGCCCATCTCGCTCTCGTCGGTCAGCGAGAACAGCTCGGTGTAGACCTTCTCGTGGCTCAGCGCCGAGACCGACAGCGGCGTGACGAACTTCGCCCCGGCCTCGGTCAGGATGGTGCGCACGACGGCGCCGCGCTCGCGCAGGCGCCGGATCAGCTCCAGCGCCTTATAGGCCGCGATACCGCCCGAAATGACGAGAAGCAGGCGTTTTCCCGCCAGCATGGAAAATCCCGAAGCGAATTAACGATAATCTGGTGTGATTAAGGTAATGCGCGCGACGACATTTTGCAACAATTCCGGCCGGCCCTACCCGGCCAGTGCCAGCGCCAAGAGCGCGGCGATGATCCGGAGCGGCACCCGGCGCCAGGGGCCGCCGCCGTCCGGGGCCGCCTCTCGCCGCGCCTCGGGCGACCGGGCCCCGATGGACACTCCGACGGGCGCGGCATAGAGTCGGGCAAAGGGCGGCCGCGAAAGCGCCGCGCGAGGTTCTGCGGTGGCGCGTCGCCCGCTGTTCGGGAGAAGCGACAATGGCCACGGAAAACCACATCCGAAATCCCCTCGAATGGGGCTGGGACCAGGTGAGGCATGCGGGGCATGCCGCCGGATCGGCAGCGCGCGCGATCCACGGGCTCGAGCGGCCCAGCCGCGCGGCGGCGCCGGCGATACGCCGGATCTGGGCGGCCGATCTTCGGGACGCCCTGACGAAGGGTCTCGACGATTTCTCGGCCTACCGGACCGACGTCATCTTTCTGTGCATCATCTATCCGATCGTCGGTCTCGTCGCGGCGCGCCTCGCCTTCGGTTACGAGCTGCTGCCGCTGATCTTTCCTCTCGCCTCGGGCTTTGCGCTCGTCGGCCCCGTTGCGGCCATCGGCCTCTACGAGATGAGCCGCCGGCGCGAGCAGGGCCACGACATCGGCTGGGCCGACGCGTTCGGCGTGATCCGCTCGCCCGCGCTCGGCGCGATGATCGCGCTTGGCCTCGTGCTGCTGGCGATCTTCGTGCTCTGGCTGCTCGCCGCCTGGATCATCTACCACTTTACGCTCGGCCCAGCGCTGCCGGCCTCGATGGCGTCGTTCGCCGACGCCATATTCACGACCGACGCGGGTTGGACGATGATCATCGTCGGCGTGGCCGTCGGCTTCCTGTTCGCCGTGCTGGTGCTGACCATCAGCGTCGTGTCGTTTCCGCTCCTGCTCGACCGCGACGTCGGGCTCTCTGCCGCCGTGGCGACCTCGGTCCGCGCCGTGCTTGCGAATCCCGGCCCGATGGCGCTCTGGGGGCTGATCGTCGCGGGCGGCCTCGTCGTCGGGTCGATCCCCGCGCTGCTCGGTCTCGCCATCGTCATCCCCGTGCTCGGGCATGCCACCTGGCACCTCTATCGCAAGGTGGTGGTGCGCTGACGCGCCAAGGGTGGAAAGTCTCAAGATCCGCAGCGTGCCTATTTGACATGAGCGGCGCGCCGGGCGCGCACCTTGACATGAAGGCTGCCTTCGACCGTGGAGCCGCTCAACCGCAGGCCGGGTCCGCCTCTTTGGGGCGCGCTCCCACCTGCGCGCGCCACGCGGCGAGCTGGGCCAGCTCGGCGTCGGGCCGGTCGGTCGTGACATCGTGGCGGCCGAGATAGACGGCGCCGGTCTCGCCGTCGATCGACAGCCAGTCGCCTTCCTTGACCGGCGTCGCCGCGAGGCGGGCGCCGGGCGGCGCCCGCTCGACCGCCAGCGCGGCGCAGCCGACGACGCAGGGCTTGGCCATCTGGCGCGCGACCAGCGCGGCGTGCGCGGTGCGGCCGCCGACGGCGGTCAGGATGCCGGCCGAGGCGGCGAAGCCGGCGACGTCGGCGGTGCTGATGTCGTGCCGGACCAGCACGACCGGCTCGCCGCCCGCCGCCAGGCGCTCGGCGCGTGCCGCATCGAAGGCTGCGCGGCCCACGGCGATGCCGGCCGAGGCGCCGATGCCGCGCGCGGCCGGTGGCCCGTCGTCGGCCAGCCGCGGTCGCGCCAGCGCCTTAGGGTCCAGGCCGTCGAGGCGCGCGAGCGCCTCGGCCGGCGCGATCAGGCCCTCCTTCACCAGGTCGATGGCGAAGCGTAGCGCCGCGCGCGGCGTGCGCTTCGCGGCGCGGGTCTGGAGGATCCACAAGCGTCCGTCTTCGATCGTGAACTCGACGTCCTGCACGTCGCCGAACTCGCGCTCGAGCCGGGCAAGCGTGTCGCGCAATTGCGCGGCCACCGCCGGCAGAGCGCCCGCGATGGCGCATTCGGTATCTGGCGTGCGGCTGCCCGACACCACGTCCTCGCCCTGCGCGCCGAACAGCACGTCGATGACCGGCTCGGGCGCGCCGGTCGAGGGATCGCGCGAGAACGCCACGCCCGCGCCCGAGCCCTGGCCGCGATTGCCGAACACCATCGCCTGCACGGTGACGGCGGTGCCGGGCAGGTCGTCGAGGTGCTGGAGGCGGCGATAGGTGACCGCGCGCTCGCTCGACCAGGAACGATAGACCGCCTGCGCCGCGGCCAGGAGCTGCGCGCGCGGATCGTCGGGCAGGGCGCCGGCCTCGTCCTCGATGATCTGCCCGTAGGCCGCCGCCAGTCGCTCCATCGCCTCGCCGTCGAGCGCCGCTTCGCCGGCGACGCCTTCGGCGGCGACGAGCGCGTCGAGGCGGTCGGCGAAGCGGGCGGGCGCGACGCCGAGCACGACCGCGCCATAGCTTTCAAGGAAACGGCGCCGGCAATCCCAGGCGAAGCGCGGATGGCCGGCGAGACGCACCAGGCCGTGCACCGCGTGCGGCGTGCAGCCGACGTCGAGCACCGTGTCGAGCATGCCGGGCATGGAGCGCGCGGCGCCCGAGCGCACCGAGACGAGCAGAGGCCGGCGCCGGTCGCCGAGCTTGCGGCCGGTCGCGCGCTCGAGAAAATCGATGCCCTCGGCGAGCCCGTCCGCGAGCTTCCGCCGGGCGTCGCCGTCGTCGCACACGACCGCCGCGCATAGCGCGACCGGCAGGACGAAGGCGGGCGGTACCGGCAGGCCGAGCGCCGCCATGCGCGCGAGGTTGGCCGCCTTGGCGCCGATCTTGTCGGCCGAGGGCCGTGCGGTCGAGCCGTCGCCGATGCGCACAATCTTCATCGCCGTCCTCTTCAGGTCGAGAGCTCGGCCAGCACGTGATCGCGCAGCAGATGGCCGAAGCCGGCGAGCCTGTCGGTCGCGCGCTCGACTGCGCGCGTAAGCTCGAGCACGGACAGGCCGGTCTTCAGGTCGAAATCGCCCTGCAGGACGATCGTCGTGATCGCACGCTCGGCGTCGTCGGCGTCGTGCTCGGCCTTGATCAGCCGCGCCACCGCGGCGAAGGCGTCTTCGGAATCGACGCGCTGGCCTTCCGGCACGTCCGAGGCCGCGGCGGCGCCGATCGCGGCCGCCTCGGCGCCGGCGACCGCGGCCGCCGCGAGCTTGGCGAGCGGCGCGAGTACGGCCGGCGCGAGCGTCGCCGGCGCGACGGAAGCGATGAACGCGGCCTGCTCCAGCTCGTCGATCGCCTCCTCGAGCCGGTTGACCAGCTGCTCGATGCCGGCGTCGGCGTCGAGCCGCGCGATCTCGTTGCGCGCGTCGTTGGCGATCTTGTCGGCCTTCTCCTCGATTTGCCGCGCCCAGCCGGCCAGCGCCGCGCGGTCGAAGGGCCGCGCCTGCCGCTCTTCGTCGACGAAGCGCGCGATCCCGGCGGCGAGCTCGCGCGCGAGGCCGGCCTGGCGCACGACGACGGCGAACAGCGCCGACTCGACACGCTCCAGGTGCCGCACCAGGTCGGCCTCGATGCGGTCGCGCGCCAAGCGCGCCGAGCCGCCTTCCAGCAGCGCCTCGGCCGAGACGCGCAGGACGGTCTTGAGGAAATCCATGGCCGCTTCGCGCCCGAGCGCGCTGTCCAGCCGCTCGCCGAAGCCGATGCGGGTCGGCGTCGCATTGTGCACGGCCGAGGCGACCAGCTCGCCGCCGCCCAACTCGAGGAAGCCGCGATGGCCGAAGCGGTTGCGCGCCGCCCAGTCGAGCACCTGCACGGCGTCACCCTTGGTCACCCAGGCGCGCAGGACCTTGCGCGCCTTGTTCCAGTCGATCAGGAAGACGAGCGAGGCGCCGATCGCCTCGAGGAAAGCATCGCGCTGCTTGGCGTCGTCGGCGCCGTAGCGGCCGGTGACCAGATAGAAGACGCCCTCGTCGCCCAGGCCCTCGGCGCTCTTTCGGTCGAGCCCGCTCCACTCGACGCGGAAATCGCGGAACAGGCCGGTGAAGAATTTCGCCCGCGCCCGATGGACGTCGGTATAGGTGACCGTCACCGTCTCGCGCTCGACCGCGATGACCACCACATGGGCGTCGGTCTCGCCGATGTCGTTCTGGATGGTGAGCCGGCCGCCGGCGCGCGCCGCCGTGGTGGCCAGCCCGGGATGGCCGAATTTGAGCTTGGCGGTGGACTCGACGCCGCGCATGAACGCCTCGATCGCCGGCCGGTCCTCGGGCAGCAGGCCATAGGCATGGGCGCCGGCGATCACCTCCTCGGCGTGGTCCGCCGCCAGCCGGTTCAGCGCCTTGTGCAAGTCCATGACCAGGCGATGCAACGCCTGGTCGTCAATGCCGGTCAGAGCGGTGAGCCGCGCGATCTGGTCGAGGGCGACGCTGTCCGACGGCTCGGGCCAGACCGCCGCGCGGATCGCCGAGAGACGCGCCAGCGCCGCCTCGCCGCCCGCCACGTCGGCGGCGCCGATCGCCTGCGCCATGGCGGCGACGTCGCCCCAGATCGCCGCGCCGAGGGCGGCGAGGCCAGGCGCGACGACGCGCTCGCCGGGCACGAGGCTCGCATGATTGACCAGGTCTTCCATCGGCACCGGATCGACGCCGGCGGCGCGGCATTCCTGGCCGAGATCGAAGCGAACGCCCACGGGGTCGCGCGCATGCCGGCCCGCCGCCTGCAGGATGCTGAGCCGCGCCTTGACCCGGTCGTTCGCCGCGAGTCCTTCGGCGATGCGGGACGGCAAGAGTATCTCGGTTTGGCCGAGACGCTCGACGATATCGGATTTCATGCGTGCAACCTGCGATGACGACGCAAGTAGAGCACAGGCTCGTGACGCTGTTATTGCGCCAGATCATTCATGAAACCGTCACAGAGCGCGCCGTCGGCGCGCCTATCGGACCAGGATCAGGATTGCCAGCAGCGCGGCGATGATCCAGAGCGGCACGATGATGCCCGGCCCGAATCGGTCCGCTTCGCGCAGGTCCTTGAGCGTCTCCTCTTCGAGGCGCAGGCCGCCCTTGGCGAGGTCGCTCAGGGTCTTTTCGAGGTCGAACAGCATCCCGGGCAGGCGCTCGATCGCATGGGCGATGTCGGTCGCGGCGTCGCGCAGGCGCGCCTCGGGGCCGCGGTTCTCGCGCATCCACTCCTCGATGAGCGGCCGCGCCAGCGCCCACATGTTGACGTCGGGGTTGAGCTTGCGGCCGACGCCCTCGGTGACCAGCATGGTCTTCTGCAGCAAGAGGAGCTGCGGCTGCGTCTCCATCTGGAACGTCTCGGTCACCTGCAGCAGGAGGCCGAGCAGCTTGGCGAGCGAGATCTCGTTGATCGGCTTGTCGAGGATCGGCTCGGCGATGGCGCGGATCGCCTGGGTGAACATCTCCATCGACTGGTTGGGCGGGACGTAGCCGGCGCGGAAATGCACCTCGGCGACCTTGCGGTAGTCGGCGGTGAGGAAGCCGAGCAGCATGTCGGCCAGGAAGAAGCGCGTCTTCTTGTCGAGCCGGCCCATGATGCCGAAATCGACCGCGACGATGGCGCCGTCGGGCGCGACGAACGCATTGCCCGGATGCTGGTCGGCGTGGAAGAAGCCGTCGCGGAACACCTGCTTGAAGAAGATCGCCGCGGCATTGGCCAGGATCTCGGTCGGGTCGTGGCCGGCGGCGACCAGCGCCTCGGTGTCGTCGACGCGGATGCCGACCACGCGCTCGGTGGTCAGCACGCGGCGCGCCGTCCTGTCCCAGTCGACGCGCGGCACGCGAAAGATGTCCTCGTCGCCCATGAAGTTCTCGGCGAGCTCCGACGCCGCGGCGCCTTCCAGACGCAGGTCCATCTCGACGCGCACCCACTCGGCGAGAGTCTCGGCGACCGAGAGCGGGCGGAAGCGGCGCAGATCGGGCCGCGTGCGCTCGATCTGCTCGCCCAGCCAGAACAGCAGGTCGAGGTCGCGCTGGAAGGCGTCCTCGATGTTGGGGCGCAGCACCTTGACCGCGACCTCGCGCCCGTCCGTCGTCACGGCGAAATGCACCTGGGCGATCGAGGCGGCGGCGACCGGCGTGTCGTCGAAGCTCGCGAAGAACTTGTCGAGCGGCCCGCCGAGCTCGTCCTCGACGGTCTTGCGCGCCAGCGCCGCATCGAAGGGCGGCAGCCGGTCGTGCAGCATGGATAGATCGGCCGCGACCGCTTCGCCGAGCAGGTCGGCGCGCGTCGCCAGCGACTGGCCGAGCTTGATGAAGCTCGGACCGAGCGCCTCCAGCGCCGCGGCCAGGCGCTGGCCCGGCCGCTTGCCCGGCTGGCGGCGCGCGACGAGGCGCGCGAAGCGCGCCAGCGCCGGCGCGAGATTGCCCTGCTCGATGAAGAAGAGGGCGTCATGGCGCGCCAGCGTGCGCACGATCGCGATCAGGCGGCCGATATGGCGGAGCGTACGTACCATGGGCAGCCGGCCGCGGCGCTCAGGTCCGCCAGGCCGAGTGCAGCGCCGCGATGCCGCCGGCGAGATTGCGGTATTTCACGAGATCGAGCCCCGCATCCTCGATCATGCCCGCGAGCACGTCCTGGGGCGGGAAGCGGCGGATGCTCTCGGCAAGATATTGATAGGCCGCGCGGTCCTGGGCCACGACCTCGCCGAGCCAGGGCAGCACGCTGAAGGAGTAGCGGTCGTAGAGCGGCGCGAGGAGCGGCACGGCGACGCGGCTGAACTCTAGGCAGAGGAAACGGCCGCCCGGCTTGAGCACGCGCCGCGCCTCGGCGAGCGCGCGGTCGATGTGCGTGACGTTGCGCAGGCCGAAGGCGACGGTATAGGCGTCGACGCTGGCGTCGGCGACCGGCAGCGCCTCGGCGTCGCCGACCACCCATTCGATGCCGCGCAGCACGCCGTGGTCGATGGCGCGGTCGCGGCCAGTGCGCAGCATCGCCTCGTTGATGTCGCAGACGGTGACCCGGCCGCCGCCATGATCGAGAAAGCGCAGCGCGATGTCGCCGGTGCCGCCCGCGACGTCGAGCAGGTGCATCGACGGGCGCGGCGCCAGCCAGTCGATCAGCGCCGCCTTCCACAGGCGGTGGACGCCGCCGCTCATCAGGTCGTTCATCAGGTCGTAGCGCGGCGCCACGCTGTCGAACACCGCGCGCACCAGCGGCTTCTTGGCTTCGGCCTTGACCTTGCGGAAGCCGAAATCGGCCTCCGCCCCGGCCGTTTCGCCCTGCTCCGCCCCGCGTTTCCCTGCCATGCGCGGACCATAGCGCGCCCCCCCGGCGCGCGCTAGGGTAGCCGCCCCGAGCGACACCCCCTGGACGGCGCCCGATGCCCGAGCTGCCCGAAGTCGAGACTGTCTGCCGCGGCCTGTCGCGGGCGCTCGCCGGCAAGCGCCTCGTGCGCGTCGAGGCGCGCCGGCCCGACCTCCGCATCCCCCTGCCGCCGGACTTCGCCCGGCGCCTGACCGGCCGGCGCGTCGACCGCATCGTCCGCCGGGCCAAGTACATCCTGATGGAGCTCGACGACGACCAGGTGGTTCTCGCCCATCTCGGCATGTCCGGGCGCATGCGCATCCAGGGCGCGCTGCCCGAGCCGCCCGGGCCGCACGACCACGTCATCCTCGAGGCCGAGGACGGCACGGTCGTCTATTTCAACGACGCGCGGCGCTTCGGCCTGATGACGTTGGTCGACCGCGCCGGCCTCGACGCCCACCCGCTGCTCGCGGACATCGGGCCCGAGCCGCTCGGCAACGCGTTTAATGGACCGGCGCTGGCCGCCGCGCTCGCC
>Ga0335070_10006031_pt1 | contig 14273 bp, 10 predicted proteins | sample Lox_Sample_13_FD_206722 | JGI IMG/M metagenome (GOLD analysis project Ga0335070, IMG submission 206722) | Soil microbial communities from Loxahatchee National Wildlife Refuge, Florida, United States - Lox_Sample_1.3 | ecosystem: Environmental > Terrestrial > Soil > Wetlands | place: USA... | reverse complement strand
TGGAGGCGGGCGGCGACGAAGAGATGGCCATAGCGGCGCTGCTGCATGACGTGGTCGAAGATTGCGGCGGGATGCCGCGGCTGCGCGAGATCCGCCGGAAATTTGGCCGGCGCGTGGCGAAGATTGTGGAAGGTTGCACAGATTCGTTCAGCAATCCGAAACCGGAGTGGCAGACCCGAAAGAAGAACTATCTGCGGGCACTCAAGCAGGAGGACGAGGAGACGCGGCTGGTTTCGGCTTGCGACAAGCTGCACAACGTTCGCACCGTGCTAACCGACTACCGTCAGCAAGGAGAAGCGATCTGGAAGCGCTTCCAAGGCGGGCGCAAAGGCACGCTCTGGTACTATCGCGCCTTGAGCGGCGAATTCCGACGGAAGAATCCGAATCGAATCACCCGCGAGTTGGAAATTGCGGTGAAAGAACTGGAACAAGCGGTTGGCGTCCGATGGCGGGCTCCCGTCCGGAAGGGCCGCGCGGCGCACTCTGGGAGATGAACCATGCCCCGGATGATTGAAATGATCCGTAATTCGCAAGTGCCTTCCAACTTGATGCACACGGCGGCACGCGGCGCGCTCTCGGTGCCGCCGGCAGAGATGATTGAGATTTTGGTGCATCTGGCGTTGCACAACAAAGTCTTCCGCGAGCAGGCGCGGATGACCTTGGCGGGCTGGGATGAAAAGTCTTCGATAGCGGCAGCCGCGGATCCGAGAACGAGCACGGAAGTATTGGAGTACCTGATTGCGAGCGAGAATCTGCGGATCAGCCTGCTCCCTGCCTTGGCGGAGAATCCTTCGGTAAAGGAAGAATCGCTCATGGAGCTGGCCGTATCGGGTCCTCGCTCGGTGGTAGAGATGCTCTTCGCCAGCGAGCGCGTGAAGAGTTCGCCCGGTTTGCTGGGAGCTTTACGATCGAACCCGAACCTGCGTCCCAACGAATTGGCCGAAATAGAGAAAAGGCTTGCACCTTTGGGAATGGCTCATCCGGCGGCGGAGACTGCGGCTGAGGGAGATGCGGTATCCGCGGATGAAGAGGTGCTGGCACAGGCCCTTGCGCACTATCTCGCAGAGAACGAGGCCGAGTTAGCGGCCGAGGGCGACAAACCCTTTCAGCCGATCGGAATGATTCAAGAGGGCGCCGAGGGAGGAGCCGAGGCGGAGGCTACCGGCTCGACCGCAAGGGCGAAAGCGGCCCCAGAGGCCGGAGCCGTGAAGAGCATCGCGGCAGCGCAGATGCCCGCCGCCAAGATCCGGAAACCAGTGCACGCCCAAGACGAAAGGCGCGACACCACGCTACGGAAAATCGCTAAGCTCGACGTCAAAGGACGGATCGCCCTGGCGGTTCGCGGCAACAAGGAAGAACGTTCCATCTTGATTCGTGACGGCACCAAACTGGTGGCGCTGGCGGTACTGGACTCGCCGAAGGTCACGGATGGCGAAGTCGAAGGCTTCGCGCTCCAGAAGAACGTGCTGGAGGCTGTGCTGCGGGGCATTCCCCTGAAGCGACGCTTTGCCAAAAACTACAACATCACCCGCAATCTTGTGTATAACCCGCGTACGCCTCTGGATCTCGCGCTCAGCTTGATGAAAAACTTGCTGGTTCATGATCTAAAGAATCTGTCGGCGAACAAGGAAATCTCCGATACGATCCGCAAGCTGGCGCTGCGGATGTTCAAGCAGAAGGCGGAGAAGAAGCCGGGGTAAGTACCCAGTACCGGCACCCAGTATCCCGAAGAAATATGGCCCAGCACTTCAAAGATCTGGTGGTATGGCAAAAAGCCGTGGAAATGGTGGTGGAGGTGTACAAGCTCACAGATGGCTTTCCCAGACGGGATCGCTTCCATCCGTGAACACTTGGGTCATGTAGCCTGATCGAATTAGACGTGGGTTCAACTGGGTACCGGGTACTGGGTACTATGAAAGAAGTCGATCCAATTCGCGAACTGCTGACGAAGGTGAAGACGATCGCCGTGGTCGGGCTCTCAGATAGTCCGCTGCGGCCCAGCTACGGCGTCTCTGTGTATATGCAGTCGCAGGGATACCGCATCATTCCGGTGAATCCGCAGATCAGAGAGACACTGGGCGAAACGGCGTATCCGTCACTGCTCGAAGTTCCGGAGACGATCGATCTGGTGGACGTCTTCCGGCGGCCGGAATACGTGGACGAAATCGTGAATCAGGCGATCCGCTTGAAAATCCCGGCGCTCTGGCTGCAGGAAGACGTGATTAACGAGAGGGCGGCAGAAAGGGCGCGCCAGGCGGGCATGTTCGTCGTGATGGACCGATGCATCCTGAAAGAACACCGGGCACGGTTTGGATAGGGTTAGTCCCAGTTCGCAACAACGCCCTCCGCAACGACACAAGACACAGTGCACAAGGACACAGCAACAGCCGAACCGCCCTTAGAAGTAGAACTTCAGCGCAAACTGTACCTGGCGCGGTTCACGGGCATTCTGTACCTGTCCGAATGTTGAATTCGAGAAGTTGCCATCGGGGTTGACGAACATCGTCTTGTTGAACAGGTTGAAGATGTCGCCCCGAAACTCGAAGTACCTATCCTCCACGATGGTTATCTTCTTCGCGAATGTGATGTCCCATTGATTGAGGCCAGGGCCACAACACAGCGTGCGGCGGGTCGTGGCAAAAGTCCCCAGCGGCGGATCGGCGAACTGCGTAGGCGTCAGATAGAAGTGCCCCGTCACACCGTTGAAGGGGCTGTTGGGATCGTTGATCGTTTGCAGGACCTTGGGGTTCTGCAGTTGCATCTTTCCGGTCATCTGTGGCGCGGCTGTGCCAAAGAAGAAATAGCTATTGATTAGCTCGTTGTCGTTTATCGTTTGCAGACGAATCGGGAATCCGCTCTGGAACTGCGTAATCCCAGAGACAGACCAGTCATTGACCAGTTTGCCCACCACGCCGTGATGTTTGCCGAAGGGCAATTCCCAGTAGTAGTTAACGACGAATCTATGGGCTGAATTAAACATCGAGAGCGAGCGGCTGGCCCTGAAATCAAAGGGGTTCAGAGTCTCCTCGAAACTCGACGCCCAGTCGAGAGACTTGCTCCAGGTGTACGCCGCCTGCAATTGCAGGCCATGTGAGAAGCGTTTCTCCACTAGGGTCTGCAGCGAGTTGTAGGCGGAATTAGCGATCGTGTCCTCGGCAAAAATGCTGGTGAAAACAGGAACGCCGTCTGCAGGGCAGCCAATCGCGGTGACCGGATCGCAGTTCGGCGAGGAGTACGGGCGAAGCCCAACCAGCGTGAGCTGTGGATTCTCCGGCCCATACTGCGCCACCGCACCGTACGGCATGTGCAACGTGTGACCGCGGGGAATGCTGCCGGTCGGAAGGATAAACTGGGCATCCTGCGATATGGGGGCACAAGCATAGGCTTGCTGGTACGCCGGATTTGCATTGGGGTTGGGATCGCCATTCGGCAGTTGCGGAGCGTAGTAGTTGGATATGTTGATCATATCCAGACAAGTCTGCGGGTTGGAAGGATTGATCTCGTGGGAAGCGAGCAAACGATGTCCCTGCGAGCCCACGTAGTTGATCTGCCACAGCAGGCCCTTAGTAAGCTCACGCTGGATGCTGAAGTTGTACTGTGCGGTGTACTGTGTCCGCAAATGAGGCTGAAAGTCGCCGTACAGCAGAATGGGGCGGTAGTTAGCCCAGCCCGGGTCCTGCCCCTTCGATGGAGTCAAGACTCCAATAAAGTTGTTGGGCGTTATGAACTGCCCCTGGTTCACGAATGGAGTGTTTAGGAAGACATTAGAGGTACTGAGGCTGCCGCCGAATGGCGGCTCGGCGCTGAATTGCGCCAATACTAACTGCTCCATGGGATTGTAGAACAGGCCCCAGCCAGCGCGGATGCTGCTCTTTCCGTTGCTCCCAAAAAGTTTCCCGAGGACGCCGCCGGTGAAGTTCGGGCTATACGACAGACCCACGCGCGGCGCGAACGCCTTGGGATATGTGGATGTCATCCCTGCTGGAACTCCTGGATCTCCGGGGACCACCAAGCCGGTGGGGCAAGCCGCCGGATAATCGGTGGTGACCTTGGGATCGCAAGGATATAGTTTGCTGCTCTCGCCCGGCCGGAAGGTCTGCACGTGCCCGAGAACATCGGTGAGCGGGGTGTCCAGTTCCCAGCGCAGGCCGTAATTCAAAGTCAGATTCGGTCTGATCTTCCAGCTATCTTGAGCGAACAGATACAACCCCGTGGTGCGGACGTTCTCTCTCTGCGCTGATCCCTGAGTATAGGTATCTACGAGTCCCAGCAAATAGCCTGGATAGTTGTCGCTATAACTGATCGCGTTGATGCCCGAGCTGTCGAATGCGAAGTTGCCGCTCACGTTGTAGTAGAGCGTCTGGTCGAAGCGCGAGCGACGCGCGTCGACACCGAACTTCATGGTGTGAGCACCCTTGATCCAGCTCAAGCTATCAGCCCATTGGAAGGTGTTGCCGACTTGCGGGAGTTCCCCTTCCCAACCATTACCGATAGCGAAGCCGCCGGCGATGCTCACGAAGGGTAGTCCAGTGTGCTCAGATGGCAGGCCCGTCGTGATACCGGCTTTTCTCGGATCAATGCCCTGGCCAGAGATGAAGGCATTAATCGCCGAGGAATCGGAGTTGCCATTGAAGCAAAAATTCGCTGCGCTCCCGCTGCAGAAGCTGGTCACGTCGCCTGTGCTCTGCGGATGCTGGAACGTGAGCTGCCCCTCCCGCATGTAGGTGAAGCGAGCTTCGTTCACCAGTGAGTTGCTCAAAGTCCAGGCGTGGCTCAGATTCCACTGCTGGAACCGCTGGCGCACCAATGTGCCAAAGCCCGGCACGTTGGCGCCCGACTGCTGAAACGTGTAGAAGGGCTGGGCATCTTTCTCGTCCATAAAGTAGTAATAAGCCGTCAGATTCTGATGGTCGTTGATCTTCTGATCCACTCGGGCGGTGAATTGGTTCTGGTCATCAGCCCGTGTAGGCACCGCCTGGTAGGTGTTGTCGGGTCGGTTCGCTTGCGGCACGAAACGCAGTAGGTCCACGGCCACCGGATCCATGCATTGCGAGGGAATGGTGGCGTTGCCGTTTACGTCTGTGGGAAAAACACTGGGGATTCCACTACCGTATGGGGAACCCCAGTTAACGCCGGCCGCAGGAGTTGCACCGCCGAGTGCAGTGATAGCAGCAGTGCAACCGGGTCTTCCATTCAACGCATCAGCGACGAACTGATCATTAATCTGGCTGGGGATGGGGTTGCCATTGTTGTCAACGCCCTTGCTTAGTGGAAATCCCCCAGCAAAGGTTCCGCCAATCTCGTTCGGTGTCGGCACCGTCACCAATAGCCCCGAGATACCTTGCCGGATGCGGCGCCCTTCATAAGTCACGAAGAAGAACGTGCTGTCCCGCTTGATCGGTCCGCCGAACGTACCCCCGAACTGGTTCTGGTTGAATTGCGGGTTCACGGTATTGAAATACCCCTGCGCGTTTAGAACCTTATTGCGGAAGTACTCGTAGACGTCGCCGTGAAAGGCGTTGGTACCCGATTTGGTCACCACGTTGACCACCGCGCCCGAGTTGCGTCCGTATTCCGGGTCGAAGGTATTGGTGATCATTCGGAATTCTTCGATGGCATCGGGCGTTGGCTGCACCGCCGCTGCATTGACGAACTGATCGTTGGCGTCGCCGCCGTTCACGCTGAAGTTGTTGGCGCGCCCCCGTCCTCCATTGACCGAAACCGATCCTGCCGCATCGGCGCCATAGAGCGTGCTGCCGCTCGACCCAAGTTGCGACTGCACTCCAGGTTGCAGCTGCAGGAACTGGTAGCTGTCGCGCGCATTCAACGGCAACTCGTTCATCGAGCGATTGGTCACGATCGCACCCAGTTGAGTTGTGGTCGTATCCACCAGAGGCGCCGCACCGGTCACTTCGATGACTTCTCTTTGCGTGCCCAATTGCAGAACGGAATTCAGCGTGACCACCTGGTTGAGTTCAATCAGCACGCCTCGCTGAACGTTCTTCTTGAAGCCAGACTGCTCAAACTCCGCACGGTAACTGCCGGGAGGAATTTCCACGAAGACGTAGTCGCCGCTGGCGTTAGTCCGGGTGACGCGGGTCACACCGGTCGCTTCTGCGACCAGCGTCACGCTCGCGCCCACGACGACGCTGCCTGTTTGATCCGCAACTCTGCCTATGATCCTCCCGCCGGTGCTTTGTCCCAAGACGGGAGACACTAGGATGGCAACCACCCCCAGCAACAATGCACTGAAGAACCGTCTGCGCGGTACGTATGAATGGTGCATAGCCTTGGCCTCCACACTGCAGACCACTCCGAAACCATGGCTGGTGCATTTCGGCAAATTTCTGCTGGTTTCGGCAAGGCTATTGCCCCTGCTTCCGGCATGTCAAGAATAATGCGACGAGGCAGCGAATTTTTTCTGCTTTTACGGCAACTGGACTCGGTCAATCAAATCAGCCGAACTCAGCCAAGGTAGTGATCGGCGTCTGGTCGCAGGATGCTGCTCCACCTCGCACCAGGAAGACTTGCGCTGTTCAGAGACATTGCTATAATCTCGCGAAATTCAAGGGCCCCCGGGAGTCGAGCGAGAGCGCAATCGTAGGCGGAGCCGGACCTGGGACGGCGCAGACTTGAGTGAGGGTGGCTCGCAGAGCATCCCGTAAATCGAGGTTGGGCTGGCTGAGACACCTCGGGCAGTCCAGGGGCGGCAAATCCAGTGACCGAGAAACCGGTGGTCAAAACACGCAAGGGATGGTGGCTGGGATGGGGTTTGCTCCTTGGACTGATTGTTGCCATCGCCGGACGCGCGACTTTGGTGTCCACTTCAACGGACACCTTCTGTACTAACGCCTGTCACGCGCATCCTCACGCAACTGAGCAGTGGATCCAGTCAGCCCACTATGCCAACAAGCGGGGCGTCGTGACCCACTGCACCGACTGCCATCTGCCGCCCGATGGCATCCGCTATCTAACCGAGAAAGCCCGGCTCGGCGCCCACGATGCCTACGCACAGTTGTTTCGGGACGTCTCCAAGATCAACTGGGCGCGAGAGCGGGAGCTCGATCGAGCCACAACCTTTACCTACGACTCGGCGTGTGCTCACTGCCACAGCAATCTGTTCGGCGAGAGGCTCTCGCAGGTTTCCGGGACGCTTCCTGCCGGCGCGCAACAGACAGATCGACAGCAGGTGCGCGAAATGGGAGTGGTCGCCCGCAGGATGGAGGCGCATCTTTACTATCAGCGCAACCGCGACAGGCTGCACTGTGTCAACTGCCATCTGTTCGAGGGACATCTCCAGCAACGGAAGGCGCTGCCTCAGATTGCCGCCGGCGAAACTCCAGAGTTTCCGTTCGTTCCTTCAGGCGATCAGAATTACACCGAAGTCGTACCCGGCTCGACCGTCAAGTTCCACATGATCGCCGTACCCGGTGGAACCGTCGAGATGGGCAGCCCGGAACTGGGGTCTTGCCGCCAGCGGGATACGGGCCCGGCGCGCGCGGTGCGGGTGAATCCCTTCTGGATGGCACAAGCCACACTCACCCAGCGTGAACTCGAAGTGTTCTATGCGCAGCGTAGGCCAGAGCGTAAACGCCGAAACGACCTGTACCCGTCAGAGGACTCGAACGCCCTAACTCAGGAAGTCGCCAGGGCTTATGCAGAATGGCTGTCGCGCGCCACGGGCAAACAATATCGTCTTCCGACAGAAGCCGAGTTGGAGTACGCGTGCCTGGCAGGCGGCTCCATGCCGGCGTGGGGACAAACCGACAGCCGGGCCGATCTTCATCTTGTCCAGGTGACGGTCAATCGCTGGGGTTTCGTGGACCTGCCGGATAGTCGCATCGAGATCAGCCTCGACTACCCGCCGGGTCCAGGCGATATGCTGTGGTATTCCGACCGCGTCGGCGTCGGCTTCAGAATCGTGCGGGAGGTCGACCAGGGCAAAGAGACGGCCAGCGCCAGCGCGCCAATGTCGGGGCCGCTGAAGGCGGAGAAACACTAAAGACCTATGGACGCACGCGATCACGAACTGGGCATGGATCGCCCGATTACGCGCCGAGATTTCCTGAACGGCGTCGCCATCGGCTTGAGCAGCCTCGCGGCGAGTGCGGGTCTGGCGAGTTGTGTCCACAAGGGAACGAAGGATTCCGTACGGTCGCCGGACGATCACCGAAACAGCCCTCCGGCAACCGCCGGGGTCCGCGGCGATCACGCCGGGTCCTTTGAGTCGGCCCACGGGCTGAGAGACGGGACTTTCTGGCAAACGGCAGGCAGCGTCACCCCCACCGATGCCCCTTACGATCTCATCATCGTGGGCGCGGGCATCAGCGGGCTGGCCGCCGCTCACTTCTTTCGTAAGCAGGCGGGCGCCAGCGCGCGCATCCTGATTCTCGACAACCACGATGACTTTGGCGGACACGCTCAGCGCAAGGAGTTTCGTGTCGGCAAGCGGACACTGCTCGGCTACGGCGCCCAGTCGATTGAGAGCCCTTCTCTTTACAGCCCCGAAGCGAAAGGCGTACTGGCTGACCTGGGCGTTGATCTGAAAAAGTTCTACCGCTACTTTGACCAGAATTTGTATTCCTCGATGAAGTTGGGGAGCGGCATCTTTTTCGATCGGGAAACCTTTGGGGAGGATCGTTTGGTGGCCGGATTCGGCGCGATTCCTCACCAGGAGTTTTTCGCCAAAACGCCGCTTTCTGCGAGGGCCCGCCGGGACATCCTACGTATCTACACCGAAAAGGTGGACTACCTGCCGGGCCTCACCCTCGAACAGAAGCGGGCGGTTTTGGACAAGACCAGCTATGCCGATTTCTTGACTAAGATCGCCAAATGCACTCCCGAAGTGGTACCGGTCTTCCAGACGCGTAGTCATGATCTATATGGAGTGGGTATCGACGCTGTCTCCACGCTCTCGCTCTACGAAGAAGGCGATGACTACGGATACGGATATCCCGGCTTGGACGCCGTGTTAGGGCCTTCGGGAGGCCGTGGAGAACACAAGCCCGATCCCTACATTTTTCATTTTCCTGATGGCAACGCCTCCGTTGCACGTTTGCTCGTGCGATCCCTCATCCCCGACGCGATCCCCGGACACACGGTGGAAGACGTCGTCACTGCCGAGGCCGACTACGGCCGCCTCGACCGTCCCGAGTCTTCTGTTCGTATCCGCCTGGGTAGCACCGTGGTCAGAGTACGGCACGCCGGCGATCCAGCTTCCGCTCGCGAAGTTGAAGTCACCTACACCCGAAACGGGCAGCTATTTCGGGTACGCGGGCGCCTGTGCGTGCTTGCCTGCTACAACGCAATGGTCCCCTATCTCTGCCCCGAGCTTCCCGCAGAACAGAAGGAAGCACTGGTCTACTGTGTGCGAGCGCCGCTGCTTTATTCCCATGTCGCCATTCGCAACTGGACTGCCTTTCACAAGCTCGGCGTCTTTCAGATTGCCGCTCCCGGAAGCTATCACGTGTACGCGGCGATCGACTTTCCTGTGAGCATTGGCGACTACCAGTTCCCCAGCCGGCCGGAGGAACCCATGGTCGTGTTCATGGTGCGCACGCCTTGCCAGCCCGGACTGTCGCAGCGCGAGCAGCATCGGATCGGTCGAGTGGAACTATACGACGTGACTTTTGAGACCCTCGAGCGCAACATCCGCGATCAGCTCGCGCGCATGCTGGGTCCGGGCGGCTTTGATCCGGCCGAAGACATTCTAGGCATCACCGTGGGCCGCTGGGCGCACGGTTACGCTTACGGATACAACTCGCTGTTTGATCCTGATTTTGCCCAGGACGAGCTTCCGCACGTAGTTGGCCGGAAACCTTTTGGCCGCATCGCGATTGCCAACTCCGATGCTGGCGCCACTGCCTACATGGACGCCGCTATCGATCAAGCCTATCGCGCCGTGCAGGAACTCTCGCGCTACCGAGGTTCGCAGAGCTAGGAACGCGCGAAGCGAAGTCCTGTGGAATAGTGTGACGCCGACTTTTGAGGGTCGACGATTGGAGGAGATCAAAATGAATCTGAAGCGAGTTCTGAGCGCTGCTGCGCTGTTCGTCATTTTGGTTTTGCCGGCGGTCGCGATTCCGCCGGAGGGCAAGCCCGCCGGCGCTATCCCTGCTATCGCGGAGAAGTGGATTGCGGCCTGGAATTCCCGCAGCCCGGACAAGATGCTTCCCTTGTTTACGGACGATGTTTTCTATGAGGACGTGGCGTTCGGCGTGGTTAGTCACGGGAAAGCAGAAGTGCGTAAGTTCGCCGCCGATGAGTTTGAAGCCGTCCCCGATCTTGAACTCAAGCTGCTCCGGGCCGACATCCGCGGCGGCCACGGCACCATCGAATGGCTCTTCAGTGGCACCGATAAGGGCGTGTTCAAAACGGGAAAGAAGTTTTCTGTCCGGGGCGTGAGCGTGATTGGCCTGCGCAATGGCAAGATATTCCGCAGCCTTGATTTCTACGATGCGGCTACGATCATGCGCCAAGTTGGGACGTTGCCGGCCCAGTAACGACGAAACCTCCTGCAAAGACCGCTGGCTCTGCGGTACACGATTGCCGAAGTCAGCTTTCGGATTCTCTTTTTGTTCGACTGGTGGCCGGACGCTTGAGGCGCTTGATCTCCTCCAGGCGCTCGCGAATGCGTTTTTCCACGCCCTCGCTGGTGGGATGGTAGTAGACGCGACCGCGCAGGCTATCGGGCAGGCACTGCATGTCGGTGACCTTGCTCTCGGCATCGTGGGCGTATTGATAGCCCTTGCCGTAGCCAAGGCCTCTCATCAAGGCGGTAGGCGCATTGCGCAGATGCAAAGGGACAGGTTCGGCAGCCGTGCGCTCGACGTCTTCCTGAACCGCACCATAGGCTGTGTATAGAGCGTTCGATTTCGGCGCGAGCGACAGGTAGACAACCGCCTCGGCCAGCGCCAGATTGCCCTCCGGCATGCCGATGAAATCGACCGCATCACGCGCAGCCATGCATAGTGCCAGAGCATTTGGCTCCGCCAGGCCGATGTCTTCGACCGCCATGCGGACGACGCGGCGCGCAATGTAGAGCGGGTCTTCGCCAGCCTCGAGCATACGAGTCAGCCAGTAGAGGGCGGCGTCGGGATCGCTGTTGCGCACGGATTTGTGTAGCGCGGAAATCAGGTTGTAATGCTCTTCGCCCGCCTTGTCGTAGAGCAACACGCGCTTCTGCAGGGCTTCCAGGACGATCTCGTCGGAAAGCACGCCCGCTCCCACCTGCTGCGCCAGCGCAGCAGCCACTTCGAGCGCATTGTAGGCGGCGCGGGCATCGCCGCTGGAATAGGCCGCCATTTTTTGAAGCGCATCGGCGGGCGCTTCCAGACGCAGTTGGCCCAGGCCGCGCTCGGCGTCGCTCAGGGCGCGGCGGAGAAGCAGCACGATCTGGTTTTCCGTCAGTGGCTTAAGCACATACACGCGGCAGCGTGAGAGCAGCGCGGAAATAATCTCAAAAGAAGGGTTCTCGGTGGTGGCGCCGATCAGGCGGATGCTGCCTCTTTCGACGTGGGGCAGAAAGGCGTCCTGCTGCGCTTTATTGAAGCGGTGGATCTCGTCGACAAACAGGATGGTGCGCGTGCCGTAGTGGCGGGCCCGTTCCGCGTCGGCCATGACCTGCTTGATTTCCTTGATGCCAGAGAGCACGGCAGAAAATTCGATGAACTCGGCTTTGGTGATGCCGGCGATGATTTTGGCGAGCGTCGTCTTGCCAGTGCCGGGTGGTCCCCAGAAGATCATCGACGCGGGGTCGTCGCGTTCGATTTGCACGCGCAGCGGTTTGCCAGGGCCGACGAGATGTTCCTGGCCGACAAACTCCTCAAGCGTGCGCGGACGCATGCGGTCGGCGAGAGGACGAGCGCCGGGAGCGGAGTCGTGCGGCGGGAGTGTCTGGAACAGATTCACAAGATCATCTCAAAGCAGAGAGAACTTCATGGCACGCCCTCAAGTTAATTGCCGTAGCGAAGCCTATATAACCAATCTCAAATGCCACGCCAATTTACGACGATGAACATTCCTGCGGCGTATAGAATCGCCGCAACAAGCTTGAGTGTCATCTTGCTCGCCCCGGAGTCACTACGACCGCGAAGTAATACTCGCAGTTGATTCGCCGAGTAGACGCTTGCAACAGCTAACGCAATAATAGCGATCACTAGATCAAGCCAACTAGCATAGGGCAGGATCGAGACTAGGCTGCCCCAAGGAATCGTAGGCATTCCAACAGCAAAGTAAGGCCACGATAGAACGCTGCCAACTAGCCCGCAGACGACTCCGGCTCGTAGAGTGAATAACGACAAGACGAATGCGGCCGCAAACAGAATCGTTCCAGCGATGGCAAGGTGTATGAGCTCCAAGTGACGAGTGACCGGCCCCGCGCCGTAGAGACCGTCAATAAACTCCGCTAGGGCGAAGGCTGTGGTGGCGTATAAGACTAACGAAAGAATCTTCTGTTTCACATTCGTCCCTCAGGACGCAGCATTCTTTGCCTCGCGGCTTCATATAACGCGATACTCGCGGCTACTCCCGCGTTCAGCGATTCGACGGGCGTGGCCTGGGAAATCACGACGATCTCATCCATCTGATGCATCAGGTCACGGGGAAGACCGGCGCCTTCGTTGCCGACGAAAACCGCCAGCGGAAGCGCCCAGCTGACTTGGGGCAGCGGGGTTCCCTTATGCGACGAAGTTGCTAGCAGGCGAACGCCTCGCGCGCGCATGAGCGGAATCAGCTCGGCGGACGAAATTTGCACCACCGGCAAGCGAAAGATCGATCCCGCCGACCCACGCAGGACTTTCGGGTTGTAGGGACTGACAGTTCCCTCCGTAAGGAATACGCCGGCGGCGCCAAAAGCTTCGGCCGAGCGGAGAATCGTTCCCAGATTTCCTGGATCCTGCAGGCCGGCCGCCACCACGAACGGGCCCGCCTCGGAGCGATCGAGCAACTGATCGGGGGGAATAGAACGGAACTTGACGAGGGCGGCGACTCCCTGCGGCGTGTCGCTGGGCACGATCGAGTCGAAGAGTGAATCCGGCAAAAGCAGAGTCTCCACCCGGGCGCTGATCTGGGGCATGAGCTTCTCGGCCAAGGCATGAGCCGATTCCTTGAGAAAAACACCACCCAGGCGCTGGCCGCTGCGCAATGCTTCCTCGACCAGCTTAACGCCCTCAATGGCGCATTCGCCTTTGGAAGTCAGCTCGCCGCGGCGGAATGCCAGCCGCAGTTCTTTGAGCCGTGGATTGTGGCGGCCGGCCACGCGGCGCAGCCGGGCACGGCCGCTCGCTTCGGTGGCGGGTCCTGCGTTTTTGCCCGGCGCGGCATATGGATCGCCAGCCCGTGCGCCTTTGTCCGATTTCGTGTCCGGCTTCATGGATCGGGTTCAACCTCAGGATAATACGCGGCTTCAGTCCCTGGGCGCTCAGCTTCGGTGGGAGATGCATGGTATGGTACATTTCACTGTTCACGTGACTGTCAGAGGGGAGCCGAGTGCGCGCGGAAATCCTGAAGATTGACGCTGAAAAGCCGGAAGTTTCACTGATCAAGTACGCCGCCGAACAGATTCAGGCGGGGCAGGTGCTGGGCATGCCCACGGACACCTTTTATGGCCTGGCAGCCGATCCGTTCAACTTGCGCGCGGTTGAACGAGTCTATGAGATCAAGTCCCGGTCCCGGCACAAGCCGCTCTCGCTGTTGATTGAGAATGTCGACCAAGCGGAGGAGTTCGCCGGTCTTTTGCCGCAGGATTTCCACATTCTGGCACGGCGGTTCTGGCCGGGCCCGCTGACCATGATTGTGCCGGCCGCGTCGCACCTGCCGCTGAAAGTGACAGCCAATACCGGAAACGTCGCGTTGCGCGTGCCAGCGGCGGAGATTCCACTGGCTGTCGTTAAGTCGGCGGGAATTCCGATCACAGCCACCTCCGCGAACCTGAGCGGAGCAGTCGAATGTACGACGGCGGAGCAGGTGCGCGACCAACTACAAGATCGCATCTCTCTCATTGTGGATGGGGGCCAATCACCGCGCGCCACCTTGTCCACCATCGTACAGTTCAACCCCGACGGCTCCTGGCAGATTCTGCGCGAAGGCGCAGTCCCAGCGAAGGAGATTGGGGAAGCTTTATCCTGAAATGGCGGAAGATCTCAGCCAATCCCACGAAAAAAAATCTGCCGGACGTCGTCGCTGGCTGCTGCTGTTGTTGGCGGCGCTTGGCGTACTGCTGTTGTTCCTGGGCGTCACCGGCCTGCGCATCGTGCAGGCGGTCAGGGAAGGGC
>Ga0335070_10006030_pt1 | contig 14274 bp, 10 predicted proteins | sample Lox_Sample_13_FD_206722 | JGI IMG/M metagenome (GOLD analysis project Ga0335070, IMG submission 206722) | Soil microbial communities from Loxahatchee National Wildlife Refuge, Florida, United States - Lox_Sample_1.3 | ecosystem: Environmental > Terrestrial > Soil > Wetlands | place: USA... | reverse complement strand
CTCGACCTTCCTTGGGTCAGAGAAAGGCCCCCCGGGCTTTCCACCACATCCCCGCCCAGGGGCCGGGCCTCGGTCTCCACTATCAATGCCGCGACTATGCGCCTTTGCAGAGCAGACCTCCCTGCCTCTACTCACGCAAGATTTGAGACCCGTGCGGTAAGACGGAGGGCATGAAGCAACAAGGGCATCCCGCCTGTATCGGCGAGATGCCCTTTCAGATCATGTGTGGCGAGCTAGATCTTCTTCACGCCTTTGGCTACCGGTCCCCGGTCGCTCTCTGCCACCTCGAAGCTGACCTTGTCACCTTCCGCCAGGGTCCTGAATCCCGCCATGTCGATGGAGGTGTGGTGAACAAAGAGGTCGCGACCGTCTTCCTGCTGGATAAAGCCATAACCCTTCCTCGAATCAAACCACTTCACAATACCTTCTGCCAAGTCACTTCCTCCTCTTGCTCAGACTTTCCCTGGTGGTCACCCGCCGTCATGAGGATCGCGCCGACACCCCTCCGCTTCGGTCGAACCACCGATTTGCGGCAGAATATCGGATGGTACGAGGCGACGTCAAGAAAAAATGGGGCGCTTACCCGGCATTCAGGCAGGGATTGAAGTAACCGAACCGAACCCCGGGATGACACCGGCGAATCCTCTCCATCATGGCCGGAATGCCGAGCCGCTTGCCGCCGGGCTGATAGCCTATCCCCTGGAGATACCACTCCGGGTCGATGTTCAGGTTTCGCATCTGAATGAGATCCAGATGGGTCTCATCGATAAGGTTGAGCAACGCCTCAACCTCCTCTTCCTCGTCGGTGAAGCCCGGGAGTGTCAGGAGATTGATCGAGGCAAACCCGCCGTCAGCCTTCATCGCCGCGAGGGATTCCTTGAGGGCGGCGAAGCTGTAGCCCCGGGGCCGGTAGTAGCGGTGATAGAAGTCGGCCCGGGCGCTGTTCATGCTCACCCTGATGCTGTCGAGGCCGCTCCGCCGCAGCCGGGCCACCACTTTGGGAAGACTCCCGTTCGTGTTCAGGTTGATCGTCCCGCGGCTCGAATGCCGCCGCATGATCTCGATGGCCTTGGCGAGGGTTTTCCCCTGGAGGAGCGGCTCGCCCTCGCACCCCTGGCCGAAGCTCACTACCGGGCCCTCCGCCTTCTCGAGATGCGGCGCGCCCACTTGCGCGACCTCTTCGGGGCTGGGCACGAAGGCGATACGCTCCTGGGTGGCGCAGACGGGGCTGCGCCTCTGCAGGCTGATGCAGCCGAGGCAGGAGGCGTTGCATCTAGGAGAGGTGGGGAGCGGCGCCTCCCACCGCCCGAGGAAATAGTTCTTCGCCGCCGGGCAGCCGTAGGTCAGGGCGCAGATGCCGAGGTGCTGGATGAGGCGGTTTTCCCGATTGCGGGCAAGGGCTCGTGTGGCTCGCTGCTTTATGGCGCGAGGGTCGAAGCAATCGCTGTCCTGGCGGGGCAAGGGGTCAATCCGCACGCCCGCCACCTGGAAGCGCCCTTCGTGCCAGCCGACCGTGGTGTAACTGAAAAGAGGAAGGACCGGGGCATCCCGTTCCGACTGGTAGGCAGCGCCGAGGATCTGGGTGTATGCCGGGGCCATGAAGGCGGCGACCGCCTGGATTCTCCCTCCCGCCCGGTAGGGGTTCTCCCGCACCACTTGGAACCGCCTGCGTTTTGGATCGTATCCTACCGGCAGACGACCCGGAAGGACGAAGAGCTCGCTTCCAGGCGGAAGAAAAATGAGCGCGCCCCTTTCCACCCGCTCCCAGGTCCCGGCGCTCGCACCGGCCATCTCCAGGGACGGATGGTCGAAGATCTGGCCCGACTCGTCGGCAAAGACCAACCTGGCAGCAGTCATCTTCCCCTTTCCTCGGGCGCACTGACGCCCGAGGCGGTTTATAGCGCTCCCCGTCGTCGAGATCAACCCCCGCGGCGGGGTGGGTTGGAATTTCGTCACGTAGGAGCACGCCAGTTGTGGTATAGGTGAATTGAGTGATGCTCAGTGGTTCGCGGTTGCTTACGAGGCAGGGTCATCGGCCCAGGTTGCTGAGAAACCGCGTCATACTAATGCAGGGTGGCAACGCCGGAGACCGGGCGATCTCCGAGGCGAGGCGCATCTGGAGCCACCTTCTCATCCCCGGTTCCGGGGAAACCTTCCCGAACATTGCGCCTTCGCTCGACGCCAGGCCGGAGCACCACGACCTTATTCATAGCGCCACTATGCGCCCTTGCCGACGAGATTACCCGGCCTCGCGTTATCGCTGGCACTGAGACGTTGTTTTTCAGCAACCTGCTCGGCAAATCGCAGCAGGGGTCAGAGAGGCGGAGACGCCATGGACGAGCGCAGCAAGACCGTAGAGATCATCCGCCGTGTCGGCGCTCCGGAGCCGGAGAAGATCAGCATCACGGGAATCCTGAAGAGCCAAGATCTCTCGCTCCTCCTCCTAACCCTCCCGGTAACCGACGATCCTCCTGCCGCGGTCTTGAGGCTTCTCGGGTCTCACGGGGTGAACATCCGCTTCATCACCCTCTACGACACCTCCCCGGAGAGTCGCCTGCTCACCCTCTGCGTCGAGAAGGAATCTCTGAACGCCTCGCTGGAGCTCCTGCGATCCCAGCAAGCCGCCCTTGACATCCAGAGCATCTCCCATCATCCTCGCGTACGGATCGTTTCTCTTTACCCGTACAAAGAGCGGGCCCAAGTGGTGGAACGGCTCCTGACCAGCTTGCGGCTGAGCGGCGTGGAGCCCCTAGCGGTCAACAATGCAAGCTCGGTCTTGTCCTGCGTCCTGAGCAGTGAAAAATTCCAGGAGGCTCTCTCCTGCCTCGATCACGTTTTCGAGCTTCCCTAAACCGACCGCGAGAAGAAAACCTGAGCTAGCCCCCATTATGCGGGCTAAGACTGGAGGCGCCCTCCGGTGGAGCGCGTTGAACCCCTGCAGATCTTTCCCCTCAAGATCACCCGGGGTCTTGTCCAGCTGAGCTTCCTCGGCATCCCTAGCCGTCCCGGCATGACCCGCCCGCTCTTCGACATCCTGAACCGGCAGGGGATTGCCATAAAACATCTCGTCGAGGGATGCCGAGAGCAGGCCACCAGCGACCTGCTCATCTGCATTACGAAGGAGGCATTTAGTCGCCTGCGCGGAGAACTCAGCGAGATCAGGCTGAGACTCCAGCCCCGCGACTTCGCCGTGCGGGAGCCGGTGGCGGTCGTTCGGACGTTGGGCCCTCACTTCGATCTGCGCCCGGGCACCTCGGGGCTCCTCCTGACCGCCCTCGTCCAGGCGGGGGTCCGGATCTACAGCAACGCCACCACCATCACCTCATCCTCCTGTGTCATTCCCGAGGAGCAGGTTGAGGCGGCGGAGCGGGCAATCGGCAAAGCCTTCCTCATACCCGGCGCCAGACGCACCTAGCCCGCAGTACGCACGAGCCACCTGCTGCGACCGCGGATCTGGCCGTGCTTCCGGGCGTCCTCGGGTCTTGAACCTTGCGACGTACTGAACAAGTACGCCTCAGGTTTAAGCCCCTGTGGTTGCCCGGTGGCACGACGATCTCCACGATCTCGCTACGGCATCTCGTGCATAATGCGGGCTAGGCCTTTGGGCGGAGTTGTGGCGGAAAGCTTGGGGGTCGTTCCTGTCATCCCAGGAAGGTAGAGGCTCCGGATGCGTTTTGCGCCGCAGACCATCCCTGCTCCTGGGCCCGGGAACCGCCGTGTGGGAGCGGCTTCCAGCCGCGATGAGTCAGCGGCCGGCGCCGCAGTCCCAGCAGGTGGCTCGTGCATATTGCCGGCTGGCGCGGACGAGCCGCTATGCCCTGAACGCGGGAGGCTGCGCCAGCGGGAGGATGATGGTGAAGCAGGAACCCTTTCCCGGCTCCGACTCCACCTGGATGGTCCCGCCGTGCTCGTGGATCAGCTTCTGCGTGATCGCGAGGCCAAGGCCGGTCCCACGGGACCCCTTGGTGCTGTAGAACCGCTTGAAGATCTGCTCCTGGAGCTCCTTGGTCATGCCTTTTCCTGTGTCCACCACCTGCAGACGGATTGCGTCGCCCCCTTGACGGCGGCTGGCGACGATGATCTCCCCTCCGCCTCCGGTTTCCGGGAAGGCCTCGATAGCGTTGGTGACAAGGTTCAGGAGACAGGTATGGATCCCTTCCGGGTCCACCGCCATGGGCGGGATCGAGGAATCCAGATCCCGGATGAGAGTCACCCGCCGCTCCCGCGCCTTCTCTTCCATGAGTTCACAGACCTCCGCGGCGATCTGGTTCACGACGCACGACTGCCGCGTAGGGGGCCCGCTGCGGGCATAGCTCAACATATCGAGGGTGAGGCGGGAGATGCGACTGATATTCCTTCCCACCAGCGTCCACCCCTTGTTGAGGAGCTCCCTCTTGTCCTCCTCCAGCCCTTTCTCCACCATGAAGGCGCCCAGCTTCATGCCATGGAGGATGTTCTTGACCCCATGGGCGACGCCAGCCATGGCCTGACCCATGGCGGCCATGCGGGCGCTCTGGATGACCTCTTGCTCCAGTCGCTTCACCTCCCGCATGTCCTTAAAGTAGCCGACCGTCGCCACCTCACGACCCTCCTCGAAGAGGATGGTCGCCGAGAGAAGGATGGGAACCAGTGCACCAGTCTTGGTGACGACCTCCACCTCGTAGTCGATTAAGCGGTCAGGACCGCCGCGATCGCGGCCCGACATCAGCTTCTTGATCTTCCTCGCCAGACCCTCGGGATAGAGCTGGGCGACGTTCATCCCGGCGAGCGCCTCTTCGCGGGTGTAGCCGTAAATCCGTTCAGCGCCCTCGTTGAAAATGATGATCTTGCCCTGGCGATCATTGGCGATGATCCCGTCCATAGAGGTCTGGATCAGCTTGTGCTCGAACTCGTACCGCTTGACGAGCTCCCTCTCCAGACGCTTGATCTCACGCACGTCCTTGAAGTATCCCACCGTGGCGACTTCCTTCCCCTCTTCATAGAGCAGGGTTGCGGAGAGAAGGATGGGAACACGTTCGCCGTTCTTGGTGAGAACCTCCACCTCATAGTTGATGAGCCGACCAGGCCCCCCGTACTCAGGACCATAGATCATCTTCTTGATCTGCCTGGCCACCCCCTCGTCGTAGAGTTTGGAAACGTGCATGCCGGAGAGCACTTCCTCCCGAGTGTAGCCATAGATCCGTTCGGCGCCCTCGTTGAAGATGACCATGTTGCCCTGGCGATCGTTCGCGATGATCCCATCCATGGAGGTCTGGATGAGGTTGTACTCGAATTCGTGCCGTTTGCGGAGCTCCCTGCGGGTTTCCAGGATGAGGCGCTCCAGATTTTCCGTGTACTCTCGAAGCTTGGTCCGCATCCAGATCTTGTCCTTGGCGCGCCTGAGGGCAATGGCCAAGGCCTCATCGCTGACGGGCTTGTTGATGAAGTCAGAGGCATCGAGCTGGAGCGCCTGAATAGTTAGGCTCATTTCACCGTGGCCCGTGATCACGATGACCTCTGTCTCGTGGTTCTCGCCTTTCACCCTCCTCAGAACCTCAATCCCGTCCATCCCCGGCATCTTGATGTCCGTGAGCACGATAGGTGGACTCTGTTCGGCGAAGAGCTTGAGCCCCGTGGGTCCGTCCGCAGCGGTGTAGACTTCATACCCTTCACTCTCGAGGGAGATCTTCAGGAGTTCCCGCGTGCTCTCCTCGTCATCGATCACCAAGAGTTTCGTCATGCCAGATGTCCCTCCCGCCTTTCGACGCCCCCCGGGAGGGCCGGAAAGGTCAATGTGAACGTCGTACCGCGCCCTACCTCACTCTCCACTTCGATCGTGCCCCCGTAGTCCTTGACGATACCGTAACTGATGGAGAGACCCAGCCCCGTGCCCTTGCCTACATCCTTCGTGGTGAAGAAGGGCTCGAATATTCTCTCCTTGACATGCTCAGGCATGCCGACTCCGGTATCGGCGATGCTGACGACCACCCTTCCCTCTTCTGCGAAGGAACGGATGTGCAGAACACTCGTTTCGGCCGCCTGGTAGACGCTCGCCCGCTTTTCTTCCATGGCGTCCCGGGAGTTCATGACCAGGTTGATGAAGACCTGCTCCAAGCGGTTGCTTATCCCACGGATCGCGGGAAGGTCTTCCTGGAGATCGAGCTTGACTTCAATCTGTTTCAACGTGAGCTGCTGACCGAGTAGGGTAAACACGTCCCTGATCGGCGTGTTCACGTTCACCCTCTCCAGCTCATCCAAGTCGCTCTTCCGGCCGAACTCCCGCAAATGGTTGATGATCCCGGCGGCGCGATCCACCTGCGCCACGATCTGTCGTGATACCGTCGCCACCACCTTTGAGGCCGGTGTCTCTCCCCGCTCCACCATCTTCCGGAAATAGTCGCTGCCGATGCGAATGGCATTGAGGGGCTGGTTCAGTTCGTGCGCCACACCCGCCGCCATCTCGCCCAGAGTGGCCATCTTGCCGGCCTGGATGAGGTGCGCCTCCGCCTGAATCCGTTCACTGATATCGGCGATGTTGGCGATGATCACCTGCCTGCCGAGGTGCTCCCTCGGGCAGGAGTGGATATTCACGTACATGGTACTGCCGTCTTTCCTCCGGTGCCTCACCTTGGGAAGGAGAATGCAGGCCTCCGCCAGCGACGACGTGAGCGTTCGCGCATCCTCCCCGGTGCCCAGATCCGCCAACTTCATCTCGAGCAGCTCCTCACGGGAATAGCCGTATTTCTCCGTAGCGCGGATGTTGGCATCGAGGATGCGGAGGCTGGCGCGATCAAAAACGAAGATCGGATTCGGATCGTTGTCGAAGAGAGATCGATACTTCTCCTCTGAGGCCTTCAGTTCCAGGTCAGAGGTGTGGAGGCGCTGGGTCATCTGGTTGAAGGAGCGAGCCAGGATGCCCATTTCGTCCGTGGAGGAGACGGCGATGGGGGTGGTGAGATTCCCGGCCGTGACCCGCTCCGTGCCCTCGAGGAGCTCGTTGACCGGAACGCTCACAAATCGTCGCACGAAGAGGCCGATGATGAGCGAGATGCCGAGCACGGCAACCGCGGCGAAGAGGATCATCTTCCGTTTGCTCTCCGCGATGGTCCCGTCCACCTCGCCCAGAGATACGTCGATATCGAGAACACCCAGCACCTTCTGCGGCGGAGGATGAACATGGCAGGCGGCGGAGGAACAATCGGGTTCGTTGTAGATGGGGTTGATCATCCCCAACACCCGGCGGCCCGACGGGCCGATGAAGATACGGCTTCGTGCCGACGTGGCAAGCCGCTCGAAGGGCTGTTCCCGTGCATGACAGGCGTAGCACTGCTCCGCCGACTTATCCAGCATCGCTCCCATCTCTTGCCGATGCGAGGAGTAGATGATCTCTCCCAGTGAGTTGAAGATCCGTACCTTTTCCATCCCCTCTTGACTGCCGATGGCGTCGATCGCACGGTGCAGCCGCCCTGGTTGGTACGTGAGCATGTCCTCCCGCATGCTCCGCTTGATCGTCTCACTCACGAGATTCGCGCCGCGGATGACCTCCTGAATCAGCTGATCCCTCTGGGTGTCGATACTCATGGAGGCGTAGACGCCGATGACGAGCACGGCAATGGCACCCACGGAACAGATCAACTTGAACCCGAGACTGCGATACCACATCGCTGACCGCCAAACCTTGGCCGCCTGGTTCCCGACAGCGGGAGGGGCGTCCTCCCGCAGGAACCGACGAGCAGCAAAGCAAATCACCCTGCCGTGAAGATCTCAAATTGATAGTTGCACAGCCGGAGTTCGTACGCGCCTGCGGGAGCAACGAGCGAGATCACGAGCTGATGAGGAGCAGTGGGCTCAGTCTTTGAGAAGGAGCTTGACGTTGTGGATGAGCTGTTCCGGCTCGATGGGTTTTTCCATGAAAATGTCCGCGTGAATCCAGTCCAGGTCCCGGTCGAGGGCGCGTTGAGATCCCTTCTCAGCGGGAGGCTTCGCGGAGATGATGAGGATAGGTACCCCGTAGATACCCTCCCGTTTCCTGATTTCGCCGGCAAACTCCAACCCCTCGTCCATGGTGGCCATCATGATGTCCAGGATGAGAAGGTCAGGCCGCGTTTTCTTGAAGAGCTGCAGGCCGGAGAGCGTATCCAGGGCGGAGAACACCTGGTAGCCGTACTCGGTGAGAATCTCTCCCATGGCATCGCAGATTTCCGGATCATCGTCGATGATGACAATCTTCTTGCCAGACATGACTGAATACCCTCCCCCATCTAAAGGACAGGAGCACGATTCCCGGACCATTCGGGAATCAGCCGTTGCCTTCGCTCTTAACCCGAGAGCTGTCGATTAATAGCTTCCGTGTCTGGCGCAGGGGCGCTTCCCGCGTAAGCCGGAATGCTTTTCCGGGAGCGCGTTGACGTGCTTGGGTAACCCAGCCCCAGCATTGCCGGGGATCACTCGATGCACACCTTCCGCACTTGGGCGAAATCGGTCAAGCCCTCGAACACCTTGCGGATGCCGTCCTGCTTCAAAGTGCGCATCCCCTCGTTGATGGCGGTCCGCCGGATCTCCTCCACGTGGGCCCGGTTCAGGATGAGCTCCTTGATCTCCTTGGAGGCGACGAGAAGCTCGTGGATTCCCACCCGGCCGCGATAGCCGCTGTTGTTGCACGCCGTGCAGCCGCGACCGCGGTGCAGCTGGAGGTCGTTGGCGTAGCTCACGCCGAGCTCGGCGAAGAACTCCGGGTCGTACTCTTCCACGACAAGGTCGAAGTCGGCGCGGCTCGGATGGTACGGCTCCTTGCAGTCCGGGCAGATGGTTCGCACCAGGCGCTGAGCGAGGATGGCGAGAAGGGCATCGGAAAAGTTGAGGGGATTCATCCCCATGTCGATGAGGCGGGTGATCGTCTCAGGCGCGCTGTTGGTGTGAAGGGTGCTCAGCACCAGGTGCCCGGTGAGGGATGCCTCGAGGCCGGTATGGGCGGTCTCGGTGTCGCGCATCTCTCCCACCATGATGATGTCTGGATCGCCGCGGAGAAAGGAGCGCATGGCGGCGGCAAAGGTGTAACCGATCTTCGCGTGGGTCTGCACCTGACGAAGCCCGTGCTGGGTGATCTCCACCGGGTCCTCGGCGGTCCAGATCTTCACCTCGGGTTGATTGACGTAGCCGAGGATGGAATGCAGCGTGGTCGTCTTGCCTGACCCCGTGGGACCGACCACCAGGACTATCCCGTACGGTTTTGCGATTATCTCCAAAAGCTTCTTGTAGTTCCCCGGCGAGAAGTGCATCTTCTCCAGGGGGAGAGCCGTGCTCGAGGTCAGAAGCCGCAGGACCACATCCTCCCGTCCCCCTGCGGTGGGAGTGACCTCCACCCGGAGTTCCAAGTCCTTTGGGCCGTACTTCATCCTGATCTTGCCGCTCTGGGGCAGCCGCCTCTCGGCGATGTCCAGATTGGCCATGATCTTGACTCGACTCACGAGCGGCCTGGAGTGGGTGTGAGGGATCTCCTGGTACTTGAAACAGGCCCCGTCCCGGCGAAAGCGAATCTCTGTCGGCTGTTTGACGGGGTAGGGCTCGATATGGATGTCCGAGGCGCCTTGGTCCATGGCGTCCTTGATGATCTGGTTGGCAAGCCGCACGATTCCTGCGTCACGCTCGTTGAGGAGCTGCTCCTCTTCCTCGGTCTCCGGCTCGCTCCCGCGCACGAGCTCGTCGATGATCGTGCTCACCGCCTTGGCATCCGGCCGCTCGGCCACGGCCTGATCGATGAACTTGATAATGTCCTCGCGAAGGGCGACGCGAAACTCATACTGCTCCGCCCTGAGAAGCGCCTTGACCTCCTTGATGCGATCGGTGTTGTGGGGATCGTCGATGAGAATGACGAGCTTGCCGTCCTCTCGCCGGAGGGGAACCCAGAAAGTCCGCCGCAGGTAGCCCAGGTTCAGCCCCTGCATGAGCTCGGTGGGGATGATGATCTTGTCGTCGAATGAGACGAAGGGCACCCGGTAGTGGGCCTCGTAGGACTTGGCGAGGGCGGTCTTCGGCACCCGGAAATCGTTCACCAGCACCGTGCCGATATCACTCTTCCGCTCCCTCGCCCTGACGATGGCCTGGTTGAGATCCTCTTCGCTGACGATGTGCTGGCTCAGAAGAAGGTCGAACCTGGTGGGCCGGCAGACCATCCGGCTCTGATTCTGGAAGGCAAGCCCGAGGACCTTGCAGATCTCGGCGAGGTAACGCTCATCCTCCTTGGTGAAGCAGTCGAGGCCGATCTTGTTGATCACCTCGATGACGCCCTTCAGCAGCGAGCCTTTGTAGAGGATGGGAGCGGAGAGCAGTTGCCGGGTCCGGTAGCCGCTCGCCTGATCCCAATGCTCGTCGAACCTGAGCTCAGGATTAAGCCGCCTCAGCTCTCCCCCGTCATACACATCGGCGATGTTGAAGCTCTTGCCGGTGACGGCGCTGTGACCCGCAATGCTCGTCTTGGCGACGGGGACGCGGATCTCCTTGATCTCATCCCCCTCCTTGAACTTGGAGTAGATCTCCCGGTGATCCGCGTCCACCCCGTAGATGGTGATCCGCTCCGCATCGAAAAGGGCCAGGATCTCGTTCTTGAGAAACAGGAGAATCTCGTCCAGGTCCCTGGCATCGTGGAGCTTGTGGGTGATCCGGTTGAGAAGCCGCTCCTTCTCGAGGAGCGCTTCCACATGTGCCTTCTCACTCATAGGCCGCCCCCGACGCAGAATCTGGACTCTGGCGACACGAGGCCCCCCCCCGACAGCTCAAGGGGCGGGCTCACGGAGAGTGGGACGGGCATCCCTTGAAAGCCCGTCTCGTCTTGCCCTCGGCACTAGTAGAGGAACATGGGTTTCCCCATCACGTGCCGTACCTTGGGTCGGTACTGCTCCTCATCATACAGTTCGCGCACATCCACCCGCTTTTGCCCGGTGGTGATGATGCTGAGGGGCACGTCGGTGTAGATCCCCTGGCGCAGGGCGATCATCCGCCCGAAGACGCGCTTCATGATCAGGTCGATAGCCATGTTGGCGTAGTTCACCGCCACCATGAGGTCGAGAGAGTCCGGAGCGCCGCTCCGCATGAGGTAGGAAAGCTGCTGGAAGACGATATCCTGGCCGGTGAGCTTCTTCAGGATGTCCCCGGTCTCGAGCCCGATGCCTCCCAGCTTCCGGTGGCCGTATGCATCGGCCTCGCCGTACTGGATCATCTTGCCGGCCGTCATCCTGGCACCCTCACTGATGGTGAGCATGGCGTAGTTACTGGGGTTGGCCTTCTTGTCCTCCATGATGAGCCGGGCAAGCCGGTCCGGATCGAACGGCACCTCCGAGATGATGGCCCGGTCGGCGCTGGCTAGGTACGCGGAAATGAGCGAGGTCTCCCCGCAGTAACGGCCGAAGAGCTCGACCACGGCGATACGCTCGTGGGACCCCGTCGAGGTGCGTAGCGCATGGATAAAATTCACACTCCTCGTCACCGCCGTAGAAAAGCCGATGCAGTAGTCGGTCCCGAAGACGTCGTTATCCATGGTCTTGGGGATGGCCACGACCGGGAAGCCTTCCTGATGGAGCCGCTCCCCGTAGCTCAGGGTATCGTCGCCGCCGATGGGAATGAGGACGTCGATGCCAAGGCGCTCCAGATTCTTCAAGACCTGAGGGGTGAAATCGGTGACCTCCCCCTCTTTCGCCTGGGACTTAAGGAAGCCGGGGACCTCCTTGTACTTCACCTTGCCCGGGTTGGTCCTCGAGGTGTGAAGGTAGGTGCCGCCGGAGCGGTCGATGGTCCGCACCTTGGCCGTGTCCAGTTCCTCGACGTGCGCCTCCCGGCTCTTGGGATCGTCCGGGTTGAACTCGAGGATGCCTCCCCAGCCCCGCCGGATGCCGATGACTTTCAGGCCCTCTTCGATGCCCCGGTACACCACCGCCTTGATGCAGGGATTAAGGCCGGGAACGTCGCCGCCCCCGGTAAGGATGCCGATAGTCGCTGGTTTCTCTGCTGCCATAGTCCTTCTCCAATCTCTAGATGTTAGGTCGCGTCAGACAAAAGGGCCGGCCAAACCGGTCAGAAAAGAACGGCGCCGGGAAGGTTGCAACTCCGCCCGTGTGGTGGCGTTATCTATAATCTATCTTGGCGGGGTGAGTCAAATGATTTAGGGCCCAAAGGGTAACGCATCCACCGCAGCGTCGCGAAGAACGCAAAGGGTTGAAGTTCTCTTGTATCCGGCCGTGAGCGGCGACCGGATACAAGGCATTCTCTCCGCCTCCGGCAAAGGTCTGGACAAAGCCTTTGCCTCGAAGAGGCGGAGGCTCTTGCTCTGGCCGCCTCTCACCGCCGGAGCAAAAAACTATCTTCTCTGCGACCTTTGCGTCGTCGCGGTGAGTAAATGATCCGGTGCCGTATTTCCGAAAAGGACCACTCAGTTGCGACCTAAGGTTTTTCTCCCTCAAAAATCATCCGTTCCCTGATTGACAGATCCCCCGAGTTCCCCTATCCTGCACCCAGGCCTCACGGGCCGTATGGCCCTAAGCCCCCAGCGGCCGACACTTCCTCGGGTCACTGGGGGTTTTCCTTTGCCCTCACCTCTTCTGATGCTCATGGACTCAAGAGTGGAGACGGGGCTGGACGGAGCCCAGCCCACATCGCAGGTTCATTGCTTCTCGGGAAGAGGTTTTCCTGGCCGCTTTTTGACTTCCTCCAACTCCTTCTTGCATTCGGGGGAGAGCTGATTGGCGTGCTCTTTCAGGCACCGGGCAACCCGACCCTTACCTGGAGTGACGTCTCCGCAGAACTTCTGCACATCGTCGGCGCATGCCTGATGCACTTCTTTCGCCCTCTCCCGTGCCTCTTGCATTTTCTGCTTGCACGGCCCCGACAGCTCATTTTCATGCTGCTTCAGGCATTCAGCGATGCGCCCCCCTCCTGGCTGGACGCCCTTGCAGAACTTCTCCACATCCTCAGCGCAGGGGCGCGCAGCCTGCGCGTATACGTTGGTCGCGACCAACCAAGCAACACAAACAAAGACAGCAACAAAAACGAACCATCTCATGACGTCTTTCATTTCTTATCTCCTTCTGCCCAGGGTTAGGATCGATTGAGAAACCCGCCGACTCATCTAATCAAGGGCTCCCCGAGCCTTCTTGAGCCCTTCGCACGCGCGTGTCTGGTAGTGAGAGCCCTTGACAGGATGATGATAGGCCGGCTCCTCCTCAGCAGTGTCGAATACCCTCCCGGAACCAGATCGCGTCTTGTTGCCTTTGGATAAAGAGGCAGAGTCGCACTGCATCGAGTGTGCCAGGCTACGGACCATGAGCGAAGCTTGGCCCGCGGCGCAGATGAGACAAGTATCAATCCTGCCGAAGGCTCGGGAGTCTAGAGCGGGGCTCACCTTGCGCCCGCATCGGTCCCGGTGAGCAGTCCCCAGATTTTGTGATACCCTTGACCCGCTCGCCGCGAGCTCGCCCTACGTGAACATTGTTACGGGCCGCCTCGGGGCTTGACTATCTCGTCGCCATACGAAACTACTTTTTCAAACCTCCCCTGCGGCTTTTCGAACCTTCCCATCAGGATTCCCCTACTTGTAAAAATAGAAGTATCTTGAGAAAGTTATTTTTATTGAGAGCTTCGCCTCTCATACAAGAGCACAGCCAATAGACTTGCTATTCCTCCCTTCCAGGGAGACTTTTATAATTCTGCGCATGCCTGGCCGTCGCTCCCCGTAGAGTTGGGTTTCGCCTACGGGGAGCGATCGACGCTACCTTTTAGTATGAACGTTGTATCTCGCCTGGCTAACGCGACGACCACCACTTACGAGTCTTGGGGCAAGGATGCTGTTCAGGGTGTCTCGTCTGGACGGCCAGCCGCGCGGTGGATTCCTGCGAAGTTGACCCGGTAACATAGTGACGCGCCGGCGTCCCGCCCAGAGGGAGCGGACGCCCTTTAGTCGGAGGATGCGGCGATGAAGAAGAAGATCGTTGTGGCTTTGCTGTCATTGGCTATTGCCTGTCTTCTTGCGCCGACCCTACTTGCGCAGCCTTACTATGTCAGTTCATATTCGTACATTCAGCACAGGGTGTATGAGGACGGTCGTGGCTTCTATCGTTTATCGTTTGCCCTGTCAAATACTCTGAGCTGTTCAGCGTGTTATGTACGTGATGGGATTGTTGATAGGGTTGAGATTTGGGCAGGCTCTTCCCCTCTGTGTCAATATGAGTGAGACACCTTCCCCATGGTAAATTAGTGTCGAGGGTGGGGAAGGAAAGACCTATGAAAAAGGTGGTCAAGTTGAATGAG
>Ga0335070_10006028_pt1 | contig 14277 bp, 11 predicted proteins | sample Lox_Sample_13_FD_206722 | JGI IMG/M metagenome (GOLD analysis project Ga0335070, IMG submission 206722) | Soil microbial communities from Loxahatchee National Wildlife Refuge, Florida, United States - Lox_Sample_1.3 | ecosystem: Environmental > Terrestrial > Soil > Wetlands | place: USA... | reverse complement strand
GGAGTGGCAGTCGACGCAGTTCACTTCCACGTGGCGGCCGCGTAACGGAAACCTGGTTTTCGCGTGCTTGAATTCCAGGTTCCGGCGCAACGGCTTCCAGCCTTGCGTGGTGTGACACTGCTGGCACGGGATGCGGAACTTCTCTCCATGCGGACTGTGATTCTGCAAATCTGCATCGGCTTGCTGAGCAGCAGAAGCACATACAAACAAGGAAAACACTACGGCCAAGTGCCGGAAAACTGGCAACACAGAACGCCCCTAAGTTGTGGGAATAAAAGTTGTTCTCAGCATTGCAATCGCGGCACCAATCCCGGCGAGAACACTTTCAACGCGTTAGCCCGAAGTTAACGCGACATGACATGAAATTGCTGCTCTGGTGAACTACTTCTTACACGGAAGTTTTGATTGCCCTCGTCGGACACGGAAGTACGTACATCGCTTGAGTCGCGTCGGGAATCGCAACGTCGTGCGCGTCGTCGACCAAGATGGACACTCCATGAGTTCCAACTCCCGGCTCTGAGTTGGACTAGTCCCTCTCAGACTGGAAAAGAACGCATGAATCCATATGATTCTTGCATGACAGCAATTTTTGTAATCGCAATCGTACTGTTGGCTCTGTGGGCTGGAAGCGCGGTCTGCAAGCTGAGCTAGAGAACTGAAGCGGGACATGACAACGCAGCGTCAATGACAGTTGAATCAGAAGAAGATGCCGGAAGCAGCTCGAAAAATGCTATTTCAACTGGCTATAGTGATGAAACGGGAATTCTCGCCTCGACGCTCCAACGCGATGACAAAATCGCACTGCTCCATCAGGCGGGGAAATTTCTCTCCCCACTCGATCAGCAAGATGCTGTTCTCGAAACGCAAGTCGTCGAGGGCCAGCGTGTCCAGCTCGCGCGGCTTGTCGATCCGGTAGAGGTCGATGTGGTAGAGATTCGCATAGGGCCCGCGATACTCGTGCACGAGTGTGAATGTGGGGCTGGTGACATCCTCTTCCGCCGCCGCATCGAAGGCAGCGGCGATCCCCTTGACCAAGGTCGTCTTGCCTGCGCCCAAATCACCTCGAAGCAGTATCAGTTTCGGAGGCGCGAGTAGATCCGCCAGCGTTCGGCCGAACGCAATGGTCTCCTCCGCCGACTGCGTTGTCATCTCCCGCAGGATCGCCGTCCCGGTTTCACGTTTCACTTTTCCAGTATAGCGGCGCGAACCTTCGCGGCCGGGCTGAACGAAATTCTGGCGCGATGCGTTAACTCGCAACCTGTCGTCGAGACCGGTCAGCTTTACTGGTCTGGAGAATCTTCTTCGGGAACGGCCACCGGTATACCAGACTGGACTGGAGGCGGTTGAGTCGGCGGAATGCCCGCCGGGGCCGGCTGAGAGATGACCGGGGGAGGGGAGGATTCATCGTCGGCTGTACTCTCGGGTGCCTGGACCGCCGGTGTAACGATGTTCGCGCCTTCTCCCCGGGGCGTAAGAATGACGCGGTCGAGCTTTTTCGGATCCGCGGCTGCATTCAAAATAAGGAAATTGAACCGGGACCCGTTCAGCAGGTGTGCCAGAACCTCCTGCGCTGGCGCCGGGCCGAAGTTGGCCACGACCATTTCCTGCTCGGCACCGGGTGGAATCGACATTTGAGCTCCGGTCCGCTGTTGGATCGCCGATAACACCTCGGAAAGAGTTGCCTTGTTTGCGCCGACGCTCAGCAAGCCATTGCGAAAATCGACATCCAATTTGGGCTTCGGATGCGGATCAAGCTGAATCGCTTCTCGGCCTGTAGTGTAGTTCGCGGTGACTAATCCGGGACGGACCGGCTCCGCACCCGCGATTTCCGGACCTCCGGACGCTGCCGCATTCACAATCTTGATCATCACCGTTCGGCCGTAAGGAAAGACTTGGAACGACTGGGAACTTCGCAAGTCCAGAACGATCCGCGTCACCGGCGGCGTCGACCGAAACAGTCCCACGCGCACGTCCTTCACCTGTCCGATATCTACGGACTGGCTGTGAAGTGCCCCGCTGGGCATCGCATTTGGGAAGTCAATGACGAGACGGTCCGGGCTGGTCAGCACCTGTGTCTGGGGAATGATGCGGTCGCTAGCCTCGACTTCGATCTCAACAGCGCCTTTCGCGCCGAGAACTTTCACCTGTCGCACCTGAGTTTGCGCGGACAGGAACTGGGCCGCGAGCAATGCTGACGGGAACATTGCCAGCAGTAGCCGCCATCCGAAAATTCGCGGACACCTGCGTTTGGACATCCTGGGGGCTCGGATTCCTTTATTTAGGCCGATTGTAGCAGCCCGCCGCGTAAAGGGCTGTAACCTAGGTGCTAGAACCTCTGATGTAGGATATCTTCCTGTTCGCGCAAGTGAGGTCTTCCTGATATCAGAAGTTTTCCCCATCGGCGTCTCTTGTGAAAGAAAGGGCCTGGTCCGACGTTTAGTTAAGTGTTTTGAACAGAGTGGAAATTCCTCGCGTCGGGTTTTTATCGACGCGCTCACCAGGCTTAAAACCTTTGTTCGGGGAAAGGCAGTTGTGAAACGAGTCTCGGTTTTGTTGATGATGGCGGCTCTTGTGGCCTCCGCTAGTGTCGTTCTTAGCTTGAACAGCTGTGGCAGCAGTCATTTAAGTGGGCCCTCGGCCAAGCATATTCAGCACGTGGTCCTCATTGTGCAAGAGAACCGTACCCCGGATAACCTCTTCCAAGATCCCGTCTTAATCAATCAAAGGCACGCTGACATCGCACAGACCGGACTGAATTCCCAGGGCCAAACCATCCCTCTGACACAAACGGATTTGACGACAACGTATGACCTGAGCCACCAACATGCGGCGTTCGTCGGAATGTACGACGGTGGCAAGATGGATGGGGCCGACCTGACGCCTGTAGTATGTCCAATCTCCGGGCAAACAAATTGTGCTCCTCCAAATCCGCAGTTTATGTACGTGAACCCGGCGGAGGTGCAGCCCTACTTCCAAATGGCCGAGCGGTATACATTCGGGGACCGGATGTTCCAGACGAACCAGGGCCCGAGCTTTCCGGCGCACCAATTCCTTATTTCAGGAACTTCAGCTCCAACCGCAACAAGTCCACTTTTCGCCGCAGAAAACGTGCATGGCAACGGAAGCGCCGGGTGCATCGCGCTCTCCACATCATTCGTGAAGCTGGTGGACCCGTCGGGAAATGAATCGCAGACCCAGTATCCCTGCTTCGAGCATCCCACCCTGACGGACCTGCTGGATGCGCAAGGCATTTCGTGGCGATACTACGCTCCTACAGCAGGATCGATCTGGACGGGGCCGGATGCGATTCAACATATTTGCCAGCCAGCGTCGCAGAATGGGCAGCTGGCCTGTACAGGGTCTGCGTGGAAAAATGTCATCATCCCCGGGGGCAAGGCTTTTCTCAGCGACGTCGCGAACGGGCAGTTACCGCAGGTCAGCTGGGTGATTCCGAATGCTCCCGAATCGGACCACCCGTCACTCAACGACGGCTCTGGGCCGTCCTGGGTCGCCAGCATCGTAAACGCGATCGGAAATAGCTCTTACTGGGGCGATACCGCGATCTTTGTGCTTTGGGATGATTGGGGCGGCTGGTACGACCATGTTCCTCCGCCGAAGGTTCTGGTGAATTGTGACCAGTGGGGTTGCGGGTATGTTTACGGTTTCCGCGTCCCTCTGATTGTCATTTCACCGTACGCCAAAGCCCAGTACCTCTCGCACGTGAATCACGATTTCGGCAGCATCCTGAAGTTCGTCGAAGAGACCTACCGTTTGCCTTCGCTGGGGTACGCCGACTCTTCAGCTCTGGACGATATGGCTGACTGTTTCGATTTCGGCCAGAGCCCACTTGTCTTTACTTCAATTCCCGCGCCCCTGACAGCTGAGCATTTCCTGAACGACACTCGACCCCCGATGGATCCGGACGACGACTAGGCCGGCTGTCGGAGTGGGGTAGGAATTCGCCCCGCACGGCGAGCGAGAGCGAGCAACAGTCAGGCATCCCTTCTCATCTAAGGCCGCTGTCGCGTCAAAGATAAGGGGCCTCTTCTGGCCACTGTCCGTACCCTTATTTACCCCGTCCAAGGGGCAGGGGCTCTGAAAGTGGGTCGGTGTGGGCCTCAATTCCCCAAGACTGGTGCGGGTTTTAGCCCACTGGAGACTTTAGTTAGTGACACTTTCTACCACTTGCACAAAATTGCGATGGTCGATACTCTAAGCCCACTTTGTTGCTTTCTTAGCGTCGTTCTTGTCGGACGCAATTTATCGTTCTTCTCCCCCCGTGAATCAAGCACACGCAAATTAGCTTGAGTAAGTCGGCCATCAGGCCAAGCGGGGAATTTGTCCGCGTAGATCAAGTTGTCCAGAGTCGTAATGGGACTCAGAGGGCGAAGCTATGAGTGCCGGTAGTGCAACAGTTGCAGCGTTAGCGGCCGCCAAGGTACTGGAAGCACCAGCAGCTTCGAACTGGTTCGCGGTTCGAACTCGGTCGCGACATGAAAAGGTCGTTGAGCGCCAGCTGAGCGGTCAAGGAATCGATGTGTTCTACCCTGTCGTGAAGCAGATGCACCAGTGGAGCGACCGGCGAAAATTGGTTGAGTGCCCGCTTTTTGCGGGGTATACCTTTGTACGGATCGCCCCCTCGCCCGAAGAACGCGTCCGGGTTCTCCGAGCCCAAGGCGTTGTCGAACTGGTGGGCGCGCACGGTCAGGGTATTGCAATTCCGGAGGAGCAGATTGAGGCAGTCCGGGCGGTAGCCGCAGGGAATGTGCCTTTCACGGAGCACGTGTTCCTGAAGGTGGGGCAGCGTGTCCGGGTGCGGGGTGGATCCCTCGATGGCGTGGAGGGAGTGCTGGTAGCCAACAATGGCAGCCGTCACCTGGTTATTTCCGTGGATCCCATCCAGCGCTCGTTGTCGGTCAGCATTGACGGTTATCAGGTGGAACCGGTTTAATTGAAAACTGTTTGCTAGTATCTGTTGTTCTCTCCCAGAGTTGTTTCCCCTTCAGGAAGAATTCCCCCGTTGTAAATCCGGCGGCATCTTGTCTAGCCGCTTACTCGACAAGAGCAGATCATGGATAATACGCAGCGCCATAAGAAACCAGAAGACGCCTTGGAGTCCATTGCAGGCGCCATTGACGGCGGCGACGAGCCGATTCCGACCCTACGCAGTGTCCGCGCCCAAGTCGAAGTGAAAGCGATCATGGCGGCACTGAAGCGAACCGGCTGGAACCGAAAGCAAGCGGCCCGCTTGTTGAGCATCAGCTACCGCGGACTGCTCTACAAGATCCGCCGCCACAACATCACGGCAGCATAGTCCAGCGCCGACGGTTCAGAGGACTCGGCAACAAGACTCTAGCCCTGCCAACAGGAGAAGCCCGGTGAAAACGATAAGAACCACAACACTTGCGCTGATTGCCCTGGTCGCGGTCGCGTTATCGATTGCGTTCGCCCAGACCAGCGCGACCACGGTGGCTTCCACGGGGGCGACTGAAGCATCCGGCACAAAAACAGGCGATTCCGCTTCCGACTCCAGTTTTCGGGATCGGTATCCTCGCTACAAGATCCGGGCCGGAGATGCCTTCGATATCGCCTTCGAGCTAAGCCCAGAGTTCAACCAGAGCGTCAGCGTACAGCCAGACGGTTTCGTCACACTTCGCGGAATCGGCGATGTTCACGTCGCGGGCGAAACAGTGCCCGAGCTGACCGCCACGTTGAGAAAAGCTTACGACAAGATCCTGCATGATCCCCTAATCAGCATTACCCTCAAGGATTTCGAAAAACCCTATTTCATTGCGGATGGCCAGGTGGGGCGCCCCGGGAAGTATGACCTCCGGGGAGAGACCACGCTGACAGAGGCGATCGCCATGGCTGGAGGATTTCTGGACAGCGCCAAACATTCTCAAGTATTGCTGTTCCGCCGCGTAAACGAGGAATGGATGTCAGCGCAGGTCGTCGATGTGAAGAAGATGCAGTCGCAAAAGAATCTCCGAGAGGATCCGCTCCTGCATACAGGAGACATGCTCTTTGTGCCCAAGAACCGGGTTTCCAAGCTGAAGCCTCTCTTCCCCTCCGCTTCTCTTGGCGCGATGACGAAAACTTACTGAGGACGAACGGGAGGATGGCTGCAATGAGTAATCAGGAATTCAAGTTGGGCGCCGAGATGGCGACACTTCCGCTCAATGCCAAGGACCTTGTTTCTGCGCTATTCCGCTATAAGCGCACCGCGGCGCTTTGCTTCTTCGGCATCCTGAGCGGAGCCGTTCTGGCGGCGTTTCTGCAACCGGCGCAGTACACCGCTACTACGAAGTATCTTGTGGGAGAGAGCCGGGTCGATCCCGTGGTGTCCACCGAGGCCCAGGTTCAGGCGCTGGTGAAACCAGTAAGCGAAGAAGAGGTGAACTCGGAGATAGAACTGCTGCACAGCCCTGACGTCTTGCGTCAGGTCGTGATCGCTTGCGGCCTCGATCAGCAGCCTCATCTAGTGGACCACATCTTAGGCACTCCCAATCAGGAGCGCCGCATCGAACGCGCCACCAGCCATTTGGCGAAGGATCTGCACATTGAGGCGGTCAAGAAGAGCAACCTCATCGATGTGAGCTACCGGTCCCCGAATCCACAGCTTTCCGCGCAAGTACTCAAATCCTTGACGGATGCGTACATGCAGAAGCACGTTGCCGTTCACAGCCCGCCGGGGCAGTTTGAGTTCTTCGCGCAGGAGACGGAGCGTTACAAGAAGAATCTGGCCGACGCCGAATCACAACTGAAGCAGTTTTCGCAGCAAGACGATGGTGTTGCTCCGCAGATCAGCCGCGATATCACGCTGCAGAAATTGAGTGAATTCCGCTCCGTCCTGCAGGAAACCCGGGCGGAAATCGCCAGCACCCAGGAGCGAATCAAGACGCTGGAAAAGCAGGCGGGAGCGACGCCGGAGCGCTTGACGACGGCCACGCGCCAGTCCGATGACGCTCAGACCCTGCAATCGCTGAAAACCGTGCTGATGAACCTTCAGCTGAAACGTACCGAACTGCTCACCAAGTACCAGCCCAGCTACCCGCTGGTACAGGAAGTCGATAAGCAGATTGGCGATACGCAAGCCGCCATTGTGGCTGAAGAAGCCAAGCCGCTCCGCGAACAAACGACGGACCGCAACCCCACATACGGCTGGATCAGCGAGGAACTGGCCAAAGCGAAGGCGGAGTACAGCAGCCTGGAAGCCAAGGCAGCCGCCACGCAGGCGATCGTGGCGCAATACGAATCCCGTTCCAAGGACCTGGCGCAAAAAGGACTCGTGGAGCAAGATCTGCTGCGCACGGTCAAGACCGACGAGGAGAACTACCTGTTGTACCTGCACAAGCAGGAACAAGCCCGCATGACCGAAGCTTTGGACCGCACCCGGATCTTGAATGTAGCGGTCGCCGAGCAGCCCCTGGCTCCGAGTCTGCCCTCCAACTCGCCGCTCCCCATGATTATGGGGGGATTGTTCTTCGCGACGGTAGCTGGCGTGGCCGGGGTGGCGGCCCAGCATTATCTGGACCCCTCGTTCCGAACGCCGGCAGAAGTGAGCGCCGAACTCAAGATCCCGTTGCTGGCCGCTGTCCCGCACGCTGAGGGAAGTCGCAATGGCCACAGCAAGAATTCGGGCGGTCTGGCGCGAGCCAGCGAGTTCTCGATCACCGAATCGAACAGCATCAGCCACGTAGGATAAAAAACCAATGTACCTAGACTTCTACGGCTTGAAAGAAGAACCGTTCGGGGTCACGCCCGATCCCAGATTCCTGTACCTGAGCCCCGAGCATCGGGAAGCGCTGGCTTCCATTTATTACGGCATCGAGTCGGGGCGCGGATTCATGGCGCTGATTGCGGTGCCCGGAATGGGCAAGACGACCCTTCTGTTTCACCTGCTGGAACGATTCCGTTCGTCGGCGCGCACTGCGTTCCTGTTTCAGACACAGTGCAACTCGCGCGAGTTCATGCGGTTCCTGATGACGGAACTGTCGCTGGAAAGCGGGAACAGCCAGGATCCGGTGGCGATGCACGACGAGTTCAACCGTCTGCTATTGCAGGAGGCGCGGGCGGGGCGGCGCTGCATTGTGATTGTTGACGAGGCCCAGAACCTGGACCCGTCGGTCCTGGAAACCATTCGTCTGCTTTCGGATTTTGAGACTCCACGAGCGAAACTGCTGCAGATCGTACTGGCCGGCCAGCCGCAACTGGCCGATAAGCTGGCCCGGCCTTCGCTGGCTCAGCTACGCCAGCGCATTTCGCTGATCGGGCGCCTTGCACCTCTTCCGACGCAGGAAACGCGGAAATACATCGAGCATCGGTTGAAAGTTGCCGGAGGGTCCGGCGATGGAATCTTCACGGAAGCAGCCTGCGATACCATCACTGAATTAAGCTTCGGAATCCCCCGTAACATAAACAACTTGTGCTTCAACGCACTGTCGCTCGGATTTGCGGTTCGCCAGAGAACCATTGACGCTGAACTGGTCCGCGAAGTGGCCGCCGACTTCGATTTATCGAAGCTGCTCACTCCGGCCGGCACAAGCGATTCCACCCCGGAAACGCTCGAGGATATGGGGACGTTGCGGAGCAATGATTGGCCTGATCTGCAACCCGTTCCCAAGCGGACGCCGCATAGCCGCAACGGGGCCAGCCATCCTCGTAACGATGACACGCTAACACTGGTGGAAGCGAAAGCCTATATGCAGCGCATTATCCAGTTGCTCCGGGACGGGGCCTCGCCGGAAGACACGGAAAAGATAGCCCGCATCCGACACTAGGGGGAAGTTCATGAGCAGGAATTTCGAGTTATTGCACGAAGCCGGGAAAGTGCAGGAGATGCTCCGGCAACGAATGGAAGCGCCGGCTGCCGCTGCCCCGCCCGCAGTCCTGGTCCCAGGAACTCCTGCGGTGCACGTCGAGGGCCCGGCACGAGACGAGCTGGCCAAGCTGGTGCAACGTCTATTTCTGGCCGGATCTTACCGTTCGCGGCAAGTGGTTTTTGCCGGGTCGGAACGGGGGAACGGCAGCACCTGGATCTGTGCTCATACCGCGGATGTGCTCGCATCACAGCTCGCTGGTTCCGTGTGCGTGGTGGATTGTGACGTTTTGTTCCCAACACTCCACCAGGAATTTCACGTCAAGAATGACTATGGACTAGCTGAGGCGCTGCTTGGGGGCGAGCCCATTCGTCAATATGTGCAGCAGTTGTCGCGGCCAAATCTATGGCTTTTGAGCTGCGGCAGGATGAACGAAACGTCGCAGGCCCTACTGACTACAGAGACCATGCGGAGGCGGATGAACGAACTCCGCGCGGAGTTCGACTATGTCCTGCTTGACGTTGCTCCGGTCAACACCTCGAATCACGGAGCCGTTCTGGCGGGTTGGTGCGACGGGCTTACCCTCGTCCTAAAGGCAAATTCCTCCAATCGCAAAGTCGCTCGTCAGGTATTGAACGATCTCCAAATCGCCAACACTCCGGTGCTGGGGGCGATTTTGAATCAGCGAACTTTCCCGGTTCCGGAAAAAATCTACTCCCGGCTGTAGGGGAATCAGTCCCCCTGCCCCGCCAGCTGGAACGATCCCATGAAAGACTCGCTTCTCCACACGGGAAGCGGCCTCCTCCAGGCAAGATAGCCGCCCGCCGGAACGGAAATTCCGGAGAAGTTACGGCGATGGAGTTTTCGACCCATGACATCGACAATCCGACGCAGAATACTGCTGGACGCGCTCAAGCTTTTTGATACGGCCATTATGGTTCTGGCTTTCGGCCTGGCGACCCTGCCCACATCGGGTATCGGACGAACGATCTCGGCGTCCGATTTCTTCTCCATGCGGGTGAAATTGGGGAATCTGTTCATCTTTTTCGGCTTGCTTTTGGTCTGGCACGTGCTGTTTTCCACGTTGGGACTGTACGACTCACATCGTATGTCCAGCCGGCTGTCGGAGGCCGCCGACCTGCTGATGGGGACAACGTTAGGGACGCTTGTGCTTTGGGGAACCGCTTCCCTGTTCCAGATTCGGATGGCTTCCCCGCGGTTTGTACTCGTCTTTTTCCTGTTCAGCACCGTAATGCTTGTGTGCAGCCGTTTCGCGCTGCGTTTCATGCTCAGGCAGACGCGCATCCGCGGTCGCAACTTGCGCAACGTTCTCATCGTAGGCACGAGCAAGCGGGCACTGGAGTTCGCCGACAAGATCCAGGGAAATCCTGAACTGGGTTATCAGGTCATCGGTTTTGCCGACGAGCACTGGGAGGGGATCCGCAAATTCGAGGAAGAGGGGCATTCGCTCGCCTGCGACCTCGAGAGCTTGCCGCAGTTCTTGCGGACGAACGTGGTCGACGAAGTAGTCATCGCGCTTCCCATTCGGTCCTTCCACGATGACGCTTCGCGGGTCGCAGCACTCTGCGAGCAGCAGGGCATCATCTTGCGTGTGCTTTCCAATATCTTCGACCTGAAAATGGCGCGATCGCGCGCCGAAGACATGGAAGGCGACGCCATCATCACCCACTACACCGGGGTGATCGCCGGCTGGCCTGTGGTCATGAAGCGGGTGCTGGATTTCTGTCTCGCCCTGGTAGCGCTGATCGTGGTCTCGCCGGTGATGTTGCTGGCTGCCATTCTGATCAAAGTCACCTCTCCCGGACCTGTGTTCTTCACGCAGAAGAGGATCGGGCAGAACAAGCGCAAGTTCATGATTTACAAGTTCCGCAGCATGGCCGTGGACGCGGAAGACCGCATAAAACAGATCCAACATCTGAACGAGGTCTCCGGACCGGTGTTCAAGATTAAGCAGGATCCTCGAATCACGCCGGTGGGAAAGTTCCTCCGGAAGACAAGCATTGACGAGTTGCCCCAGCTCTTTAATGTCCTGACGGGCGACATGAGCCTGGTCGGGCCGCGGCCTCTGCCCATCCGCGACTACGAAGGATTCAGTCAGGATTGGCATCGCCGCCGCTTCAGCGTTCGCCCGGGCATCACTTGCCTCTGGCAAGTGGCTGGACGCAGCTCCATTCCATTCGAGAAGTGGATGGAGTTGGACATGCAATACATCGACAAATGGTCACTCTGGCTGGACGTGAAGATTCTTGCCCGGACCATCCCCGCCGTGCTGAAAGGCTTCGGCGCCGCTTAGTGTTTCTCCCACCACCCTGGAGGCTGACCTAATGACTGAAACCGGTCTTGCCCCCGCGCTTGCTTCTATCTCCGTTGGCTCCCCCCCGACAGTGAATCCGGACGACGGACGGACATCGCCCGCAGTCCGTCCCGCTTCAACTGCGCTCGAGAGTCGATATCAAAATATGAAAACCTGCATCGAACCTAGCCAGATTGCTGATTCAATAGCCGTATGTGATCATGGTGCGGTGGAGCGCTGCGAAGTTGTTACCGACTTTCATCGGCTCCAGGAGCTCTGGCCACAGTGGCAGCGCCTGTGGGAATCCGATTGTCGCGCGGAGATTTTTCAGACTCCGGAATTTACACGGGCGTGGTGGCGCGCGTTCGGGCGCGACTGTAGTCTCTGCGCAATCATAGTTCTCGCCGGGGATGAAGTTACCGGAATTCTTCCCTTGGTCCGGCGTGGACGTGTTTTGCAGTTTCTCGGCATGCCCGAAGCAGATTATGCCGACATCATATGCGACGAGAGCCGTGCGCCCGAGGTGCTCGCGATGGCGCTTCAGGCATTGCTGGATTCGGTTCATGGCTGGGAGGAATGCTGCTTTGAGCACCTCTCCAGGCATTCCCGGATGGTCCGCTATTTCCAAAGTTTACCCGGGCGCATCCGGGCACGCCTGAGCTGCGTGCGTGATGAACGGCAACAGACGATCATTCTGCGGAACGAGCGGGACGCTGTCTTTCAGTCGCTGCTCGGTAAAAACCACACACGCCGGTTAAAGAACAAGCTGAAGAAAGCAGGACATCTGCAGTTCCGCCATCTGTCCGAGCTGGAATCGGAACAGCAACTGGAGGACTTTTTCCGTCACCACATCCGACGTCACGCGGCGCTTGGGCGGCAGAGCCTGTGTTCCAGCCCAGAATTCCGCGAATTTGTGTTGGGCCTGATCCAGGAATTGGGCCCTACGGATCGCATTCGCTTCGGCGTGCTGGAACTGAATGGCCAGCCCCTGGCCTGGGATTTCGGATTCCATGTCAATGGAAAGTTTCTGTTGTATCAGCACACTTTCGACCTGGATGCGTGGCACTATAGCCCCGGCGAAGTGCTGCTCTGGAATGAACTCAGATATGCGCAGGATCACGTCAGCCGGGAATTCGATTTCGGCAAGGGAGATGAGCTGTACAAGGATCGTTTTGCAAATTATTCCCGCGAAACCTTTTCCATGTTTCTCGAGCCGTCTGACTTTTCCGGAAAGGTCCGCTACTGGAAACGAACTGTTCAAAGCTGCCTGCAGCCTGGTTTTTGCCGGGCCAAGGAAATCGTCAAGAATCACAGTTCGATTCTCAGAACAGTGCGTTCGCTTCGCACTTGGACTCTTGGCACCTTGGGTTCCTATCGTGAGGCGAGAAGCCGGGGGGCATCGTTCAAGTGGGGACTTCGGGCGGGCAAAGAACTTTTCGCGAGTACGATCCTGAGCAAGAGATCTACAGATGTGTTCGCACTCGATCCGGCGCGCGGGCCAGCGGTGCAGGTTGATCAAGCGGGCCGTCAGGCCGGTCTGGAAGTGAAGCAGCTCCACTTAGGCGACCTGGTAGACCTGGCTTGGGAGCAGCCACATATCCTGCCTTTACAGGACCTTCCTCGCATTCGCAAGCGACTGAAAGAGGGCGACCGGGTTTATGCTGCGCGCGAGAATTCGCGCGTTGTGCTCCTTTGTTGGATTTCGGCCACGGTTCAGGCCCAAGCGGAAGAAGCGCTCGGGGCAACTTCCGCCCTCGTGATCGAGCAATGTTGGAGTGCGGATGACCCGAGTTCTGCGTCTGCATTCAGTGCACTGCTATCTGTGATCGCCGGTGAGGCTCGGAACAGTCATGCCGCTCTGCTGGTCCATTGCGGTGCGCACCAACGAAATTTGCGGGCAGAACTGAATCGGCACGGATTCCGGCCCAGATTTCAAAGCACCCGCTACCAGATTCTGCATCGTTTCCGGCGCCAATCCGTCTCTCGCTATCCCGAAAACTGAACCTAAGCGCCCGGTTTCGCTGTCTTGTGGTCCCGAACCGATAATTCAAAAAAATGTCACCGCAATCTTCTCAATCCATTTCTGAAGATCTGAACCTGATTCCGCCCATTGCGAAATCCGCTGACCGCGACAGTGCGGTCGCGTACTGGCGCGAACGACTCGCCGGGATACCCGCAATTCTGGAATTACCGACCGACCGGTCGCGGCCTCCCGTTCGCTCGCTCCGCGCAGCTTGCCATCCTGTAAAACTGGGAAACGATTTGCGGCAGTCGCTGAACGCCCTGGCGCAGCAGGAGCGCACCTCTCTTTCCGTACTGTTACTGGCCGCATTTCAAACTCTTCTGACGCGCTACACCCGGCAGGACGACATCGTTGTCGGCACAAGTATCTCGAAGTTACCAGGCTTTACTTCCGTACCGGTTCGCACCGACATGAGTGGGGATCCTTCGTTCCGAGACTTGCTAGTGCGAGTCGGCCAGGTACAAACTGAGGCGCGCGAACATCTCGACGTAAATTGGCAGGACATCGTGGCGGCGGTTCAACCTGACCAGGATGCCAGCCGTAATCCTATATTCCAGGCTGCCTTCTCATTCGAGAATGCTGAATTCACCGAAGCAGCCCTCGAATTACCTGGACCGCACGCACCCGGGCCCCTGGCGGTTGATTTAGCTGTACGGTTCTATGAAGCCGCAGACAGTCTCGCAGCGCGCTTCGAATACAGCACGGACTTGTTTGACGCTTCGACCGTTCAGCGGATGGCGGGACACTTCGAGGAGTTGCTGAAAGGGATCGTCTTCAATCCCGAGCAAAACACATCGCGCTTGCCACTGCTTACGAAGGCGGAGCGTCAGCAACTGGTCACGGATTGGAATCGTACGCAGATGGAGTATCCGCGGGAATCATGCGTGCACCAGCTCTTTGAGGTACAGGCGGACCGAGTTCCCGAAACCGTGGCGGCGGTTTTCGGAGATAGACAACTACGTTACGCGGAACTGGATCGTCGCGCCAATCAGTTGGCTCGACACTTGATCGAGCTAGGAGCCAAACCTGACGGCCTGGTGGGCATTTGCCTGGAACGCTCGCTCGACATGGTTGTGGGTCTGCTGGGTATCCTGAAAGCCGGATCGGCCTACGTGCCGGTC
>Ga0335070_10006027_pt1 | contig 14278 bp, 11 predicted proteins | sample Lox_Sample_13_FD_206722 | JGI IMG/M metagenome (GOLD analysis project Ga0335070, IMG submission 206722) | Soil microbial communities from Loxahatchee National Wildlife Refuge, Florida, United States - Lox_Sample_1.3 | ecosystem: Environmental > Terrestrial > Soil > Wetlands | place: USA... | reverse complement strand
AAGCCGGGGGCGTAGGCCCAGGCTGAGGGCACCTTGAGATAAAAGAACCATTCCTGCACGTCGCTGTCGGTGTCGTTGCCGAAGCGGATCAGGTCGATGCAGCGCAGGCGCAGGTAGACCGGCTCGCCCTCGAACAGGGCGGTGAACAGCTCGACGAAATGGTACTGGCGCTCTGATTGGAAGCCGTGAATGTGGCTGTACGAACGCAGCAAAAGGGTCCCCTCGCTGACCTCGCCGTCGTAATCCACCACCTCGTTCGGACTGGCGGCCGAAAAGGTGATCGCCTGACCGCTGACGGCGTAGGCCCCGGCCGAAACAAACGGGTGGTCCTTCTGGAACCAGCCGATCACTTCCTCCGGCTGGCCGTTCGAGGTGGCGACCAGCACCGTGCCGTCGTCGAAAAAGCGCAGGTAGAGATAATAATCCCCTTCTTCAGCTTGATAAATCCCATCGTAGCGCAGCATGGCTTTTCCTGCATCCCATTATAATTGGGATAGAGATTTTTTGGGGTTGTTTTGGGTTGGCCCGCCGCCCAAAACAACCAATGCAAAAGAATAATCTATTTTGCAGTCTCTTCCGGAGGCTTGACGGCCTGGAAGCTGCGGTACAACAAGAAGTCGTAGATGAGCTTGAGGCCACCTGAAATGATAAATGGCAGGCCCATCAGGGCCGGGCTGGCCAGCAGCAGGCCGCTGAGCGAGGGCGAGATGGCGGCCCCGACCGAGCGAGCGATACTGGTCACGCCGGAGGCAGCCGAGCGCTCGTCCGGGGCAACAACCGCCACCGTGTAGGACTGGCGGGTGGGGATGTCCATCTGCGAGATGCTGAAGCGCAGCAGCAGCATGGCAATCGCCAACGGCAAGTTGGGCATGAGCGGGACCAGGATCAGCAGGATGTTGGATGGGACGTGCGTGAAGACCATGGTGTTGATCAGGCCAATTTTGGCGGCAATGCGCACCGCCATCAAGGCAGAAACACCCGCAAGGATGTTGGCTCCGAAGAAAATGCTGCCGAGAACAGCCGGCTCGACCCCAAACTTTCTCTGAAACCAGAAGGCCACAATGGTCTGGACGACGAGACCGCCCGCAAATGCATCCAGGGCGAACAGCGACGCCAGCCTGAGCACCACTTTTTGGGATTTGTGCAGCCCCAGGCGGGAGCGGATGGCGGCCGTTTCGACCAAAGGCGCTTCGACTACCGGCGTTAGAAACTGGAACAGCACCGCCAGCGCCACCCCAAAGACGGCATACCCCACCATCACCACTCGATAGGAGGCCAGCAGGGTCAGCCCGGACCTCTGCAACACCTGCACCAGCCCACCGCTGGTGAGGGCGCCGAGAGCCGTTGCAAACGATCCGACCAGGTTGTACCAGGCGAAGACCCGCGTGCGGTCACTGTCCTTGATGAGCTGCGACAGGCCGGCCTGCTCGATCGAGAGAAAGGGGCCAATTTCGTTGCCGGACGGGCTGATGACGCCGATAATGGCTGTGACCACCAGCAGCACAAAGCTGCTGGTGAGGGCAAACACTACCCCCGCCAGAATCATCAGGCCGGCCCCCAGCAGCAACATGCGCCGTCGCCCGATGCGGTCGGCGGAGGTGGTGATCCACAGGGTGACCGGCACGTCGCCGACCAGCGTCAGGGTCAGCAGCAGGCCGACCTCGGGGTCGGTCAGGCCCACCTGCGAAAGGTAAAGCGCCAGGGCCACCGACAGGAAGCCGTACGCAAACAGGCGCGTGATGCGGGTGGCGAACAGCAGGCGTACGTCCCGTTCAGAATGTTGCATTGAAATTCTCCGGTGATAGGCTAATTTGAAGATTATATTACATAGACTCACCACAGAGGCATATACTTGCCCTGGCAGGCGGTGCCAGGGCAAGTATATGCCTCTGTGGTGAGTCTTTTCATGGTTTGCGTATACAATAGAAATCATGGTGGTGTGGGCGCTGGCGCTGGCGTTGCTGTTTATAACCCTGGGATGGGGACTGAGCCTGTACCTGACCCACCGGTTCACTCTCAAGGAAGTACACAGCCCGGCCGAATATGGGCTGGCTTTCGAGAATATTTCCTTCCAGACCTCCGACGGCCTGACGCTGCGCGGCTGGCTGGTGCCAGGGCGCGACCCCGAACGGGTGGTGGTGATCCTGCACGGGCACAGCGGCAGCATCGACTACGACCTCCAGTATGTGCCAACCCTGCACGCAGCCGGGTACAACGTGCTGCAGTTCGATTTCCGGGCGCACGGGCGCAGCCAGGGCCGGGCCACCACCTTTGGCTACCTGGAGCGGCTGGACGTGCAGGGAGCTGCGCGCTTCCTGTACGGCCGGGGACTGAGGCGGATTGCGCTGCACGGCTTTTCACTGGGCGGCATGGCAGCCATCACCGGCGCGGCGGCCTGCCCCGAGGTTTCAGTGGTGGTCGAGGACGGCGGCCCGGCCCGCCTGAAGACGGCCCTGCGCGGCTGGTGCCTGGAGCGCGGCGTGCCAGCGGCGCTGGTGCCTTTCCTGTCCTGGCTGGTGCTGGGAGCCACGTCGCTGCGGTTCGGGGTCAATATTTACAGGTACGAGCCGGTGCGCTGGGTGGGTAAGATCGCACCCCGCCCGCTGATGCTGATCCACGGCGAGCGCGACCAGTACGTCACCGATTTTGACGACCTGCTGCGTGCAGCCTGTCCAACCGAAGTATGGCGCCTGCCGGAGGAAGGCCATGTCACCGCCAGCCTGAATCTGAAAGAGGAATACTGGCAGCGGGTGATCGCCTTCCTGGAAAAATATTTATGAAAACACTGCATTGGTACGACCACGTCAGCATCAACCTGTTCTGGCTGGGGCTGAACATTCGCAACAACTCGGTCAATTCCGTCATCCTGCCGTTCATGGTGTCCAACCTGGCCGCTCCGGACATCCGCAACACGGCCCTGGGAGGCATCAACACGGTTGGGCTGGTGATCGCCATGCTGGTCCAGCCGGCGATGGGCATCATGAGCGACCGCTCCACCTCGCGCTTCGGGCGGCGCCGGCCGTTCATCTTCGCGGGCGTGCTGCTCGACCTGGTGTGCCTGGCGCTGATCGCCGTCTCCAGCAGCTACTGGTTCCTGGTAGGCGCCGTCCTGCTGTTCCAATTCAGCTCGAACGTCAGCCACGGGGCGCTGCAAGGACTGATGCCCGACCTGGTGCCCGAGGACCAGCGCGGCGTTTCATCGGGCGTCAAGTCCATCTTCGAGCTCGTGCCGGTGGTGCTGGTGGCGCTGGTGATCTCAAAGCTGGTGGCGGCCGGCTATTTTCTGGCGGCGGTGGCGGCCACCGGAGCCGCTCTGCTGATCATCATGCTTCTGACCATGCTGCTGGTCAAAGAAAAACCGCTGGCGCAAAAGCCGGATATTCCGCTCCGCCCGGCCATGGGACGGGTGCTGGGGGTGCTGGTCGGGATCGGCCTGGGGGCGGCCGCCGGCCTGCTGAGCGGCGGGGTCATCGGGGGATGGGCCGGGGCGGCAGCCCTGCCGCTGGCCGGCGAGCCGGCCGCGCTGGCCATCCTGGTTGGGCTGGGCGGCATGGTGGCCATGGTGGGGGCGGTGATTATCGGGGTGTGGGCCGGGGCGTTCGTCACAATCGGCCAGGAGCCGGCCGGCCGCCGTCCTGGCGAAGGGTTCATCCGGTCCACCCTGGGCGACCTGAGAGTTTTTGCAGGCCGGCACGGCAACTTCACCTGGTGGGTCGCCAACCGCCTGCTGTTCCTGACCGCAATCACCTCGCTGCAGAAATTTGCGCCTTTTTTTTTGATGTACGCCTTCAAGATCAATATTGAGGAATCGACCAGCACCACAGCCAACCTGTTCCTGGTGGTCGGCCTGTGCACCCTGGTCACGGCGCTGCCTAGCGGCTGGCTCTCGGATCACTTCGGGTCGCGCCGCCTGCTGGAGGTGAGCGGAGTGCTGGCGGGGTTGGGAGCCTTTCTGCTCCTGGGCACCATCTGGCTGCCCAACCTGGGCCTGATCTACGTCGCCGGGGTCGTGCTGGGCCTGGCGACCGGCCTGTTCGTGACGATCAACTGGGCCCTGGGAACGCGCCTGGTGCCGCCGGCGGAAGCCGGGCGCTACATGGGCATCTCAAACCTGGCCGGGGCCGGGGCGGGCATCGTCGGCACAGGGATCGGCGGCCCGATGGCCGATGCCCTGGAAAAGGTGCAGCCGGGCCTGGGATATTTCGCCCTGTTCGCCAGTTACGGGGTCCTGTTCGTGCTTTCGACGGTCAGCCTGCAAGGCATCCAAAAATCGACCTCCTGATGCGGGCCACTACATCCTCGATGCGAAAGGATTCCCGCAGTACCTTTAACCAGGTAATAACTTGACAAAACTAATTATATTAGTTATAATACTAATATAATTAGTTTATAGGAGCATAATTATGGGTACAAAATTTTTGGAACTGCCGGACGGCAAAATTGCATATGATGATGCAGGAAGCGGGCCGCTGGTGGTGTGCGTCCCTTCAATGGGCGATGTACGGGGCGAATACCGCTTCCTGGCGCCCCAGCTCGTCTCGGCTGGCTACCGGGCAGTCAGCGTGGACGTGCGCGGTCACGGCGAAACAAGCCCGCGCTGGCCGGATTACTCGGTGGGCGCAATTGGCGCCGACCTGGTAGCCTTGATCCGGGCCCTGAATGCCGGTCCGGCCCGGATCGTCGGCACCTCTATGGCTGCCGGGGCGGGCGTGTGGGCCGCGGCAGAAGCGCCCGAGCTGGTCTCAGGCCTGGCGCTGGTCTCACCGTTCGTGCGCGGCGGCAACAACTTCCTCGGTCAAATCATGGCCGCGGCTTTCTCGCGTCCCTGGGGCCCGGCAGCCTGGCTGAGGTACTACACCGGCCTCTATCCCGCCCGCAAGCCGGCCGACTTCAACGAATACTGCACCGCATTGCGGTCCAACCTGGCGGAACCGGGGCGGATCGAAGCGCTTCAGCACATGCTGCGGGCGTCCAAAGACGCCTCCGAGCAGCGCCTGGCAATGGTGAAAGCTCCGGTCCTGGTGATCATGGGCAGCAAGGATCCGGATTTCAAGCAGCCCGAAGCCGAAGCACAGTGGGTCGCAGGCCATGTGAGCGGAACATATAAAATGTTGGAGGGAGCCGGCCATTACCCACAGGCCGAGCTGCCTGAGCAGTTCGCACCCCTGGCGATCTCGTTCCTGAAAACCATTGAGCAGGCAAAAGAGGCACCCTATGCCGCGTAAAACCGGACTGAACCGCGCCCTGGTGGTTAAGACCGCCGCTGACCTGGTTAACGCCGAAGGGCCCGAGTCGCTGACCCTGAACCGTCTGGCCGAAAAGCTGGGCATCCAAACCCCCTCCCTGTACAACCACATCGACGGGCTGCCGGGTTTACGGCGCGAGCTGGCCATGCTAAATATGCGCGCCCTGGGCGAACGACTGGCGGAGGCCGCGATCGGAAAATCCGGCCGGGAAGCCCTGTTGGCGGTCGCCCAGGCCTACCGGGCCTACATCAAGGAATACCCCGGGCTGTACACCCTCAGCCTTCAGGCCTCGCGCAATCAGTCCGCCCAGGATCCTGCCCTGGCAGCAGCAGAAGACCGGGTCGTACAGGTGGGCCTGGCGGTGGTGTCGTCCTTCGGCCTATCGGGCGAAGATGGGCTGCACGCGGTGCGCGGCCTACGCAGCGTGGTGCACGGCTTCGCCACGCTCGAGATCGCCGGGGGGTTCGGCCTGCCGCTCGACTGCGATGAGAGTTTCCAGCGGCTGGTGAACATTTTGGCCGACGGCCTGTCAGGATAGCATTACGATTTTGGCGCTGCTATGTTCACCAACCAGCCAATGCCATACTTATCGATGCACATGCCGAAGCTGTCGCCCCAGATGGCTTTCTCGAGCGGCATTGTGACTGTGCCGCCGGCCGCGAGCTTCTGGAAATAGCCTGTTAATTCGGCTTCGTTGTCGCCGCTGAGGGACACGCTGATATTGTTCCCCGGGTGATACTCCATGCGAGCGGGAGTGTCGGAGGCCATCAATGTAAGGCCGTTGTCCGCATCCAGTTGAGCGTGCATGATCAGGTTATCCTCGCTTGGGTCTTGCGAGGCGTGAAATTCTTTGAAGGTTTGCATGGTCAGTTTGCCCCCAAAGACGGTCTTATAAAATTCCATGGCCTGGCGGGCATTATCCTTAAAGCTGATGTATGGGTTGAGTATAGTTTTCATGGTTCCTCCTGGTTATTAGATAATATGGATCGGATATATATACTATATAATAGAAATTAAGTTCTGTCAAGGTGGAAAAATAGCGATTGAATTCAAAAAGCTGCTATAATCATCCCTGAGCTTGCGGTCCGGATTTGGGGGTTGGTTTAATCGGGGCTGACACTTAACTAAACCTTATTTTTCGCATTCCTCTAAATAATCCAGGGGGATAAGCAAATGTCGTTATACCGCATTTACATCGATGAAGTCGGCAACCATGATCTTACCCATGCGGACGATTTGAATGAGCGCTTTTTATCACTAACCGGGGTTATCCTAGAGTCAACTTACACTCTTAATAGCCTTCAACCTGAGATGAATCATATTAAAAGAGAATTCTTTCAGCGAGATCCAGATGAGCCAGTGATTTTTCACCGCAAAGAGATAATCAATAAGCGGCCACCCTTCCATCCATTACGCGATCCTGAAATTGAAAGACAATTCAACACTGTAATTTTAAATGCTCTCGAAAAATGGGATTACGAAGTAGTTACGATTGTGATTGACAAAAAAGCTCATAGAGATCAATACCAAGTATGGCATTATCACCCTTATCATTATTGTTTGAAAGTTTTATTAGAAAGGTTTGTTCTTTTCTTGCATTATGGGGGAAACAAGGGAGATGTTCTGGTAGAGAAACGAGGTGGAATTGAAGATAACAAGCTGATCGATTCCTATATCCGCTTGTATGACCAGGGAACTGATAATATTTCTAAAGAATTATGGCAATCTTGTCTGACTTCGAGACAATTAAAATTAAAGGACAAGAGCGCAAACAGTGCTGGCCTTCAATTGGCTGATTTAATTGCTCATCCTTCACGCCGTGAAATATTGATCAAAAATCAGCTAATAAGTGATCGTCGAGATATATTTGGAGACCAGATTTGCGCAATTTTGCGGCGGACTAAATATTTGCGAAGTAAATATGGCAAAATTCCAGGATACGGCACGAAATTACTTCCGTAATTACTTCTTTAAAAAAGAAAGTCGCCCTTGCGGGCGCTCTCCCGATGGCCCTAGGCCATCCGCCTCCACTAAATGGATTAGTAATAATATAGCACTTAGCTTTCCAAATGTCAAATTAATTGACAGATATTTCGATAACTCGTCGCTGTTTTTCAATTTCGATGACCTCCCCACAATCCCCGAAAACAATTTATAATCATCTCTTAGCGCGGAATCCTGTTCTTGATCTATCTCAAAAAGCCTTTCGGATTCCCATTCCACCAGGTACCCCATGGATGTCTCCCTCATCATTCCGGTTTATAACGAAGTAGAAAACATCCCTCTGCTGTACCGCGCCATCTGCGACGCCATGCGAGCCTATCAGGGGCGTTGGGAAGCCGTACTGGTGGACGATGGCAGCAAGGACGGCAGCCTGGAGGCGCTGGAGAAGGTGGCGGCTTCGGATCCCTGGCACATGCGGGTGGTGGCCCTGCGCCGCAACTTCGGCCAGACGGCCGCCATCGCGGCCGGGATAGACCATTCCAGCGGGGAGATCGTGGTGCTGCTGGACGCTGACCTGCAGAACGACCCGGCCGACATCCCGATGATGATCGAAAAGATCGACGAAGGCTACGACGTGGTCAGCGGCTGGCGCAAGAACCGCCAGGACACCTACCTCACCCGCACCCTGCCCTCCAATATCGCCAACTGGCTCATCTCGACCGTTACCGGCGTGCACCTGCACGACTACGGCTGCACCCTCAAAGCCTACCGCCGCGAGGTGATCACCGGCTTCCGCCTTTACGGCGAAATGCACCGTTTCATCCCGGTCTACGCCGACCAGGTGGGGGCGCGCCTGCTGGAAGTGGAGGTGCACCATCACCCGCGCCGCTTCGGCAAGGCCAAGTACGGCATGGAGCGGACCCTCAAGGTGGTGCTGGACCTGTTCACGGTCAAGTTCCTCAACTCTTACGCAAATAAGCCGATCTATCTCTTCGGCGGAGCCGGCATCGCGCTGATAGTGGTGGCGGCGGTGGTCATGCTGTACCTGTTTCTGCGCAAGCTTTTTCTGGCGATCAGCGTCACGACCTCGCCCCTGTTCCTGCTGAGCGCCATGATCGGCGTGATGGGCTTCCAGTCAGTCCTGCTGGGCCTGATCGCCGAGTTACTGGCGCGCACCTACCACGAATCGCAGGGCAAGCCCACTTACACGGTACGCAAGGTAATCAATATTGATCAAAAATAGCACTCCCCCTGCAAAAAGCCCGGTGGCGGCCCCGCTCGATTCGAAATCAAAAAAAATCTCCTGGATCCGCATCCTGGGCACGCTGCTGGCGCTGGCGCTGTTGATCTACCTGATCGTGGAACAAGGCTGGCAGGCGGTGGTCGATTCGCTGGCGCAGGTCTCGTGGCCGGCATTCTTAGGCGCTTTTCTCCTCATTTTGCTCTCGCGCCTGGCGACGGTGGGGAGGTGGCACGTGCTGCTGCGCTCCGCCAACGTGGAGATCGAACTGCGCCAGAGCCTGCGCCTGGTATTCGCCGGGTTGTTTTCGGCCAATTTCCTACCCACCACGGTGGGCGGCGACCTGGTGCGCTTCGCGGGCGGGGTGCGCCTGCGCCTGGATACTGGCGTGGTGGCGGCCTCGCTGGTGATGGACCGGCTGGTGGGTATGGCCGGGATGGCCACCGTTCTGCCGTTCGGTCTGGCGCGTTTCTTCAGCCTGCCGCTGGCGCCCTGGCCCTCCGGTAAAACGCTGCAGCAGGTGGCGCTGCCGGCCTCGCTGGCCCGGGCCGCCGCCTGGGGACAGCGCCAGCTCGGCCAGTTGTGGCAATCGCTGCGACGGGCGGTGCGCTTGTGGATAAGCCGGCCGCGCCAGCTCCTGCTGGCCTACCTGTTCACCTTGGGCCACATGCTGACCACCTTTTTGACGGTGTGGGTCATCTTCCAGGCCCTGGGCGAGCCGATTTCGTTCTGGTGGGTGGCAGGGTTGTGGAGCATGGGCTATTTCATTACGCTCCTGCCGATCTCGATCAACGGATTGGGCGTGCAGGAAGTGGCCCTGACCTATTTATTTACCAATTACGGCGGGGTCTCGCTGCACAGCGTGCTGGCGATGGCCCTGCTGATGCGGGCCCTGCCGATTCTGGCCAGCCTGCCGGGGGCCGTATTCGTGCCGGCCCTGCTCCAGCCGGATAAAGCGGCGGAGAAGCAGGCATGAAGCGACCCTGGCTGCTGCGCCTCATCCTGGCGATCGGCCTGCTGCTGGCCGCGGCCGGGCTGTGGCAGTTGAGCCAGGACGGGATCGGCTTCGGCAAGCTCTTCGGGAAATACAACTGGAAGTATCTGCTGGTGATGGCGGTGGCAGCCGCCAGCCTGCTGGGCTATGCAGGCGGCCTGTGGCTGACCTGGAGCACGGCGGGGACCGCAGCCGAAGCGCGCCTGTATCGGATTCGCAGCCGCCTGGAGCAATCAGGCTGGCTCAATTGGATCGGGCTGCTGGCGCTGGGGCTAGGCGTGCCGCTGGTGGTTATGGTGTGGCCGTTCAGCGAGGTATTCATCAGCCTGGCGCCGCGCCTGTGGCTGCTGTGGCTGCTGGCCCTGCCCGGGCTCGTGCTGGTCCAGGCTGCCCGGCCGGGCACCAGCCTTTTCCGGGCCTTCCTGGCGTCCCTGCTTGGGTTGGGGCTGGTGACGGAGCTGCTGACCAACCTGCCGGCACTGTCGGCCAGCGCCTTTTCGCTGGAGTGGTCGGAGGGCAGCCGCTACTACAACGCATCGCTGTTCGCGGCCCGGCAGGTGTATGGGACAACCCTGCCGCTGCCTATCCTGCATCCCACTCGCTATTTTTTGCAGTCGCTGGCCTTCCTGGTCCCCGGCGCCGGGATTGCCTTCCACCGCCTGTGGCAGGTGTTCCTGTGGCTGGCCTGCAACGGCCTGGCCGTGTGGGCCCTGGTGCGGCGGCTCAAGCTCGCTAACCGGTTCCTGGCCGGCCTGGCGGCAGCCTGGGTCTTCTTGTTCTTCTTCCAGGGGCCGATTTATTACCACCTGGTGCTGTGCTCTGTGCCAGTTCTGTTATGGTTCGACCGGAATAAGTTCTTGCGCTCGCTGGGGGTAGTGCTGCTGGCCTCGGTCTGGGCCGGGCTGAGCCGGATCAACTGGTACCCGGCGCCGGGGTTGCTGGCTGCCACGCTTTACCTGCTCGAAGAGCGCCAGGGCGAGCGCCCATTCTGGCGCTACCTGCTGGCCCCGGCTGCCTGGGTCCTGGCGGGCACGGGCCTGGCTTTCCTGGTCAACCAGGTCTATATTTCGATCTCGGGAAACCCGCCGGAAGTGTTCGGCTCGGCGCTCTCGTCGCCGCTGCTGTGGTACCGCCTCTTCCCGAACGCCACCTACGGGCCGGGGCTGCTGCTGGCCAGCCTGGCGGCGTACCTGCCGCTGGCGGCCGTGCTGGCGTTCAAGCTCCTGCCAGGGCTGAGCCGCTGGGCTCCCATCCGCCTGCTGGGCCTGGCGGGCGTGCTGGGGGCATTTTATGCCGGCGGGGTTGTGGTCAGCGTCAAGATCGGCGGCGGGGCCAACCTGCACAACCTGGATACGTTCATCCTCTTCATGGCGGTCGTGGCGGCCTACATTTTCTTTGATCTCTTTACACCGGACCGAGAAGCGCAGCCAAGCGCACGGCGCTCCTCTCCGGCGGCTGCCGCCGGGCTGGCGGTTGCCATTTTAGTGGCGGTAGCCATGCCGCTCACCACCGCAGCCAGCTCGCTCTCGGCCATTCCGGCCCCCAAGGCCAGCCCGGACCGCCAGGCGCAGGTGCTGGCCATTTTGCAGAAGCTGATCGACAGCAACGCCGGCAACGGGCCGGTCCTGTTCATCACCGAGCGCCAGCTCGTAACGTTCCATTCGTTAAAGGTGACCAGTTTCGAGCCGGAATACGAGAAAGTGTTCCTGATGGAGATGGTCATGTCGGGCAACCAGGCTTACCTGAGCCGCTTCCACACCGACCTGGCCCAGCATCACTTTTCGTCGATCGTGACCGAGCGCATGAACTCCAACATCCAGGACCACACCTACCAATTTTCGGAAGAAAATAATTTGTGGGTCGCGCAGGTCGAGACGCCGGTCCACGCCACTTACCAGCTCACCTCGCAATTCGACGACCTGGATCTGGATGTGTACACCCCTAAATAAAGGAGGGATATTTTTTGGATCAACGTGCGCCTTCAGCGCACGTTGATCCAAAAAATATCCCTCCTTTATCAGGCAAGCCGCAGGCGGGCCACCAGGAGGGGAGGAATGTTTTCGAAGTTTTCCCAGGCGAAGGGGCGACCGGGAATGGGACCGGCTTGAAAGAGGGGTTCTTCCAGCCCATCCAGGACGAAACCGGCATTAAAACAGTGCCCCAACAGCAGGCTTAACGGGCGGTGGAAATAGTAATGCGGCACCGGCTGTCCCATGACCCCGATGCCCTTGCTGGCAGTGGGAGTGGAGTAGTTTGTTACTTTAATGGCGTGCGTGAAGACGATTTCGCCGTCGCGGTCCTCGCGCTCGACCGCCTTGCACGATCCACCGGAATTGAAGCATGGATGCATGACGGAGAAGACGAAACGCCCGCCGGGTTTGAGCAGCTCGGCCAGGGCTTCCATGAGCGGCTCGATGGCGGCCATATCCATCAGGGCCATGGTGCACACGGCCGCGTCGAAGGTTTCCTTTCCAAGCGAGAGAAGCTGTTCGCGGTTGGTAGCGTCGATGACGTGGTATTCGATCCGGCCAGAAAAACGCGTGTCACGGGTCCGCAGGCGGGCCCGGTCAATGAAGGTCTCGCTGAAATCAAATCCAATCACCCGCGCCCCCAGCTCCGCCATGCGGCGGGCAAAATTACCGTTGCCGCAGGCGATGTCCAGCACCAGCTCGTCCTCCTGAATCCTCAGCAGGCGTTCGGTAGCCGGCCCCACCAGGTCGCGCTGGAAATCGTTGCCTTCGCCCACGTAATCATCCCAAAAGGATGCATTCTGGTTCCAGATCGCCTGGCCTTCGCCCGAAAGCTCAAACCATATTTCGTCCGTCATAGTTTTCTCCCGCTGTCCCCGCCTGGTTTCAGGTTGTGATTTGTAAAGAGAAATTACCCTTCTCCATTATAATGATTTTCGGGAACTTCTCAACGGATCGATTTCGTTTAGGGATATTTCGGCCTTAATCATGCCGCAAATATCCTCGCACCTCTTCGAAAGGATTTATGGCGGATTGGTTTAGAACGCCCGGTGTTATCCCCACTGTGGGTCTGCTGCTGGCCTGCGCAGCCTGGGGCATGGGAGGCTGGCTGCTGGTGCGCACTACCTTCCGGCTGCGGGTGGGCGAGGCGCTCGCGGTGGGGGTTTCAGCGGGTTTCGTACTGTATTTAATGGGGGTGAACCTGCTGGCTCGCTTTTTGCCGCTCCCGCTGGCCTGCCTGGTTTCGGCGGGTGCAATCCCGCTGGCAGGCCTGGTCGCGGCCAGGCGCAGCCGGCTGCAATGGGCAGAGCTGAGCTCTGACCTTGCGGCCTGGCCGCAAATCCTCATCCTGATGGGGCTGGCGGTCCTGTTCACGGTTGCCAAGCAGGGCATCAGCCTCTTAGACGATTACCTGCATATTCCGCTGGTCTCGGTGATGGGAACCGGCGACATCCCACCCCATTTTTACCTGAATCCTGCCAACGGCTTCGCCTATCACTACGGCTTACAAATTTACGCCGCCACGCTGGAAAGCCTGTCGGCGCTCTTCCCGTGGTCAGCCTGGAACCTGGCGCGGGGGGCTGCCACGGCCTTCACCCTGCTGCTGGGCTGGGTGTGGGTGAAGCAGTTTACACGCAGCAGCGTAGCCGCCACCCTCGGCAGCTTCTTGTTTGTCTTCGGAGGCGGGACGCGCTGGCTGATGACCCTGCTTCCCAGCTCGATCCTGCAGTGGGCCAGTCGCGGGGTCCAGCTCTCGTTCTCGGGGCGCGACTCGGGCCCGAACCTGGCGGTTGCCCTGGCGCGGCCATTCGTGATCGAGGGACAGGGGGTTATGCCATTTTCATTTGCCTACCGCAACGGCAATTTCGAAGCAGTTTTCTTCAACCTGGCGAATACGGGCGCGCTGCAGTTCATGACAGTCCTGTTGCTGCTCCTGCTGGCGCAGACCACGCCCAGCATCAAGCGCCCGGCGGCCCTGGTGGTTTTCACGCTCATCTTTGCCAGCCTGGCCCTGAGCGCCGAGCACCTATTTGCGCTGTGGTGGGGGGCGATCGTGCTGGTGCTGCTGTTCCGAGCCGTGTTCCGTTCCTCGGGCCGCCTGCGCACGCCGCGGTTGAGCCGGGAGGAGCTGTCCGGCTGGCTGGCAATCCTGGGGGCAAGCGCCCTGCTCAGCCTGGTGCAGGGCGGCTATATCACTGAGACCGTGCGCGCCCTGGCAGGTCGCCTGGCCGGAATTTCGGGGGCAGTCAGCAACGTGTACGGGTTTACGTTACGCTGGCCGCCGGCGATCATTAATAGCCACCTGGGCCTGCTCAGCCCGTTCAACCTGCGGCAACTGCTGGTGTTGGTGTTTGAGCTGGGACCGGTGCTGTTGCTGGCCCCGCTGGCCACCAACTGGGCCTGGAAGGCGGCCCGGCGGGGCGAAAGCTGGCAGGCCGGCCTGGGCCTGGCTGCCTGGATCAGCATGGCCTTCACCCTGTTCGTGGAATACGGGGTCGACCGGTCCAGCACGCGCTTTACGGGCACGAGCCTGTGGATCTGGCTGATCCTGGCCTTCCCGGCCCTGGCGTACTTTTACCGCCGCTTCCGTCCAGCCTGGCAGGCGGTAACAATTGCCGGCTATGGCGCGACCGTGTTGAGCGGCCTGGTGATATTTGGCATCCAGATAACGAGCGTGCCGGCGCCGCACCCAACCTATTTTATCAATGACCTTGACGTGGCATTTACGCGTGCATACTGGAACAGCCTGGAGCCGAGCGCACAGGTGTTTGATGCCATGCCCGAACGGGCGGTTGCCATTTTTGGCCGCCCGGCCACCACCAATAGCGATATCTACCAGAACCTACCGGCCTGGGGCCAGCTTCCCGCCGCGCCGGACCCGCAG
>Ga0335070_10006025_pt1 | contig 14280 bp, 16 predicted proteins | sample Lox_Sample_13_FD_206722 | JGI IMG/M metagenome (GOLD analysis project Ga0335070, IMG submission 206722) | Soil microbial communities from Loxahatchee National Wildlife Refuge, Florida, United States - Lox_Sample_1.3 | ecosystem: Environmental > Terrestrial > Soil > Wetlands | place: USA... | reverse complement strand
TCCCTCCCCCCCCCCCCGGGCGCCGGGGGGGGTTTTGTGTTGCCCCCCACACCCCCCCAACCCCCACCCCCACGGCGGCTGGTTCGCCGCTAGCGCTGCCAGTCGACGGGGCCGGCACGGAGGACGTGAGCGCCGAGCGGGCGGCCGATGACCTCCTGGGCAGCGCGCGAGGCGGCGAGCAGCGCGTCGAGGTCGACGCCGGTCGCCACGCCCATCTCGTGCAGCATCGAGACGACGTCCTCGCTGGAGACGTTGCCGGTCGAACCCGGCGGGACCGGGCAGCCGCCGAGCTCGCCGAAGCTCGACTCGAAGGAGGTGATGCCCTCTTCGAGCGCGGCGAGCACGTTGGCGAGGCCCTGGCCGCGGGTGTTGTGGAAGTGGGCGGTCAGCTCGACCCCGGCGAGGCGCTCGCGGGCGGCGGCGAAGAACTGGTGGACCTGGCGCGGGTTCGCCATCCCGGTCGTGTCGCCGAAACCGACCTCCTCGCAGCCGGCGGCGGCCAGCGCTTCGGCGATCTCGAAGACGCGCTCGGGGGTCACCTCGCCCTCATACGGGCAGCCGAAGGAGGTCGCGATCACGCCCTCGCGACGCAGCCCGGCCTCGCCCGCGCCCGCCAGAGTCGGCCCCAGGCCTGCCAGCGACTCCTCGATCGAGCGGTTGACGTTCTTGCGGTTGTGCGTCTGCGAGGCGGAGAGAAAGACGCTCGCCTCGTCGAAGCGGTCGCGCATCTGCAGCGCCCGCTCCAGCCCGCGCTGGTTCGGGATCAGGACCGAGAAGGAGACCCCCTCGCGGCGCTTGACGGCGGCCAGCACCTCGGCCGCGTCGGAGAGCTGCGGGATCACGTCGGGGCGGACGAAGCTCGTCACCTCGATCCGCTCCAGGCCGCTGGCCGAGAGCAGGTCGATCAGCGCCACCTTGTCGGCGGTGGCGATCGTCTCCGGCTCGTTCTGGAAGCCGTCGCGGGGCCCGACCTCGCGGATCCGGGCGCGCTGGGGCAGCTCGCTCATCAAGAGTCGAACCGCTCGCGCAGCCGCGGCAGCACGTCGGCGGCGAACTGGTCGAGGAAGCGGACCTGGTCCTCGCCAGGAGCGTGCAGGACGAGGTCCTGGAAGCCGGCGTCGACGTAGGGCTGGATCTTCTCGACGACCTCGTCGGGGTCGTCGGAGACGATGAAGCGGGTGTGGGCGCGGTCGGCGTTTTCGTCGGCGACCCGCTCCATCTCGACCGGGTCCTCGATCCCCTCTTTCTGCTCCGGCGCCAGCGCCAGCGCCGCCCACCAGTTGCAAGCGTCGTGGGCGAACTGGCGGTCGCGGTCGTAGGAAACCTTGATCTCGATCATCTTGCGTATCGCCGCCGGGTCGTGGCCCGCTTCCCCGGAGCCCTCGCCGACTTTCTCCATCAGGGCGCGGTAGAGGTCGGGGTCTTTGCCGCTGGTCGAGATGAAGCCGTCGCCGACGCGGCCGGCGAGCTTTGCCGCCAGCGGCCCCGAGGCGGCGACGAAGATCGGCACCGGCTGCTCGGGACGGTCGTAGACGGTGGCCCGCGCGGTCGCGTAGTAGTCGCCGGCGAAGTCGACCCGCTCGTCCGTCCACAGCGCCCGGATCAGCTCGATCGCCTCGGCCAGGCGCAGGCGCCGCTCCTTGCGACCGGGGAACTCGCCGCCGGTGACCGGCGTCTCGTTCATCGCCTCGCCGGTGCCGACGCCGAGGAAGACCCGCCCTGGGTAGAGCGAGCCGAGCGTGCCGAAGGCCTGAGCGATCACCGCCGGCTCGTAGCGCAGGGTCGGCGTCAGCACACTGGTCCCGAGTACCACCCGCTCGGTCGCGGCGCCGACCGCGCCGAGCCAGACCAGCGCGTTGGGCGCGTGCCCACCGTGGTGGCGCCAGGGCTGGAAGTGGTCGGAGACCGAGACGATCTCGAGGCCGTGGCGCTCGGCCTGGCGGGAGAACTCGATCAGCTCGCGCGGGCCGAACTGCTCGGCCGAGGCCTTGTACCCGATCCTGATGCTCATTCGGTCCTTTCCGGGGGAAGCGCTGGCGGCGCCTTACGGTAGCTGGGCGGCGTCGCCGACAGCCGGATCGGGTTGCGGGTCAGGTCCACGGTCGAGCCGTCCTCGCGGGCGATCGAGACCGTCGGCTCGAGGCCGGTCCGCCGCGCCAGCTCGAAGGCGGCGGCGAGGTCGTTGACGACGCCGGCGGGGACGCGGCGCTCGCTCAGCTCCGCCGCCCACTCGGCGGCCGGGCGGGCGAGCAGCCGCTCCCGCAGCAGCTCCGCCAGCTCGCCGCGGTGCTCGACCCGGGTGGGGTTGGTCGCAAAGCGCGGGTCGGCGGCTAGCTCGGGGACGCCGAGCGTCTCGCAGAGCAGCTCGAACTGGCGATCGTTGCCGACGGCCAGCACGAGCTCCCCCTCCCCGGTGGCGAACAGCTCGTAGGGGGAGATGCTCGGGTGGCGGTTGCCGAGGCGGCTGGGGACGACCCCGGCGACGGTGTAGGCGGCGCCCTGGTTGACGAGCGCCGCGAGCAGCGAAGAGTAGAGGTCGACCTCGACCAGCTGGCCGGCACCGGTCGCTTCGCGATGGCGCAGCGCGGCGAGGATGCCGACGGTGGCGAATAGGCCGGCGAGAACGTCGACCAGGGCGACGCCGACCTTGGTCGGCTCCCCGTCGGGTTGGCCGGTGATGCTCATCAGCCCGCCGAGCGCCTGGATCAGGAGGTCGTAGCCGGGCAGCGCGGCGCCGCCCTCGCCGCTGCCGAAGCCGGTGATCGAGCAATAGACGAGGCCGGGGTTGGCGGCGGCGAGGATCTCGTAGTCGAGGCCCTTGGCGGCCATCAGCCCCGGTCGGAAGTTCTCGACGAGGACGTCGGCCTCCGCGGCCAGCCGCCGGAGCTCGGCCAGGTCCGCGTCGTCACCGAGGTCGAGGACGCGGCTCTCCTTGTTGCGATTGACCGACTGGAAGTAGGTGGCATCCCCGCGCTCGTCGTAGGGCGGACCCCAGGAGCGGGTTTCGTCGCCTCCACCCGGGCGCTCGACCTTGATCACCTCGGCACCGAGGTCGGCGAGCATCATCGTCGCGAACGGGCCGGCGAGGACGCGCGAGAAATCGAGGACCCTGAGCGGGCCGAGGGCCGACTCGCCGGGTGCGGGTTGCGCGGTGCTGCTGTAGGGTGAATCCTCGATTTTCGAAAATCTATCAAGGAAGCCGCCGAATGACCTCCAGCACCGCCTCCGCCCCGCCGATCCGCCCCGAGGACTACCTCGCGATCGACCGCCTCCTCTCGGCCGAGGAGCGCGACATCCGTGACACGGTGCGCGCCTTCGTCCAGAACGAGGTGGTCCCAAACGTCGGCGACTGGTTCGAGCAGGCGACGATCCCACCCGAGCTTGCACTCGAGCTGGGCAAGCTGGGCGTGCTCGGCATGCACCTCGAGGGGTACGGCTGCGCCGGCGCCTCGGCGACCGCCTACGGGCTCGCCTGCATGGAGCTGGAGGCGGGCGACTCTGGGGTCCGCAGCCTGGTCTCGGTCCAGGGCTCGCTGGCGATGTTCGCGATCTGGCGCTGGGGCTCCGAGGACCAGAAGCAGGAATGGCTGCCGCAGATGGCCGCGGGCGAGGCGATCGGCTGCTTCGGCCTGACCGAGCCCGACGCCGGCTCGGACCCCGGCGCGATGCGGACCCGCGCCCGCCGCGACGGCTCCGACTGGATTCTGCACGGGCAGAAGATGTGGATCACCAACGGCTCGCTGGCCGAGGTCGCCGTCGTCTGGGCGCAGACCGACGAGGGCGTCCGCGGCTTCCTCGTCCCGAAGGGAACGAAGGGCTTCACCACGCAGGACATCCACAAGAAGCTCAGCCTGCGCGCCTCGATCACCTCGGAGCTGCTGCTCGACGACGTCCGCCTCCCGGCCGATGCCGCCCTGCCCGAGGTGAGCTCGCTCAAAGGCCCGCTCTCCTGCCTCAACGAGGCCCGCTACGGGATCGTCTGGGGGGCCGCCGGGGCCGCCCGCGCCTGTTACGAAGCGGCGCTCTCCTACGCCAAGGAGCGGGTCCAGTTCGACAAGCCGATCGCCTCCTTCCAGATCCAGCAGCAGAAGCTCGCCTTGATGGCCCTGGAGGTCAACAGGGCGACGCTGCTCGCCCACCACCTCGGCCGCATGAAGGACGACGGCACGCTCCGCCCCGAGCACGTCTCGATGGGCAAGCTCGGCAACGTCAACGCAGCGCTCGAGGTGGCACGGACCGCGCGCCAGGTGCTCGGCGCCAACGGCGTCACGCTCGAGTACCCGGTGATCCGGCACATGAACAACCTCGAGTCGGTCGTCACCTACGAGGGAACCGCCGACGTCCACGCGCTGGTGATCGGCGGCGCAGTCAGCGGGATCCAGGCCTTCCGATGAGCGCTACCGATACCCGACCCGCGGTCCCAGGCACCGCTGCCCAGCACGCGCTGGAGGGCCTGCGGCGGGCGATGGTCGAGGGCGAGCTGCGGCCGGGCGACCGGGTCCGCCAGGAGGAGATCGCCGAGGGACTCGGCGTCAGCCTCGCCCCGGTGCGCGAAGCGCTGGCGGTGCTCGAGCAGGAGGGTCAGGTCACCTACCTGCCGCGCCGCGGCTATTTCGTCGCCCGGCTCGACCTCGCCGAAATGCGCGAGATCTACGAGCTGCGGGCGTTGCTCGAGGAGCGGGCGGCGCGGCAGGCGCTGCCGCTGCTCGACGAGGACGGGGTGGAGCGGATCGAGCTCGCCGCCCGCGACTGCGTCGACGCCGCCGCCAGCGGAGACGTCGCCGCGGAGCTGGAGGCCAACCGCCGCTTCCACTTCGGTGTCATCGGCTCCCCCGACCAGGTCCACACGCTGCGCCTGATCAGGCTGCTCTGGGACTCGACCGAAACCTACCGCGCCCTCTACTACAACTCGCCGCGGGGACGGGGCGAGTCGCTGCGAGCCCACGACCGGATCATCGGCGCGATTCGCGACCGCGACGGCGAGCGCCTAGTGGCCGAGCTCGACGCGCACCGCGAGAGCGCCCTGGCGCTGCTGGCCGAGATCCTGCCCGAGGGCTGAGCCGATCGACCCGCTCAGGCGTCGAGGAAGACGTCGAGCTGGAGGTCGTCGGCGGCGGCGCCATAGCCGTACTCGGAGAGATCGGTGATCCCGTCTTCGGCCAGCACGTCGTCGTCGATGTAGAAGTTGCCGGTCGCCTCGCGGCTGGGACGGGCGAAGATCGCCGCGGCGGCGTCGGCCATGATCTCCGGTTTGCGCGAACGCGCCATCGCCTCGTCGCCGCCGAGCAGGTTCTGCACCGCGGCGGTGGCGATGATCGTCCGCGGCCAGAGCGAGTTGGCGGCGATCCCGTCCCCTTTCAGCTCCTCGGCGAGGCCGAGGGTGACGAGGCTCATCCCGTACTTGGCGATCGTGTAGGCGAGGTTGTTGCCGGCCCAGAAGGGGTTCAGGTTGAGCGGCGGCGAGAGGGTGAGGACGTGCGGGTTCTCAGCCTCGCGCAGATGCGGGATGCAGCACTTGGCGAGCAGGAAGCTGCCGCGGCAGTTGATGTCCTGCATCAGGTCGTAGCGCTTCATCTGCACGTCGGGCGTCTTGCTGAGGTCGATCGCGCTGGCGTTGTTGAGGCAGATGTCGATGCCGCCGAAGGTCTCCACGGTCTTTGCCACCGCGGCTTCGACCTGGGCGTCCTCGCGGACGTCGCCGACGATCGGCAGCGCCTTGCCGCCGGCCGCCTCGATCTCCTCGGCGGCGGTGTAGATCGTGCCCGGAAGCTTCGGGTGCGGGTCGGCGGTCTTCGCGAGCAGCGCCACGTTGGCGCCTTCGGAAGCGACCTTGACCGCGATCGCCAGCCCGATCCCCCGGCTACCGCCAGAGATGATCATCGTCTTCCCCGTAAGCCCTCCCATGCGCACGCACCGTAACGCAAACCGGTGCAACCGGCCGCCAGGCCCCTGTGGAAACCACGAGGAAGCCGGAGCGGCAGCGGTTGCCCTCGCAGTTTGTCGCCCTGTGGGCGACAAACTGCGAGGGCAACCGCAAGATCGGGTCAGACCATGCCGAGGCCGCCGCTGACGCCGAGCGTCTCGCCGGTGACGAAGCTGGCTTCCTCGGAAGCGAGGAACGCCGCGGCCGCGGCGACCTCCTCGGGCTGGCCGAGACGGCCGAGCTGGGTCATTCCCCGCATGTTGTCGATCAGCTTCTCGCCGATCTCACCGAGCTCTTTGGCTCCCATCAAGAGCGGCGTCTCGATCGGGCCTGGGGCGATCGCGTTGGCGGTGATGCCGTAGCGCGCATTCTCGCGCGCGATCGTCTTCATGAAAGCGATCACGCCGCCCTTCGCCGCCGAGTAGACCGCGGAGCCCTTGGAGCCGACCCGGCCGGCCTCGGAGGAGAGGCTGACGATGCGGCCGTAGCGCGCCGCCTGCATTCCCGGCAGCGCCGCAGCGGTGCAGTTGAGGACACCGACGAGGTTGACGGCGATCACCTTCTGCCACTGCTCGGGCGTGGTCTGCGTGAAGAAGCCGAACTCGTCGAGGCCGGCGTTGTTGACGAGTACGTCGAGCGTCCCGCCAGCCGCCGCCACCGCCGCCTGCGAGGACTCCAGCGAGGTGACGTCGTGCTCGACCGCGTGGCCGGCGATCTCTCCCGCGACTCGTTCGGCGCCCTCGGCGTCGACATCCCCGACCCAGACCTCGGCGCCCTCTGCGGCGAGGCGCGCGGCGATCGCCGCGCCGATCCCGCTGGCGCCCCCGGTCACCAGTGCCTTGCGTCCCTCCAGTCGCACTGGCGGCAGCATATGGCCTATCCCTAAACTGGCCCGCCGATGCTGCTCGCGCCCCCCACTCGAGCTGCCCGCTGATGCGGGTCGTGCTGCTCGCCGGCGGCACCGGCGGCGCCAAGCTCGCCGCCGGGGTCCAGGACGAGGTCGGCACCGACCTCGCGGTGATCGCCAACACCGGCGACGACATCGAGGCGCTCGGCGTTCACGTCTCCCCCGACCCCGATCTAGTCACCTACTGGCTCAGCGGTGAAATCGACGAGGAGCGCGGCTGGGGGATTCGCGAAGACGAGTTCACCGTCTACGAGCGGCTGAAGCAGCTCGGGGCGCCGAGCTGGTTCGGGCTCTCGGACCGCGACCTCGCCGCCTGCCTCTACCGGCGCCAGTTCCTCGAGGACGGCGGCCGGCTTACCGAAGCGCAGGCGCAGATCGCCCGCGGGCTCGGCGTCCCGGCCCGGGTGCTACCGATGAGCGACGCGCCGGTGCGGACCAAGGTGATCACCGCCGCCGGCCGCCGCGACCTGCAGGAATACCTGATCCTCGACCGGGGTCAGCCCGAGGTACTGGGGGTCGAGCTGGAGGGGATCGGGGCAGCGGAGCCGAGCCCCGAGGCACTGGAGGCGCTGCGGATCGCCGAGGCGATCGTGATCGGCCCCTCGAACCCGGTGATCAGCATCGGCCCGATCCTCGCCGTACCCGGGATGCGCGAGGCGATCGCCGCCTCCCCCGCCCCGGTCATCGCGGTCAGCCCCTACGTCGCCGGCGCCGTGGTCAAGGGCCCGACCGACCGCTTCATGGCCGGAATCGGGCGGCCCAGCACCGCGGCCGGAGTCGCCTCCCTCTACGCGGGCCTGATCGACGCCATGGTCGTCGACGACGCCGACCCCGACCCGCCGCCGGACGAGATTCCGACCCTAGCGGTGCCGACCCTTATGGAGGGCGCCAGCGGCAGGGCCCGACTCGCCCGCATCGTCCTCGATTACGCCGAGACCCTGGCCCCGTCGTGAAGGCCACGGCAGTCCTCCCCGTCAAGCACTTCGACGACGCCAAGCAGCGCCTCGCCACCGGCCTCGACCCCGAGCAACGGCGGCGGCTGATGGCGGCCATGGTCGAGGACGTGCTGGAAGCGATCCCGGCCGCCCGCCAGGTCGAGCGCACGATCGTCGTCACCGGCGACCCGATCGCGCAGGAACTGGCCGCCGACTGCGGCGCCGAGGTCGTCCCCGACCCCGCCGACACCGGGCATATCCAGGCGGCGCTGGCGGGCGTCGCGAGAGCCGAAGTCGAGGGCGCGGAGTGCGTCGTCCTCCTTCCCGGCGACTGCCCGCTGCTCGACCCGCGGGAGCTCGACGGCCTGCTGTCCGGGCTGCCGACGCCCTACGTCGGCGTCGTCCCCGACCGCCACGGGACCGGCACCAACGCGCTCCTGCTCAACCCGCCGAGCGCGATCGTCCCCGCCTTCGGCGAGGGCAGCTGCGCCCGCCACGTCGAGCTGGCGCGCGCGGCGGGGATCCCCTACGGGATCGAGGAGCTGCCCTCGCTGGGCCTCGACCTCGACACCCCGGCCGACCTGATCGCCCTCACCCGCGAGCTGGCGGCGCGGCCGGGGCGGGCGCGGCGGACCGCCAAGGTACTCGGCATATGAGCGAACTGCGGATCCACGGGGTCGGCGGCCTGCCGGAGATCGCCGAGGGGGCGCCGCTGGGGGCGATGATCGCCGAACGGGCCGAGCTGGGAGACGGCGACGTGATCGTCGTCTCCCAGAAGGCCGTCTCCAAGGCCGAGGGCCGGGTGCGCAAGCTCTCCTCGGCGATCCCCGGGGCCGAAGCGCGCAAGCTGGCGGCGGTGCTCGGCAAGGAGCCGAACCTGGTCGAGCTGATCCTGGAGGAGTCGCGGGCCGTGATCAGGGCCGAGCGCTCGGTGCTGATCGTCGAAACCCGCCACGGCTTCGTCTGCGCCAACGCCGGCATCGACAGCTCCAACGTCCCCGACGAGGACACCGTCTGCCTCCTCCCGGTCGATCCAGACGCCTCGGCTCGACGGCTGAGACGCGAAATTACGAGCGCGGTCCCTTTCAGCATCGCGGTCGTGATCAGCGATTCATTCGGGCGAGCGTGGCGGGTAGGGCAGGCCGAGGTGGCAATTGGTTGCGCGGGTCTAGCTCCAGTCGACGACTGGCGTGGGCGCACCGACGCCGGTGGCCGCCAGCTCGAGGCGACCCTGATCGCGATCGCCGACGAGGCGGCGGGCGCCGCCGACCTCGCTCGCGACAAGGCCAGCGGCGTTCCCGCCGTCGTCATCAGCGGCCTCGGCCACCACGTCAGCGCCGAGGACGGGCCGGGCGCCGCCGCTCTGCGCCGCCCCCCCGAGGACGACCTCTTCCGCTGAGCGATCAGTCGCGGTGGAGGAGGTCCTTGACCTTGTCGGTCACTTTGTCGATGCCGCTCTTGGCCTTGCCGGCGGCCTGGTCGGCTTTGCCCTCGCGCTGCAGGTCCTTGTCGCCGGTCAGATTGCCCGCCGCCTCCTTGACGCGGCCCTTGGCCTCGTCCTTGTTGCTGACCCCATCGCCATCCATACGATTCCCTCCTTAGTTGGTTGGGAACCAGCTACCCGCTATGGCTGGCGTCAAGCGGCGGTCGCCGGGGCCGCCTCTGCCTGCGGATAGCGCTCGATCACCTCATAGAGCGTCGAGCGCTGGGCTGCTTCGCGGCCGGCCTCCCGCGCGGCGGCGATCAGCTGGCTGGGCTCGAGGCGGACGCCGTGCTGAGAGCCGGCCATGCGGCTGATGTTCTCCTCCATCAGCGTCCCGCCGAGGTCGTTGACACCCCAGCGCAGCGCCTCGGTCGCCCCCTCCAAGCCCATCTTCACCCAGGAGGCCTGCAGGTTGGTGACCGTGTGGCCGAGGGCGAGGCGGAAGGCGGCGGTGTGCTTGAGGTTCTCGGCGATCGAGATCTCCTCGATCCCGTGGGTGCGGCCGAGCAAGGTGTTGAAGGGGATGAAGCTGAGCGGGACGAACTCGGTGATGCCGCCGGTCCGTTCCTGCAGGGAGCGGATCACCCGCATGTGACGAGCCAGCTCGCGGGGCTCCTCGATGTGGCCGAACATCACGGTCGAGGTCGAGCGCAGGCCGGCGGCGTGGGAGGCTTCGATGATCTCCACCCAACGGGCGACCGGCAGCTTGTTGGGGGAGATCCGCTGACGGACGCCGTCGTCCAGCACCTCGGCCGCGGTCCCGGGGGTCGAGCCCAGGCCGCATTCCAGCAGGTACTCGAAGACCTCCCGCGGGGAGCGCCCGGAGCGCTCGCAGGCGTGGTCGATCTCCATCGGCGAGTAGGCGTGGAGGTGCAGCTGGGGGGCCACCTCCTTGGCCAGCGCCAACCAGCGCCCGTACTCCTCCAGGGTCAGGTCGGGGTGGATGCCCCCCTGCATGCAGAGCTCGGTGGCGCCAAAGGCGACCGCGTCCTCGATCCGTGCCGCGAAGTCCGCCTCGGAGACTTCGTAGGCGTCGGGTGAGCGACGACCCTGGCCAAAGCCGCAGAAGGCGCAGCCGACGGTGCAGACGTTGGTGAAGTTGATGTTGCGGTTGACGACGAAGGTGACGAGGTCACCGGCGAGTTCGGCCCGCAGTCCGTCGGCGGCGACCCGCATCGCCTCGATCACCTCGGGGCGGGTCTCGGCGAAGAGCGCGGTCAGCTCGTCCTCGCTGAGGATCTCGCCCTCGCGGCCCTTGGCGATCGCCTCCGCAGCCAGGCCCGGGTCGATCGTCTCCTCCGAGCGCCGCCCCGAGCCGCGCCGCGGGATGAAGCTCCAGTACTTCAGCTTGATCACGTCGAGGACGCCCTGCTCCATCCACTCGGGGTCCATGTACTGGGGGTAGACGCAGAGGCGCTCGGTCAGGGCATAGCCGCGCGGGGCCAGCTCCTTCCTGACCTGGTGCGGGCTCGGGAAGGGCTCCTCGGGGCTGATGTGGTCGCCGTTGGCCGAGAGCCCCCCCAGGTCGGTGGCCCCGGCTTCGACCAGCTCCGGCCAGAAGTCGGAGAGGTTGGGCGGCACCTGGATACCGACATCCGGCATCAGGCGCTTGGCCTCAGCTATAAGCCGCTTGATCTCCGGTACGCCAACCGGATTGGCCCAATCCGGAAGGGGCACCCCCGAACCCGATGAGGCCGGTGGGGACGCCCTCTCGGGAGCCTCCCCATCTGTTGCTCCCGAGAGGGTGTCCCCACCGGCCCACCGCTCACGCGATGCAGCATTGGCGATGTCGGCCACCTCGGCCCCGTAGTAGCGGGGGTGCGGCACGAAGTTCTGCAGGATGACCTCCTGGATGTGGCCGTGGCGCTGGTGGACGGCAGCGAGGGCTTCCAGGGACCCCACACGCGACTCCTCGCTCTCGCCAATGCCAACGAGGATGCCGGTCGTGAACGGGATCTTCAGCTCACCGGCTGCTTCGATCGTCGCCAGGCGCGCCTGAGGGTGCTTGGTCGGAGAGCCGGCGTGGACGGTGTCCGCCAGGCGCTCGTCGACGGACTCCAGCATCAGACCCTGGGAGGCGGTGACCTCGCGCAGGCGGGCGAGATCTTCCTTGTTGAGGACGCCGAGGTTGGTGTGCGGGAGCATGCCGCGCTCGAGCGCCCGCTCGCAGGCCCAGACCACATAAGCGGTGAAATCCTCGTGCCCCCAAGTCGTCAGCCGCTCGGCGACGACGGGGTTGACCTCGGGCCGCTCCCCAGTGAGGACGAGCAGCTCCTTGGTCTTGCGGCGGACCGCCTCGTCGAGTATCCGTTCGACGTCCTCAGGGGCGTGGAGGTGGGCCTGGTGGGTCGCGAACGCGCAGTACTTGCAGTAGCACTGGCAGGTCCGGGAGAGGGAGAGGGTGAAGTTTCGGGAGAAAGTAACCCGCTGCACCTGCCCCAAACTACCGCACGCGCCCTGCGGGCCAACGCGGGGCTGGCGGCGTCCGCCAGCTCCTCTCAGCCGAGTGCGTCGCCGCCTATTTTTTCGGCGCGGCGGCGGGCGCCACACGCTGCGGCGGCTCGGTCGGAGCCGGGCCGCCGGCCTCGATCACGAAGCGCCAGACAGCAACGGCGAGCAGTGAGCCGACGATCGGACCGACCAGGAACGGCCAGACGCCGCCCCACGATTCGCCGACCAACGCGGCGCCGAACCAGCGGGCGGGGTTGTAGCAGGCCCCCGTCAGCGGGCCGCCGACCATGACGAGGAAGACGAAGGTGGTGCCGATCGCCAGCGGACCCCAGTCCTTGACGCTCTTTTTCGAGAAGACGACGGCGAGAATGACGAGGACGAGAGCGAATACGCCGATCCCCTCGACGACCGAACCGGCGAAGTTGCCGCTCAGCAGCGGGCTGATCTTGCCGGCCCCGTAGTGGGTGGCCTGGCCCTCGTCCTTGAGCAGCTCCTTGGTCAGCAGCGCGCCGAGGACGGCGCCGATCAGCTGGGCGAGGACGTAGATCACCGCGTCGAGCGGGTTGATCTTGCGGATCGTCGCCGCGGCCAGGGTGACGGCCGGGTTGAAGTGGCCGCCGCTGACGGCGCCGAACATCACGATCACGCCGAACAGAGTGAGCCCCTGGACGAAGCCGACGACGGCGAAGTCGGACCCGAATGCGGTCGAGCCGCCCACAGACACGAACAGCGTCACGACGCTGGTGATGAAGAAGACCAGCAAGAACGTGCCGATCAACTCAGCCAGGTATGCGGACAGCCCTCTTTCCTGCACTTCACTCCTCCTCGCCTGGGATCGCTAAACGGCGGGCAGTCTACCCATATTCGCTTAATGAACTAGGTTGCCGGCCCAGATGAGACGGGCTGTCGCGCTGCTGGCGGCCGCTCTGCTGCTCGCCGGCGTCGCCGGCTGCGGCGGGGGCGGCGCGGAACCGGGCGCGCCGAAAGGCGCGAGCCTGGTGCTCGACTTCACGCCCAACGCGGTCCATTCCGGCATCTACGCGGCCTCAGCCGAAGGCTTCTACGCCGACGCCGGCATCGACCTCACGGTCCACCAGCCGGGCGAATCGACCGACGCGCCGAAACTCCTCGCCGCCGGCCGCACTGACTTCGCGATCCTCGACATCCACGACCTCGGCATCGCCCGCGAGCGCGGTCTGCCGCTGGTCGGGCTGATGCCGCTGGTGCAGCGGCCGCTGGCCGCGGTCCTTGCCCGCGGCGACGAGGGCATCCGCTCGCCCCGCGATCTCGAAGGCCGCAGCGTCGGCGTCACCGGCCTGCCCTCCGACGAAGCCGTCGTCGACTCCGAGGTCAGCGCCGCCGGCGGCGACCCCGAAGCGGTGAACGAGGTGACGATCGGCTTCAACGCGGTCTCCTCGCTGGCGGCGGGCAGGGTCGCCGCCGCGACCGGCTTCTGGAACGCCGAGGGGGTCGCGCTGGAAGGCCTCGGCGTGCCGCTGCGGATCTTCAAAGTCGACCGCTACGGCGCTCCTCCCTACCCCGAGCTGGTCCTCGCCACCTCCAAGAAGACGCTCGAATCCGACCCCGAGCTGGTCGAAGCGATGGTCGACGCAACCCGCCGCGGCTACGCCTTCACCGAGACCCACCCGCAACAGGCCCTCGGCGACCTGCTGGCCGCCGACCCGGCGCTCGAACGGGCCGACCAGGCGGCCCAGCTGCGCGTCCTCCTCCCCGTCCTGCACCCGCTCCCGTTCAAGCTCGGCATCCTCGAAGCCTGGGCCGCCTGGGACCTGGAACACGGCCTGCTCGAAAAGCCGCTCGACGTCGACGCGGCGTTCGACCTAGGCGAGTAGGCGTTCAACCAGGTCCGGGAGCTCGCGGGACATGCGCGAGCGCGGGACGACGAGGTCCAGACCGGCCGTCTCTGCCACCGCACGCGTGTCGGTGTCGACGTGCGAGTAGTAGCCGAGCACCGGCACGCCGGTGGCGGCAAGCTCCCGCGGGTCCGCGACGTCGAGGTCGGCGACGATCAGCTCCGCCTCGTCGAGCGGCGCCGCCGCGACCGACTGGGCGAGGATCACGTGGTGGCCGGCGGCGGTGAGGCCGGCGTCGACCCGGCTGGCAAGCATCAGGTCGGTGGCGATGCTGAGGACGCGGGCCACCGCTAGATCGCGCGGCGCTGGCGGAACTCCTCGCGGACGCTTTCCGGGCGCCCCCACATCTGCACCGCCTCGGAGCGGCCCTCGCGAACCTCGGCGACCCGCATCTCGCCGCTGACGCCGTCGGCGTCGAGCTTTGCCAGAACGCCCTTGACGCTCTCGGCGGCGGCGGCGTGGCCGAAACTGTGGGCGACGAGCAGCCGCCAGTGCCACTCGTAGCGCGAGTAGGGCTGGGCGTTGACCTGGCTCAGCGCCACTGCGCAGTCGATGTAGCGGCTCTCGTCGGCGATCTTCAGATCGACCTCGAGGTCCGTCCAGTCGGGCGGAAGCGCGTCGAGGATCCCTTGGAAGTCGTCGGCGAGGGCCATCGGGTGGGAAGCGTAGCGGGCGGGGCGGTGTGGACACCCCCTCTCTCACGAACA
>Ga0335070_10006024_pt1 | contig 14282 bp, 9 predicted proteins | sample Lox_Sample_13_FD_206722 | JGI IMG/M metagenome (GOLD analysis project Ga0335070, IMG submission 206722) | Soil microbial communities from Loxahatchee National Wildlife Refuge, Florida, United States - Lox_Sample_1.3 | ecosystem: Environmental > Terrestrial > Soil > Wetlands | place: USA: Florida... | reverse complement strand
TCGCGGATCGTGAAGACCTTGGTCGTGGGCAATCCCATCATGATCCATATTCTCCACGGGATGGACCCGTGGCAGCTCACGCGGCTACCCTACATTCCGCTCGCCTCGAACGCGCTGTCCGCGGATCCCCGGGAGCTGGGGTGGGCGTTCCAGGAGCACGGAGTGGTCGAGACCCTCCCCCTGGTCTCCGCCTACGTGGGCGCGGACACGGTGGGGATGATCCTCGCGCTGGACCTGGACACGGAAGATTCCACGTCGCTTTCAATCGACATCGGCACGAACGGAGAGATGGTCATTGCGCGTCACGGGGAGCTGCTCGCAACGTCCACGGCGGCCGGTCCGGCGTTCGAAGGCGCGCAGATCTCGTGCGGGATGCGGGCCCTTCCGGGGGCGGTGACAGCGGCGACAGTGTCGTGGGACGGCGCGGTGTCCCTGCAGGTCGTGGGGGACATCCCTCCCCGCGGGATCTGCGGCACGGGGCTCGTCTCTGCCGTGGCCCAGCTCCTGGAGCGGGAGGTGCTCGATGCCACCGGGCGGCTGGTGGATCAATCGGAGGCGCCGACGCCGGGGCTCGGCGCCCGGATCTTTCCGCTGGGCAGCGAGCCGGCATTCGCGCTCTCGGACGATCGGAAAGTCTACGTTTCGCAGAAGGACATCCGCACCCTCCAGCTCGCCAAGGGCGCTGTCCGCACCGGCATCGACACGCTCCTGGAGCTGACGGGCCTCGCGGAGGACGGCTTGAGCGCCGTGAGGCTCGCCGGCAACTTCGGAGCCGGCCTGGACGCCGGCGCCGCCATGCGCATCGGTCTCATTCCGCCGATGGATCTCGCAAAGGTGCACGTCGTGGGCAACGCGGCGCTCCGGGGCGCCATCAGGGCGCTTCTCTCCCGTCCGTGCTTCCGCAGGAGCGAGGAGGCGGCGCGGCGGACGCGGTTCGTGGAGCTGGGCGGGAAGCCGGAGTTTCAGAACCGGTTCATGGAGGCTATGCTTTTCTGACCGAGGGTGAGAACATTCCCTGGAGGAAACCTCCGCGGGGCTGCAGGACGAACCAGTGCCCCGAGATCCTGCGGGCTTTTTCTTCCAGGGTCCGGTCGATGAACGCGGCAAACTCCTCCGGACCTTCCCCCGCGGCCTGGAATCCGTTGACGACTACTCCGGCAGGAACCTGCGCGGACAGCAGGGAGCCGGCAAGCCCGCGAAACCCCTCACGCAGAGCACTTGCGAGCGCACCGTCCGCGGAGGCGGGGCTCACCAGGGCCAGGAGGCCCGCGGAACGCTCTGCGAAGCAGGCGAGCACCTCCCGGACGAGGAACGCTGGGCCCTTGGCGTCATCGTAGGCAGCCTCGATGTCCGCGCTGGACGCCTCAGCGAGTGGCCGCGCCGGCGGGGCCGGAGGCTCGAGGATGAAAGCCTCGTCCAGCCCGTCGAAGGCGTTCAGCGTGGAGAGCAGGAGGTTGCGGGCGGACAGCGGCGAGCGCCGATTCCACGTGACCACCCGGACGGGCTGCTCCGTTCTGCCGGTTGTCCGGGCCGGGCCCGGCTCCGCCGCTGAGCTGGTGCTCATGACCGCGCAGCCCTTCGATGCGAAGAGACGGACGAGCGCCGCACCCAGGAGCGAGTCTCCCTCCGTGACGAGAACTGCCTTCCCCATGCGCGCGGATGATACTCTGCGCGTCGGCACCGGTCAACCGTTGCCGCTCACGAGGCATCCCTGATAGATTCGTTGTCGAGAGGAGCCTTCGATGAAGGTGGCGTGCGGCCAGATCAACCCGACCATCGGCGACTTTGCCGGCAACGGCGACAAGGTGCTCGCATACGCGCGCCGCGCGAAGGACGCCGGCGGCACCCTCGCCGTGTTCCCCGAGCTGTGCCTGTGCGGATACCCGCCCATGGACCTCCTGGAGCAGGAGAGCTTCGTGGAGGAAAACCTGAAGGCCCTGCGGCGCGTGCAGGCGGAGGCCCCCGCGGGAATCGGCATTGTTGTCGGGCACGTCGACAGGAACAGGTCGGGGTCCGGCAAAGCGCTGCTGAACGCAGCCTCTCTGATCTGTGACGGGAAGGTCCTCCATTCGCAGGCAAAGACCCTCCTGCCGACGTACGACGTGTTCGACGAGGCCCGGTGGTTCGAGCCGGCCACCGAACGGACCGTCGTCCCTTTCGGCGGAGAGCGGATCGGGATCGCGATCTGTGAGGACCTGTGGTGGGAGGACGAGGCCGCCCCCGGCCTGCACTACGCGGTGGATCCCATCGCGGAGCTGCTGGACGCCGGAGCAACGTTGATCGTCGCGCCCACCGCGTCTCCTTTCCACGCCGGGATGCCGCGCACGCGCCTGAACCTCTTCTCCCGGGTGGGAAAGACTTCGAGGGCCCCGCTCGTCTACGTGAACATCGTCGGAGGCAACGACAACCTCATTTTCGACGGCCAGTCCATGGTCTTTTCCCGTGAAGGAAAGCTCGTTCACCTCGGTGCAGCTTTCGAGGAGGAGCTCGCCGTGGTGGACACCGCCGCCGCCTGCCCGGAGGTGCCGGTGCCGGCGGACCCGTGGCCGCAGATCGAAGGCGCGCTCGTGCTGGGAATCCGGGACTACGTGAAGAAATGCGGCTTCACGCGGGTGCATCTCGGCCTTTCCGGAGGAATCGATTCTGCGCTCGTCGCGGTGCTCGCCGTGGAAGCGCTCGGCGCGGGCAAGGTGGACGTGTTCGGGATGCCGTCCCGCTATTCCTCGGAGGGAAGCGTGAAGGATGCCCGGGAGCTGGCCGCCAATCTCGGGCTGACCCTGAAGATCCTGCCCATCGAGGACATCTTCGGCGCGTACCTGTCCACGCTGGCGGCGGTCTTCGAAGGCCGGGCGCCGGACATCGCGGAGGAGAACATCCAGGCGCGCATCCGCGGGACGCTTCTGATGGCATTCTCCAACAAGTTCAACTCTCTCCTTCTGACGACGGGCAACAAGTCCGAGCTGGCCGCGGGGTACTGCACGTTGTACGGGGACATGAGCGGCGGGCTGGCGGTGATCGGGGATCTGCTCAAGGGCCAGGTCTACGGCCTTGCCCGATCCATCAATGCGCGCAGGGCTGTGATTCCGGAGGCGATCTTCACCAAGGCGCCGTCCGCGGAGCTGCGGCCGGATCAGAAGGACCAGGACTCTCTTCCGCCGTACGACATCCTGGACGCGATCTTGGAGAAATACCTCCTGGACAACAGGTCGGCAGAGGAGATTGCCGGCAACCGCTTCGACCCGGCGCTGGTCCGCTCGGTGCTGCGGATGGTGGATCGCGCGGAGTACAAGCGCCGCCAGGCGCCGCCCGTGCTCAAGGTGTCCCCCAAGGCGTTCGGGACCGGGCGCCGGGTGCCCATCGCCCGCAAGATCTGAGAATCAGCTCCTGCCCAGCCCCGGGAAGTCCGCGTCGATGAGCAACCCGTACAGGACCTCGCGAGCCATCCGGCGCGCATCGATCGGTCCCCTCAATGCCGCGCCTGACTCGATGTTCCCGTCAGCGTCCCACCGCGTGTGCTGGAAGAACGAGGTCCCCGGCGGAATCTCCCGGGCGTTCCTGATGCAGATGAGGGCGAGGCTCCGGAGAAGCTGCCCGAGCTCGCCTTTTCCGGCAAGACCGCGAAGACCCAGAAGGAGCCAGGCCGTTTCGTAGCCGGCAAACATGGCCCTCTGACGCACGTGGCCGTCGACCAGGGTTCCGTCCAGAGGGATGCTCCCCACGGCCCCTGCTCCGTGAAGGCGGATCCAGGGAAGAAGGTGGGACGCGAAGAGCGCGGTGCTCCGCGCTGCGCGCGCACGGGCCGCCGCGGCGCTGCTCGCCGGTGCCTCCACCGGCCTGTACCCGATCCGCCGCATCCCCACGAACAGGCGGACGGCGAGGAGAGAGGCGGCGGAGTCCGGTCCGCGTTCTGAGCGGGAGGACGGCGGAAGGGAGGAGTCCCACCGCGCCGAAGAGAAGCGCCGGGCGATGGCGTCCAGCGCCTTCTTGTACTTGTCCCGCCCGGTCCGACGATGCACGCGGGCCAGAGGGAAGAAGAGCTGCCAGCCCGCCATGTCGTCCTCACCAGGAGCCGGGGCACCGGATGTGCGCTTCTCAGGCCCCTCCGGGAAAACAGGCGGCATGCGGGGCGACACGAGGCTTGCCGGCGCGGCCAGCCGCGACTTCTCGTCGATGAAATAGTCCACGAAGCGCTGTCCCGCCAGGAAGTACTTGTCCGCGGGACGCCCTTCTTCTCCGAGATCCTCGGCAAGCATGAGAAGCAGGTCGGCGATCCCGGCAGCCTGCGCAACCGGGAGAAGGAGCTTCGGCGCCGTTCCTTTCACGCCGCACCACTGATTGGACCCCATGAGGTAGCTCTCGAAGAACGGCCCGGTGGGCAGCTGGCCCCTGAGGCAGAAGTCGGCGAGCCGCAGGGCCGTCTCTCCCTTCTCGTGATCCCGGGGAAAAAGACGGCGCAGGGCCACCGCCATGGCGGCGCCAGCGGAGAGCGACAGCCACGGGCTGCCCGGGACCTCGCGAAGCCCGGCAACGCCGCCCTCCTCCACAAAGTGGGTGGAGAGGATCTCCCGCGCGGCCTTCCGCAGGGCCTCACGATCGACCGGAGACGAGGCGCGGGACCGGGACGGTGCCCGGGGAACAAGCCTGCCCAGGACCGCTGCCGGAGCCGCGGTCAGGATGTCCTGCGCGGGCGCAAAGGAAAGGAATATCTCGAGGCTCTTTTCCAGGCTGCCCGGGGATTCGATCACCGGCTCGTCCGGAACCTCGAAATGCTCCGGCTTCGGTCCCACGCGCGACCGCGGACCTTCCACCCCGGGGATGCGGATCTCCACGTGCAGCCTGTCCGGCTCGTCCTCCACTTCGCGGCGCTGGATGCCGATGCTGCCGGGCTCTCCCTCCAGGTGTGACGACCCGGCAAACACGACCACCGCGCGCTCCCCCAGGCGCACAATCACGGAGGACGGATAGCTCGTCTTTTCTCCCAGGAAGGAAAGAGGCTTCTTCGGGAACCCCTGCTCGGCATGGACGCCAGGAAAGAGGAGCACCGGAGACTCCACGGTCTCCACGTCAATGTCCACCAGGAACCGGACCGGCCCCGGGGTTTCCACTTTCCAGCTTCTCTGGATCGAGATGCCGTGGGCATCCTGGGTGATCCTGTCGATCACCATGCCGAAGAGGAAAAAGGCCTTCACCTCGGAGGACACACGCCCGCCGGTGGACGACGTGCTGAGAACCACGCTCACCGGCTCGCGGTCGTGGCCCTTCCAGTGGAACCGGTAGGGAAGATGGAAGGCCATCCCGCCGTCGTCCTGGACGCGGACGGTACGAGAGTCAGGCTGCGTGATCTTCATGGACGGGGTTCCGTGCGGCCCATCATAGTGCACGGACAGGGGTGCGGGCAACGGGGGCCGCGCCCGACGCGCTTGCGCGTCATTCGGCGCGGTAGACATCCCTGTCTATGATTGACAGCCCCCGGGGCGCTCCCTATCCTCGGAGGACGGTGGCCCGTGAAAACGAAAACCCTCTTTGAGTGCGCAGGATGCGGACACCAGGAACCGCGATGGCTTGGCCGGTGCCCGGAGTGCGGGAAGTGGAACAGCTTCACCGAGGTCGCCCCGGCGCCGCTGTCTCCCTCCCGCGCCGCGGCCGGCTCGGGACAGCCGGGACGCGCCGCGGCCGGCTCGGCTGGCGCCATCCCTCTCTCTTCCATTGAAACGCGCGACGGCATGCGCCTGGATACCGGGATTGCGGAGATGAACCGCGTGCTGGGCGGCGGGCTCATGCGGGGCTCCTCCGTTCTGGTTGGCGGAGAGCCCGGAATCGGCAAGTCCACTCTCATGCTCCAGCTCGCCGCGCGCCTGCAGACGCAGGGACGGAGCCTCTACGTCTCCGGGGAGGAATCCGCGGGACAGCTGCGCATGCGCGCGGACAGGATCCGCGTGTCGTCCCAGCGGATCGAAGTCCTTGCGGAGACCGAGCTGACAGCGGTCATGCAGGTCCTGGAGCAGGTGAAGCCGGTCATCGTCATCGTGGATTCGATCCAGACGCTGTACACCCGGGAGATCAACGCCCTGCCGGGCACGGTGAACCAGATCAAGGCCTGCACGCAGGAACTGGTGGACTGGGCGCGCTCCCGGGGGTCTGCGCTGATGCTCGTGGCGCACGTCACCAAGGAAGGGGCAATCGCCGGGCCGAAGCTCATCGAGCACCTCGTGGACACCGTCGTGTCGTTCGAAGAGGCGAGCGCGGAGATCCGCACGCTCCAGGCGGTGAAGAACCGGTTCGGCTCCGTGGACGAGATCGGGTTTTTCCGCATGACGGACTGCGGCCTGGCAGAGGTTGACGACGCCACGAGCCTCTTTCTCACCCGGCGGGACGGATCCAATCCGGCCGGGGTTGCCGTGGCCCCGGTTTTCGAAGGCTCGCGCGTCCTGCTCGTGGAGATCCAGAGTCTCACCGTCCCGGCAAAGAGCGGGATCAGCAGGATCTACAGCGACCGCATCGACACGGGCCGGGTGGCGCGCATGGCAGCCGTGCTGGAGAAGCACCTCGGCCTCCATCTCGCGGAGCACGACATCTATGTCAACGTCGCCGGCGGGATCAGGATCGGCGAGGTCGCCGTGGAGCTGCCGCTCGCCCTGGCGCTCTATTCGGCCCGCACAGGCGCGGCCCTTCCCGCGGGCATGGCGGTGACGGGAGAGGTGAGCCTGACCGGGGAGGTCAGGAGCGTTCCCGGAATCGACAAGAGGGCCCGGGCGTGCTCGGAGCTGGGCTTCGGGTCCCTGATCGGCCCCGGCGGGGCGGGAGCGGAAAGACCGGCGGCGGGAACGTTCAGCGGCGTCGAGATGGTTCGTGATGCTGTGAAGCTCGCGTTCGCGCAGCCCGCGGGGCCGCGGCCGTGACGCTGGATCCTACACGCTGGCGCGGGTCCTGGCGCCGCCGTCGCCGATCTGGGAAACCAGGAGCTTCTCGAAGTCCGGGGCGGACACCGGCGGGCTGAACAGATATCCCTGCAGCATGTCGCAGGGAAGTGCGTTTGTCACCCACGCCTGAGCCTGGGAGGAAATCCCCTCGACGATCACGAGCTTCTTGCGGATCCTGATGATGTCGATCAGGCAGCGGAGGAACTGCCGCTCGTCCTCGACGGTACCGACGTCGTCGAGGAACGACTTGTCGATTTTCAGGCCGCTCGCCGGCAGCTCCTTCAGGTAGCTGAGGGAGGAGTGGCCCGTGCCGAAGTCATCCACGAAGACCTCGACCCCCATCTTCCGCAGATCCGTCATGCGGCGGATCGTCGCCTCCGGATCCACCATGCTCTCCGTTTCCGTGATCTCCAGGCGGATGCGGTCCGGCGAAAGGTCGTCCGCCCTCTTGAGCGCATGAGCGAGGTTGTCCAGGAGGTGGATGCCGCGGAACTCGCTCGCCGAGAGGTTGATGGACACAAAGGCATCGGAGATCGCCGCCCAGCTGCGGGCCTGGGCGCAGGCGTTGAACAGGACCCACCGGCCGATCTTGTCGATCAGCCCCGTGTTGATGGCCAGGGGGATGAAGTCCAGGGGAGGGACGATCCCGCGCGTGGGGTGGCGCCAGCGGATGAGAGCTTCCGAGCCGACGATCCTTCCCCGCGGAGTGACAATGGGCTGGTAGTCCAGGAACAGCTGGTCCTGGCGGAACGCGTTGGCCAGCTCCCCCTGCATGAGGAGCTGGGCCCGGGAGGCGGCGTGGAGCTGGGCGTCAAAGAGCATGTACGGCTCGCGGCGCCGGCGCGCCTCCCCCATCGCGCTCAGCGCGTTGCGCGTGACGGTCTCCGCGTCGTCCCCGTCATCCGGGTACAGGGCAATCCCGATGGCGCACGACAGGAAGATATTCTGCTCGTGGTGGAGATAGGGGGTGGTCACCTCGTTGTAGATCGAGCTGGCCAGGGAGGCGAGCGCCGTCTTGTCCGGAATGTCCGTGATGACCGCGGCAAGCTCGTAGCCGTCGAACCGGAACACGTAATCGCTGGGCCGCAGCGTCCTGCGGAAGCGCAGGCCGGTGTTCTCCAGGAGAAGGTCGGAGATCTCGTAGCCGTGCAGCTGCGAAATCTCTTCCATGCCGGTCAGGTTCAGGATCACGACGGCCCGCAGGTCCACGTGCGGGGAGAGCCGGGCCTTCTCGATCTCCTTCTCGAGGATGACGCCGAGAGACCGGCGGTTGAAAAGCCCCGTGACGGGGTCGCGATACTCGTAGTTGGTGAGCTTGGACTCGATTTCGCTGATGCGCGTGATGTCGTGGGAGAAGACGAGAGCGCCGGTGATCTCGTCCCCCTCCCGGTAGGGGAAGTACGTGATGTGCATGTACTTCATGAAAGGGCCGAACTTGAACTTGTCGATATTGTTCACTTCCTCGCCGTTGAAGCAGCGGTCGAGGTACCCTTTGATCGGTGAGAGGAACCGTTCCTGTCCCCACACCTCGGCAACGGTGTGACCGACGATCACCTCGCGTGGTTTCTGCATTTCCCGGCAGTAGGCGTCGTTGGCAATGACGTACCGGTAGCTGCGGTCGATGAGCGTGATGAAATCATTGGAGACGTTGACGATATGCTCGAAAATGCTCATCTCGGTCCCGGCATTGCCACCGGCGTTTGTCTGCAGTCCGTCGAACGGCGGCACGACTGGCGCCGTCTGACAATGAACTAATATATCTATTCGGCAAAACTGCCGTCCAACGTGAGGCGATCTCGCAACGGCAGAGCGCTTTCCGGCAGGCATGCGCGGCGGTTCCCGTTGCCACGCTGCCCGGTATGGTACGATGGCCCATGGTATATCGATCTCTGGGGTCCACGGGGCTTTCGGTTTCCGTGATCGGTATCGGAACATGGCAGCTGGGCGGCGAATGGGGTCGAAGCTTCTCACTGTCCGAGGTAGAAGCGATCTTCGACAGGGCGCGCGCCTGCGGGATCACGCTCATCGATACAGCGGAGTGCTACGGAGACCACCTCTCCGAACGTCTCGTCGGCCGGGCTGTCCGCCGGGACCGGGAGCGGTGGGTGATTGCCACGAAATTCGGCCACCGCTACACCACGCCGTTCCAGAGGGAGCAGCTGTGGGGCGTTGACGACGTGAGGCGGCAGCTCGAGGATTCTCTCGCCGCTCTCGGCATCGACACCATCGACGTCTACCAGTTCCACTCGGGGACGCGGGACGCATTCGAGAACGATGCGCTGTGGTCAATGCTGGAAGCGCAGAAGAAGGCCGGAAAGCTGCGCCACGTGGGGATCTCCATCGGCAACTCGATCCCCCGGGAGGAGCAGGAGCGGCAGGCGGCGCGGGCGCGCCAGGTCGGCGCGGAGTGCCTCCAGGTGGTCTACAACCGGATGCAGCGGCTGCCGGAGAGCGTGGTCCTCCCCCTCTGCGCCCGCGAAAACCTGGGCGTGCTTGCGCGGGTGCCCCTGGCAAGCGGCTATCTCAGCGGCAAGTACCGCGAAGGCGCCGTGTTCGGACCGGAGGATTTCCGTTCGACGAAGACCCGTGAGGAGCTGAACCGCATGGCGGTTGAGGCCGAGCGGATCAGAAAAGAGGAAGTGCCCCCGGGGGTCTCCATGAGCGCCTGGGCGCTTGCGTGGTGTCTGCAGAAACCGACGGTCACCGCGGTCATCCCGGGCTGCAAGAGTCCCGAGCAGGTGGCGCAGAATGCGGCCGCGGCGGATCTCCTTCCGGCCGGCTAGATGCCCCCCGCCAGGCGCCAGTACGCCGCGTTCCACCTCAGCTCTTTCTTGAAGTCCGGGATGGTCGTGTCCTTCCCGATCAGGAGGAACTCGGTCCCGGCCATGTCGGCGAAGTCCTCCAGGTGGGCCGCGGTGACCGGGTAGCTGAAGCCCGTGTGGTGCGCGCCGCCGGCAAGGATCCACGCGGCCGCGGCTGTCTTCAGATTCGGACGCGGCACCCAGAGCGCGCGGGCAACCGGCAGCCTGGGCAGGGGCTGGGACGCCGGAACGACGTCCACTTCGTTCACGATCATTCGGAACCGGTCTCCCATGTCCACGAGCGTGGCGTTGACTGCCGGGCCGCTCCTTGCCGTGAATACGAGCCGGGCAGGATCGGCCTTTCCGCCAATGGACAGCTGGTGCATCTCCAGGGAGGGCTTTCCGTCCGCGATGGACTCGCAGACCTCCAGCATGTGCGCGCCCAGTACCTGGCTGCGGCTGGGATCGAAGTGGTACGTGTAGTCCTCCATGAAGGAAGTGCCTCCCGGCAGCCCTGACGCCATGACCTTCATGGACCTGACCAGCGCGGCCGTCTTCCAGTCTCCCTCTGCCCCGAACCCGTAGCCTTCCGCCATGAGCCTCTGCACGGCGAGCCCCGGCAGCTGCGCAAGACCGTGGAGGGCCTGGAAGGACGTGCTGAACGCGCTGAAGCCCCCCTCCCGGAGGAAGGCGCGCATGCCCGCCTCGATGCGGGCCGCGTCACGCAGCGCCGCGCGCTTGCTACCGCCCTGGCGCAGGTCCTTGTCCACGGTGTAGGCCTGGTCGTACTCCGAGACGAGCCTGTCGATCTCCGCCTCGGAGACGGCGTCCACCGTCTCTACGAGGTCGCCGACGGGGAAGCCGTTCACCGCGTACCCGAGCCGCATCTGGGCTTCCACCTTGTCCCCTTCCGTCACCGCCACCTCGCGCATGTTGTCGCCGAACCGGGCCACCTTCATGCCCTGGGCGTCGTTCCAGGCAGCCGCCGCGCGCATCCAGATCCCCAGGTCCCGGAGGACCTCCTCATCCTTCCAGTGTCCCACGACCACCTTGCGGTTGATCCGCATCCTGGTCCCGATGAAGCCGTACTCCCGGTCCCCGTGGGCGGACTGGTTCGTGTTCATGAAGTTCATGTCGATGGAGGACCACGGGACGTCCCGGTTGTACTGCGTGTGCAGATGAACGAACGGCTTCTGGAGGGCGGAAAGGCCCGCGATCCACATCTTTGCCGGGGAGAACGTGTGCATCCAGGTGATGAGCCCGATGCAGTTCGCCGAAGAGTTGGCCTCGCGGCAGAGCTGGAGGATGCCCTCGGGGCCCGTCACGACGGGCTTGAAGACCACGCTCACGGGAATGGACGCGGAAGACGACAGAGCCTTCGCGATCTCCCGGGAGTGCTCGGCCACCGTGTCCAGGACTTCCTTCCCGTACAGCGTCTGGCTGCCCGTGACGAACCATGCCTCCAGTTTCTTGAGGTCGATCATGCTCTTTCTCCCTTCTGACGTGCGTGCCGGCGCGCGGGCATGAGTATAGAGGCCGGAGCCGGCCGGCGCAATCAGGCGGGGAACCGCTGCCGCAGGGCGGCGAGGGAGGCCTCGAGCTGACCGCGGAGCAGGCCGTCGGTGTATTCCCGTCCGAGCTTGGGGCCGGGAAGCTCCAGGTACCCGATGGGCTCGGGCGTGGGAAAGCGGTCGCCATTGCGCCGAATGAGGGCCGCGAGCCGGTCCAGGTCCACGATCCCCTTTGCCTGCTCCTCCGGGGAGAACCCGAACGTGGAATTGAAAATCGAGTCGGTGTTCTTGAAGTGGAACTCCCACATCCGGGGGATCTCGCGCTCGAACATCTCCCAGTTGTCGTGGACGACACGCCTGTTCTCGTCCGCGAACCCGTGGGAGATGTCGCCGCAGAGGTATATCGGCACGGTGCCGTCCGGGTCAGCCTGATGCGGTGGCTCCAGCTCCCGTGCAAGCCGGGAAAGCTGCTGCGGCGTGGAGGGAAACTCCCATTCCGTGGACATGGGCTCGATCGTGAGCGCCCGCAGGCCTTCGCGGCGCGCCACCTTCATGAGCTGGCGCATGTTGTCGAAGAAGCACGCGAGCCCCGGCTCTCGCAAGGAAGGCTGGTCCCGCATGAGGATTCCCGCGTTCGATCCCGCGCTCTCCGCGCCCAGGAGCGCGGCAACGCGGATCATGCGCTCCCACCCCCATCGGGCCGTGGCCACCAGGGACGCGTCCCCGCTGGAAAAACCGCCCAGCTCCCGGTGGGAGGTGAAGAGGCTGGCGATCTGGATCCCCCGTGCCTCCGCCTGCCCGCGCAGGCGCTTGAAGTAGCCGTCATCAGCGGTGAAGGTCGTGAAGAAGCTCCCCATCTGGAGCTTCGTCACTTTGAAGTCCGCCATGATGCCGAACAGCCAGTCGAAGGAGTAGCGGTTCTCGATTGGATCACTCTTGACCCCGAGGTGAAGCGTCATGGCTGGAACACCACCTTGTTGAAGGATTCCGCGCGCCCCACCACGCGGCGGAACACGTCCACCCCGTCAGCGAGCCTCGGCGTGTGGCTGATCAGGCCAGCCACCTGGAGGCCGCGGCCCAGGAAAGAGAGGACGGTGGTCCATTCGTTTCTCCCCTCGGGCACCACGCGGGAGTTCCACGTTCCCTTGATCACGAGCTCCCGTCTCAGGATGGAAGAGAAGTCCTTCTCCCCGATCTGGAAGCTCCCCCGGATGTTCCCGAGGAAGACCACCTCGCCGAAGCGCGCGCCGGCCATGACGGCCTGCAGGAACGTCTGCGGCAGGCCGACAGCCTCCACGACGCGGTCCACGCCGTACCCGCCCGTCGCCTCCCGGATCTGCTCCACCGGGTCACCCTGGGAGGAATCGACGGGGTCGAATCCCATTTCCCCGGCAAGGGCGAGCTTCTGCGTGTCGATATCGACAAGAAACACGCGCTCGCACCCGCGGAGGCGCATCCACTGCGCTGCCATGTTGCCGATCGGCCCGGCGCCGAACACCGCGCCGGTATCTCCCGCCCTGACGGTGAGCTTCCCGACCCCGTGAAGGGCAACCGCGCAGGGCTCCGTCATCGCCGCGTCGCGCATCTCGACGCCTTCCGGAACAGGCATGAGATTCGCTTCCGGAGCCCACACCCTCTCCGCGAACGCGCCGTCACGCCGGGAGCCCAGGTAGTCGTAGTCCAGGCATTGGGCAAAGTCCCCGGTCTGGCAGGGGATGCAGCGCCGGCACGGAATCAGCGGGAACACGATGACCCGGGCGCCGCGTGCGAACCTCCCGCCGGCCGCGGGCTCTTCCACGGCGCCGGAGAACTCGTGTCCCATGATAAGCGGGTAGTGATAGGAGGCCCCCTCGAAGCCGCGATGGATGTCCGAGTTGCAGATGCCCGACCAGGCTACCTTGATGAGGGCCCAGTCAGGTCCGGGCCTCTGGGGCTCCGGCACATCCTTGTATTCGAGGGTCTTGTCCTTGACGAGGACGAGAGCTTTCATGCGCAGCACCCTATACTAAAAGAGGCCCCTGATCAAGGCAAAACTGATTGATTCTGCTCTGTAATGATTGATATTGCTTGATCAAGTCCTGTTTTCAGGTATAATCGTGCTAAGGGAGGATCCCGATGAAGGCAGCTGTGCTGGAGGCACTGGAGAAGATCGTCGTCAAGGAAGTCAGGGAGCCGGAGTGCGGAGACAACGAGGCCATCCTGAAGGTGAACGCCTGCGCCGTGTGCGGCTCCGACATCCGCATCTTCCACTACGGAAACGAGCGGGTGAAACCGCCAACGGTCATCGGGCACGAGATCGCCGGAGAGATCGTGAGGGTCGGGCGGTCAGTCACGAGCGTCAGGGTTGGAGACAGGATCGCCCTGGGGGCGGATGTTCCCTGCGGGACCTGTCACTGGTGCACGAACGGCATGGGCACCAACTGCCGGATCAACTACGCCGTGGGCTACCAGTTCCCCGGAGGCTTCCAGGAGCGCATGGTCCTGAATGAAACCATCCTGAAATACGGTCCCGTCACGCCCATGCCGGCAGGCCTGAGCTTCGCCGAGGCTGCCATCGCGGAGCCTCTGGCCTGCGCCGTGAACGGCCTGGAGCTCGCCCAGTTCAGCCTGGGCAAGAGCATCTGCGTCATCGGCCTGGGCCCCATCGGGTGCATGATGCTCGAGCTTTCCCGCGTGTTCGGCGCCTCGAAGGTCTTTGCCGCCCAGCGCTCACGCGTGCGCCTGGACATGGCGCGGCAGTTCCTCCCGGAGGCGCGGTTCGTTGCCACGGAGGAGGAAGACCTCGTGGAGGTGGTCATGCGGGAGACCGGCGGAGAGGGCGTGGACCTGGCAATCACCACGGCCGGCACCGTCCAATCCCATGACGAGGCCATCCGCATGGTGCGCCACCGCGGCTACGTGAACCTCTTTGGAGGGCTGAAGAACCAGCCAAAGCTCTCCCTGGACTCCAATCTCATCCACTACAAGGAGTGCTTCGTCATGGGGAGCCATGGCTCCCTGCCGCGCCACCACCAGACCGCCGTCGGCCTGATTGCGCGCGGCGCGGTCCA
>Ga0335070_10006023_pt1 | contig 14283 bp, 7 predicted proteins | sample Lox_Sample_13_FD_206722 | JGI IMG/M metagenome (GOLD analysis project Ga0335070, IMG submission 206722) | Soil microbial communities from Loxahatchee National Wildlife Refuge, Florida, United States - Lox_Sample_1.3 | ecosystem: Environmental > Terrestrial > Soil > Wetlands | place: USA: Florida... | reverse complement strand
GGCCGCCAGCACTACCAGATCGAGCGTGTGTGCCCGCTTGATCTTCAGCCATTCGGCGCCGCGATTGCCCGCCTCATAGGGCGCGCCGAGGGATTTCGCCATCACACCCTCATGGCCCGCAACGAGCGCCGCATCGTAAAAGGCCTGGGCCGCTGCCACTGAATCCGTCACCAGACGCGGAATCCGCATCGGTCCAGGCACGGCTGCGCCCAGAGCCTCGATGCGTTCGCGGGTGGGCCGATCGAGGAGGTCGCCGCCGTCGTGGTGCAGGCAATCGAAGAAGAACACGCTGATGGGCAGTTCACGGCGCAGCAGCTCGATGTCCAGGCGCCTTCCGAAGCGCCGCATGGTCACCTGGAAGGGATACGGCCGGTCTGTGGCGTCCAGCGCGATCGCTTCGCCATCCAGCACCAGCTCGCGTTGGGGAAAATCGCGCACTGCCTCGACGATCTCCGGAACAGCAACCGTGACTTCGTTGAGATTGCGCGTGTAGATGCGCACTTCGCCCGCCGACTTGTGCACCTGGACCCGCGCGCCATCCATCTTCCATTCGAAGGCCGCCGTACCGCCCAGCTGGGCGAGTGCTTCCGCGACATCCGCCGCTGTTTGCGCCAGCATCGGTGCAACCGGTGCGAAGAGTTTCAGGCCGAAGCGGCTCAACGCCTCCGCGCCCTCGAGCAACGCCACGCGAGCCGTCAGTCCCATGCTCCCGGAATACATGACTGCGCGGCGCACCTGCGCGGCAGTGAGATTGGCAGCTGCCGCAATGGCCTCCACCATGACGCCCTCCTGAGCGCCCTGACGCAATTCGCCGGCCAACAAACGCAGGAGGAAACGCTGTTCGGCTTCGGTAGCGGCACCGAACAGCTCACGCAGGACCTGCTGTCGGCGGGCAGCCGAGCCGGTGCCCCGCAGCACTTCAATGGAACCGAGCGTCTCGTCTACACCGCAGATCGTCAGGGTTGCTTCCGACGCCGCGCGTTCCGAGGCCACCTCTCGCAGCGTCGCGAAGCCGATGCCGATCCGCCCCTGCCGGATCTCGCCCGACAGATAGAGCACCGCAGTCTCGATCTCCTCGGGAGCCAGCGTGCGCAACTGCGCCGCGAGTTCGCGCACCTTGCCGAGGCGGGCAGAGGTGGCGCCCACACGCTCGGAGGTGGCGGCGAGGCTGGCGAGAAGGGTCACCGCGCGATTATTGCACCAGCACCACGGCCACGACTGTGCTTGAATGACCGGATACCGGAGGGCTCCACGATGGTTCCGAGTATCCGAGGCGCTGCGATCCGCCAGGCTCCATTGATCGGCGCATTCATGGCCCGTGCCGCCATCATTGCCATGATCGGATTGGGGAGCTCCACGGCGGTTGCTGCGGCCGCGGTCGCCGGCGCGAGTGCCGCCGCGGCCGGCGCGAATGCCCCGGCCTACACCAAACCCAAGGTGCGCGCGATCACTGCGTTCGTCCGCCTGGACCGTTCGACTTACGTGCAGCAGGTCGACGAGGCTCTGGTGGTGCTGCGCGCAGCGAAGGACGAGTTCGCAAAGCGCGGCTATGACACGGAGACCCTGCGCGTCGTGACGCAACCGCTCGGCCAGTTGATCCAAGGTCAATCGGACGCCGAAGCGCAAGCCTTCCTGAAGGCACTCGATGACCTGTCAGGAAAGGAAGGATTCATGCCGGCGGTCGGGCCCGTCATGATGCGCGACTCCGACGACCCGCACACCATGCGCGTTCTGGAGCAAGCACTGTCGACGCTCCAGCACGTCAATGCGAGCGCCATGATCGCCGGCGACGATGGTATCCACTGGAAGGTGGTCCACGAGAGTGCAGCGTTGGTCCGCTACCTCACCGACCATACACCTCAGAGCCAAGGCAATTTCAGCTTCACCGCCACCGCCATGCTCAAACCCTACGGGCCGTTCTTCCCCGGTGCGTGGCATGACGGCACCGGCAAGCAGCTGTCGATCGGCTTCGAGGGCGCCAACATCGTGCAGGAAGTGTTCGCGCGCACCCACGGGCGGTTTGCCGAGTCGGTCGCCGAACTGACGAAGCAGCTCACCGTGCATGCCCGCGTGGCGGAGTCGATCGGCGAGAAGGTCGTCGCGGGCAGGGGCTGGACGTTCATGGGCGTGGATCCCACCCCGGCGCCGCTCGGTGATGTCTCCATCGGCGCCGCCGTTGAGACCTACACCGGCGCCCGTTTCGGTTCCAGCGGCACGATGACCGCCGCACTCGCCATCACCACGGCCGTGAAGGCGGTGCCGGTGAAACAGATCGGCTACTCCGGACTCATGGTCCCGGTCATGGAAGACAAGCGACTGGCGCAGCGCTGGGCCGAAGGCAGCTACAACACCGACAACCTGCTGGCGTACTCCTCGGTCTGCGGCACGGGACTGGATACGGTGCCCTATCCGGGCGACATCAGTGTCGGACAGCTCGAGCGCATTTTCGGTGATGTGGCGTCACTGGCGTGGAAGTGGCACAAGCCCCTGTCGGCGCGGCTGCAGCCCGTGCGGGACCGCAAGGCAGGCGAGGCCACGGAATTCCACAGCCAGTACCTGTTCAACACCACGCTGCACGATCTTCCCTAGGCTGGACCTGCCGCAGGGAAACGCAGCCGGTGGAGTCCGCCGTCCGCAGGATTTGCCGCCAGGCCAATCCGGCCCATGATCAATGCGCCTTCAGGTAGCCGTCGAACCAGTTCACCAGCCGCGTCATGACATCGATCTGATCGGCGCGGCGGAAGAAGAAATGCCCCTCGTCCGGGTACACCACGAACGTGGTCTTCACGCCCAGGCGGCGCAGTGCGTTCCAGTACTCGTACGACTGGGTGATCGGCACTTCCGCATCCCGGTCACCGCCCACGATCAGCGTCGGCGTATGGACCTTCTTGATGAACGTCATGGGTGAGCTGCGCTCATAGACCTTCGGGTCGTCGTACACCGAGGCGCCGAAGTAGGGCAGCATCCACGTGTCGATATTGTTGGTGCCGTAATAGCTCTGCCAGTTCGACAGGCCGGCGCCGGCGACAGCGGCCCTGAAGCGATCGGTCTGCGTCAGCGCCCACATCGTCATGTAGCCGCCGTAGCTCCAGCCGTAGATGCCCACTCGCTTCGGATCGATGGGCGCGAGGCGCTCCACCGCGTCCAGGCCCTTGAGGATGTCGCGCATGTCCCCGTAGCCGAAATCCTTCACGTTGGCGCGCGTGAAGGCCTCTCCCTGTCCGTAGCTGCCCCGCGGATTGGGCTTGAGCACGAAGTAGCCCTGGCTCGCGAGCGCTGCGTCGTAGGAGTCCGGACTCGCAGGAAACAGTGGATAGTGCGCAAACGCCGGACCACCATGCACTTCCACCACCAGCGGATAGAGCTTCCCCGGCACCAGCAAAGGGGGCTCGATCAGCATGCCCTGCACGTTGTACTGGTCGCTCTTCCACACCACGTTGGTGGCCCGGCCCGTGAGCGGTTGCACCCTGGAATTCGCATGCGTCACGGCCTTCCAGCGCCCCATCTGACCGGTCGCTACTTCGGGAGGTGAGTTGTAGGACTGCAGGATGACCGCGGAGGAGCCCGTCCTGGAGAGGGAGATGCCGGCATCACCGGGCGTGAAGCCCATGACGCAGTTGGCCCACAACATCTGCGGCGCTCGCCAGATCTCACGCTGCTTTTTCGTGTCGACGTCGATTCGCGCGAGGACTCCTTCCCCAGCGGCGAATTCCGTGGCAATGATGTGCGCCGGGGAACCGTTCCAGGTGATCGTCTGCACCGATGCGGCCAGATTAGGCGTCACATCGACAGCCACCCCGCCTGTGGGGGCCAGTACGTAGACATCGCCTCCGGTGATCCCCTCATCGCTCATGATCCCGCCGATGTAGGCGATCCGGCTGCCATCACCCGACCAGCGTGGTGAAGCGATCTGCAGGTCTGGGTTGAGGAGTGTGGTGACGGCGCCCGACTGCGCATCCATCAGGTCGAGTTCCGCGATCCACCAGTTGTCGTCACCCGAGCCATGCGCTGCCGTGATGACGAAACGTTTGCCATCCGGCGACCAGTCATATTCGTACACGTTGAGATCGTCGGGCCCCAGCACCGCGGGTTCGCCGCCCTGGGACGCAATGACCGTCAGTCGTTGCTCGTAGATCGTCGAGGACAACTCTCCGGCATCACGCGCGAGCGGATTCAGCGGGCCGGGAGTCCTGGGGGCGTCCTTGGAGTAGAGGAACGCAATGCGCTTGCCCTCCGGCGCCCAGCGTGGTGTGTCGACCGGTCCATGGGCGCGAGTGAGGATTCGGGAGTTGCTGCCGTCAGCATCGGCAACGGCGATCTGCGTTTGATCGTTCGCGTCAGTGGTGACGAAGGCGATCTGTTTGCCATCCGGCGACCAAGCCGCGCCATGTTCGTCGCATACCGATCCGGAACATGCTGTCAGCCGGGTCGCGCCTGACCCGTCTTCGGCGTTTGCGATCCAGAGCGCCGATACCTCGACTTCAGCACCCGACCGGCTGCCCGTGACCACGTTGCCGTAGACGATGTGCTTGCCATCGGGCGCCATGGACACCTCGCTGAAGGGATGTACCGAACCCAACCCCTCGAGGATCCGTGCGATCCGGGCCGGTTCGGGCGCCGCCAGGGCTGGGGCGCACAGGCACAGGGTTGCGGCGGCGAGACTGGCTGCCACCATGCTGCGGGGTCGGAACATATGCAACCTGCGGATTTTCTGGTCAAATTATGCCTACAGCGTATCACTGTGACCCTACCCCCGCGCCACAATTGGGGGTAGGGTGCAGGGGGACCGGACCTGCCCGTGGGGACCGGACGACAGATCTGAAACAGCGAGGATCGGCACGGGATGCCCAGCAGAGTTCCGGACGGCGAACAGCGCGGCTGGATCGTTCCCATTGGCGGCGCGGAGAACAAAGAGAACGACCGCCGCATCCTGGAACGGTTCGTACGTGTATCGGGCGGCGAGTCCGCCGACATCGTGGTGATACCCACTGCGAGCCGCATGCATGAGACCGGCGCGCGATACGAGAAGCTCTTCAGTGAGCTGGGCGCAGCCCGCGTCACGGTCATGGATTTCGATACGCGCCGTGATTGTCAGGAAGCCGGCCGTCTGCAGCGACTCGAGGAGGCGAGCGGGATCTTCTTCACGGGAGGTAACCAGCTGCGTGTCACGACTCTGCTGGGCGGAACTCCGGTCGCGAAGCTGATCCGCACTCGCAATGCGCACGGTGTGACTGTCGGTGGTACCAGCGCAGGCGCCAGCATCCTCAGCGAGCACATGATCGCCTCGGGCGATGAAGGCTCGTCCGCGATCGCCGGCAGTGTGCAGCTCGCACCGGGCCTGGGGCTGACCAACCGGTTCATCATCGACCAGCATTTCCGCCAGCGCGATCGCATCGGCCGGCTGCTCACCGCGTTGGCCTACAACCCCTTTGCCGTGGGCATCGGACTCGACGAGGACACAGCCGTGTTCATCAGGCCGGACGACGTTGTCGAAGTGGAAGGCAGCGGCGGCGTCACCGTGATGGACGGCTCGGAAGTCAGCTATTCCTCCATCGATGCGGCGACCGAGGGCCAGCCCGTGTGCATGCTCGGTCTGAAGATGCATTTCCTGGTGGCGGGGGCCACGTTCAATCTGCAGACGCGGACCGCGGCGGCAGGGAGCCTGAAGCGACCCAAAGAATGACGGAGAACCTGCCTTCCGGGACAGGCCGGAGGACAAGAGTTTTCCGCGGAGAAAACTCATGCGCATCCTCGATCGATCCGTCTATGTCGGTCCCTCGCTGCACGCCCGCTTTCCCGTCATCCGCCTCGAGCTCGATCTCGGTGAGCTCGAAGCGTGGCCCACTGCGCGACTCGGAAACGGATTCATCGACGCGCTGACCGCTGCACTGCCAGGGCTGGCGGAGCATGGCTGCTCCTACGGCGAACCCGGTGGCTTCCTCCGGCGCATGCGCGAAGATGAAGGTACCTGGCTCGGCCACGTCCTGGAACACGTGGCCATCGAACTGCAGAACATCGCCGGCGAAGCCGTCACCTTCGGCAAGACCCGCAGCGCCGGCCGCCCGGGTGTCTACACCGTGGTTTACGAATACGAACAGCGCGATGAAGGCATCGCGGCAGGTGATCTGGCGCTGCGATTGATCGCCTCCCTGCTGCCGCCCTCCATCCGACCCGCCGACAGCGTGCCCGAGGACTGGAACTGGCCCGAGGCGCGCGACCAGTTCATCCGCTTCGCGCAGCGGCGCGCGCTCGGGCCATCGACCGCCTCACTGGTGCGTGCCGCCACCCAGCGCGGCATCCCCTGGCTGCGCCTCAACGATCAGTCGCTGGTGCAGCTCGGCCACGGCAAGTACCAGCAGCGCATCCAGGCGACCATCACGGGCCGTACACCCCATATCGCCGTGGAGCTGGCCAGCGACAAGGAAGAGACCAACAAGATCCTCGCTACGCTGGGTTTGCCGGTGCCCACGCAGGAGCTGGTCCAGAGTGAATCACAGGCGGTACGCGCCGCGCGCCGCATCGGTTACCCGGTGGTGACCAAACCCTACAACGGCAATCACGGCCGGGGTATCTCCATCCGTCTCACCACCGATGAGGAGGTGACGCAGGGATTCAATGTGGCCCGCGAGCATTCGCGCTCGGTGATCGTGGAGACCTTCCTGGAAGGCGACGACCATCGTCTGCTGGTCGTCAATGGCGAACTCGTCGCCGCCACGCGCCGCACGCCGGGTCATGTCGTCGGCGATGGCGAGCACACCATCGTGCAGCTCATCGAGATCGTGAACCAGGATCCCCGCCGCGGCGTCGGCCACGAGAAGGTCCTCACCCGGCTCGAGCTTGACGCCCAGGCGCACAAGATGCTCGAGCGTGTCGGCCTGACGCCCGACTCCATCCCCGAACCGGGACAGATCGTCTACCTGCGCTCCACGGCAAATCTGTCGACCGGCGGTACGGCCACGGATGTCACGGATGTCATTCATCCCGACAATCGCGAGATGGCCGAACGTGCTGTGCGCGCCGTCGGCCTGGATGTCGGTGGTGTGGATTTCCTCTCGAAGAACATCACCGAGAGCTACCGCAAGATTGGCGGCGGGATCTGCGAGGTCAATGCCGCGCCGGGCTTCCGCATGCATGTCGCCCCCAGCGAAGGCACTCCCCGCGACGTGGCGGCGCCCGTGATCGACATGTTGTTTCCGCCCGGGTCACCTTCGCGTGTCCCGATCGCGGCAGTGACGGGAACCAACGGCAAGACCACGACCGCCCGCATGCTGGCTCACATTACCAAGATGGGCGGCTACACACCCGGGCTGACCACGACCGACGGTGTCTACATTGACGGGCAGCGCACCGTGCAAGGTGACATGACGGGACCGGTTTCGGCCCGCATGGTGCTCGCCGATCCGCAGATCGACATCGCCGTGCTCGAAACCGCCCGGGGCGGGCTGCTGCGTGCCGGCATGGGCGTCAACGAAGTCAACGTTGGCGCGGTGCTCAACATACAGCCCGATCACCTCGGGCTGAAGGGGATCGACACTCTCGAACAGTTGGCGGAAGTGAAACGCATCGTCGTCGAAGTCGCGACCGACTGCGCGGTGCTGAATGCCGATGATCCGAACGTGCTCAGGATGTCAGGGCACACGGATGCGAAGAACATCTGCTACGTCACCATGAATCCTCAGCATACCCTGGTGAGGGAGCACATCCGTGCCGGCGGTCGCGCGTGCGCCCTCGAAGGGGGTGTCAACGGACAGATGATCACCCTGTACGACAAGGGCAGTCACATTCCGCTGCTGTGGACGCATCTCATTCCTGCAACGCTGGAAGGTCGGGCGACGCATAACGTGCAGAACGCGATGTTTGCAGCTGCGATGGCGTTCTCCCTGAGCATCAAGCTGGACGCCATCCGTCAGGGCCTTCGGACCTTCGACTCGACCTTCTTCCAGGCCCCGGGGCGCCTGAATGTCTTCAACGAGCATCCATTCAAGGTGCTGTTCGACTACGGCCACAACGCGCACGCCGTGGGTGTGATGGCCGATCTGGCCCAGCGACTGGATGTCACCGGCCGCCGCATCGTGGTCCTTGCCGGTCCGGGTGACCGGCGCGATCAGGATCTCGAAGCGATCGCGAAGGCCGTCGCGGGGCGGTTCGACCACTACATCTGTCGCCGCGATGACAACCTGCGCGACCGGGGCAATGACGAAGTCCCGCGTATTCAGGCCGCGGCCCTGCGCGCCGCGGGAATACCCGAGTCGGCGATCTCCATCATCCCCGATGAACAGGAAGCCATCAGCGCAGCCCTGCGCATGGGGCAGCCCGGCGACCTGCTGCTGATCTTCGCCGACGCGCTGGCGCGTTCGTGGAAGCAGATTACGAAGTTCAAGGCGGCGGGTGCGGCGCAATCCAGCGCCACCTCAAACCTGGCGCACTCGTCGGCATTGAGCGGCGCGTCCGGCCTCGGCGGCGCGTCCGGCCTTGGCGGTACGTCCGGCCTTGGCGCCGCGTCCGGACCGGCTGCCGCGACCAACGGGGGTGGCGCCGCGAGCGCGGCGGGCTCGCAGGCGACCTTCCAGGGTGACGGAGTTTCAGCGGGCGACGCACGTCCCGCGGCGATCAACCTCGAAGGGCTGATCCGTGACGAACGCGGAGTGCGCTTCGCGCCCGAAGCAGAAGATTGATCCGCGATCGCCTTTTGCGCCCGCGGCGGTGATGCCGTGGTGGCTGCTCCTCGGCCGTACGGGGTTGCGCCGGAGAAGATACTGAACACAAGTCTGACACTGCCGTTCGAGGACTCGAGACGTCTCACCGGCGCCAATCTGTTCTTTGCCTCCACGGGCGCTGTGCTGGAGACGCACGGGATAGAGCCGGACGAAGGTCTTCTGTCAGGATGGGGCGCGCGGGTCGAACGAGTACGAGCGAAGCTGGGTTGGAGCGCCCGGGGTGTCGTGGCTCGACGGCATCGCACTGGAGCGTCGCTCGCGCTCGCGGCAGCTCCCGATCAACTCTTTGCAGCGACGGAAGTCAACGAATGGGCGCTGTGCGCGACGCTCGTGGAGCGGCACCCCGACGTCTGGAACACACGGGAACTGGAAGCCGCGCTGCTGGCCGCGGCTCTGGACAATGCATCGGATCCGCAGAGTGTCATTCCACCGGTGCTGGCCGAAGCTGCGGCGCTCGCGCGCCTGGAGCAACTGGCCGCGCGTGAGCGCCTGCCCAACCTCGCCCCTCTTCTGAGTGCCACTGACGCGCGCAATCTGCCTTACGTCCTGGATGACGATACCCTGACCCTCGGCGCAGGTGCGAAGAGCCGCTCGTATCCAGCAGCAGACCTGCCGCCCGCGGACGGCATTCCCTGGGCCGAGTTGAGCGACATCCCCACCGCCATCGTCACCGGATCGAACGGCAAGACCACCACCGTGCGACTGATCGCGAGCTGCGCTCGCGCCCATGGCCACCACGTTGCCTACTGCAGCACGGAGGGGGTGTTCGTCGACGGCAAAGCGGTTCAGCTGGGTGACTATTCGGGGCCCGCGGGCGCACGCTCGGTCATGCGAAATCCCCGGACTGAGGCCGCCGTTCTGGAGACGGCGCGGGGGGGCATCCTGCGGCGCGGCATCGCGATCTCACGCGCGCACGTCGCGGTGGTGACCAATATCAGCGCCGATCATTTCGGTGAATACGGCATAGACGATCTGGATGCGCTGGCCGACGTCAAGATGACTGTCGGCGCCGTCGTGGCTCCAGACGGTCTGCTGGTCCTGAATGCGCAGGACCCGCAACTGGTGAGCCGCGCCGGAGTGCTCGCGGCCCGTTACGGCCGCAGCCCGCCGCTCGGATGGTTCGCACTGGATTACGATCAGGCCATCCTGCGCGAGCATCGCACCTGGGGGGGGTCCGTCTGCGGAGTCCGTGGCGGACAGCTCATGCTCAGTCACCGCGACGTCGAGTCGGAAATGGGTGACATCATGACCCTGCCCCTCACGGTATCGGGCAGCGCCACCTACAACGTCGCGAACCTCGCCGCGGCCGCCCTGGCCGCGGTCGCACTGGGCATTCCGGCGCGCACCGTTGCCGATGTGCTGAGCCGGTTCGGCTCGGACCCGGCCGACAATCCCGGCCGCCTGATGCGATTCGAGGTCAACGGCGTGCGCATCATCATCGACTACGCGCATAACCCGGAGGGATTGCGCGGCCTGCTGAATGTCGCCGAACACTTGCGTGCAGGGCGCGGTCGCCTCGGCCTGTTGCTGGGCCATGCCGGCAACCGACGGGACGCGGACATCGAGGCACTGGCACGCGTGGCGGCGGAGTTCCGGCCGGACCTCATCGTGGTGAAGGAAAACGAGAGTCACCTGCGTGGCCGTGAGCCGGGCGAAATTCCCCGCATCATCCGCTCCGCGCTGTTGAAGCTTGGTTTTTCAGATGAGGCGCTGCCTGTGCGCCTGACGGAACTGGACGCTGCCCGCTGTGCTCTCGACTGGGCGCGTCCCGCAGATGTGCTCGCACTGCCGATCCACTCACCCAGCGCACGCACTGCCGTTCTGTCCCTGCTGCAGCAGACCACCCGGTGAGCGCGGTCGAAGAGCAAGCTGCACACCCGAAACCGGTGGCGCGCCTGCGATTTGGCGTGCTGGGCCTGATCGAGACCACGGGACAATCGCTCGCGGCCATCGCGCCGACACTGACTCCGACACTGAACATCACGGTGGTCGCGGGACTGGCGGGACTCGGCTGCTGGATGGCCTATCTCATCGGTACCGTGGGTGTGGCGATCGTCGGCGCCAGCATCGGGATACTCGCCGCACGCCATCCCGAGACGGGCTCGTACTTCATCTACATCGGCCGCACCTTCGGGCCATTTGCAGGCGCAATGGCCGGCTGGTCCATGATCAGCGCGTACGTGTTCACCGGCATCGCGACCACCCAGACGTTCGCCATCTTCGTCGGCAACTTCCTGCGTCTCGCCGGTCTGCCGCCCAGTCCGGTGGCCATAGGCGTGGCCATGGTGCTGTTTCTGCTGCTGGTCTGCCATGCGGCCTATCGCGACATCCGGCTGTCCGCGCGCATCGGGCTCGTGCTGGAGTTCATTTCCGTGGGCATCATCATTGCCATTACCGCGCTGATCGTCCGCGCGCGAGGCACGCTGTACGATGCCGCGCAACTCGACATCGCTCACCTTCACGCCGGGAGCATCTTCTCGGCGCTGCCGTTCGTGATATTCAGCTTCGTGGGATTCGAGAGTGCCGCGGTGCTCGCGCGCGAGTCGGCCAATCCACGCCGTAACATTCCGCTGGCCGTGACCCGCTCCGCGGCCGCGTGCGGCATCTTCTTCACCATCACGGCCTACTGCATGGTGCTTGGAGTCGACAACGACACCACCGCTCTGGGCAACAGTTCCGCCCCGTTCGCGGATGCGGCGGCGCGCGCCGGGCTCGCTTCCGTGTCCATGCTCGTCTACTTTGCCGCGATGATCAGTGTGTTCGCCTGCGGACTGGCGAGCATCAATGCCGGCTCACGCCTGCTGTTTTCGATGGGCAAGTATCGGTTCCTGCATCCTTCCATGGGCAGTATTCACGAAGCTCATCGTACGCCACACGTCGCGGTGGTGCTGTGCAGTCTCCTCGTCGCGGCGATCAGCCTGGGCACACTGCCCCTGGGTATCCTGAACGCCTTCGGCTACTGCGGTACGTTCGCCAGCTTCAGCTTCGTCGGCGTGTATCTGATGTTATGTATCGTCGCGCCGCTTGATCTGCGGCGCGCCGGGGAACAGCGCGTCCGGCACGTGGTGGTCGGGCTGGCGGGCGCGGCGCTGATGTTGTTCGTCATCGGCGGCAGTCTCTACCCGGTGCCCGCCTGGCCCTACAACATCCTGCCGTTCCTGTTCTTCGGCTACCTGCTGGCGGGCGCGCTGTGGTTCGCCCGGCTGCGGGCGCGCGCCCCGGACATTCTCGCCTCCATTCAGCACGATATGGAGTCCTGAGAGATTCGCGACGCTGCGTGCGCGGACTGACCTGCCATCACTTCCGGATACGTCTGCGCCTTTCGGACCACGGCTCTCCGCCATAAGTATCATTGACCGTGTCAGGACCCCTGCCTACGCTGGAGTCGCCGCGAGGCTTGGCTCGCGCGGCACACAGCATAAGAGGGGGTCCCGTGAGTGCAACCAACCGTGTCGTGCGGCAGGCGGCTGCCAACGATCTGTCCCGCATCAGCGCCGCGAACCAGGCGTTCCTGCGTAAGCCCGGCAAACTGCTGATCGATGGCGCATGGGTCAACGCGGCAAGCGGACGTACCTTTGAAGTGCGCGATCCCTCCAGCGATTCGGTCATCGCTCGTGTGGCGGAAGGCGACAGTGCGGATATCGACCGCGCGGTCCAGGCGGCGCGCACGGCGTTCGAGGATTCCGACTGGTCACGCATGAAGGCGGTGGATCGCGAGCGACTGCTGCACCGGCTCGCCGATCTGATCGAGAAGCACGCCGACGAGCTGGCGGAACTCGAGTCCATCGACAACGGCAAATCCGTCGTCATGGCACGGCATGTCGACATCAAGCACTCCATCGAAGTGTGGCGTTACATGGCGGGCTGGCCGACCAAGATGGAAGGGCAGGTATTGCCGATCTCCGGCACGCTCGTTCCGGGCCAGGAATACGCCGCCTTCTCGCAGCGTGAACCCGTGGGCGTGGTGGGCGCCGTGATCGCCTGGAATTTCCCGTTCGTGCTGGCGACCTGGAAGGCCGCCCCGGCGCTGGCCGCCGGGTGCACCTTCGTGCTCAAGCCCGCCGAGGAAACCCCGCTGACGGCACTGCGCCTGGGCGAACTGGTGATGGAGGCCGGCTTTCCGAAGGGCGTCTTCAACATCGTCACCGGCATGGGACCGACGGCGGGTGCCGCCCTGGCGGCCCATCCGGGCGTGGACAAGATCACCTTCACGGGCTCGACCGAAGTGGGCCGTCTGATCGTGCGCGCTTCCGCCGGCAACATGAAGAAGGTCACGGTGGAGCTGGGTGGCAAGTCGCCGGCCATCGTGCTCGAGGATGCGGACATCGATGCCGCCATTCCCGGCGTGGCCAGCGCAATCTTCTTCAACCAGGGCCAGGTCTGCTCGGCCGGTTCCCGGCTGTTCGTCGCGAAGCGGCATTTCGAGCGGGTGCTGGAAGGAGTAGCCTCGCAGGCGAAGGCCATGACTCTGGGACCCGGACTGGATACCGGAGCGCAGATGGGGCCACTGGTGTCCTCCATCCAGCGCGAGCGCGTGATGAAGCTCGTCGGCGAGGGCATCGCCAGCGGCGCGAAACCCATCACCGGAGGTCGTGCCCTGGAAACTCCGGGCTACTACGTGGAGCCGACCGTTTTCACCGATGTCTCCGAGTCGATGTCCATCGTCCGCGAGGAAATCTTCGGCCCCGTGGTCGTCGCGCAGCCCTTCGAGTCACTGGATGACATCGCCCGCAGGGCGAACGACAGCATCTACGGGCTCGCCGCGAGTATCTGGACACGCGATGTGAGTAAGGTGTTCAAGCTGTCCCGCAAGCTGCGCGCCGGCACGGTGTGGGTCAACTGTCACAACGTGCTGGACGCCACCATGCCGTTCGGCGGCTACAAGCAGTCCGGCTGGGGTCGCGAGATGGGGCGCGAGGCCGTGTACTCCTGCACGGAGAGCAAGTCACTGTGCATCAACATCGCCTGAGAGCCGCGATGTGAAGCGGCCGCCCTACGGCAGCGGGGCTTCCGCCTTCGTCGCGGCCCGCGATCAGTTGCTGGCCCTGCGTGAGGATCACGCGGCGGCCTGCCGTGAGTTCCGCTGGCCACAGCTCGGGGAATTCAACTGGGCGTGCGACTACTTCGACGCCCTCGGATCACTCGATCGCACCGCGCTGCGCGTCGTGGACGACCACGGCCACGACCAGTCACTCGGGTTTCGCGAACTGGCGGTGCGGTCCACCCAGGTGGCCAACTACCTGCGCGCGAGCGGCGTTCGTCCCGGCGATCGCATCCTGATCATGCTCGGCAACGTCGTCGCCCTCTGGGAAACGATGCTGGCCGCGATGAAGGTGGGCGCGGTCATGATTCCCGCCACCACCCTGTTGCAGCGGGAAGATCTGCGCGACCGGCTCGAGCGCGGTGCCGTGTCCGCCATCGTGACCGACACCGCCTGTGCCTCGCGCTTCGAGGGTCTCCCCGGTGCTCCGATCCGCATTCTGGTCGGAGGCCCGCTGCCCGGCGGTGCCTCAGCCGAGGGCCCTTCAGGTGACGGTCCCCTGGGCTCCGGCCCTTCGTGTCCCGG
>Ga0335070_10006022_pt1 | contig 14284 bp, 9 predicted proteins | sample Lox_Sample_13_FD_206722 | JGI IMG/M metagenome (GOLD analysis project Ga0335070, IMG submission 206722) | Soil microbial communities from Loxahatchee National Wildlife Refuge, Florida, United States - Lox_Sample_1.3 | ecosystem: Environmental > Terrestrial > Soil > Wetlands | place: USA: Florida... | reverse complement strand
CCGCTTCACCATGTCCAGCAAGAAATCCTTCTCTAATCGCACCTGCTTCTGCTGAGAGTCAGCCATCAAGATCCCCCCGTGCACGGTTCTCGTCCGCGCTCACTCGGGCTACACTCGCTTTCGGTGGATTTCACTTCCGGACCACCGCATTCGTTGCGCCTAGACTTTCTCAAACCAGCGGGAAATATTCAAGAGAGAATACGTTTCTTTTTGCAGGATCTCCTAAACCAAACCCTCATCCCTAATCGGCCGGAAGGAACTCCCAGTAGACGCCGATCGCTTCTTCCTCGGCGTGACGGGCGCGGGTTCTCATGAAGAGAACAGCGCCCTCCAGGAGGTAGACTGGAACAAGGTGTGCGCGCACAAGCTGCCCGGCTCCGTCTCATGCGGCGAGGGATGCAACCTCGATCGCTCCCGATGATGGCGATCATCTCAGCGCAGCAGTATGCACCCGGCTAGCCCGCATTATGCACGAGACGCCACAGCGAGATCGTGGAGATGGTCGTGCCACCTGGCAACCACAGGGGCTCGGACCTGAGGCGTACTTTTCAGGACGTCGCAAGGTGAGCTTGTCCTGAGCCTGTCGAAGGCACACCCGAGGACGCCCGGAAGGACGGCCATATCCGCGGTCGCAGCAGGCGGTTCGCACATAATGCGGGCTAGGAGAGGAGATGGGGTGACGGAGGTGAATTCGAGACGAGATGGGGTTACCGGCCATCCCTGGGGAAGAGCCAAGAGAGGAGCACGGAGTGAATCTTTCCTACTCAGCGTTGGAAATGTGCCCCACCCCAGTGAAGGCCATTGAAGTCAACCATGTTCTGGCCGTTGGGCATCAAGGATGGGGGATAGAAATCAAAAATATTAAGGTTGTTGATACTCCTGTTGATCTTGAGAGCAGCATTCAGGATGGAGCTTAAGTCTTCTTTGGAGGCATTACCTTCTTTACTACGAATAATATCCACTTTAGCCATAATTACTGTGAGTTTACTCACGATGCTTTCCTGGATACCGGAAAATATTTCCTTCAATGCCTGCAATTTTTCGTTATCAACCGACTGCTTTCTAATGACTATGAGTTCATCATAAAGACGTTTATATCGTAGTGCCGCATTGATTCTCGCCTTGAGTTCAGGGAGAAAGAGAGGCTTTGTAATGTAATCGAAAGCTCCTGCCTGTAGCGCGTGAATGGCTTCTTCTTTGTTGTCTACCACAGTAAGCATGAGCACCGGTATGTGCTTGGTCGCCTTCTCGCTCAGTAACCTCCGGGTCGCCTCAATGCCGTCTACAACGGGCATGAGCACATCCATGAGGATGACATCCGGTTTCCACCTTTCCGCTGTGGTTATTGCCTCCGCGCCATTGGCGGCGGTCAGCACCGTGAACCCTTCAAGCTCAAACTCGAGCTTAAGGAGGTCTCTCACCTCCCTGTCGTCCTCGGCGACGAGCACGATGTGGGACTTCTTGTCAGTCTGAGAACCCTCGGCCATGGCCTCCTCCTTAGTCTTGTCTCCACCGCACTCCCCCACGGAGAGCACATTCCGTACCAACTGCCCCTGGGGGTAAGGCGAATCCGCCCGGCTCGAGGCATCGGGCTCAACCTGCGGCGAACTGATTCTCTGCTTTGCCACCACTGCTGCAGTCGGAACCGGGCGAGCGCCTCGGAGGTGGGGCAGTTGTCCGTCGAGGAGTGCAGGGATCCCCGCCCCGTGCATGGCGCACAGGCGAACGTATCTGTTGATTTTCCAACAGAATGTTGGTGGTTCGGCAGTCCGGGCGAAAGTAGCCCCAGATCGATTCCCCTGGAGGCCTCGGGATCCCGTCCAGAGTGTTCGTCTCGGGTGGCCTCTTCTCCCCCCGGACGGAAGGAGAGAGATGGGGTTACAGCGCCGGGCGCCCGGGCCTCCCCCGGGTCCCCTGGCAGCTCCATGGCCTCCGGGAGCGCCTCCCGAACATTGCACCGCCACTCTGCACGAGAGGCGGACCACCCCGATCTCATTCATGGCGCGGCTGTGCGAAGTTGCAGACTAGATCTCCCGCCTCGCGCCGTCGCCGGCAAGATCAGGGTAAACACAAGGCGCGCTCCGAGTTCTTCCGCGACCTGCCATGGGGGAAGAGAATAACGGGCACAGATGGTACCAGGGAATTCCCCCGTTGCCGACTTCCCCGGGTCACTTGTCTCGGAACAGAAATGCCTTCGGAAATCACTCTCATCGCCGACGGTGAGATAGTTGTCTGTGGGGGCTTGGCAAGAGGGAACGGGTGCTATACCATCGGTGCGAGGTCGGTCTCGGAGGGTAAAAAGCTACGGGAAAAAGGAGGAACACAGGCGATGAAAGTTGTGGCCTTCAACGGCAGTCCGAGAAAAGAGGGGAATACCGCCCGCCTGATCAGGGTGGTGCTCGGGGAAATCGAGAAAGAAGGGATCGCGACCGAGTTCGTCCAGGTAGGCGGCCGGAAAATCAGGGGCTGCATCGCCTGCTACAAGTGCCTGGAGAAGAAGGATCGGAGGTGCCATGGCGGCAGGGAGGGGGACATTCTCAACAACTGCCTCGCCAGGATGATCGAGGCGGACGGCATCATTATCGGGTCCCCCACCTATTTCAGCAATGTCTCCTCCGAGGCCAAGGCCCTCATCGATCGTGCCGGTCTGGTCGCCCGGATCAACGGGGATCTCCTCAAGCGGAAGGTCGGTGCCGCGGTTAGCCCGGCCAGGAGGGCTGGGGCTGTCCAGGCCTTTACTGCAATCAACTATCTCTTCCTTGCCTGCGAGATGATTGTCCCGGGCTCCAGTTACTGGAACCTCGCCTATGGCCGGAACCCCGGGGAAGTGGAAAAGGACGAGGAAGGCATGAAAACCATGAGGGATCTCGGGGCCAACATGGCTTGGTTGCTGAAGAAACTCGCCGTCTGAAGGCCGCGGGCGGGAACAAGCCCGCCCGCGTACGAGCGCCCAAGGATCGGACAACCGTTCCCGCGGACGAGCCCGCATGATGCACGAACCACCTGCTGCGAGCGCGGATATGGCCGTCCTCCCGGGCGTCCTCGGGTCTCGAACCTTGCGACGTACTGACAAGTACGCCTCAGGTCCGAGCCCCTGTGGTTGCCCGGTGGCACCACCATCTCCCCGATCTCGCAACGGCGTCTCGTGCATCATGCGGGCTAGCTCAGGGTGAGGTGCGCGGCCTCGGTTCGAGGCGGTCAGGGCAGTCTCCGGTTAGAACTGGTTCAGGGCGGTATCCACCGTGGAGACAATCGGAAAAATCGTAACGAATCCTGCGATCTCAAAAACCTCTTTGATGTAATCCTTCAGCCCGCACAGGATTATTTTCCCCGCGGAGTTCTGCAGGATCTTGCTTGCCTTCAAGAGAACTCGAAGTCCGGCGCTCGATATGTAGTCGACTCCTTCAAAATTCATCACGAAATGCTTGTCTCCGTCCTTGATGACCCCGAGAAGCCTAGTTTCAAAATCCGGAGAAGTGTTCGAGTCAAGACGTCCGGAAACAGTGAAGATATAAACGCCGTTCTGCTTCTTCCCGACGATTTCCATCCAACCTCTCCTCTGTGTCCAGATGAAACACTCCGAGCGCTCTGTTGCCCGGACGGCCGAGCAGTTCCCGGGCAAACCACCCGGCGCCTAGTTGCTTCGACTCTTGTGGGGCCCTTCGGCCAGCCTCTCTTCCCTCAAGTGTTTGGTGATGGTCAGGACATTGCTGTTGCCGCACCTCTCGTAGACAAGATCATCTGCAAACTGCCTGGCCAAATGAATCCCAAGCTTCCCGACCACGCGTCGCTCCACCGGGCAGGAGCAGTCAGGGGCCTCGGACAATATCGGGTTAAAGGGAATGCCATCGTCTTCAACCCGCATCACTAAGGATCCCTTTTCAAATCTGACTATGACGGTGATCCGATGTTCGGCGTCGTCCCGGTAAGCGTAGTTGATGATGTTGGTGACAAGTTCATCGATGACGAGATTCAACTGAAACAGGGTCCTCTTGGATAGACCGAGAGATGTGGCAAACTCCTCCAAATTCTCGGACAGGGTTGCCAACTCGGAGAGATCGTTCCGAAGATGAAGGGAAAGCGTCCCCTCGTTCATTGCCGTCGCCTCGTCGGCGCGTTCGGCCGAAAAACCTCCTCGCGCCCGCGGCTTTGCGTTCACGGGGCAAGAATACAGGGTTGGACTAATCGGCTCGGTCCGAGTCGCGGAACCTCCATCGGCTGGAGGTCACGGACAACTATACCACGCTGCGGCACCGAGAGAAAGGCCAAAGACTGAGGCCCGCCGACGGTTCTCGCCAGGCGCGCTCAGAGAAGACTCATCCCCGCCATGCGACCGCAAACCTCGCAGAGGTCACCCTCCCCGGTAAGAAGCCGTTGTTCCCAGACGACTATGGTCTCGGCAATGGTTTGCAGGACCTTCGCCGTCACCTCCGGGAACTGCTCGAGGACCTTGGTGAACCTGTCGCGAGTAAGGGTTACACAGGTCATACCGGTGAGCGCTCGCAGGGTGAAGAGACGGTGCATGTCGCACACAAGAGCCAGCCCTCCCAGGAACTCGCCTTTGCCGTAGGTTTTCAGGACCCTGCCGCCGTGCTCCTCGTCTCGGGTGATCCCGGCCTGCCCCGAGACGATGTAGAATGCCGTTCCGTCGCGGTCGTCCTGCCTGAAGAGAAGATCCCCGGATCGGAAATCTTGGCGCGCGCAGAGGTAGGCAACCAACTTGAGGGCCTCAAGGGACAGACCCGAGAAAAACTGAAGCTGGCGCAGGATCTCCAGGTTTGCCTGAAACTCCGAAACCCTAGGGCCCTGCTCCCTTTCCGTAGACGAGCTCATAGAGGATCCCTTTCCTGGCAATGAGTTCCTCGTACGTTCCCAATTCTCCGATTCTTCCCGCCTTCATCACCGCAATCTTGTCGTAGTTTCGAATGATATCCAGACGATGGACGACGGCGATCAACGTGGTGGTTCCCTTCAATTTGGTATCCACGAGACCCTGGATGCGCGCCTGGGACCTGTTGTCCAGGGCCGAGGTCGCCTCATCCAGGATGAGCAACCGCGGCGCCTTGAGGAGAACCCTCGCAATGGCCAGCTTCTGCTTCTGTCCGCCCGAAAGCTTGTCACCCATGGTGCCCACCTGGAATTCCATGCCGATCTCGACGATGGTCTCCAGCAGGTCCTCCTGGATGAGGACCTGGATGATAGTCTGGTTGATTTTTTCCTCAACTGACGGGTTGACGGTCTTCACCTTGCCGAAGAGGATGTTATCCAAAATACTCTGGGAATAGATGTACTCCGATGCTTCATAGAACGAGAATGCCCCGGGGTCGTCTTTCCCAATCTTCTCCCGGAAGCGGATGCGCCCTTGCAGGAGACGCTCTTCTAAAGGCTCGGGAAGGGCAACCATTTTGTGTCTTCCCGAGGCGAAGCGCAGTGCCAGCTCCAGAAGCCGTTGGTGATCCTCGGGCGCCAGTGCTGTGATACCTACCTTTTGAAGACGGTCGGCGACCTGCCTGTAGACATCCAGTTCTTGGGGCGCGATTGGGCTCTGTTCGAAGAAGACCGGGTCGGGGGGCAGAGGTCCCAAGATGTCAACGGTCTGCGTGCAGATCTCGGCTCCCAACTGCAACAGCGGCAAGGGGAGGTCGATCTCCTTGAGAAACTGGAGGAAATAGTCGCTGGTCGGCAGGTTCTCCACGGTGAGGGATGGACGGTTGGGCGAGCCGAAGGTGAGGTTGGCCGCTATGGTAGCGTAGTGCAAGTAGCGGGACGGGTCGAAGAACTCGACGAAGTTACTGAGCTCGATGCCGTAGTCTCGGCGGAACTGCTCGCGAACGCGGATGATCCTCGAGGCCAGTTCCGCATGTTCATCATGGGCGAGAATGGAGTTCAGACCGAAGCGCAGCACGTCCACAAAGATGCCTGTCTGCTGGAGTACCTCGATCATGTCATCCACGCTCGGCAAAACCTCGCTCGTGCCGCAGCCGTTTCCTTCCACCCTGGAGGCGCAGGCGTAAAGAAGGTTCTCACGAATGGTGCCCTCGAAGGTAAAGGGGTCTTGAGAGACGAAGCCCATGTTGCAGATCATATCCCGCTTGGAAAGCTCGGCCACCTCCTTGCCACCGAAGAGAATGTGGCCACTGGTGTACTTGTAGAGCTGGCCGATACATTGCGCCAGCGTGCTCTTACCGCTTCCGGAAAAGCCGATCAGGGCCAGGTGCTCGCCGGGCGTGAGGGAGAGGTTGATGCGATCGAGAAGTTGAACCCCTCCCTCCGCCACAAAGGAGAGGTCTTTCACCTCGACGCTCCCTTCAAGGTCATGGGGCTTTCTTTTATCAGGCTCGAGGACATGGTCCGGAACCGCGTCGAAGTACTCCATGGTCCGCCGGTAGCGGACCTTGGCGTCCTGGTAGGCCTGATAGAAGTCCACTAGGTCCCGCCAGGGATCGTAGAGCTTTTCCTGAGCGGACAGGAACGCCACCAGAGCACCGAGATCGAGCCGCCCCTTGATGGCCAGGTATCCGCCGACGATGAACACGAGGAAGGGACTCAGGTTGTTGAAGAGATTGTTGCAGACCTTGACCGCGAACCGATAGAGATTCCAGGTGATCCTGATCTTGAACAGCCCGTCCACGAGGTCGTCAAATCTCCGGTTTTCCAGGCGGAAGGAGCCGTTCCCCTGGATTTCATGGATTCCGGTGATCGCCTCGCCAATTCTGCTCGAAAGCGTCCTCGTGATGTCAACCCGATGTTTGTTGGCTACGTTGGCGCGGTTCTGGAGCTGGGGCAGCACCACGAACACCATGGGATAGACGCCTAGGGATATCACGGCAAGGAGGGGGTTCAACCAGAGGAGATATCCGGCGAAGGCGAGGAGGGTGAGCACGCTGGTTACCGGCACCGCAATGGCCATCCCGACGAAATCCCCGGCAGAGGCAAGCTCGGTGACCAGCGCTGACACCACCATGCCCGGCTGGGTCTTTCTGAAGAAGGCGAGGGGAAGGGTGAGGATAAAGTGATACAGCTCCTTGCGCATCTGGGCCAGGGCTCGTTCGCCGATGGCGTTCTGGAGCACGTTGATGACGTATCGCAGCCCGCTGGCGATAAGGACAGCGGCGAGGTAGAGGCCGCAGTAGACGAAGAGAAGGTGCAGAGCCCCGGCTCTGATCGCTTCATTGACGATCCGCTTCTGCATCTCAAGGGGCAGCACCCTGACGAATACTGTGATCAGGATGACGCAGAGAAGAAGGGCCTGAAGTTTGAGACCGCTCGCGAGAATCCAAGAGGAGAGCGGCCGCTTGCTCACCGGCAGTTCGGTCCGTTCCATGACACCATACTCCTGCGCGAAGAACGGCTTAGCTCAATGGGACTCTGGCATGGCCAGCGACTGACTGGGGCGGTTGCAAATATTTTTTCCCAATATCCCACAGCAGCCGAAAAATTGCTATCCTGTGGGAGCGTCGACAGGGAAACACGTCACCGCGACATGTCGACCGTGTCCGCCCTGCACCAGGGTTAGGCCGGAAACGTTCCGTGAGAGGCAGGTGATATGAGGTATCGCTGGAAACTGCTGCTCTTGCTCCTTGTCATCTCACTGGTACCCATGATCGTCATGAGGGCCATCGGCACCCTCAGCCTCCGGCGTTTGGGTAGTGAACTCATCTCTCAGGGTCGAGAGAGCCTCCTCCTCCAGGCGGAGAATCGCATCCGACTCCTTCTCGATGCCTACTCCGCCTCCCTCTCGGCGGTGAGCGACGGCCTCGAGTCGGTCCTCACCGTCCAGGCCGTGGAAGTGGAGCGCTGCCTGGCTGCACCTGTGCCCGCACGAACAAAGGTGTTCTTTGCCGAGGACTTTCGCCAGGGTAGGAATCCCCCCCCGGATCTTGCCCTCTCTGCCGCTTACTTCCGTCTTCTCCCTGGAGACACGACCGAACCGTTACCTGTCTCCTTCCTCAATCAGGTATTCGAAGTCGCACCAGGGGCAAAGAAGGAGGCCGTCTCCGCCGATATTACCAGACTGACCACCATGGCACCCTTCTACCGGCGAATTTCCCCAGGCCTGCAGGGTCTTGTGCTCTGGTATTACACGGCCCTCGCCAACGGCGTGTCCAGCGCCTATCCCGGCCACGGGTGCATCCCCCAGCGGTTGGATCTCAGAAGGGAGCCCTGGTACGAGACCGCTCTGGCGGGAAGGCGGTGGTCTGACCGGTACGTGGAGCCGGAGACGCGGCAGATCGTCATGGCCGCATCCATGCCCGTGCGAAGGCCAAGCGGCGCCCTTGCCGGGGTGACCGCTCTCGTCGTTCCCGTGAGTCGTCTCCTCGAGCACAGCTCCCTTATTGAAAACATCCTGCCGGGAACCAAATGCTTCCTTGCCCGGCTGGAAAATACTCCCGACGGCAAACAGTTGGGCATACGCGCCGTCGCGCTCGGCGAGAGGGATGACTCCCGGTACCGAAGCTGGCAGATGCATATGGAGGGCGAATGGTTTCTCTCGCCCGCCGATGATGCGTTCCAGGCGATGGCGACGGACTTCCAAGAGGGAAAGACCAACTTTCTGCGGCTGCCCTACGCGGGGAGAGACAGCCTCTGGGCCTACGGACCGTTGCGGGACGTGAAAGGCTTTCTCGTCTTGATCACCCCCTACGATGAGATCCTGGCGCCGATCGCCCAAGCTGAGGCATCCATCCAAGGCCTCATCCACGATTTATTCACCGCCACCAGCTACTCCCTGGTGGCGATCGTGGTGGTGGTAGTGATCTTGTCCCTCGCCTTTGCCCGTACAGTTACCAAGCCCCTCGAGGTGTTGGCCGCCGGGGCAAAAAGGTTGGCAGCGGGGGATTTCGACGCCAACGTGGCCGTCAGCTCCAGCGGCGAGTTCGGCGACGTTGCCCGGACCTTCAACATGGTGGGCCCTCAGCTCAAAGAGCACTACAAGGTCCGGCAGGCTCTCGCTCTCGCCATGGAGGTTCAGCAGCATCTGATCCCGGCTGGGGATCCTGTCATGGAGGGGCTCGATATAGCCGGCGCGGTGATCTACTGCGATGAAACCGGCGGCGACTATTACGATTACCTGCTGGGTGAACCGGCAGAGTCCGGGCCGGACAAGATCGCCGTGGTCGTCGGGGATGTCTCCGACCACGGTATTCCCTCGGCCCTCCTCATGACCACGGCCCGAGCGCTCCTTCGCCAGCGGGCCGCCATGGCGGGGAGCATGAGCGAGATCGTCTCCGACGTGAACCGTCAGCTCACCCGGGATGTGGGCGACACCGGCAGGTTCATCACCCTCTTCTCTTGCGAGATGACGAGGCCCGTACGGGAGATCCGTTGGGTGCGTGCCGGGCACGATCCTGCCATCCTCTATGATCCCTCGCGCGATCACTTCGATGAACTTGCCGGAGTGGGCATACCGCTCGGGGTCTCGGAAACGTACCGCTATGAGGAAGCGCGCCGGGATCTATCCCGAGATCAGATCATCCTCATCGGTTCGGACGGCATCTGGGAGACGCAAGACCCGGAAGGCGAGACCTTCGGCAAGGAGCGGGTGCGAACGATCATGAAGGAGCACGCCCTGAGGCCGGCGCGCGAGATCCTCGCCGCGTTGCTGGCCAAGCTGGAGAGCTTCCGTGGCTCCCTCAAGCCCCAGGACGATGTCACCTGCGTCATCATCAAGATCACCGGCTGAGGGCGGCGGCTCATCTTCGCCGCGGGGATCGTCGGGCTTTCTTGAAACGGGCCATCTGCGGCCTTACAATTAGGTCTATTACCTTACATTGCGAAGGAGCCTGCGCCATGCGAATTGCATTTCACTATCTCTTTGCGATTCTCGTCCTGACCGTGTACGGCGGGCAGGTCTGACCGTTCTTGGACAGCTTGCCCCCCGTGACCTTGGGGGTAATCATTCTGGTCCCCTTTGCCGCAGCCTTCTTGGTCCGAGGGTTGCTGGAGAGCTCTCTTGTCCTCCCCGCCCCACCCCCGGCGCAGCCAGAGCGCCAACTTGCCCTGGACTTCTGCCTCGCCTTGGCGGCAGGGGTATCGGCCATGGCTTTCAACTACATGGCCTACGACTTCCCCCTCGTTGCGAGCGGACTCAAACTGGTCTTGGGCTGTGCCGTTGCCGGTTTCTTTATTTCCCTGGACATGGCATTGACCAGGGAGCGCACGGTCATTCAGAGCGCCATGGCCTCGGCCCTGGATCACAGGCCGCCGAAACGCCTGTATTCAATGACAAGAAAGTTCTCCCTCTTCGCCTTGACTGCCACTGTATCGGTTGCGGGAGTCATCGGCCTCGTCATCTCCGGTGACGTCTCCTGGCTCGCCAAGATCGAACGGGAGGGCATATCTCCGGGCGAGGCGCGCCTGTCGGTGATGTCGGAGGTTTTCTTTGTCATGACCGTGTTGCTGGCCTGGGTTGTTAATCTGGTCTTGTCGTATTCCAAGAACCTTAAACTCCTGTTCGACAACGAAACCAACGTCCTCGAACGGGTTACCCAGGGAGATCTCTCGAAGCTGGTTCCCGTGGCAACAAATGATGAATTCGGCGTGATTGCCGGCCACACAAACCTCATGATCCACGGACTCCGGCACCGCCTCAAGCTGATCACGGCGCTCAAGCTGGCGGAGGAGCTCCAGAGACACTTCCTGCCAAAAAGCTCACCTGTCTACACCAACCTGGATGTTTCCGGTACGAGCGTGTACTGTGATGAAACTGGCGGGGACTACTACGATTACCTCAAGCTGCCCAATAGTCGCCTGGGAGTGGTGGTGGCGGACGCATCCGATCACGGCGTGGGCGCGGCCCTCCACATGACCACTGCCCGGGCATTTCTCCTTTTCGGCGCCCGGGACTACTCCGGTCCGGCCAACCTGCTCAACCAGGTGAATCGTTTTCTCACCCGTGACAGCATCGAGACCGGCCGATTCATGACCATGTTCTTCCTCGAGGTCGACCCTGCCGGCCGGACTCTGCGGTGGGTGCGCGCCGGTCACGATCCGGCCCTCCTGTACGATCCCGGCAACGACGCCTTCGTGGAGCTCGACGGGGAAGGGATGGCCCTAGGGGTGGTGGAGGAGGTGCAGCATCAGGAATATGCCCTCCCAGGCTGGACTCGCGGAAGCGTGGTGATCGTAGGTACCGATGGCCTGCGGGAGACTATGAACGCCGAGGGCGAAATGTTTGGGCGCGAACGCCTCCGCGACTTCATCCGCAGCCATGCCGGCGAATCGGCCGAAGGGATTCAGAAGGGTGTGATCGAGGCGCTGCACCGGTTTCGGGGTGATGTCCCTCAGGAGGACGATCTCACCTTGGTCGTCATCAGGCTGCTTTAGCCCGCATTATGCACGAGACGCCGTCGCGAGATCGTGGAGATGGCCGTGCCACCGGGCAACCACAGGGGCTCGGACCTGAGGCGTACTTTTCCGTACATCGCAAGGTTCGAGACCCGAGGACGCCCGGAAGCACGGCCATATTCGCGGTCGTAGTAGGTGGTTCGTGCATAATGCGGGCTAGTTTACGGGGCCGCTCTCCAACCTTACAATATATAGGAAGACGGTGTGCCGAGCCCGGTATCGAACTCTTCCCGATCTTTCCGAAGATCCGGGCCATTTAGTTTCGCTTCTTACTGCACAATTCTTGTCCACGATGAGAACCTCTCAGTTTGGATGCGGATATTTTTTTCGCAGTTGTCTCCACGACTGTGGTCTAGAGAGATACGCTCTTATTGATAGAGCTCACTCTTTCGTGGCTGATACTTCCCGCGAATCAACAGGGCCTTCCAGGCCTCAGCGTTGGGGCTCTGGCTTGCCTCGCCGCCACTCGGGGGCGGGTTTGGCATGACCCTTGACTTGCACCGCTTGTTCACCCAGGAACAGGGGCGTGCTTAGTCTTTCGAGGAATCTCCCGAGGAGGAACCGATCCTCGGTCACTTCGTAAAAAGTCGCCAAGGCAGACGGCACGGCAAAAAGCTCTCCCGCCACAGGCGGGACCAGGCGCGCAAATCTTGGGGCATGAGGCGTACATAGAAGTACGCTGCAATGACGACAGATGAAGCGCAACGCCACGGATGGACCTTTTACGAAGCCGTCATGCTTGGTTCCGGCGTCGCGTGGGCTGAACAGGAGGGATCATCATGGCATGGTGGAAAGGAAGGTTTGTTCTTCCGCTCATGGTTCTCGCCCTCTCTTTCCCTGCGAACGTCTTGGGCGGGCCCCAGATGTCGGCGGGATCTGATACGGCAGTGATGACTCCGGCCGGGGCAGATCCTAGCGGGACTGTAACTCTCTCCCAACTGATCCAGGAGGCACTGCAGAGGAACCCCGCGATTCAGGCTGCCCAGTATGCCGCCGCAGCGAAGAAGGTGACGATCGAATCCGCCCAAACGCTCCCAGATCCTGTCTTAGGGTTTCAGCAAATGGGGGATATCAATCCTCCCGGCCTCCAGCGGGGAGATCCATCGTCGGGCCGGACCTACAGTATCACCCAGGAGGTTCCCTTTCCGGGTAAGCTGGACCTCAAGGGGAAGATAGCGGAAACGGAGTTCGAGGCGGAAAGCTGGAACCAGCAGCAGACTCGCCTTCAAGTGATTGCGGATCTCAAGGTGGCGTACTTCAATCTGTACCTTATTGATCATTCCATCACGATCCTCGAGGAGAACAAGAAACTGCTGGAGCAGTTTGCGCGGATCGCCGAGACCAGGTATCGGGTGGGCCAGGGGATCCAGCAAGACGTCCTCAAGTCCCACGTGGAAATCTCCAAGCTCATCGACCGGCTGACCGTACTCGAGCAGCGCCGGGCGGCCACTGAAGAGGAGATCAACAGCCTGCTCTACCGTGCGCCCGGGACTCCTCTGGGCAAACCTGCGGAGGTGAAAAAGGCGGAGTTCCCGTATCCGTACAACCAGCTCTACGAGATTGCCCGCTCGCACTATCCTCTGCTTCAGGTGCAGGAACAGGAAATTCAGCGCAGTCAACACCGCGTCGAGCTTGCACGGAGGGAATTCTATCCGGATTTCGCCCTAGGCGTTTCTGCGGTGGAGCGGAGCGGCCTATCGGAGATGTACGGGATCATGGTGAACGCGAAAGTGCCCCTCTACTTCTGGCGGAAGCAGCAACCGGAGCTATCAAGTGCCAACATGAACCTCGACAATGCGCGGAAGCAACGGGACAACACGGTGGCTCAGCTCAACGCCAAAGTGAAAGACCTCTATCTCACGGCAACCACCTCCGAGCGACTCGCCGACCTGTATCGTAACGGGGTGATCCCGCAGGCGCGCCTTGCCCTGGAGTCGGCCGTTGCCGGCTATCAGGTCGGGAGTCTGGATTTCCTCGCCATGATGGACAGCTTTTTCACCGTTCTCGACTACGAGATCAAGTACTACGAGGTGTTCACCGAGTTTCACAAGGCATTGGCTCAGCTCGAGCCCTACACCGGCCTCGAACTGGTTCAGTGAGGAGGAGTAACGTGGAACCTCGCCGAGACAGCAAGCGACGATGGAAGTCGGCGGTCGTTATCACCTTTCTGATATTGGTGGTGGCCGTGACCGGTGCCGTCTATCTCTTCCCCAAGCTCTTTCCGGACAGCCGGCTGGCCGGTTTGCTGGGCGCCAAGAAGGCTTCCGAAACACAGGACATCTACTACTGCCCCATGCATCCTGACTACAGATCCAACAAACCCGGGAGCTGCCCCATCTGCAACATGACCCTGGTGAAGTTGGAACCGGAGGGTCAGGCTCCGGCGCACGAGCACCAGCCGACTGCGCCCATCAGTCCGACCAAGGAGCGCAAGATCCTCTACTGGCAAGATGCTATGAACCCGGCTTACAAATCGGACAAGCCCGGGAAAGCCCCCGACGGCATGGACTTGGTGCCGGTCTACGCCGACGAGACTCCCTCGGCGGAGGCGCTCCCGCCGGGAACCGTGAAGATCAGCTCGGAAAGGCAGCAGCTCATTGGGGTTCAGTTCGGCCAGGTGAGCCGTCGGGCCCTCTCCCGGACCATACGGACCGTCGGCAAGGTCACCTACGACGAAACGAGGGTCACGCGGGTGCAGGCGAAGGTCTCGGGCTGGATCGACAGGGTCTATGTGGATTTCACCGGGAGCCTCGTGACGCGGGGTCAGCCCCTCTTCAGCCTCTATAGCCCGGAGCTGGTCTCCACCCAGCAGGAATTTCTCCTCGCCAGCAGGGCCAAGGACCATCTGGCAGACAGCTCCGTCAAGGAGATTGCCGCCAATGCCGCCGCCCTTTACGATTCCACCCGGGAGCGGCTTCGCCTGTGGGACATTACTGAG
>Ga0335070_10006021_pt1 | contig 14284 bp, 11 predicted proteins | sample Lox_Sample_13_FD_206722 | JGI IMG/M metagenome (GOLD analysis project Ga0335070, IMG submission 206722) | Soil microbial communities from Loxahatchee National Wildlife Refuge, Florida, United States - Lox_Sample_1.3 | ecosystem: Environmental > Terrestrial > Soil > Wetlands | place: USA... | reverse complement strand
CGCCGCCGCTAGCGACGCGACCCGCGCGGGCTTCAACAAGTACACCCCCAATGCCGGCCTGCCATCGGTCCGGGAGGTCTTGGCCCACAAGCTTCGAAGCGAGAATGGAATCCCGGCGACCGTGGATGGTATCGTCATGACGCCGGGTGGCGTCTTCGCCACGGCCTGCGCGGTGCTGACGATTGCATCGCCCGGCGACGAAGTGCTCTTGCCGGAGCCGGGGTGGCCGAACCATGCGAATCAACTGACGTTATTCGGCGTCAAGCCCGTCTACTATTCCCTGCATCCATCGGGGGGTTTCCTGCCCGACCTAGATGAACTCGAGGCGCTGGCGGGCCCTCGGACCAAGGCCATGCTCGTGAATTCGCCCGCCAATCCCACCGGGGCGGTGTTTCCCAGGGAGACGCTAGCGGGGATCTTGGCGTTTGCGCAGCGCCACGATCTCTACCTGATCACGGATGAGGTGTACGAGAAGATCCTGTACGAGGGCAAACACTACAGCCCGGCAGCCTGGGATGACGACGGCCGAGTCATCTCGTGCTTCAGCTTTTCGAAGACGTATGCCATGACGGGGTGGCGCATCGGGTACATTACCGCCAGCCCGGAGTTGTGCCAGGGCTTTGGGAAGCTACAGGAGACCCTGGTCTCCTGCGTCTCCTCTCCCGCGCAGAAGGGGGCGGAGGCCGCCCTGACCGGACCGCAGGAGTTCGTCCGTGGGATGGTCGAGACCTACCGCCGAAACCGCGATGCGGCCTACCGGCTCTTCAATGAAGCGGGGGTGAAGATTGTCGAGCCTCACGGTGCCTTCTACCTCCTGGTGGACGTCTCGCGCGCGGGTCTGGGCTCGTACGCGTTCATGGAGCGGTTGCTGGCGGCGAAGCGGGTGGCGGTGGCGCCCGGGATGACCTTCGGACAGCACTGCGACCACTATGTCCGCATCTCCTTCTGCAAAGAGCCGGATGTCGTGCTGGAGGGCATCAGTCGCATCCTCGAGTTCCTCGCGGGGAAGTAGCCTCAAGAGCCGATGCCATGGACGCGCCTGCGATTCAGTTTTCCAAGGTCAGCAAGTGGTTTGGGTCGTTCCAGGTCCTGGCTGACCTCACCTTCGATGTGACCCAGAGTGAGGTCGTGGTGATCATCGGGCCGTCGGGCTCCGGGAAATCCACCCTCCTTCGCTGTGTCAACGGGCTGGAACCGATTCAAGAGGGCACCCTGGTGGTCGACGGGGTGGATCTCGCCGACCGGAAGAACCTGCGGGCGCTCCGCCAGGAAATCGGTTTTGTGTTCCAAGCCTTCAACCTGTACCCGCACCGGACCGTCCTGGACAACGTCACCCTGGCTCCCGTGAAAGTCCGGAAGGTCCCCCGCGCCAAGGCCGAAGAGACCGCGCTTCACTATCTGACGAGGGTGGGGATCGCCGATCAGGCTCACAAGTTCCCGGCCAAGCTCTCCGGGGGTCAACAGCAACGCGCGGCCATCGCCCGGGCCCTGGCCATGAACCCCAAGATCATGCTCTTCGACGAACCCACCTCGGCCCTCGACCCGGAGATGATTGCCGAAGTCCTCGCCACCATGGTCGATCTCGCCAAGGGTGGGATGACCATGCTGGTGGTGACCCACGAAATGGGCTTTGCGCGGGAGGTGGCCGATCGGGTGATCTTCATGGATCAAGGCCGCATCGTGGAGACCGGAACGCCTGGACAGTTGTTCGATGCGCCACGCGAAGAGCGCACGCGGCAGTTCCTCCGCCAGATTCTCTGAGAGTCTTGCCCGAGGGGAGCGTGAACTGCCAACCGCGGGATCCGAGAGGAGGTGGTGGACAGCCCCACAACCGGGAATGCTCTGCGTCCTGGAATCACATCGACACGGTCAGACAGGAGGTTTGAGGTCATGAAGCGCTTTCCATCATTCTTGTTCCTGATGGTCGGGCTCGCGATCCTGGGCATGGGCGCCAGAGCGTTTGCGGCGGACGAGCTGGATGCCATCAAGAAGCGGGGGAAGCTGATCGTGGGCCTTCAGCCCGCAGCGCCCCCGGCATCCATGATCAATGCCAAGGGGGAGCTGGAAGGCTTCGAGGTCGACCTGGCCAAGGAGCTCGCCGACGGGCTGGGGGTCGCGCTGGAAATAAAGCAGACGAGCGATGCGGTCCGCATCCCGAGTCTCCTGCAGGGAGCAGTGGATCTCGAGATTGCCACAATGACGCATACGCGGGAACGCGACAAGCAGATCGACTTCTCCATCACCTACTTCGTCACCGGGCAACGGGTCATGGTCCGCAAGGGCAGCCCGATCAAGAGCGTGAAGGATCTCGGCGGTAAGAAGGTCGGGACGGCCAAAGGCTCCACCAGCGAGCAGAATCTGATGAAGGCCAACCCGAAGGCGCGGCTCGTCACCTTCGACGACGTGTCCACGGCCTTCGTGGCCCTGCAGAACAAGACGGTGGATGCCATCACGACCGATGAGTCCCTGCTGCTCTCCCTGAAGGCCGGCGCCCCGAACCCGGGTGATTACGAGGTGGTCGGGGAGTACTTCAGCAAGGAACCGTTCGGGATCGGGATGCGGCAAGGCGCCGCCGACCTGCGAGATTACGTCAATCTCACGCTCATGAAGCTCTGGGAGACCGGGAAGTTCAAAGAGATCTACAACAGATGGTACGGCCCCAAGAGCAAGTACGCCTTGCCGCTCAACTTCGAGATGGAGATGTGGCCGTAACCCCACGGGTGCGCCCCTGGGGGAAATCGCGCGGGGGCCGGGAACGGCCCGGCCCCCGCGCGGCCGCAGACCATTCGGTCCTTGCCGGCGGAGGAATTCACGTGGGGCTCGACCCGAGCGTCTTATGGACCCCCCCATACGGAGGCTGGCTCGTCGAGGGCATCCTGACGACGCTGCGCCTGACCGGTGTGGCAATCCTGGGCAGCACCGTCTTGGCCATCGTCGTCTCGATGATGCGCATGTCGACCTTGAGCTATATCTCGATGCCTGCCCGGGCCTACGTGTATTTCTTCCGCAATACCCCATTCCCCGTCCAGGTGCTCTTCTGGTACTTCGGGGCCCCGCACCTCATCCCGGAGCGCTTTCTGGAGTGGCTGTACGCGGGAGATTTCGAATTCCTGGCGGCCCTGGTGGCCCTCATCCTCTATACCGCGGCCTATATCGCCGAGCATTTCCGATCGGGGATCTCCGCCATCCCGAGGAGTCAGATGGAGTCGGCGCTCTCGTCGGGGATGAGTTACGTCCAGGCCATGTCTTACGTGATTCTCCCGCAAGCGTTCCGGATCAGCTTGCCGCCGCTCATCAGCGAGTATCTGACCATTGCCAAGAACTCGTCGGTGGCAATGATCATCGGGGTCGCCGAGGCCATGACCATGGCGCGGCGGATCGAATCCTACTCCTTCCGCGCCTTCGAAGCCTTCGGGGCGGTGACGGTGTTCTATCTCAGCCTGTCACTGCTCACCTCTCTCGTGCTCAACTGGTACAACCGTAGGTACCTCGCCCTCACGTCAGCAGATGAGCGCGGGAAGAAGCCTCGCAAGAGGCGTTTCCTCCAGGCAAAGGAGGGGCTCGGGTGGGCTGGGCGATCCTAGGCGAGTACTTGCGGTTCCTGCTGCTGGGCGCCTACCCCCGGGGCCCGCTCGGAGGCCTGGCGCTCACCATCTACCTCTCCGTCGTGGCAGGTCTCAGCTCCTTCGGGGTTGGTCTGCTGGGAGGCTTGGCGCGAACCTCTTCGCGGAAGTACTTGAGAGTTCCGGCCACGATCTACGTGGAGGTCATCCGCGGGATTCCCTTCATCATGGTGCTGTTCTGGTTCTACTTCCTCGTGCCTCGGATCCTCCAGCACTCGATCACGGAAAATGCGGCGGCGTTCGTTGGCATCACGTTCTTCTTCGGCGCCTACGCGACAGAGATAGTTCGCGCTGGGATCATGTCGGTCGACAAGGGCCAGGTGGAGGCAGGACTCTCGTCCGGGCTCTTCGACTGGCAAGTGATGCTGTTCATCATCTTCCCCCAAGCGCTGAGGAATATGATCCCCTCTTTCGTCAACCTCTATGTGAGCCTCATCAAAGACACCTCACTCATCTTCTTCATCGGGGTAACTGAACTCACGGGGGCGGCGACCCAGGTCATGCGACGAGAGGTGTCGACGACCGTGCCAGTGTTTATCCTGCTGTTCGCGGTCTATCTCGTCCTCTGCTCGACGTTGAACAGCTTCAGTGATCGGCTGGAGGCCAAACTGGCCTCCGCCTCATAAAGTACGCGCGCCGTTCCCGCCGACGCAGAAGGGAGGGTTGCCTCGTTCGCGCCCTTCCGTTGTCCATCCCGACCCTCGGGGCCGCCCGCCGCCCTTGCCAGTGCGCCGCCAGGGCCTGTGGAGACGGGCTCCTCCCCCCGGGGTGCCTTCCTTGCGATCATTTGCCTCTTGCTCCCCTCCTGACCGGCCAGTGTCTCGGTCGGTCAGGATCCCCGACAATCCGCTTGACACCCCCGGTCGCCCTTGATAGCGTTCGAGACGACGTCACCTTCCGATCGGTGTGTGCCTCGGGCTGGGCCATCGCCCGGACCGCGTGCCTCGTCATGTGACCCCGTGGTGGCCCGCCTCGTTTTGGGTATCCTGTCGGATGGCTGGAGCCGAAGATCCCTCGCCATGATCGGTGTGATTTGTCGAGCGTCAGCGGATTTTGGATTTCTGCCACCTGAGGTGCCGGCGAGGAGGGCAGAAGGATGTTCTCATCTGATGACCATCGAGAGAGACTGCGCATGATCGCGCCTTGGCTCCTCAATTTCTCGGCCCCCGGCAAAGGACGCCGACCTATCTCGACCGTCCGCCTGCTCGCGGCAGTGCTGCTCGTGTTTGCCGGTCTTGGGCCGGTCGGCTGCGCCAGCACGACGGAGCGCGGCGCCGTTGGCGGGGATCGCAAACAGTTGCTGCTGATCTCCTCGGAGCAAATGGAGCAATTGTCGGCGCAGAGCTATGCCAAACTGCAAGCGGACGCCTCGAAGCAGGGTACACTCAATACCGATCCGGCTCTCACGCAGCGCGTCCGCGCGATTGCCGCGCGCATCGAGCCGCAGACCGGCGTGTTCCGCCGCGACGCACCGAGCTGGAAGTGGGAAGTGAATGTCATCAGGAGCGACGAGCTCAACGCTTTCTGCATGCCCGGCGGCAAGATCGTGTTTTACTCGGGCCTGATCAAACAGCTCAACCTGAGCGATAGTGAAATCGCCGTCGTCATGGGTCACGAGATCACGCATGCGCTCCGCGAGCATTCGCGCGAACAGGTGTCGCAGGCCATCGCCGCACAGACCACCATCAACGTCGGCGCGGCGTTACTGGGGCTGGGCGAGGATTCTGCCGCCCTCACCAATACTGTGTACGAGGCCTTGATCGCGACCAAGTTCAGCCGTGTCGATGAAAGCGAGGCGGATCGCATCGGGCTCGAACTGACGGCGCGTGCGGGCTACGATCCGCGCGCCGGGATAACGCTCTGGCAGAAGATGCTGAAAGCCAGCAGCGGCACCCGTCCGCCCGAGTTCCTCAGCACGCACCCGGCGGAAGCCAACCGCATCCAGCAGATCGAATCGCTGCTGCCGACCGTGATGCCGCTGTACGAGGCGGCACGGCGGGGCGGCTGATCGCGGTTCAGTCACCGGGGATTATTTCGAAGCGACAGGCCAGATACGCGGGAGAACGGGTCCGCCATGCGTCGAGAGTCTATGTGGGCCGTGCCTGCGCTGGCGTGCGCCGCTGCACTGCTGGTGGCCGATTCCGCCGGCGCCCAGGCACGGCGCGCGATGGGGTGGGTGCGCGAGCCGAGTCACGTGGTGGCGGCGATCCCGCTGATGCTGCGGTTTCGCGACTACCTCCCGGAGGAGGTCGATCTCTCGCCGCAGTTCCCGACACCCGGTGACCAGGGCCAGCAGAGTTCCTGCACGGCGTGGGCAACCGGGTACGCGATGCGTAGCTACTACGAGGGCAAGCGCCGCCACTGGAACTTCTCCTCGACCAGCGAGCTCATCAGCCCCGCATACATCTACAATCGCCTGCACGAGTTCCGCGGCAACTGCAGTACCGGCACGCCGATTTCCGAGGCCCTGGATCTGCTGAAGACCGCCGGCGCCCCCACGCTCTCCGAGTACCCCTACGTGGAGACGGACTGCGCGCGTCCGGCGAGCGCGGATCAGGTGCGCCAGGGGTCCGAGTTTCGCATCAGCGGCTGGAGCGCGCTCGACAGCAGGAGGCCCGACGATGCGAAGGGCCAGCTTTCCCGCGGCAACCCGGTGGTCTTTGGCATGGATGTGTCGGAGCGATTCGAGAACCTGACAGGCTCCGAGATTTACGATGACACGACGGCGCCGCGAACGGGCGGTCATGCGATGGTGCTCGTGGGCTACAGCGAGCAGCGGCAGGCATTCAAGGTCATGAACTCGTGGGGCACGCGGTGGGGCGACGGGGGCTTTGGCTGGGTGTCCTACCGGGCGGTCAGGCAGCTGAGCCAGCTCATGTTCGTGATGGACGTGCCGGATTACGTCCCGCCCGCACCATCGCCACCCGGGCCGCCCGCGCCCCCTATTGTCACCGCGCCGCCGGAACCGGCGCCCGAACCCGTCGTGACGCCGCCGCCGCCCGCGCCGGTGGTCGTGACTCCTCCCGCGCCTGCGCCACCGGAGCCCGGGCCGGTTGTAAAGCCCGAGCCAGCGCCACCCGCACCTGTAATTACTCCGCCTGCACCGCCTGTTGTCGTGGCGCCGCCCGCCCCAACTCCGCCGCCAGTGGTCGTGACGCCTCCCCCGCCTGCGCCGACCCCGCCCGGGCCGGTGGTAACGCCCACGCCGGTGCCGCCCGCGCCGACCCCGCCGCCCAGACCGGTTGTGACGCCACCGGTCCCTGTGGTGCAGGCCCAGATCGAAGCACGGCTGCGTGAGGTGGCATGCGCGCGCATCGAGGGCAGGATCGGGGCCAACCGCGTGGTGCAGCTGCGGGGGTTCGCCGGCTCGGCGAGCGATCTGGCAAAACTCCGGAGCGACCTGCTGGCGTTGCCGGGCGTGCGCAAGGTCGAAGGGAACGTCACGCTCTATCCCTGGCCGCAATGCGAGGTGTTTCTGAATTTCGCGGACGCGCTGAAAGATCGGCGCGGGCTTGCTGCCAGTTTGCGCGGGGCCTCCGGACGCACCTTCATGGCGGGTGATTCACTGTCTATCCAGGTCGTGACGCCTTCGTATCCCAGCTACCTTTACGTGACCTACCTGCAGACAAGCGGCGATGCCGCGAACCTTTACTGGCCTCAGGGCAGGTTTCCAAGGGCGTTCCCGCCGAAGTCGAAAGTCACCTTCGGCGGCGGTGTCGGCGGGGAGCCCATCTACCGCATCACGCCGCCACTCGGCGACGAGATCATCATAGTCGTCGCCTCGGCGAGCCCGCTCTTCCAGGACGAGCTGCCCGAGACGGCGACGGATCGCGACTATCTGACCTCGTTCAGAAAGGCATTCCTGGTGCAACCCCAGGGCGGCGGCGGACAGCGCACGGTGTCGGCTGTCGCGCTGCCGCTCAGGACCCAGGCAAAGCCGTGAGCGGGACCGTGGACGGAGAGGGCGGAGCAACGGCGGGGATGTCGTCATGCTGAAGCGAGACAGGGGTGTGCGCGGAATGGGGCTGGGACTTACGTTGTTGCTGCTGTCGTTGGGCGGGGTGGGTACGCCCGCCAGGGCACAGGGATCGCGGGTGCCCAGCGCGGAGGAAATCATCCGGAAGCTGACGCAGCCGCAGATTTCGCCGGATCAGCTCCACAAAGACGCCGTTCGGGTCGAGGGACGGCGCGGGCCAGCCCAGGAGTCGGCGAGCATCGATCTCGCGGTCACATTCGAATACGCATCCGCGAAGCTCACGCCCGATGCTCGGATTGTCCTCGACAACCTCGGACGGGCGTTATCCGATGCCGCGCTGCGCGATTCACACATCCGCGTTGCGGGGCACACGGATGCGCGCGGCAGCGACGCCTACAATCTTGCCCTGTCGAAGCAGCGCGCGCAGTCGGTCGCCGATTACCTGGTGCGGGTGCACGGGATCGACGCGCAGCGTCTCAGCGTCGAAGGATTCGGCCGCACCGAGCTGCTCGACCCGAATCACCCCGAGAGCGCGGTCAACCGCCGCGTGCAGATCACGAACCTGGGCCAGTGACGACCGTAAGCCGGATTGGCGGACATATAGTTGGACTCGGCATCGACACCGTTCCCCCCCAGCCAGTACGTGTGTGCTGCAAGACACTCCGCGCGCCGCTGGCCCACTGCCGCCCGATGAATTCCCCGCCGAAATGGGGGACGTGGTCTATCTTCCAGCGGCGAGGGTGGTGCCGGTGAGCGAGGCGAAGAGGTCGGCAGGGCGGCGGGGGCTGTCCCCAAACGACAGGAGTCTTGCATGACATCCTCGGAACCCGACTCCCAGCTCAAGGCGTTTGCGGCGGCCGGCCACATGCTCAACCAGTGGTACCTGGGCGCGCAGGCGCTGGCGCTGCTCAGGGCGGCGAGCGACGCGGGCGTCCTGATGGCGGCGCGTGAGACGTGCAGCGTTGCGACACTTGCTTCCGTGACGGGCCTGAATCCCGCATGGGTCGCGGACCTCTGCTGGGCGCTGTTTGGACTCGGCGTGCTGGACGGAGGGGAGGGCGGGTTCCGGCTCTCGCCCGACTTCCTGCGATTGACGGACCCCGGCGCTCCCCAGACGCTGGCGAATACGCTTGGAACCCAGGCGGCCCGGATACGGGCGCTGACGCGCTGCTGCGCCGCCAGCGGGTCCGGCGGCGACCTGCCGGAAGAGGATGCACTCACCGTGGCACTGGGCATCTGGGGGCTCCCTTCTTCCCCGGCGGCGCTCGGCTCTTTCGGCGCCGTGGACGCGGGCATGCCCGAGGTGCGGGTCCTCTGGGAGCAAGGGGCGCTCCACCTGGAGCTGGGCTGCGGGGCGGGGCGGGACCTGCTGCACATCGCGGTCCTTTACCCGAAGGTCACCGTCGTGGGAGTCGATCTCTGCCGCGAGGCGCTCGAGGAGGTGCGGCGGCAGGCCCACGTCCTGGGGATCGCGGACCGCGTCCAACTGCAGCATCGGGATGCGCGCAGTGTCGGCGACCTGGCTCTGTATGACACGGTCGTCTGGAGCCAGATGCACTTCCCGCCCGAGGCCCGCAGCGAGACGGCCCGGGTCGCACACCGAGCGCTCAAGCCGGAGGGTTACCTCCTCTTGCCGCTGCAGGCCGAGCCGCCCGCCACGCCCGCGGCCCTGAGGACACCCGGCGGGCAGCAGGTGGCCCTCTTGCGCCTCGTGTACCGCGTCTGGGGACTCGGGTGGTACAGCGCCCAGGAGGTGCAAGCCGAAATGGAGGCTGCCGACTTCGAGGTCGTGCGCGTGGTCCCGCATCCCCGGACGAACTACATGCTGCTGAAGGTGGCTGCGACACCGGACGGAGGCGCGCCTGAACCCGGATGAACGGGATCTCGGTGTGATCTGACTTAGTGCCTCCTCGGACACTCTCTCCCGGTCCATTGCCAGCGGCAGCCCCATCCGACGGGTGCCGGAGCTGGCCATTGGTGCCTGGCTGAAGTGGAATGCTCCCGGGGGGCACAAGGGGGGCATGGCACACTGAAGCCGGGGGCGCGTGCCGGGGCAGCCATGGAGATAGTCGGAGACTGGACACGCCCGGGAGGGTGTGCGAAAAGACAGGGGCGAGCCGGGGCCCGCCGGGGGTGCGGCGCGAGGCTAGCGGGGGAGGCGGGCGATGGGCCGGGGGCCCCTCGAGTCGGCCGCAGCTCCTGAGGGAAGAGGCCCAGCGGAAGGCACAACAAGCCCACCGGTACTCGACAAGGCCGAGGACCAGAGGGAGAGTCACATGGACCGCAGCGAGATGAAGCAACGGGTGTGCGAGGCCATCGATCGTCATCGGGAGGAGATCATCGGCCTCGGACGCGCGATCCGGGACACACCGGAGCTGGGTTTCAAGGAGCACGAGAGCGCAGCCACGGTGGCGAGGACCTTCGCCGCCCACGGAATCCCCTGCCAGGAGAAGCTGGCCCTCACGGGGGTGAAGGGCGTGCTGGCTGGCGCGGCGGCGGGACCGACGGTCGGGATCCTGGGCGAGCTCGATTCCCTCCTCTGCCCCGACTCCCCCTACGTAAACAAGTCGACGGGCGCCGCCCACACCTGCGGGCATAACGCGCAGATCGCGACCTGCCTCGGGGCCGGGATCGGCCTGAAGCACTCGGGGGTTCTATCCGGGCTTGCCGGACGGGTGGCCTGCTTCGCCGTTCCGGCGGAGGAGTTCGTGGAGATCGAGTACCGCCTGGATTGCCGGCGTCGGGGGGAGATCGAATTCCTCGGGGGCAAGGCCGAGTTGGTCCGGCTGGGCCACCTGGACGACATCCAGATGGCCATGCTGGTGCACGCCGGGACCGCCTCGCCGGGGCCGAGGCTGCTGCACAGCTCGACGAGCAATGGCTTCGTCGCCAAGATGGTCCATTTCAAGGGCAGGGCTTCCCACGCGGGGACGGCGCCGGAGAAGGGCATCAACGCGCTGAACATGATGGCGCTGGCCATCATGAACATCAATGCCCAGCGGGAGACCTTCCGCGACGACGACACGATCCGGGTCCACCAGATCGTGACGCGGGGCGGGGACCTGGTCAACATCATCCCGGAAGATGTTCGGATGGAGATGTTCGTTCGCGGCAAGACCGTGGAGGCGATCCAGGATGCCAACGAGAAAGTGAACCGATCGCTCGAGGCCGCCGCCCAGGCGGTGGGCGGCGAGGTGGCGATCCAGACCATCCCGGGCTATCTGCCTCGTCTCACGGAGACAGCCGTGACTTCGCTCCTCGCCGAGAACTTTGCGAGCCTGATCGGACGCGAGCACCTGGTGGTCGAGGGGCACGGGACCGGCTCTTCGGACACGGGGGATCTGTCGCACCTGATGCCGATGGTCGAAGTGAAGTCCGGAGGGTTCAACGGCTCGTTCCACACCGCCGCGCACACGGTGGCCGACGAGGAGCAGGCCTACATCGTCCCCGCCAAGGCGATGGCGATGACGGCGGTGGATCTGCTGGCCGATGGGGCACGCACGGCGAATGAGATCCTGGCGAACTTCACGCCGCGGATGACCAAGGCCGAGTACCTGGCGTATCTCCGCAGCATCAGGTGAGGAGAGACGAAGCGAGGAGCGGCCGGCGGTTCGACTGTTCGTCACGGGGGAGCACGCCGATCATGGGCCTGGCCGACGAGGTCTGGAGCGCGACGATGAGGCTGGCTGGCACCACGGGAATCGTCACCGGGGCGGCGCGGGGGATCGGCCGGGGCATCGCCCTCGCGTTTGCGCGGGAGGGCGCCGACATCGCCCTGGCGGACAATGCCGCTGCGGCTCTCGAGGGCGTGGGGGCCGAGATCAGGAATCTGGGACGCGAGGCCCTGGTCGTCCCGACCGACGTCACCCTCGAGGATCAGGTCGGGCGCCTCGTGGCGCAGAGTCTGGCCCGATTCCACCGGATCGACGTGCTGGTCAACAACGCCGGCACGATCGTCATGCCCGGCGCGATCCTGGAGACCACGCTGGATGCCTGGGAAACCATGATGGCGACGAACGCGCGGAGTGCGTTCCTGTGCACCAGGGCGGTGCTGCCGAGCATGATGGAGCGCCGCCAGGGGAAGATCATCAACGTCTGCTCGGTCGCCGGGATCCGACCCCTGCCCAACCGGGCGGCGTACTGCGCGTCCAAGCATGCCCTGACGGGCTTCACCAGGTGTATCGCCCTGGACATGAAGCCATATGGCATCGCGGTCAACGCGATCTGCCCGGGGGCCGTGCACACCCCGCTCACCGACTACTCGCGCCCCGACGCGGACAAGATCGGGTGGATGCAGCCGGAGGAGATCGCAGACGTCGCCCTGTTCCTCGCCTCTCAGGAGGCGCGCAGCATGACCGGCGCCGTGATCGAGGTGAGCGGGTGGGCGGAGTAGGGAAACGGCAAAGAGCGTTCGAGAGTTCGACAGCTCGACGGGAAGACGCGAGCAGAGTTTGCGGAGGGCGTCCCCGCGACTTCCTCAGCGCCCCGCCTGCCGGCGGGACCGCAGGGCGGCCAGCAGCTTTTCGTGGATGTTGTCAAAGGGGCCGTTGGACATGATCAGGACCACTGCCCCGTCTCCGAGCGTTCCGGCCAGGGCCGCGACCACCTCGTCGGCGGTCCGGTATAGCGCCGCTTTCTGGGCCTTCTGCCGGAGGGCCGCCACCAGCGCCTCCGAGTCGAAGCGCTCCGCCTCCGGAATCTTCTCGGCGTCATAGGGCGGCACCAGCAGAATCTCGTCGGCCCCGGCGAACGAGTCCGGGTAGGTCTCCTGGAAGAATTTCCGCCGACTGGTGTTGGTGCGCGGCTCGAAGACGGCTACCAGGTGAGATCGGGGGTAGCGCGCCCGGATCGCCCGGACGGTCTCGCGCACCTTGGTGGGATGGTGGGCGAAATCGTCGATCACCGTCACCCCGCCGACCACCCCGCGCACCTGCATCCGGCGCGCCACCCCCATGAATCCGACCAGGGAACCGGCCGCCCGGTTGACGTCCACGCCGACGGCCTCGGCCGCCGCCAGGACCCCGAGGGTATTGGCCACGTTGTGGCGGCCGGCCAGCGGCAGGGTGACCACGCCGGCGGGGCTTCCCTGGCGGATCAATGAGAAGTGCGTCGCGCCCGCTCCGGCCCGGATGTCGGCAGCGCACCAGGCGGCCCCGGGGCTCAGGCCGTAGGACACGACCCGGCACGGCGCCGTGCGCGCCAGCGCGTTCACCTCGGGGTCGTCGGCGCATGCCACCAGCAGGCCGTCGGCGGGCAGGAGGGTGAGCAGCGTCGCGAACGCGGCGCGGTAGGCGTCCATGTCGCGGTAGATGTCGGCATGATCGAACTCCACGGCGGTGAGCACCACGATCTTCGGGCGGTAGTGGATGAACTTCGGCCGCTTGTCGAAGAAGGCGGTGTCGTACTCGTCACCCTCGACCACGAACACCCCGCCCCGGCCCTGGTGGAAGCTCTTGCCGAAGTTCTGCGGGATGCCCCCCACCAGGAACGAGGGATCGAGCCCGGCCTCCACCAGGACGTACGAGAGCAGCGCCGCGGTGGTGGTCTTGCCGTGGGTTCCGGCCACCACCACCGAGGTCTTGCCGGCGATGAAGAACTCGGCCAGCGCCTGCGGGAAGCTCATCACCTTCAGACCCTGCTGCAGGGCCGCCTGCGCCTCGGGGTTGTCCCTGCGGCAGACGTTGCCCACGATCACCAGGTCGATGTCGGGAGCCAGGTGGGCGGGGTCGAAGCCCTGCATGGTGGGGATCCCCCAGGCCTGCAGCCGCTCGGCCATGGGCGGGTAGAAGGCCCGGTCGGATCCCTGCACCTCGTGTCCCGCCTCCTTGAGCAGACCGGCCAGCGCCCCCATGCCCGTCCCGCAGATTGCCACCAGGTGGACCTTCATCCCTGCCCCCTAGCCCGGATTATTCACGAAGGATCCGTGGATAATCCGGGCTAACTTTCCAAGGCCGCATTCTTCGCGAGTCGCGTTCGCCACGGATGCGGGCTAGCCCCAAAGGTCAGCCACTCGCTCGTGGAGGAGCGGCCGGAACGTCCTGATCGCGTCGTGCTCCCGGGTGGGGTGGATCCGGTTCGTCAGCAGCACCACGATCAGCTCGCGGTCCGGATCGATCCACAGCGAGGTGCCGGTGAAGCCCAGGTGCCCGACGGTCCTGGGCCCAAAGCGGCCGCCGGCCTGGGACGCCCCCGGGGAGGGGGTGTCGAAGCCCAGGGTGCGCGTCGAGCCCGGCACCTCCGACTTCTCCCAGAACAGCCTGGCCAGGCGGCGGTCGAAGAATCCGCCGGTGCGCAGCCACGAATCGAGCCAGACCGCGGCCAGGGACGCCACGTCCTCGATCGTCCCAAAGAGTCCCGCCTGCCCGCTCACACCGCCCGCGGCGTAGGTGTTCTCGTCGTGCACCTCGCCGATCAGGGTACGCCCGCGCCAGGGGCAGCGCTCGGTCGCCGCGAAGGGCCGCCCCTCCCGCGCCCGAGCGGCCTTGGCAGGCGCCTTGAGGTCCACGAAGAAGAGATTCGCCAGTCCCAGCGGACCGGCCAGCCACTCCGAGAACAGCTCGTCGCCGGGGCGGCCGCTGCGCCGCTCCAGGATCCAGCCCAGGAGGATGAAGCCCAGGTCACTGTAGAGGGCCCGGCTGCCGGGCGGCACCTCCGGCGCCTCGGCCGCCACCATCCGGCGAATGGC
>Ga0335070_10006020_pt1 | contig 14284 bp, 16 predicted proteins | sample Lox_Sample_13_FD_206722 | JGI IMG/M metagenome (GOLD analysis project Ga0335070, IMG submission 206722) | Soil microbial communities from Loxahatchee National Wildlife Refuge, Florida, United States - Lox_Sample_1.3 | ecosystem: Environmental > Terrestrial > Soil > Wetlands | place: USA... | reverse complement strand
CGGATCGGCCACGGTGTAGCTCGCCCAACGCCACAGCGCCGGCAGGTTGAGGACCAGCGTCGCCGTCTCGACCAGGTCGGCGCTCGCCTGGCGCACGCGCTCGGACAGCGTCGCCAGCAGGCCGGAGAGGCCGGTGGGCTCGGCCGGCGTCGCGGCCCCGCCCTTCTGCGCCGCGATCAGCGCCTTGAGCTGGGCGACCAGCGCCTTGCGCTTGGTCTCGTCCTCGATGGTCGAGACCAGGGATTCGAGATCCTTGACCGAGACGGCCGTGTTGTCGGTTCCACTGGCGGGCGCGGCGGGCGTCTCGGCCTGCGCCGGCAAGGCCGGCAGAGCTGACGCCAGCGCGAGCGCCACCAGGAGGGCGCGCAGCAGCGCGCCCGGCGCGGCGCGCCGCGACCGTCTTGCATCGCCGCTTCGGCTCGGCAGAATAATCGTTCTCCAGGGTTGCCGCGGTCGACCGCGCGAGCCTTGCCGTGCTCCCATAACGCTACGGATAGAGGATGGTTGCCATCTACCACAACCCCCGATGCAGCAAGTCGCGCCAGGCGCTCGAGCTGTTGCGCCAGCGCGGCATCGAGCCCGAGATCGTCGAGTACCTGAAGACGCCGCCCGACAAGGCCGAGCTGAAGCGCATCCTCAAGCTGCTCGGCCTTACGCCGCGCGCGCTGATGCGCAAGGGCGAGGCGGTCTACAAGGAAAAGCGCCTCGACGATCCCAAGCTCACCGACGAGCAGCTGATCGCCGCCATGGTCGCCTACCCGGTGTTGATCGAGCGGCCGATCGTGCTGGCCGGCAAAAAGGCCGCCCTCGGCCGGCCGCCGGAGAAGGTCCTCGACATTCTCTAGCCGAGGCCAGAGACGCGACGGGCGCCCCGCGGCGCCCGTTCGAACCGGCTCGCGCCGCGCGGCCTAGGCCTGGAGCGCCTTGATCTGGGCGCTGAGCCGCGACAGCTTGCGCGACGCCGTGCCCGCCTTGACCACGCCCTTGGTGACGCCGCGCTGGACGACCGGCTGGGCCTCCTTGAGCGCGGCCATGGCCTCGCCTTTCTTGCCGGCGGCGATCGCGGCCTCGACCTTCTTGATGTAGGTGCGGACGCGGCCGACGCGGTCGCGGTTGATGACGGCCCGGCGGGCGTTGCGGCGAATGCGGATCTTGGCGGATTTATGGTGCGCCATGGGGCCTTTTCCCTGGTCTCGGCGGAGCCGGGTGTATATCGCCTGGGCCCCGCCCCGTCAAGGCGTCCCGGCCCCAGCCGGGCTGCGCCGCCCCGGCCAGGACCAGAGGCCGGCAGGCCGGAGCCCGGGACGACCGTCCCCCAACCCGGCGTTCCAGGCCGCGGGCCATAGGCGAGGCCCTATGCGCGGTCAGGACGCGCGACAAAAAATATGTCGCCCCGGGCGAATCCTTTCGGCCTCGCGGAACGTCATGGGAGTCGGCGGCCGCTGCGGCCGCGGCGAAAGGAGACTTCGATGAAGCGCACCCTGATCCTCTATGAAACCAAGCCGGAAGCGACGCGCGACAACGAGCGCCTGATCCAGGCCGTGTTCCGCGAGCTGCAGCAGAAGGCGCCGGACGGCGTGCGCTATATGGCGCTCATGCTCGAGGACGGCACTTTCGTCCACTTTTCCATGGTCGAGGAGACGGGCGGCCCGCACCCGATCACCACGCTCGAGGCGTTCCAGGCGTTCCAGAAGGGCATCAAGGAGCGCTGCGCCACGGCACCGCGCTCCCGCGCCGCCGAGGTCGTCGGCAACTACCGCATGCTCGCCGAGTGATGCGATAATCGGCGCATCGGCGCCCGTGGCGCCGCCGGGCCGGAGGCCGCATGAGCGAAGCCGTTCCCGCGCCGCTGCCGCGCGAGGCTATCGACCGGTTCCTCGGCGAGATACGGCCGAAGCTGCACCGCTATTGCGCGCGCATGACCGGCTCGGTGATCGACGGCGAGGATGTCGTCCAGGAGACGCTGGTCAAGGCGATGGCCGCCCTGCCGCGCGTCGAGACGGTCGTGCATCTCGAGCGCTGGCTGTTCCGCGTCGCGCACAACGCCGCGCTCGACTTCCTGCGCCGCCGCGCACGCCAGGAGGCGAGACTTGCCGATGACGATCCCGCCATGCTGATCGACACGCAAGAGGCCGCCGACCGGGCGCAGATCGCCGCCGCGAGTCTCCACACCTTCATGCGCCTGCCCGTCGCCCAGCGCAGCGCCGTCATCCTCAAGGACGTGCTCGGCTACTCGATGCACGAGATCGGCGGCTTCCTCGAAACCAGCCTGCCCGCGGTCAAGGCCGCCCTGCATCGCGGCCGCGCGCGCCTGCGCGAGCTGGCCCAGGAGCCCGACGACACGCCGCCGCCGGTCCTCGACGGCGCCGAACAGGCGCTGCTCGCCGCCTATGTCGAGCGCTTCAACGCGCGCGATTTCGACGCGGTGCGCGACATGCTGGCCGACGAGGCGCGGCTCGATCTGGTCAACCGCCACCGCCTCGACGGCCGGCGCGAGGTCGGCAAGTATTTCGCCAACTACGGCAAGATCGAGGACTGGCACCTGGCCGTGGGCCTCGTCGACGGCCGCCCGGCCGTGCTGGTGTTCGACCGCGACGAGCCGGAGGGCCGGCCGATCTATTTCGTGCTGCTGGGCTGGGCCGGCGGCAAGATCGCGCTGATCCGCGATTTCCGCTACGCGCGCTATGTCACCGACGGCGCCGAGATCCGCGTGCTGAGCTGATCCCGGCGCTGCCGGCGTTTCACGCCCGCAACCCTATTCGGCCGCCTCGGCCCCGGCGTCGCAGCACTATGCCTGGGGCTATGCAAACTATACTTACAGCTTATTGGAAAGCTCGTCCCCTGGCATCAGATGTCGAACAGACTTTCTCTCCCCGCACCATTTCCATCAAAGAGACAAATGACCGAGGAGAAAATTCTCATGAAAGCGATCGTTGCGACGGACCAGGCAGCGGGAACGGCCGGTATGAAGCTGACGGAGCGGCCCGAGCCGCAGGCAGCGATAAACGACGTCGTCGTCCGGGTTCATGCGTCGGGATTCGTCGGGACTGAGTTGGCGTGGCCGTCGACCTGGACCGATCGCCTCGACCGTGCCCGAACGCCGTCGATCCCCGGGCACGAGCTGGCTGGAGTGGTCACCGCCCTCGGCTACGGCACGACGGGGCTGTCGGTGGGACAGCGGGTGTTCGGCCTCACGGACTGGTATCGCGACGGCACCCTGGCGGAGTATGTGGCCGTCGAGGCGCGCAACCTCGCGCCGCTGCCGGGCGACGTCGACTTCACGGTGGGCGCGAGCCTGCCGATCTCGGGCCTGACCGCGTGGCAGGGACTGTTCGAGCACGGCCGCCTTCGGGCGGGGCAGAGCGTCCTCGCGCACGGCGCGGCCGGCGCAGTCGGGTCGATCGTGACGCAACTCGCGCGTGAGTTCGGCGCCTACGTCATCGGCACCGGACGCGCCGCCGACCGTCAGAAGGCGCTCGACTTCGGCGCGCAGGAGTTCGTCGACCTCGAGAGCGACGCCCTGGACGACGTCGGCGCAGTCGACCTGGTGCTCGATGTCATCGGCGGCGACATCGGGAAGCGGTCCGCAGGCTTGATTCGAGCCGGAGGAACGCTGGTGTCCATCGTCGGCCCGACCGAGGCGCGGCCCGCCGACGGCCTGGCGGTCGACTTCGTTGTCGAGTCCGATCGTGCCCAACTGAGTGAGATCGTCCAGCGGGTGCGGGACGGACGACTGCGGACGAACATCGGCACCATCTCGACCCTCGATGAGGCCGTCGCCGCCTTCAACCGGACCAAGCGGATCAACGGGAAGACGATCATCCGCGTTCGTCCGTGAGCGACACGCGCCCATCGATGCACGCGGCCGGCCGGAGCGACGATCCAGCCGTTGGACTGACGCCGCGCCGCCGGCGATTGACGGGCACCGTCCTATTCCGCCGCCTCCACGCCGGCCATGCGCTGCGCGGTCTTCAGCACGACCGCCTCGTCGACGTCATGGGCCTCGGCCGAGCGCTTCAGCTTGTCGGCGAGCGCCTGCGGGATGCGCTTGCCGCGCGAGCCGGCCTCGCGCCACTCGTCCTGGCGGATGAGCAGCTTGAAGACGTCGGGCCGGGCGTAGTGGCCGACCGTGTCGACGATCGAGCGCAGCGCCTTGATCATCCACGCCTCGATCGTGCAGTAGAGCATCTGCGGGCCGAAGGCCGGCTCGAGCAGCGGAATGCCGACCGGCGCCATGACGAAGCTGCCGCCGCCGGCCCAGTCGACGAACATGTCGGCCTTGCGCGGGAAATCGTTCGGCACGTCGTTGATGTCGAAATAGCCGACCGAGGAGACGACGAAGGCGCCGGCCTCGAAGGCGTGGGCGCGCGCCGCGCCGATGCCCCAGAACGCGCCCTTGGTGTCGAGCTCCTCGAGCCGGGGCCCGGTGTGGATGGCGAAGGAGCCGGGATAGACCGCGACGTGGATCTCCTCGCCCTCGGCGATCATCGCGGCGCGGGCCAGGGTCATGGCGTTCTCGCCGCAGATCAGCCCGCCGATCCGGCCGATGTCGGTCTCGAACACGCGGATGTCGTGGCCGTCGCCCATGCCCCAGAACTGGCGCTCGCAGAAGGTCGGCATCAGTTTCCTGTGCCGGCCGAGCAGCGCGCCGTCGCGGCCGAAGAACATCAGGCAGTTGTAGATGGTGTCGCTTTCGCGCCGCGGGTCGATCTCGTTGCAGCCCATGACCAGATAGACGCCGGCCTGGCGCGCCGCGGCGCCCAGGCGCTCGGTGTCCTCGCTCGGGATGAGCACGGCGGCGTCGCGGAAGGCGACCCGCCCGCCGACCCACTTCTTGAGGTCGGTGTCCCAGCCCTCGGTCCAATAGGGATAGCCGGTCAGCCAGACCTCGGAGAACACCACGAGATCGGCGCCGTTGCGACCGGCCTCGAGGATCGCCTTGGTCGCGCGGTCGATCGAGGCGTCGCGGTCGAGGACGACCGACGAGATCTGGGGAATGGCGATTTTGACGGTTTCCCGGCCGCCCAGGACCGGTTTCAGCGTCTTGACCATGAGACAACCTCCTGTTCGCGCCCTGAGGGCATTGGCGGCGTCTGTCCCCGCCGCCTGGCGATCTCAGCACCCGGCGCCTTGGCCGCGCTTGTCCCGGAGTCGACGAAATCTTGTCCCGGCGGCACCTTCGGGCCGGGTGGGCGATTGGCGGGCGGGCGCGCCGCGCTATACTCCAACGAGCGGCATAGTTCCCGGGGCCCTGCCGCGGGCCGGCGTTCGTCGTGCGACGGCGGGAGGTCGGACGATGGTGCAGGGTATGAGCGGGCCTTCTCTACCCGCCCGCGTCGAGCAGGGCGGCGCGCTGGTCGAGCGGCTCAGCACGGCCGGCCTGCCGCTCCACGACCAATATCCCTATTGGAAAGAATCGATCTGCGACCTGTTCGTCGGGCTCGACGCGAGTCGGCCCGGCGCGGCGCGGGCGCGCGGCGGCTTCCATGCCGAGGTGGCGCGCCGGCGCGTCGATCTCGACGGCGGCGAGCAGGCGAGCTTCATGGACGTGACGACCGACGCGCAATATGTCGCGCGCTCGTCGCGCCACATCCGCGCCTCGACCAGCGCCTGCCTGATGCTGGCGCTGCAGGCCGAGGGCATGGCGCTGTTCGAGCACGAAGCGGACGGCGTCGTGCTCGCGCCGGGCGACATGATCCTGCTCGACACGACGCGGCCCTATCGCTTCCGCTTCGGCGCGCGCTTCCGGCAATTCGTGCTCAAGGTGCCGCGCGACCGGCTGGCGGCGCGCCTGCCGCGCAGCGGCGCCTGGCTCGGCCGGCCGGTGTCGGCGGCCTCGCCGCTCGGCGGCGTGCTCACGGCGCATCTCGGCGCGGTCGCCGCTGCGCTCGACGCGCTCGAGCCGGCGCTGCGCCCGGCCCTGGTCGATCGCACGCTCGATCTGATCGCGCTGACCTTCGCCGGCGCGCTGCGCGACTTCGGCGGCGCCGGCAGCACCGTGCAGAGCGCGCTGGTCGCCCGCGCGCGCCTCCACATCGAAGCGCGGCTCGGCGACCCGGCGCTGTCGGCAGCGACCGTCGCCGCGGCGCTCGGCATCTCGCAGGGCTATTTGCACAGGTTGTTCCACGGCGCAGGCTCGAGCGTCGGCGACCACATCCGCGACCGCCGCTTCGAGCGCTGCCGCGCCGAGCTCGCCGATCCGCTGCACGCCGCCGAGCACGTCACCGAGATCGCGCTGCGCTGGGGCTTCAACGACATGCCGCATTTCAGCCGCGCCTTCCGCAAGCGCTTCGGGATCGCGCCGCGCGACTATCGCGCCCGCGCGCTCGGCGCGCCGCGCTCGGACTTGCCGGGGCGGGTCGGCACGGGTTGAAATCGAGCGGCACTTCGTGTGTCATGATGACGTCGATCGGTTGTTTCACCCGTCGGCAGACGGACAGAGAGGGCGACGTGATTTCTCACTCGGATGTGGCCGTTTCGGATGTGGCCGTCGGCACGACCCGCACCAGACGCGCCGCCGTCGCCGTGCAGGCGCTGGTGGCCATCGCCTTCGGCCTTTTCATCCTTGGCATGGTCGGCTTCTCGCCTATCGAGGCGGTGCACAACGCCGCGCACGACGTCCGCCATTCCAACGCCTTCCCCTGCCACTGAGGCATCAAGGCCGTGCTGGCCGCGATCCTGTTCCGCGCCGTCCAGGCGGGGCTCGCGGTCGGGCTGATCGTCGCGGTCGTTCATCAGCTCTGGACCGTCCCGCTGATTCTGCGGGCGGAGACCTACGAGCGGGCCGCGGAAACGAGCGCGCCCGGCGCAACCGCCCATGACCACGATGCCGCTCACGACCAAGACGACGGTGGCTGGAAGCCGGCGAAAGGGTTCGAGCGCATCGGGTTCACGGCGCTCGCCGACATCCTGACGGCGATCGGTTTCGCGCTGCTGCTGAGCGGCGCCTATGTGCTGTCCGGGCGCGACGTCGCCTGGCGAGAGGGCATCGTGTGGGGACTCGCGGGCTTCGCCGCCTTCGCGCTCGCGCCCAGCCTCGGCCTGCCGCCGGCGCTGCCCGGCATGCCCGAGACGGCGCTCGGGCCGCGCCAGGCTTGGTGGATCGCGACGGCAGCCCTCACCGCCGCGGGACTCGCGCTGCTCTTCCTGCATCGCCGGCCGTGGAGCATCGGCCTCGCCGTCCTGCTGATCGCCGCGCCGCATCTGTGGGGCGCGCCGCCACCCTCGACCGAAGCGAGCGCAGTGCCCGCCTCGCTCTGGCGCAGCTTCGTCATCGCCGCGACGGCGACCAATCTCCTGTCCTGGGTGCTGCTCGGCGCGCTCACGGGATATCTGCACCAGCGCGATGCGCGGCGCGACGCCCGGGAGCTCGAAGCCCAGCACTAGAGTCAGACTCGCGGAAATGATGTGCGTGCTTCGAGACGGCGGCTTCGCCGCCTCCTCAGCATGAGGACGATCTTATCTGCAATACTCGACCTCGTCCTGAGGAGCGTGCGCAGCACGCGTCTCGAAGGACGGGCCGCAGGTCACCGATGCTTGAACTTCGGCTGGCGCTTTTCGGTGAAGGCGGCCATGCCTTCCTTCTGGTCTTCGGTGGCGAAGGCCGAGTGGAACAGGCGGCGTTCGAAGCGCACGCCTTCGGCCAAGGTCGTCTCGTAGGCGCGATTGACCGCCTCCTTGGCCATGAAAACGGCGGGCCGCGACAGGTCGGCGATGATCTTGGCGGTCTTGAGCGCTTCCTCGAGCAGATCGGCCGCGGGCACGATGCGGCTGACGAGACCGGCGCGCTCGGCCTCGGCGGCGTCCATCATGCGGCCGGTGAGCACCATCTCCATCGCCTTCGACTTGCCGACCGCGCGCGGCAGGCGCTGCGTGCCGCCGGCGCCGGGCAGAATCCCGATGGTGATCTCGGGCTGGCCGAACTTGGCGTTGTCGGCGGCGAGGATGAAGTCGCACATCATCGCGACCTCGCAGCCGCCACCAAGGGCGTAGCCGGCAACCGCGGCGACGATCGGCTTGCGGCACTTGGTGATGCGCTCCCAGCCGTTGGTGATGAAATCGGAGAGATAGACGTCCATGTAGGACTTGTCGGCCATCTCCTTGATGTCGGCGCCGGCGGCGAAGGCCTTCTCGTTGCCGGTCAGGACGACGGCGCCGATGGCGTTATCGGCCTCGAAGGCGTCGAGCGCCTGGCCGAGATCGGCGATGAGCGCATTGTTGAGCGCGTTCATCGCCTTCGGGCGGTTGAGCCGGATCAGGCCGACCGGGCCGCGCGTCTCGACGATGATGTTCTGGTACGCCATGGTTGCAACTCCCCAATCGTTCTGCCGTCGCCCCCCGCGACGCAGTATTTCCTTGATTCAGCGCGCCGGCGCCAGGAAGAAGCGCACCTCGGTACGCGCGCCGGTCCCCGCCAGCTCGATGCGCAGGCGCTCGCCCTCGCGCTGGTAGACGAGATTCTGGCCGGTCCAGCCGAGCGGCGGCAGGCTTTGCCGATAGAAGCTGAGCACCGCGGCGCGCGGCACCGCCCCGGCCGCCGTGACCTCGACGATGCGCCCGTCCGGCGCGTCGAAATCGACCCCGTCCTTCTCGACGATCGCGAGTCCCGGCATCAGCGGCACGTCGCCCAGCCGCTCGATGAACGCCGCCGGAGCGGAAGCGCCGGCGTCGGCTTCCGCCGCGGCCGGCCGCATCAGGCCCATCGGTCCGGCCGTCGCGACGGCGAGCGCGAGGGTTGCCATCCCGACAATGACAGCTTTGCCCCGCCGGGCGGAGAGCGGCGCGATCATGGGCCGGGCTTTTACTCCACCCTCGAGGACGGGGACAGCGAAAAGTGGACATCGCGGCGGCTCGGCTTGTTCGGCGCTCCGGCGTTCCGCTAGAGTTGCCTCGGGGACCGCGGGCAGCCGCGGCTTGGGAGAGGGGCGGCGCGCGCCCGCGCGTCGGAGCGGTACATGATCTGGCTCGTCAGTCTGGCCGGCCTCGCCATGCTCGCCGCCGGCGCCGCGGTTGCCTATGCGTTCGGCGCGGCCTCGATCCTGACCTTCCTCGCCACCGACAACGCGCGCTATCTGCCGATCCTGCCGCAGCGCGTGTTCAGCCAGATCGACGTGTTCGCGCTGATGGCGATGCCGCTGTTCATCCTGGCCGGCGAAATCATGAATCGCGCCGGCATCACGCGGGCGCTCGTCGATCTGTCGATGGCGCTGCTCGGCCGGCTCAAGGGCGGGCTCGGCTATGTCAACATCCTGACCAGCGTGTTCTTCGCCGGCATCTCCGGCTCGGCCGTCGCCGACGCGGCGGCGCTCGCCAACACGCTCGTGCCCGCCATGCGCGCGCGCGGCTATTCGCCGCTCTATGCCGGCGCGATCACCGCCGCCGCCTCGGTCATCGGGCCGATCATCCCGCCGAGCCTGGTGATGATCTTCTACGGCGCGATCATGCAGACCTCGGTCGCGGCGATGTTCATCGGCGGCATCCTGCCCGGCCTGCTGCTCGCCGCGGCGCTCGCCATCGCCAACGTTTACTTCGCGCATCGCGACGACCATCCGGGCGGGCGCGACGCCGAGACGCCGCGCCTCCTGCCGGCATTCCGCCATGCCGCGCCGTCGCTGGCGCTGCCGGTCATCATCCTGGGCGGCATCGTCTTCGGCGTGGTGACGCCGACCGAGGCGGCGGGGCTCGCCGTGCTGGTCGCGATCGCGGTCGGGCTCTACTACGGCGGGGTCGACTGGACCGGGCTGCGCGAGGGCATCGAGCAGACCGCGAGCCTGACCGGCGCGATCTTCATGATCCTGGGCGCGGTCGCGTGCTTCGGCTGGCTCGCCGGGTCCATGCAGCTGCCGCAGCAGCTCGTCGCGCTCGTCGCCCAGCTCGGCCTCGGCAAGACCGACTACCTGCTGCTGATCAACCTGATCTTCATCATCTCCGGCATGTTCCTCGACGCGCCGGTGGCGATGGCGCTGCTCGTGCCGCTGCTCGCGCCGGCCGCCGTGACCAGCGGCGTCGATCCGGTGCATCTGGGCATCGTCATCTCGCTCAACCTGACGATCGGCTTCATCACGCCGCCCATCGGCGCCTCGCTGCTGGTGGTTTCGGCGGTGATGAAGATCGGCTATTGGGAATTGGCGCGCGCGACGCTGCCGTTCGTCTTCGTCGAGGTGGTGGTGCTGCTCGCCATCATCTTCGAGCCGGAGATCACGCTGTTCCTGCCGCGACTGCTCGGCTTCATAACATGAAGGGGAGAAAAGCCATGACCATCCTGCATCGCCTGGCCCGGGCCGCCGCCGCGGCCGGGCTCGTCCTGCTCGCCGCCTCCGGCGTCCAGGCCGCCGAGATCAAGATCGCGCTCGATTCGCCGCCGGACGTGCAGCGCAGCGGCACCTACGTCTTCGCCCACGCGCTCTACGAGCACCTCAAGGCCAACGGCGTCGACGCCAAGGAGCTGCCGGTCAACACCATCGGCGGCGAGGCCGAGCGCCTCGACCAGACGACTCAGGGCCTGCTCGAGGTCGACATGGCCGATCTCGCCCGCGCCGCGCAGCTCGACCAGCGGATGTTCGGCTTCATCACGCCCTACCTCTTCGACTCGCTCGACCATCTCGACAAGGTCGTCGCCGAGAGCAACCTGCTCACGCAGATCAACGACGCGATGGCCAAGAAGGGCGCGCGCGTGGTGGCGCTGGTGCCCGTGGGTGGTGCCACCGGCATCTTCAACACCAAGAAGCCGATCACCAAGCCCGAGGACATGGCCGATCTGCGCATCCGCGCGCTCGACGAGAACCAGCTCAAGCTGCTCAAGGCCTGGGGCTCGAACGGCGTGATCATCACCATGCCCGAGGTCGCCAACGCCCTGCAGACCGGCACGGCCAACGGCTACATCACTCCGCCCTTCGTGCCGTTCCTGTTCGGCCACGCCGACATCCTCAAGTACTACACCGACGCCAATGTCTCTGTGCCGCTGCGCGTCTCGCTGGTGTCGAGCGAGTGGTACGGCAAGCTCGCCGCCAAGGACAGGGCGGTGTTCGACGAGGGCGTCAAGAAGGCGATCGCCGCCAACCGCGCCTGGGTCAAGGGCAGCGACACGACCGCCATGGCCCAGCTCGAGAAGGCCGGCATCCAGATCACCCATCTGACGCCGGAGGGCCGCGCGCGCTTCAAGGAGCTGTCGAAGCCGGCCTACACGGCGATCCTGAGCCAGGCCGAGGTGCAGCAGTTCATCGACGCCGCGGCGAAGTACCACTGATCGGTCGGCTCGTGGGCCGCGCCATCATCCGCCTGAGTGACGCGCTCCACCGGCTGTGCCGGTGGGGCGCCGTCGCCGGCATCTTGCTCATGGTCGCGCTGATCGCGATCCAGGTGGTGGCGCGCTACCTGCTCAAGGAGCCGCCGGCCTGGACCGAGGAGGGCGCGCGCTATGCCATGATCTGGGGCGGCCTGCTCGGCGCGACCCTGGCGTTCCGCTGGCGTCAGGACCCGGTGCTGCTCAGGCTCGGCTTCTTCGAGCGCGGGCGCGGCCAGGGCCTGGGCCTCGCCCTGCGCGCGATCGCCACGGTCGTGTTTCTCGGGCCGATCTGGTTCTACAGCCTGTTCGGGCCGGGCTTCGACCTGACGCGCGGCTATCTGGCGCGCAGCGCGGCGCGCACCGCCGAGGCGATCGGCCTGCCGATGGTGTGGTTCAGCGCCGCCGTGCCGGTCGCCATCACCATCATCTTCGTGCACCTGGCGGCGCAGCTCGCCGCCGGCCGCGCCGAGACGACCGGAGAGCCGTGATGCGCGTCTTCACCGGCACGCTCGGCACCGAAACCAACACCTTCTCGCCGATCCCGACGGCGCGCGCCAGCTTCCGCGACACCATGCTGTTCCACGCCGGCGAGCATCCCGACCGGCCGGCCATGTTCACCGCGCCGCTGTGGGCCGCGCGGGAGCGGGCCAGGACGCGCGGCTGGCAGGTCATAGAAGGCCTGTGCGCCTTCGCCGAGCCGGCGGGACCCACCGTGCGCGCCGACTACGAGGCGCTGCGCGACGAGCTGCTCGGCGATCTGCGGCGCGCCCTGCCGGTCGACATGGTGCTGCTCGGCATGCACGGCGCCATGGTCGCGCACGGCTATGACGACTGCGAGGGCGACATCCTGGCGCGCGTGCGCGCGCTGGCCGGGCCGAAGGCGGTCGTCGGCGTCGAGCTCGATCCGCATTGCCATCTGAGCCAGACGATGCTCGACAGCGCCGACGTCATCCTCTGCTTCAAGGAATATCCGCACACCGATTTCCTCGCGCGCGGCGCGGAGCTCGCCGATCTGTGCGCCGACGCCGCCGCCGGCAGGATCCGCCCCGTCATGTCGGTCTTCGACTGCCGCATGATCGGCATCTATCACACCGCGCGCGAGCCGATGCGCGGCTTCGTCGACCGGATGACGGCGCTCGAGGGCAAGGACGGGGTGCTGTCGATCTCGGTCGCGCACACCTTCCCCTGGGGCGACGTCGCCGATCTCGGCACCAAGATCCTGGTCGTCACCGACGGCCGCGCCGCGGCCGGCGCCGCGCTCGCCGAGCGCCTGGGGCGCGAGCTCTACGCCCTGCGCGGCAAGACCTCGGCCCGGTATTTCACCATCGACCAGGCGCTCGACCGCGCGCTCGCCATCGACGGCGGGCCGGTGGTGATCGCCGATTCGCCGGACAATCCGGGCGGCGGCGCGCCGGGCGACGCGACGTTCGTGCTCTCGGCGCTGCTCGCGCGCGGCATCGGCAAGGTCGCGCTCGGGCCGCTCTGGGATCCGCAGGCGGTGCGCTTCTGCCACGACGCCGGCCAGGGCGCGCAGCTGCCGCTGCGCATCGGCGGCAAGACCGGGCCGATGTCGGGCGAGCCGGTCGACCTGGAGGTCGAGGTGCGCCATGTGGCGCGCGCCGCGACCCAGCAATTCGGCGGCGCGCCCTCGCCCCTCGGCGACGTCGCGACGATCCGCGCCGCCGGCATCGACATCGTGCTCAACAGCGTGCGCACCCAGGCCTTCGGCACCGATCTCTTCACCGGCAACGGCGTCACGCTCGGCGACAAGAAGCTCATCGTCGTCAAGTCGAGCCAGCATTTCCACGCCGCCTTCGCGCCGCTCGCCAAGGCCGTGCTGCACATCGGCGGGCCCGGCGCGATCGCGACCGACTTCACGGCGCTGCCCTACCGGAAGGCGCGCCGCCCGCTCTGGCCCTTCGATCCCGATCCCCTAGGAGGTATGCGTCCATGAAGCTCGAGACCTTCCGCCGCCGCCATCGCGTGCGCACGGTGCGCGCGGCCAATCTCACCTGGCGCGTCATCGAGACCCGCGGCGCCGGCAGGAAATCGCCGGTCCTGGTGATGCTGCCCGGCACGCTCGGCACGGCCGAGATCTTCTGGAACCAGATCGCGGCGCTCGGCAAGCGCGTCCGCATCGTCTCGGTCACCTATCCCGAGATCGGCGACATCAAGCGCCTGGCCGACGGTCTGGCCGCGCTGCTCGACCGGCTCGGCATCGAGAAGGCGAGCTTCGTCGGCTCCTCGCTCGGCGGTTTCTTGGGCCAATGGTTCGCCGCGCGCTATCCGGAGCGCGTCGAGCATCTCTTCATCGGCAACTCGCTGCTCGACCCGAAGAAGGTCAATCCGGCGCGGCGCAAGGCCGCGGCGCTGCGCCGGATGCCGGGCAAGGCGCACCGCAAGATGGTGCTCGGCTCGGTCGAGAGCTGGAGCGAGCCCGAGCCGATCTTCAAGAAGCTCAAGGTCATCCTGCGCCACAGCGGCACGCGGCTGATCTCGGCGCGCGCGCTCAAGGCGCGCGTGCTCGCCGTCGCCTCGAGCAAGGCGGTGCCCGCGCTCAAGCTGCCGGCGAGCCGCATCGTCATCATCGACAGCGCCGACGACCCGCTGATCCCGGAATCGACGCGCAAGGCCATGCGCAACAAATATCCCGGCGCCAAGAGCCACCGCTTCAAGATCGGCGGCCACTACCCCTATGTGACGCGGCCGAAGCAGTACACGGCGGTGCTGAAGCGCTACATGCTGGGGTGAGGCGGATAGCTCGCAACTGTCTCCCCTCACCCTCCCGTCGCTGACGCGACGGGTCCCTCCCTCTCCCGGTGGGAGAGGGGAAAGTCCGCGTTACCCTCTCCCTCGCGGAGAGGGTGGCGCGCGGAGCGCGCCGGGTGAGGGGCCGACGCGCGACGCGCTCACTTCTGCCGCCTGGCGCAGAAATAGGTCGAGCGGTTGGACTGGACGATGCGCTTGATGCCGCCGGTCCTGGCGACCGCGCAGTCGCAA
>Ga0335070_10006019_pt1 | contig 14284 bp, 11 predicted proteins | sample Lox_Sample_13_FD_206722 | JGI IMG/M metagenome (GOLD analysis project Ga0335070, IMG submission 206722) | Soil microbial communities from Loxahatchee National Wildlife Refuge, Florida, United States - Lox_Sample_1.3 | ecosystem: Environmental > Terrestrial > Soil > Wetlands | place: USA... | reverse complement strand
CTCCTCGGTCACCTGCTGAATGCTCGCGGCGATGTCCGCGTAGTACTGATTCTTGGCTGCCAGCTCTTTGTAGTTGGACGGCTTCGGTTCGAAGTAGGACGGATAGCCCGAGCGTTCGGTGAAGAAGTGCCACGCCGGATCGCGCGGCTCGCCAAACAGATCAGTGAAGCGGCGGTTGTAGGTTTGCGTCGACGAGTGGTGGAAGCAGAAGTAGTCCATGTTGAGCCAGAAGCTGCCGTCGGCGTCGAGATGGATGAGCTTGCGAACCTTGTCGACGTAGCGTGGCGAACCGTACGGCGCCATGCCCATCACTTTGTACTCACCCTCGTTGACTTCGAAGCCGAGAAACGCAGTGAAGGCGCTGTAGAGGAGGCCCACGGAGTGCGGAAATCGCACCTCGCGGAGCAGCTTGATCTCCGTACCTTTGCCCCGTCCCATCGTCGCGGTGGCCCACTCCCCGACCCCGTCGACGGTCAGGATCGCCGCCTCGTCGAATGGGGAGCACAAGAACGTGCTGGCCGCATGCGACAGATGATGTTCACTGAACAGAATGCGGCTGCTCGGAATCGCCATCTCCTGACGGATCAGGTTCTTCACCCACAGCTTGTCCAACAGCCACGTGGTCATCGCGTCGCCGAAGACCTTCCACGACTTCGGCACCACCTGCAGCGACGTAGTCAGGATGCGCTCGAACTTGACGAATGGCTTCTCGTAGAAAATGACGTAGTCGAGGTCACTGGCCGTGAGGCCAGCGACCTCCAGACAGTAGCGGATGGCGAGCCGCGGAAAATCGGAGTCGTGCTTCTTGCGGCTGAAGCGCTCCTCCTCAGCGGCGGCAACGAGTTGGCCGTCTTGAATGAGCGCCGCCGCAGCGTCGTGGTAGAAGCAGGAAATTCCTAGGATGCGCATGCGTTTAATACGCCCTCGCCAAGCTTTCGTAGATGGTCGACATTGCTGCAACGTGACGCCGTAAGCTGAGATGGTCACGTGCCCAGGCGCGCGCCTGCGCGCCGATACGGCGCCGTAGCGTGGGGTCGCGCAGCAGCGGAATCACGCGGTCCGCCAATCTCGCGGCGTCACCGGGCGGTGTAAGGAAGCCGGTCTCGCCGTCGCGGATCAGTTCCGGAACGCCCCCGGCAGCGCTGGCAACCACCGGTTTGCCCAACAGCATGCCCTCGAGAATGACGCGTCCGAAGGGCTCGGGGCGGACAGAGGTATGCACAACGACGTCGAGCGCGTTGATGACGTCGGCAACATCGCGCCGAAAGCCAGTCGTCGAAAGCGCACCATTGAGCTTGAGCTCCTGGATCCGCCGCATGAGCCGTTCGTTGTATGCCGTCCCGGCTCGATGCACTCCGCCGACGATGAATCCGTGGGCCTGGGGAACCTGCTCAACAATACGCGCCATTGCTTCGACAAGCACCCCCTGCCCCTTCCATTCCTGGATATTGCCAATCACGCCGACACACGGCACGCCATTCGTGATGCCGAGCTCGGCGCGCACCGCGGTCGCGGCGCGTTGCGGGGCGAAGGCCGCCTCGTCAAGAGCGTCATAAACCACGTGCATCGTACGGCCGTGCACGCCGCGCTGCGCACAGTGCGCACGTACCGCCTCGGTCATACAGACCAGGGCGTCAATGTGCCGCGCCGCCCAACGCTCCCGATTACTGTACTTCTCGAACCCCTTCACATGGCACACACACGGCGTGCGTGTCAGCCAACACGCCAGAATGCCATCGAAGTTGGCGCGCACCCCGTTGCCAAGGTGGACGACGTCCGCGCCGACTGCGCGAATGACCCGCGCCAAGCGTGCAGCCGCGGGCAGCTCCTCGATGGCCACGCGTAACGTCTGCCGCCCGAGGCGCAGCACCGAGCGCACCGCGCCGACGGACTTCGCGCGGTGATAGCCATCGTACGACAGCAACGCATGCTGCTTGGGCATGCGGCGACGCGCCACATGATGCACCGCCACACCAATTTCCTGCAGCTCCGACTCGATCGCCTTGCGCTCGTACAGCACCATCGTGGGTTCGAAGCAGTTGCGGTCCAGACCGCGAATCAGGTGGCACAGCCCGGTGAGGGAGCCACCGACGACACCGCCGGAGGATGCTTCGACGAAGAGGACCCGTACCATCGACTGACCTCACTGCCGCGCGCCCACGGCCCGCAACGGCTGCTTTTGCAGCAGTTGCATGATCGCGTGCACCGCGGCGCCACTGCTCATGTCGGCGGTGAGGCCGATCTCGTAGCACGGGGTAGCGGCCACGAGTCGCGCCAGGTGGGCCTCGCGGCGCGCCACCAACCCGCTGAGGTGCAACTGCTCGAGCACGGCGGCGAACGCCCAGTAGCGCCGCAGGTCGTTGATCATGAGGTCGGCGGCGCTGAGCCGGTGATGTGCCTGTTCTGCCGAGATGGGCCGGGCATAGGACTCGGGCGCCCGCCGGGGAAACAGCAGCAGCGCGACTCGCCCCGCTTCGACGCGGCGGTGCGCCGGCATCTGGTAGCCGCACCGGTTCAGGCCGAAGGATCCCTCAATCACCTGCAACTCATCGGCGGCGCTTCCGAGCCAGCGACGGCTCCAAGCGTCGAGCAGAATCGGCTCGCGTACGGCCCACACGTCGTCACCCTGCTGCAGAACGAAGCTATCCGACAGAAAGCGTGTACCCGGCGACATGGCCAGGGCCACTGCTAGCGTCGACTTGCCAATCCCACTCGCACCGGCAAGCAGGATCGCCCCCGCATCCGTTGTCACCGCGCCCGCGTGGATCGGATGAAGGTCGCGGGTCTGTTCCAGCCACCACCAACACGGATAGTAGACCAGATAGGACAAGAGCGTCGTAAAGCGGCGCTGCCGCAGCTCGCTGCGGTGCGACCATTGTCGTATGCGACGGAGGCGATCGCTGAAGGGGCGATTGCCGAGGCGATAGTGGAAGTCGCCGTGCACCGTCAGCCGACTGTCGTTCCAGGTGCAGCGCAGAAACAGGTCGCGCAGGTCGTCGACGCGAAACCAGTGCAGCGTCGTGCCGTCCGTGTACAGGTCACGATCCACCCTTTCGATCGTCGCGCCGCCGGCGCGGTCGACCGGCCGCTCGCTCGAAGGCTGGCCGTCGTGCCAGGTGAGCGTCGCGGTCACGGCGGGTGCGCTCACCGCACCTGCGCTCAGCGGCGCGAGGTGCAGCGCTGCGTAAGCCGCCAGGTCCGGCGCATTGGTTTCGAAACTGAACGTTGCACCTGCCAGACTGCCGGTTACGCTTGGGGGTGTCGCCATCACTTCTCACAGAGCAGCATCCAGCCCGATGGGCGGCTGCCGGGTATGTGTTCGAGCGACGCGATTAATGCGGTGGCGAGCGCGCCGAGGTTCACGCGACGCAAACGGTTGAGAAGGCGCTGCAGGCGGACGTGCTTGATCATCCCCTCCACGGCCACGACCCGGAATCCCGCGTCTTGCAACTCTGCTGCGATCTCCTCCGGACGGTAGAGGACATCATAGATGTGGTAGCGCTCCAAGCCCCGCTTCACCCGGTACGGATGCGACACGTCGCGGTTCAGCGCATCCACAATAAACACGCCGCGCGGTCGCAGCACGCGCCGTATCTCCCGGTACAGCCGCTGCCGCTCCAGCAACTGAAAGTGGCGCACGAAGCGCAGCGTGTAGACGGCATCAAACGCTTCCGACTGGAACGGCAGAACAAACGCATCGGTGCGCAGGAAGGCCCATGACGCTGCGGCGCCATTCATGCGCTGCTGTGCCGTCGCCAGCATCTCCGCGCTGCTATCGATCGCCACGCCCATCGGCACGCCGCGCACGGCCGCAGTGAGCCGGCCGGGACCGCAGGCGATCTCCAGCACGGTGTGTGGCGCGCGCGCCGTCAAGTGCGCATTCAGAAAGCCCACCTGCCGTCTATGCAGGACGCCGTTGAGCGGTTCGCCGGTACGCCGACGCATGTAGTCTTGGGCGACGTCCTTGTCCTGATAGTAACGCTTCAACTCGTGGGGTCGATCGATCGGCTTCATGAAATCACACCCGCCAGCGCCGGTGTACTGGTACGGCTGGCAGGGTTCTGTAGGGATGCGAACACGCGACGCAACCCTTCTTCAACACTGACACTCGGCCGCCACCCCAGGACGCGCTCGGCGCGCGAACAATCGTAGCGGGCGCTTTGCGTAGCACGACGGACCTGGTGGTAGGTCACCGGAGACCGTCGCCGCAGCATGCGCAACCCGCCTTCGGCGAGCAACGCTGCCAACGCGACTGCACCAACCGGCAGGAACACCGCCCGCCACGTCTCTCCTGACGCCGCCCGATAGAGCGACAAATAGTGCGCTTGTTCCACGTTGGCGTCGACGATGGTGAACGCCTCGCCCGCGGCGGCGTCGCAGCGCGCCGCCAGCAGCACGGCGTCGGCGACGTTGTCCACATAGCTCAGCGGCAAGGTGTAGTGCGGGGTGGCCAGCAACAGCTTCACACGGCCCCCACCAAAGCTCTGGCGCGCCACGGGCGGGCGCTTCCCGGGCCCATAGAGCAAGCCAGGGCGGAGGACCACTACAGGTGCACCGCACCGTGCGGCGGCGAGCACCGCACGATCTGCAGCCAGCTTGGATCGGCTGTAACCGCCACGCGCCTCGGCCTCGCTTTCATAGGGTGCGTCCTCGGTAATGGTGACGCCGTCGAACGATACGGCATAGATACTCAGTGAGCTGATGTGCACGATGCGCTGCACGCCAGCTCCAACCGCCGCGCGAATGAGGCGGCGCGTGCCGCGCACGTTCACCTCGGCAAACTCCTCCCAGCTGCCGGTGGTGGCAACGCGCGCCGCGGCGTGCACCACCCAATCGACGCCGCGCACCGCGGCGGCGACCGCGGCATCGTCGCAGATGTCGCCCTCCGCAAGTTCAACGCCGGCGATCTCGAACCTGCGCCCGGGACGCATCAACGCACGCACCTCGATGCCGTCGCGTAGCAAGCGGCGCACGATGCTGCGGCCCAGGAAGCCGCTGGCGCCGGTCACCAGCGCCTTCATGCGCGTGCCACCAAGCGCACCGGGGGTTCGCTCACAACTCCCGCCTGCGTCCACATGCGCTCTAGCAGTTGCACACCGGCGCGTCCGTCCTCGGCGCTTACCGGAGGCGGCGCGCCCTCTGCCAATGCCTCGTACAAGGCACGGAAGTGGAGGCCCATGCCGGGGTAGTAGCGCTGGCGGCCGCGCACGAAGTCGATGCCGTTGCGCACCGTCGCACGCAACAGCTGCCATGCCTCGTCGACGTTCGGCAGCACCTTGCCGATGAGCTTGGGCACGTGCCGCGTGCGCCGCACGATCAGGGTCATGTTGTTGAGGTTGGCTTCCGCCGTCAGAGTCGTTCCGCACAGCGTCACGTGGTTCATGAACGGTTTGCTGTCCAGCGAGATCGTCAGGCTGCCGAGGGCACGCGCGCCGTCGACGACGGCGCGCAGCTCACGCAGCTTTCCGTCGTCGCCGCGCCGCGTTACCACGTGCAAATCACCGACCGTGCCGACAAAGCCGTGCAACAGGTAGGCCGGATGCGGCGCGAGATCGTACAAAATGCCGCCGGGCAACGACGCCTTCCAGTGCGTGTGCTGTCCAGGCGGAAGCTCCGCCTCGCCCACGGCCGCACCTTGGAACACATCGACCCCGACGAGTGGGCCGAGGGCTCCCGACGCGAGCAGCGCACGCGCCTCCTGCACGACGGGATCAAACCAGCGGTTGTGGTCGACGGTCAGATACTTCCGAGCGCGGGATGCCGCCGCGAGCATGGCGTCCGCCTCCGCGACCGTGAGCGCCATGGGCTTCTCGACGAGCACGTGCACCCCCGCATCCAACAACTGAATCGCCAGGCCCGCATGCGTCGCCGGCGGCGTCAGCACATGCACCACGTCCGGCTGCGCCGCGGCCAACAGCTCATCAGCATCCGCATAGGTGGGTGATTGCCAGCGGGCGGTGAAGGCTTCGCGCGCCGCACGACTGCTGTCGCAAGCGCCGACGAACTCGACCTGCGGCAGCTGCCGCAGATAGCCACAATGGACATGGGCGATGCGGCCGCAGCCCAACAGCGCGACCCGGAGGCGCGATCGAACACTCATCACTGATGTGGAAACGACCGGATCAGACGGGCACGCGCCTTTGCGTGTAGCGCTGCAGGAGCTTGACGTTGTGGTAGACGTCGTCGCCGTAGTCGCGCACCACTCCCGTTTGCAGCATGGCACGTACCTCAGTGATGGCATCGTCAACGGTCCATCGCGGCAGGAACCCCAGCTCGTTGCGGATCCGGTCGAAGGCGACGCGATAGCTCCGGCGATCCTCGATGCGGTCGAAATACTCGACGACGGTACCGGGAATCTGCTCGACGACCTTCTCCGCAATCTCACCCACTGTGAAATTCAGATGTTCGCCGCCCACGTTGAAGACGCGACCGGCGCACGCCTCCGACGGCGCCTCCACGGCACGCAAGAAGGCCTCGGCGGCGTCCTGCACATGGATGTGTGGCCGCCACTGATTCGCCCCGACGATGCGTACGCGTCCCTCGACACTGGCGCGTGCCGTGATCGTATTCACCATCAGGTCGAAGCGCATGCGTGGCGACAGACCGCACACCGTCGCCAACCGCAGGATGACCACCTCAACGGTTCCGTGTTCCTGCAGCAAGACCTCTTCGGACATGATCCGGGTGCGCGCATAGAGCGAGACCGGGTGCAGGTGTGAACCCTCGCGCAGCACCTCGTTGCCGTTGGCGCCGTACACGCTACAGGAGGAAGCGAACACCAGGCGCTGCACTCCCACCTCGCGACAGCTCTCCAGCAAGCAGCGGGTGGCTTCGAAGTTGGTGGTCAGCGCTTCGCGTGGATCGAGGTCACAGGCTGCATCGCCGACCAGTGCCGCCAGCGCCACAACCGCCCGAACACCATTCACCGCCTGCACGACATCGCGAATGTTACAGATGTCACCATACCGCAGTTCGAGATTGGGGTCACCGCGCAACTCGGCGACGCCATGTTCGCCGTATAGGAACTTGTCCAGAACACGGACTCGATAGCCGCGTTGCAGCAGTTTGCGCACCAGGTGGGAGCCGATGTACCCCGCCCCGCCAGTGACTAGAACAACGCCATCTCGCATGATCCCTCCTTGTCGTGCGACACAAGCGTACCTTGGCCCCCGCTCATGTCTCAGCCGCCCGCTCGATCCGCACCCCATTGGCGTGCAACAGGTCGCTGAGTGCCGGCAACATTCGGCATTCGACCTTCGCGGCAGCGCAAATCTCGGCAACCTCGCGCGCCGTAGCCTGATTGAGATCCGACAGGCATACGAACACCACCCGCACCCCATTGGCCGACAGGGCCAACTGCAACTCCGCCGTACCGCCCAGCACTTTGACTCCATGGATGCGGTGCCCCCAGCGCTCATGGGACTCGTCGATGAAGCCCACCGGCCGATAGCCTGACGAGGGGTCGTCCATGAGTGCGCGGCTGATCTGTTCGCCGCCGTGGCCAGCGCCCACGATGATTGCCTTTTCACGCAAATGCCAGTGGCGCCGCGAGCGGCCGCGCGCCACCACACGCAGCAGCGAACGCGACCCCGTCAGCATGAGCAGCAACAACGCCCAGTCGATGACGAACACCGAGCGCGGATGGTGCTGCGCCCCGACGAAGTACGTCACCGCGGCGATCGCCAGCGAGCCCACCGATACCGCCTTGAACAGGGCCAGAGCGTCCCAAATTCCAAAGTAGGACAAGATCCCCTGATAGGCGCCGAAGTAGACGAGCAGCACGGGGCGGATGAGCGCGACGAGCACCATCGTTTGTAGCGTGAAATCGAACGACGGCCATTGCCAGTCGAAGCGAATGAGCATTGCCAGGCTATACGACACGACCGACAAGACGACATCGGTAACGAGGAGCGCCAACCGGCGCCGCCGGCGCCACAGATATTTTGCGCGGATGGCACCGCGCACGGTCGCCCAGACGCCGCGCACCAGCAGCACCACATCCGCCCAAAACGTCGTCGTCTCCACGTACTCGAGGTCGCGCTGCAGCTTTGCGGGTAGAATGTGCTCGATGTAGTACCCCTCGGTGTCCTTGATACCTTCAGGGTAGTCTTCGACCTCGTCGCGTCCCTGGATCTGGCTGGGGCCGACGATACCCGGGCGCAGCGTCAGCACGCGGCGCTGTGCCGGCGTGTACAGTTTCACGAAATGGGGGTCTTCCGGACGCGGCCCGATCAGGCTCATCTCTCCGCGCAACACATTGAAGAGCTGCGGCAGCTCATCGATTTTTGACCAGCGCAACAGCTTACCCAGGCGCGTAATCCGCGGGTCGCGCTTGACCGTGAGACGCGATCCCATCGCGTACGCCCCCTGCACCATGGTGCGGAACTTGTAGATATTGAACAGCTTGCCATTACGGCCAACGCGCTGTTGACGGAAGAAGACCGGCCCCGGTGAGTCGAGCTTGATGCAGACGGCCACCAAGATGAGCACCGGCAAGACGCAGATGACGCCGATGAGCGCCAAGACGAAGTCGAGCGCGTGTTTGGCAGCCATGCCAAGGCGGGTCATGACTCGCCGCTCCTGCGCGCTGACCACTGCCGCGTCCACCGGCGCTATATCGGAAGGACGCGAGGCGAGATCACTGTCGATTTGCATCCAGGATGCTTCCCAGTGCAGCCGCCACGTAGCGAACGTCGTCGTCCGACATCAGGGTGAACAATGGCAGGGAAAGGATCGTCTCTGCCGCTGCCGAGGCGACAGGAAAGTCTTGCGGCCGATAGCCGAAGGCGTCCCGATAGAACGAGTGCAAGTGCAACGGAATGAAGTGCACCGCTGTGGCGACCCCTTGCGCCTTCAGTTGCTCGATCAGGGTGTCGCGATCGATGCGGAGCCGCTCTGGTCGTATGCGGACGACGTACAGGTGCCAGGCATGCTGGACGTTCGGTAGTACGGCAAGCGGCTCGAGCTCGGGCCGATCGCGCAGCAGCGCGTCGTAGAGCGCCACGATCGCTTGACGGCGCCGGTGCAAGGCCGGCAAACGCTGCAACTGCACCAAGCCCATGGATGCAGCGATGTCGGTCATGTTGTACTTGAAGCCCGGATACGAGACGTCATACCGCCACGAGCCCTGGGCGCTGTAGCGGCGCCACGCATCACGGCTCATCCCGTGTAGCCGCCGGGTGCGCAGCCGGTCGGCAAGCGCTCCATCCGTCAAGGTGAGCATGCCGCCTTCACCGGTGGTCAAATTCTTGGTGGCGTAGAAACTGAACGCTGTCAGGTCGCCAATGGTGCCGATCGACCGTCCGTGGTAGCTAGCGGGCAGCGCGTGGGCTGCGTCTTCGACGATCTTGAGGCGGTGTTGGCGTGCGATCTCCAGAAGCTCATCCATCGGCGCCGGTTGCCCGGCGAAATGCACGGGCACCACGGCGCGCGTGCGCGGCGTCACCTTACGTGCGACGTCTGCGGGGTCGATATTCAGCGTGTCGCGGGTGCAATCCGCCAGCACGGGGCGCGCGCCGCTGTGTACGATGGTTGCGCCGGTGGCTGCAAAGGTCAGCGTACTGGTGATGACCTCGTCGCCCGGCTCGATGTCCAACGCATCGAGCGCCAGGTGCAGCGCGGCCGTGCACGAGCTCACTGCCACAGCGTGCGCAGCACCCACAGTGCGCGCGAACTGCTGCTCGAACTCTTGGGTCTGTGGCCCGACGGTCAGCCACCCGGAGCGCAACGTGTGGACGACCGCCGCGATCTCCTCGTCGCCAATGTCGGGGCGATAGAACGGCACGTTGCGCTGCGGCACCGGCTCTGTCGACATGCTGCTGGTCTGTGCAGTGCGGTTCACTTCTCCCCCAACTCTAGTCTTGCCAGCCCGCATGGAGGGCCCGGTTGCTTCCGTCCATCATATCCTCGCCTACAGCCCGCCTTCTTCTGCAAAGCGCAGCAGCCCTGCCGCCTTCCGCCAAAAGACTGCCTCGGGACCATGCCGCTCGGTCCAACGCCGGATGAGCGCGCGCAGCGGAGGCTGGCGCAACAGCGCGCGCAACAGCGGATGAAAGACGACCCGCTGTCGCAGCGGCCGGCGCCGGAATCCCATGCCGAACTTGAATTGGTCGAGCGGCCCCACGGGCTCCAACGACTCCAACCCGAAAGTGATCTCACGGACGCCGCGCTGCACCAGCATCTCCTCCGCCACTCGGAAAATCAGAGCGTTGTTCGGATAGACGCCGAGTTCGTCGCTGCACGAGCGCGCCAGCAAGAACTCGACGCCCTCGTCAAAGGTGACGCTCACGAGAAACGCCGCCAGCACGTCTCCGCTCCATGCTCCCCAGCCTTCGAACCCGGATGTCGTGGCAGCGGCGGCCCAGAAGCGGTCCCACTTGCTCCCGCTCAAGACGCCGTCGCGCCCTTGGCGTGCCAGCGTATCGGCATGGGCGCGGCGGCCAGCACTTGCGATCACCGGGAACGACACCGGACCGACCTCGCAGCGCTTCAACCCGCGCCGGACCTTACTGCGCACGTTTGCACTGAGCGCCTCCAGACCATAGGCTCGGTTGTCACATACGATCTGGTAACTCAATTTTCCACTACTCTGTAGCGGCGCTGCGAAGCGCACGCCGAGGCAGCGCGGACGGCGCAAGATGCCACGCAGCTCGTCGATCCCCGGATCGTAGAGCCACTGTGGTGGAGCGCTCAGGAAGAAGAAGCGACTGACGTCGTACCAATGCGCCGATGACGTCACCACGACCCGGTGTCCGATGGCCTGCAAGAAGCCCGCGTATGCCCCGGCGTCCATCTCCCGCGTTCCGTCACGCCGCCAGCGACTGCTCGAACACGGCCTGCTCGACCATGCGGCGCATGACGATTCCCAGACCCACCAGCCAAAAGAGGATCACGAGCTGCCACAGGTCGGCAAATATCGAGAAGAAGATCAGCACGACGAAGCTCACCTGACAGCTCTTCACTATCCAGAGCAGATGCGCAAGCGGGAACGTTGCGTCGCGCATGTGCCGGTCGCACACGCGCAGGTTTTGCCAGGTCTGCCATAGCACGAGGAGGAATCCTGCGAGGCAGAAGATCCCGCCTTCGACCAGCACCAAGAGATACGAGCTGTGCGGCGCCGCCGTCGATTGCGTCGGGTCCTTCAGGTATCGCGCGACTTCCCAATTGCCCATCCCGACACCCAGGAACGGACTCTCGCGTACGAGCTCCCAGGCAATCTGCCAGGTGTACTGGCGCCGCTCGAGCGACCCTGCTCCCAGACCAGTTTCGGCCTGCGCCGTCCCCGGCAGAGTCGTCAGCCGCTCCAGGCTTTTCTCTGGGACAAACTGATAGATCGCCACCAGCAGGAGAAGGCCGCCGAGCGCGAGCGTGACGATTGTGTTCAAGCTGACGCGCTGATCAATCAGAATGGTCACAACGGCCACCCCGAGACCGAGCAGACCGCTGCGCGAGGCGGTCATGAACACCACGAGCGCAAGGACAACGACAGTCGGTATGATCAGCAACCGCAGCCACACCGAGCGCAGAGACTGCATGAAGTACCACAGCCCCCCGATCGCGATGATCGAAAACATCGCGAGCCGATTCGGGTTGAAGGCCGACGAGATGACGGCGGCTTCGGTAGTCGCGCGGTACCCGTACATGCCGCCGCCCTTGAGCACGCCGTACATGCCGGTGAACGCGCTGACCACCATGAAGGCGATCGCCAGGATGTAGATCATGCGCACGTGTGCGGGAGCGCGGATGAAGTTGATGAAGAAGAGCGTGAACAACACCCGGGTGACGAACGTGCGGAAGGTTCCGGAGGTGTGCTCCAGGGCAGCACTGCCACCGAGCAAGCCGACCAGCTCAGTGTCCGGGCCGTTGATTTGTGCCGACAACCAGTAGACGACGACGACGAATGTCAGCAGATGCAGCTCGGGGCGCCAGAGAAACCACCAGTCCTCCTCGCGGTACACCTTATAGGTCAACAGCACGAGGAAGACCCCACCCAGCACGTTGTTGATGGTGAGAAAGCCGCTCCCCTGCAGCGCCTCCGGGTAGGTCATCAGAAAGGTGGACAAGAACATCGCTATGCCATACTCCGGGCGGGCGACAATGAACGCCAAACCGAGGAGCCCGACGATCGCGAGAACGATGAGCGGCCCGAAGGCAATGGTTCCGATCCCGACGAGCGCCGCCACCAGAACGACGGCAAGCGCCGCACCCATGCCACGCATCGACGACGATCGGCTTACAGTGATGGCGCCCACGCCGAGCTGCTCCCTTATTCCTCAGAGAATGCTTTCAAGAAAAGCTGGGATGTAGGAGCGCCGCCGGTTGAGCACGACGCCGAGAATGCGCGCCCCGACCTTGTCCAGTTGCCGCTTGGCAGCCTCCGCTTCGACAACCGGAGTGCTGTCCGCTTCGACCACCAGGATGACGCCGTCGACCTTCGTGGCGAGCACGCTCGCATCGGCATAACGGTTCACCGGTGGTCCGTCGACGACGATGAAATCGAACTGCGGCCGCAACCGGCTCAGCAGCGCATCGACGATCTCGAGGTCGATGGGTCGCGTCGGCACCGCCCCCGCCGCAATGACCGACAGATTCAGGTCCTCGAGGCGCATCGCCAAGGCTTCCGGGGCAGCGCGGCCGGCGGCGAAGTCCACGATGCCGGCTTCGCTGGTCAATGGCAGCACGGCGCTGAAGCAGGGCGTCCGCAGATTGGCCTCGATCAGCAATACACGCGACTCGCGCTCTTTGGCCAACGCAGTCCCCAAGCCAATCGCAATGGTGGAGGCCCCTTCGCCGTGGCGCGGCGCGGTCACCAAGATGGTGTGCAAGCCCGACGGTACGGCAATCGATACGAGGCTGGCGCGGAGCTTGTGATACTCTTCCTCGGTCGAATCGGCCTGGCCGGCGCGGTCCAACACCGGCACGCGGCGGCTCGGTGGCCGCAGTCGCGTCTGCTCCCGGTCCTGCTCCGCCTTCTTGAGGGCTTCGTATATCTTGCTCAAGGTCGCGTCTGTCCGGTTCTACGAGCGCGAGACGTCACCGATGCTGGCGAGCAGCGGCAATCCCAGGTGCCGGCCCACATCGCTCTCCGAACGCAGCGAGCGGCTCAGATATTCCCGACCGAACGCCGCTGCGAGTCCCAGCACCAGCCCTGCCAGGATGAGGATCGCCACGGATGCGCGCTGGGTGTCCGCGCGGGCCAGGGGCAAGGCGGGTCGTTGAACGACATTGACATTGACGAGCTTCTGCTCGTCCATTGCTTGGCTGATCCGCGCCTCTTGTTCACGCTTGACGTACAGCTCGTATGTATCGCGGCTGTTCTTGACTTCCTGTTCCAAGCGATCGTACTCGACGCTCTTCTGTTGGAGGGTGATCAAGCGACGGTTGGCGCGGCTGAGGTCTTCTTCGACCATCACCTGGCGGGCTCGCATCTCCTTGAGCTGGCTTTCCAGATCGAGCAGGATGCGTAAGCGCTCTTCGCGGATCGGATTTGTGCGGAACAACTGGTGCGCCACGATTGTCGGCCGTTCGCGCACTTCGGCGTCGATCTCGGCCTTGAGTTCGGCGATCTCTTCGCCGTTGTCGCGGACGTGCCGGTCCTTTTCGGTGTACTTGCGCAGCAACGCCACGCGATCGACCTGTCGATCCACAAGCTGGGTGCTGAGCTGCGTCACCACGGGGTTCACGTCCAAGGATTGGGAGCGTTTGACGACCTCGGGCTGCGAAGCGATTTGCTCACGGATGGAGCGAATGCGCTCTTCGGTGCCGCTGATGCTGGTATTCAGATCGCGCAGCGCACTGCTCGTTTCACCGACGGAACGCACGGTCGCCAGGATTTCGTCCTTGGGTGACGCAATGCCCTGCTCCATCGAAAACGTCGTCAGCGCCTCCTCCGCCTTGCGCAGTCGCCCTTCCAAGAGACGTTGCTGCTCGTCGTAGAAACGCGGCAGTCCCTTGGCACCGTGGACCTCCGCATGGTAGGCGAGGTACTCATCGACGACGCGATTGACGACGCGCGCGGCGTACGCGGGATCCGACGCCTTGTAGTCGATCTGGATGACGTTCGAGGCCTTGATCGGCGTGATGAGCAGGCCGCTGCTCATACCGATCACCTGCTGACCAAACGGGATCCCGCTCTTCGACTGCGCGGGAAGCGGATCAGCCGCGTCTCCCGAGACGGCCAGGGAGCGCACGACATTGTCGAGCAGATTGGTGCTTTTGATAATATGCACCTCGGAATTGACAAGTGATTCGTTCAACTGGAGCGTCTCCAGCCGGTCCATGGTCG
>Ga0335070_10006018_pt1 | contig 14284 bp, 12 predicted proteins | sample Lox_Sample_13_FD_206722 | JGI IMG/M metagenome (GOLD analysis project Ga0335070, IMG submission 206722) | Soil microbial communities from Loxahatchee National Wildlife Refuge, Florida, United States - Lox_Sample_1.3 | ecosystem: Environmental > Terrestrial > Soil > Wetlands | place: USA... | reverse complement strand
ACGTCATGGCGTTGGAAAGCGGCTCGCCATTGAAGCCATTCAGAAACGCCTTCGGGTCCGCGATATACGCCATGAGATTGTCATCGGTCCAGGTGAGACCCTTGGCCTGCGCCGCCTTCATCGCCGCTGAATAATGTGTGAAATCGGCCGAATGCATCGCCGGCTGGCCGACCACGCCGACGAGGTTTGGCCCGGTCGCACGGGAGGGCTTGCCTGGCTCCAGCACGTGGCAAGTCTTGCAAGGATTGAGCGATGCGGGAATGGTGCAATCCGCCCGCGCGGAAACGGCCGCGATCGGCGCACTCACGAGCAACATGACGACGACCAGTTTCATTCTCATGTCGAAGACCTCACCTTGGACTATAGGGACATGAAGCTACCATCGCCGTTATCGACTCGCGAGAGGGTTGTTCCTCCGACAAGTCGCCCCAGCCGACGCACAAGCGCCCCGATGCCGCGAACGGCGGACGGCGCAGCCGCAGCGATTTCCCATCCGGGCATGGCTCTTCGTCTGCCGTGGAAGGCAATCGTCGGGACGCTGTCACTTGGGTGTCTTAGTCCCGTTCGCTCTTCCGATAGGACGCGCCTTCGAGCCAGGCCTTATTGATCTCGACGCCCCAGCCCGGTCCGTCGGGGATCTGGACCTTGCCGTCCTTCGCGACCAGCGCCGGCGAATAGAAATTTTCCTGCCAGGGATAGTAGTCGCGCCCCTCGATCGAGAACTCCACATAGGGACCGGCATTCTCGAGCGCACCCATGAGGTGCAAGGTGAAGACCGTGACCATCGACAGATTGGCCGAGTGCGGCGTCACCGGGAGCCCGGCCGCCTTGGCCATCTTGGCGACCTTCAAGGTTCGATTGATGCCGCCCAGATAGCAGACATCGGGCTGCGCCACATCGACGGCGCGCATCTGGGTCATGAATTTCCAGAGGGCCAAATCGCAATCCTGCTCGCCGCCGGTCACGTCCAGCGAGAGCGTATCCGTGACCTCCTTGGTCCATTCATATTCCCAATAAGGACAGGGCTCCTCGAAGTGAATGACGCCGTGATCTTCGAGCATGCGGCCGACCGCGATCGCCTTCTTCGGCGTATAGGCGCTGTTGGCGTCGACCAGCAGCCGCGCATTCGGCCCCAGCGCTTTACGCACCATGGGCACGATCGCATCGGTGCGTCCGGGCCATTCGTCCTCGTCATGGCCGCATTCCTTGCCGACCCGGAACTTGAACGCGTCGTAGCCATGCTCGTCCCGAAGCCGCGCCAACCGGACCGCCTCGTCCTCCGGCGCGATCTCGCCGCGCTTCATGCTGGAGGCGTAGACGGGAAACGGCCGCGGCTTGCCGCCCAGAAGCTCGCACACACTCTTCCCCTCGAGCTTGCCGCGCAGGTCCCAAAGCGCCGTATCGAGGCCGGTGAGAGCGCGAAACAGATAGGAGCCCGGAAATTTGTGCTCGCGCTCCGGGATCAGGGTCACCAGCGCCTCGATATCGAGCGCGTCGGCACCCAGTGCCCACCGCGCCACCTGGCGGTGAAAGACCTGGCTGGTGATATCCGCGTTATAGGTCGAGAGCTGGCCCCAGCCCTCATGCCCGTCATCCGTCGTGACGCGCACAAATCCGACAAATTCATTACAGAACGTCTCCAGCCTTTTGATCTTCATCGCGGCATTCCTCGAATTCCCCTGTTCAGCCCACGGGCGCCTGGCCGGCGGCCTGCGTGGCGCCCGATTATTCTCATGGAATCGGTCCTGGTCTAAGGCCCGTTCGTGACAATCAGTATCTGGCGCGTGCTCCTATCTGCGGCTGGCCTTGGCCGAGTCGGCCGCTGTCGCCCTGTTGAATTCGTTCGAGAACTTCAATACCACTTTCATACTGGTGGAGTCCGGTTCGCCGCTGACGATCACCCTCTATGATCGCATGCGCGAGGGCTCGACCCCCGTCAGCAACGCCGTGTCCCTGCTCCTCATGATCGGCTCCGGGCTGCTCGGCTTGATCAGCGTCATGGCTCAACGAGATCGGAGCGCCGAGAGACCCTCATGAACGACAGCTCATCCCGGCCCGCCGCCCAGGCCGGCGCTCAGGACCGCTATGACTACATCATCGTCGGCGCCGGCTCGGCCGGCTGCGTACTGGCGAACCGCCTGACCGAGAACGGGCGGTATAAGGTGCTGCTGCTCGAGGCCGGCCCCTCGGATCGCCGCTTCTGGGTCCAGGTGCCGATCGGCTACGGCAAGACCTTCTACAATCCCGACGTCAACTGGATGTACCAGTCCGAGCCGATCCCCGGCCTCAACAACCGGACCAACTATGTCCCGCGCGGCAAGCTCCTGGGCGGCTCCAGCTCGATCAACGCCATGGTCTATTCGCGCGGACAGCCCGGCGACTATGCGGACTGGGAGGCGATGGGCAATCACGGCTGGGGTTGGCAGGAAGTGCTCCGGACCTACCGCAAGCTCGAGGATCATGCGCTGGGTGCGGGCCCCTTCCATGGCGCCGGCGGCCCGCTCCATGTCGACGAGATCTCGAAGGCCGTTCATCCCCTGAGCCACCTCTATGTGAAGGCGGGGCAGGAAGCGGGGCTGAAATACACGCCCGACCTCAACAGCGACAGTATCGAAGGGGTCGGGCTCTATCAGATCACGACCAAGAATGGCTATCGCTGGTCATCCTCGCGCGCCTATCTCTGGCCGGCCCGGTCGCGCCCCAACCTTCGGGTGATGACGGGCGCGCTGGCGACACGGATCCTGTTCGAAGGCAAACGCGCCGTCGGGATCGCCTATCGCCGCAACGGGCAAGACGCGACGGCCCATGCAAATCGCGAGGTGATTCTGTCCGGCGGCTCGATCAATTCACCCCAGCTCCTGCAGCTCTCAGGGATCGGACCCGCCGAACTGTTGAAGCGCGTCGGCGTACCGGTGCATCACGAGAGCGCGGCCGTCGGCCGCCATATGCAGGATCATGTCTGCTACGACTATGTCTACAAAGCCTCGCGGCCGAGCCTGAACAACGATCTCTACCCATGGTGGGGCAAGCTCCGGGTCGGGCTGCAATATATCCTGACGCGCAGAGGGCCACTCTCGCTCAGCGTCAATCAGGGCGGCGGCTATTTCCGCTCCCGACCCGGCCTGGAGCGGCCCAACATCCAGCTCTATTTCTCGCCGCTGACCTATGAGAAGACGCCGCCCGGCGTGAAGAAGCTGATGGGCCCCGACCCCTTCCCCGGATTCATCATCAGCGTCTCGCCCTGCCGGCCCACGAGCCGCGGCCAGCTCGACATCAAATCGAGCGATCCGACGCAAGCGCCGGCGATCCAGCTCAACCTGATGTCGACCAATCACGACATGCAGGAGCTGGTCGAGGGCGTGCGCTTCATGGCGAAGCTGGCAGCGGCGCCCTCGCTCGCTTCGGTCATCGCCGAGCGCCTGCATCCTGGCCCCAACCAGACCACCGACGACGAGATCGCCGCCGATATCCGTGCTCGCGCTTACTCGGTCTTCCATCCTTGCGGCACCTGCCGCATGGGGCCCGACCCGAAGGAGGCCGTGGTCGATCCGCGGCTGCGTGTGCATGGGCTCTCGGGATTGCGGATCGTCGATTCCTCGATCTTCCCCACCGTGACCTCGGGCAACATCAACGCCCCCACGATCATGGTCGGCGAGCGAGGCTCGGAGTTCGTGCTGGCGGATGCCGGGTAGCTCTCACTTTCCTCGCCCTTACGAAGTGAGGGAGAGGGTTGCGCAGAGTTAGTCGGAGCGCAGCGGAGACTTACTCGGAGCTGGGAGAGGATGTGTGGCAGAAGAAGCCCACCTCTCCCAGCTTCGGGTAAGCGCAAGCTGCGCTTGCGCCAACCCTCCACAACCCTCTCCCCCCGCTCACGCGGGCGGAGAGGAAAGAGACCGCTATGACTTGAGATACGCGCGTATCGCCGCCTTGATCCGCTCCATCGGCGCGACCTTCGGATCGGGCCAGCCGAAACGGTTCCCGGTAATCCGCTCGAACGCTTCGATATAGACGGCGGCGGTCTTGAGCCGCATCTCGCGCGGGATCTCCGGGGTGGGATCCTTGTAAGGATCGCAGCGCGCGGTCACCCAGCTGCGCACGAAATCCTTGTCGAAGCTCTCCGGCCTCTCTCCGGCCTCGAACCGCGCTGAATAGCTGTCGGCGAACCAATAGCGGCTGCTGTCGGGCGTGTGGATTTCGTCGGCGAGGATGATCTGGCCGCTCTCGTCGAGCCCGAATTCGTACTTGGTGTCGGCCAGGATCAACCCGCGCTTCGCCGCCATCTCGCGACCGCGGGCAAAGAGGGCCAGCGCATATTCGGAGAGCCGGCCCCATTGCGCACGGCTCAAGAGGTCGCGTTCCACGATCTCGGCCGCGGCCAGCGGTTCGTCATGGCCCGCGTCGAAGGCCTTGGTCGTGGGCGTGATGATGGTCTGGGGCAGCTTCTGATTCTCGCGCAGGCCGTCCGGGAACCTGATTCCATACATCTCGCGCCGGCCCGCCTTGTACATCGGCCAGATCGAGGTGCCAGTGGTGCCGGCCAGATAGTCGCGCACCACGATCTCGACCGGCAGAATGGTCAGGCGCCGGCAGACCACGACATTCGGATCGGGATAGGCCAGCACATGGTTGGGGCAGAGATCGCCGGTCGCGTCGAACCAGTGGCGCGCGATCTGGGTCAGCACCTGACCCTTGAGCGGGATCGTGGTCAGGATCCGATCGAAGGCGCTCAGGCGATCGCTGGCGACGATGATCCGCCGCCCGTCGGGAAGGTCGTAATTGTCGCGGACCTTGCCCTTGTAGTGGTTCGGCAGCTCCGGCAGGGAAACTTCGGCCAGAACCCGCTCGAGATAGGGTTCCACGGCGGCGGGATCGATCATGAAAATGCGCTTCGTCTCTGGCGTGAGTGAAATCGGCGGGCGCCGCGATGGCTCAGTGCGCGGCGATCTCCGGAATCCGGGTCGCAGGCGGGGTGTTGCGGCTGCGCTGGGTGCGGACGATGCCGTCGATCACGGTCATGCCCACGCCCGGCAGATCGCCCAACCTGATGCTCTCGAGCAGGGTCTTGCCGGCCGAGTGCTGCGCCTTGTCGAGGAAGACGAAATCGGCCGCCCTGCCTTTCTCGATCAGGCCGCAATCGAGCGAGCGCATCCGCGCGGTGTTGCCGGTCGCGAAGCAGACCGCGATCTCGGCTGGGACCTCGCCCAGCGAGGACAGCATCGAGATCATGCGCAGGATGCCCAAGGGTTGCACGCCCGAGCCCGCCGGCGCATCGGTGCCAAGGATGACGCGGTCGAGCTGGCCCATCTCCTTGGCGGTGCGCAGGGTGAAGAGCGCCGAGCGTTCATTGCCGTTATGGACCAGCTCGAGGCCGCGCCTGCAGCCCTCGCAGATGCAGCGGATCTGATCGTCGGGCAGCGCGGTATGGCCGCCATTGATATGACCGACCACGTCGGTGTCGGCCTCGAGCACCACATCCTTGTCGATGAGCCCCGAGCCCGGAATCGAGGGGCCGCCGGTATGGATCGTGCTCTGGATTCCGTATTTGCGCGCCCAGGCGACCATCTTCTTCGCGGTCGGGCCGTCCTTGACGCCGCCCAACCCCACCTCGCCCAGATATTTGACGCCGGCGGCACCGAGCTCCCTGAAATCCTCCTCGCTCATGCCGGTCTCGATCACCGGCGCGCCGCCGTGGATCTTGACGCCGTTGGGACGGAAATTGGCGAAGGCGCGCTGGGCGAAGATCGCCATGGCCTTGACGCCGAGGATGTCCTTGGGCCGGCCCGGCATATGGACCTCGCCCGCCGAGATCATCGTAGTGACGCCGCCATGGAGATAGCTGTCGATCCAGTTGATCTGGCTCTGGCGCGGCGTCCAGTCGCCGGCCACAGGGTGGACATGGCTGTCGATCAGGCCCGGCGCCACCGCCGTCTCCTTGGCGTCGATCACGGTGGTCGCACCCGAGAGGTCGAGATCCCTGGCGCGGCCGAAGGCCGAGATCCTCCCGTCGACCGCGACGATCGCGTCGGCCTCGAGGATCGGCTTCTGCAGATCGCCGCTCAGCATCAGGCCGATGTTGCGGATGACGAGCTTGCTCGGCCCGCCGGCCGGCTTGGCTTCCTCGGCTGCCATGATGATACTCCCGAGAGGTCTTCGAGGCTGGGAGCGCCAGTATTCAAAGAACCGGGGCCCGCCGCAAGGGCGGCCAAGAGGATCACCCGTCGAAGACCTTCGCGGAAAATGCGGCAGCGCCGGGAATGAGCCTTATTCCGGCTCCCGGTGGAACAGCCGCCGCAACTCGGTCTTGGCGCGGGCGAGGATCTTCAGCCGGGTTGCGGGCAGATTCCGTCCGGCCCGGTTGATATAGAAACTCAGCATCGACATCGCCGACTGGTAGGGCTCCGCCTTGCGGCGATGGCTCAGCTCCGCCGAGCGCTTGAGCGATCGCGCGATCCGGCGCGGGTCCTTCCATGTGAAGACCGTCGGCGTCAGGTCGAGCGCGTCGCTCTTGGCCAGGACCTCCGCCGACCAGCGCTTGGGCTTGGGCCTCGCTTTGGAGCGAGTGGCTTTCGCCTCCTCCGGAGAGGACCGCTTGCGCGTTGACATCGGCTGCTCCCTTCTTGGTGCAGACCGACATAATGTACACCAGCAGGAACCTCTTGAGACGAGCGGCCGGACGATCGGGAAACGGCGGGCGATCGGATAGTCGGCGCTCGGCATCGAGCACGGCGCAGCCCCCTCCCTCGCCCTCCCCCTTGAAGGGGGAGGGGACAAAGCAGCCAAGCATGCTTCCTTTCCTTGTCCCCTCCCCCAGCTTATCGGGGAGGGTTAGGGAGGGGGCTGCTCGACAGCCGGCCCTGGAAGCCCGCGGCGAAATCTCAGGCTGTCAACTCCACCAGATAATTCCGGTGCGGGTCGGTGACCGCCGTCTGGCCCTTGAGCAGCAGGATCGTCGTGGTGGGCTCCTCGACGATCGCGGGCCCCTCGAGCCGGGCGCCGCTGCCGAGCCCATCGCCCTGATAGACCGGCAGCTCGACGAAACCCTGCTTGGGGCCGAGATAGACTTTTCGATGCGATTTGGGCGCTGGCGTCCCCGCCTGTTTCGGCAGATCGACGCCGCGCCGTCCGGCCCCGCCGGTATCGCCCACCGCCCGTACCTTCCAGGTGGTGAACTCCACCACGTCGTTCTCGTCCTTGATGGTATAGATGCGTTCATGCATCTGATGGAACGCCGCCGCCAAGCGCGGAATGTCGGCTGTTGTCAGCCGGTTCCCCGGAAGGGCGATGGGAACCTCGATGTCCCAGGACTGATAGAGATAGCGGCCTTGATAGGCATATTCGAAGCGCTGCTTGTCGCGCGGGAAGCCCGCGCGGTCGAGAAACTCCCGCCCGCGCGACCGCAAGCGATCGATCAGCGCGTTGGTCCGCTCCAGATCGAATTCGGTGTGGGTCTCGTGCAGCGTCGCCGCCTCCTCCCAGCGCACGTCACAGATGAGCCCGCCATAGGCGCTCAAGCCCGCAGCGAAGCTTGGAATCATGAACCGTTTGATGCCCAGGATCTGCGCCATCTCGCCGATATGGCAGGCCGTCGCCCCGCCACCCGAGACCAGATAGCTGTCGCGCGGATCGATGCCCTCATTGATGGTGATGTCCTCGATCGCGCCGATCATGTTGTGGTTCGACGTGGTGTAGATCGCATAAGCCGCCTCGACCGTGCCGAGCCCGACCTTTCCGGCGAAACGCTCGACCGCTTCGACCGCCTTGGCTCGGTCGAGTTTCATTTGGCCGCCGAGGAAATAGTCCGGATCGATGATGCCGAGCACCACATTGGCGTCCGTCACGGTCGCTTCGGTGCCGCCCTTGCCATAGCAGGCGGGGCCGGGCCTGGCGGCGGCACTCTGCGGGCCGACCTTGATCAGTCCGCCGGCATCGACCCAGGCGATGCTGCCGCCGCCGGCACCCACCGAGCGCACGTCGATCTTGGGGATGCCCAGCATATCCATGCCGAAGGTGGCCTCGGGCGTGACCACGAGCTGGCGGTCGCGCAAGGCCGAGACGTCGAAGGTGGTGCCGCCCATATCGACCACGATCACGTTGGGATCGACGGTCAGATGCATGGCGGCGATCGGCGCCAAGGTCGGGCCCGACATCACGCTGTAGATCGGCCGGGCGATGATCTCGTCGGGCGGCATCATGCCGCCGACGCAGTTGGCGATCAGGAGCTCGTTCTTGTAGCCGGCGGCGCGCAGCGCCTGATCGAGCTTGCCGACATAGGCGCCGACGATCGGATAGAGCGAGGCGTTGATCGCGGTCGAGATGGTGCGGCGATATTCGCGCGGCACCGGATTGAGCTCATGACTCAGGCTGACGGGGATGCCCGGCAGCTCGTTCTGCAGGATCTCGCGCGCGCGCAGCTCATGCTTCGGATTGACGATCGACCAGAGCAGGCTGACCGCGACCGCAGCGACATTGCAAGTCTTGAGATGCCTGGCAGCCGCGACGACATCGGCCTCGACCAGGGGCTCGATCTCGTTGCCCATGGCGTCGATGCGGCCGCGCACCTCGCAGGTGTGATTGCGGGGAATATAGGGCTCCGGATAGTCGATCTTGGTGAGGAAGGCGCGTTTGCGCGGCGCCTCGCGCAGCGTGAGGATGTCCGGGTGGCCCGCATTGCAGATCAGGCCGGCCGCCGCGACCTTGCCTTCGACCAGCGCATTGGTCGAGACGGTGGTGCCATGCACCAAGAGCTCGAGCTTGGTCAGGAAATCGCCGAGCGAAAGCCCGCGCGACCTGGCGGCCAGTCCCAGCACATCCATGAACCCGCGCTCGAACTCGCCCGGTGTGGTCGGCGACTTCATGATCTCGAGCCCCTTGCCGCGCTCATAGAGAATGAGGTCGGTGAAGGTGCCGCCGATATCGATACAGCCTACGAACATGTCAGCTTCCGTGCACTCTCTGGTCGGTGGTCGCGGGCTCTGCTGGGGCGGATTTTCGCCGGCCCCATTTCGGCCAGTCCAGCTCGAAATCGCCCACCAGACCCTGTGGCCTGAAGATCAGGATCAAGAGCATCATCAGAGCCAGGGCGATCTCCTGCAGACCGGGCGGGGCCGAAAGGGTCAGGTCCCCGATGGAGACGCCCTTCTCGATGGTCCGGAAGATCTCCGAGACCGTCGAGACCACCGCCACGCCGACCACGGCGCCGGTGAGGCTGCGCATGCCGCCGACCACCAGCATGGCGAGCGTGGTGAAGGTGATGTTGAGATAGAAGGTGTTGGCCGTGACCGTGCCGATGAAATGCGCGAACAGCACGCCGCCGAGGCCCACGAAGACGGCGCTGATGACGAAGGCCAGCAGCCTTTCGCGGGCCGGATCGATGCCCGAGGCCGTTGCCGCGACTTCGTTCTCGCGCGCGCATTGCAGGAGAAGCCCGCGCCGCGACCCCTTGTAGGCGGCGGCCACGGCCAACGTCACCAAGACCGCTCCCAGCGCCACCCACAGGTTCACATAAACCGGGAGCCCCACCAGCGCCTGCCGCCCGCCGGTCACTTCCTGCCAGTTGGCGGTCACGACATGGACCACCATCAGCACCCCGAACGTCGCCATGGGGAGGGCGATGCCCTTGAGGCGCATGATCGGCGCACCGACGACGAGGGCGAAGAGCCCGGTCAAGGCCGCGGCGATGAGCGCCGCCGCGCCGACCGGCAACTGCAGCGCCTCCAGGCTCGGCGGCAGCTTCAGCAGCACCGCCTTCTTGGCCGGCGGAATGGTCATGATGGCCGAGGAATAGCCGGCAACCGCCATGAAGGCGATGTGACCGAAAGAGAGCACGCCCGAATTGCCGACGAAGATGAACATGCCGAGCACGACCACCAGATTGATGATGGCCTCGGTCACGGTGCGCTGGAGCGCGGGCGGGCCCAGTGCTGCCAGAACTGCCGCGAGCACGATCAGCGCCGCCAGGAGCAGACAGCTTCTGATCTTCCGCTCGCGCTCGATCGCCCAGGGCTCGGCCATGATCTAGACCCTTTCCCGGTCGGAAGCCTTCACCAGCAAGCCTTGCGGCCGCCAGAGCAGGAAGGCGATGAAGAGCGCAAACAGGAAGGCATCGCGATAGAGCCGCATGCCTTCCGGCAGGTAGGTCTGGAGCAGCACCGAGACGACGCCGACCAGGAAGCCGCCGAGGGCGGCACCGGCGAGCGAGCCCATGCCGCCGATGACCGAGGCCACGAAGGCGAACAGCACCATGTTCACCCCCATCTTGTAGGAGGCGCCGCCGGTCTGGGCCACCATATAGACCGAGACGATGCTGGCGAGCGTGCCCGAGATCGCGAAGGCGGCGGCGATGACGCGATTGGCGGGAATCCCGACCAGGCGCGCCATGGTGAAGTCCTCGGCGGCGGCCCGCATCTGCACGCCGATCGCGGTCCAGCGGAAGAAGCTGGAGAGCGCCGCCAGCAGCATCAGGGTGACGCCCAGCGCCAGTAGCTGCAGCCACGGCACGCGCAAGGGCCCGATCTCCAGGCTCTGGCTCAGCGGCGACAGGAAATCGATCGCCACCGGCCGCGCGCCGAAGATCATCATGGCGACGTGCTGCAAAAGGAAGGAGACGGCGAAGGAGGCGATCAACAGCGTCGCCGGGCTGGCGCGGCGCAAGGGGCGGAAGGCGACCCGCTCCATGCCGAGCGCCAGGATCGTCACCACCAGCAGAGCCGCCAACCCCATCACCAGGTAGGGCTGGCTCGCCGACATGTAGAGCGTGTAGCCGCCGATCATGATCAGCTCGCCATGGGCGAAATTGATCAGCCGCATGATCGAGAAGGTCAGGCCGATGCCGAGCGCCGCCAGCGCATAGACGGCACCCAGGCTGCAGGCATCGATCAAGCTCTGCAGCAGGTTCATGCGACCGCCCCCTTGGCGCCGCGAAAGCCGAAATAGGCCTCGTGGAAGCCCTCGGCCGTCTTCAGCTCGGCGGAGCGGCCGGCCATGGTGACGCTGCCCGAATTCATCACATAGGTCCGATCCGCGACCGCGAGCGCGCGATGCACGTTCTGCTCCACGACCAGCACGGTGACGCCGCCCTGGCGCAGCGCCATCACCGCGTCATAGACCTGGTTGACGATCAGGGGCGCCAAGCCCAAGGAAGGCTCATCGATCAGCAGCAGCCTGGGCCGAGCCATGATCGCGCGGCCGATCGCCAGCATCTGCTGCTCGCCGCCCGAAAGCTGCCCCGCCTTCTGCTGATAGCGCTGGCGCAAGATGGGGAACATCGTCAGGACGCGGTCTTGATCCTGTGCGATCGCGGCCTTGTCCTGCCGCCCCGTTCCGCCGAGGCGAATGTTCTCCGCGACGGTCATCGAGGCGAAGATATGCCGCCCCTCCGGCACCAGCGACAGGCCGCGCGTCACCAGCCGTTCGGGCGCGAGGCCGAGGGTCGAGCCCTCTTCCAGCAGGACACTGCCCCGGGTCGGACGCACGACGCCGGCAATGGTCAGCAGCAGGGTCGATTTTCCGGCGCCGTTGGGGCCGATGACGGCGACGATCTCGCCCGCCTGCACCTCGACCGAGACGCCGCGCAGGGCCGCGACATTGCCATATCTCACATGTAGATCGCTGACCTTGAGCATGACGTCACGCGACCTCGTCGCCCAGATAGGCTTGGCGCACCGCGGGATCGGCCGCGACCGACGAAGGCGCCCCCAGCGCGATGGTTCGACCCTGATCCAGGACCTGAATGCGATCGCATAACCCGAACACGAGCGGCATCTTGTGCTCGATCAGCAGCACGCCGCAGCCATATTCCCGCCGGATGCCGGTGATGATGTGATGCAGCTCGTCGCACTCGGCCGTATTGAGGCCGGCCGCCGGCTCGTCCAACAAGAGAAATGTCGGTTGGCCGCAGAGCGCGCGGCCGATGCCGACACGGCGCTCCTCGCCGAAGGGAAGCGTGTCGGCCCGCCTATGGGCGAGATGGGCCAGGTTCAGCCATTCGAGCGTTTCCCAGGCGCGCTTGCGTCCGGCGTGACGGTCGAGGCCGGCGGCGATGGCGCCGGCCTCGACATTCTCGATCACGCTGAGGCCGCCGAACAGCAGCACGTTCTGGAAGGTGCGGGCCAAACCCATGCGGCTGCGCTTGTGAGAGACCAGGCCCGTGATGTCCTGGCCGCCCATCTTGACCGCACCGTGGCCCGGCTGCTGGAAGCCGGTCAGCACATTGACCAGCGTCGTCTTGCCCGCACCATTGGGCCCGATCAGCCCCAAGATCTCGCCCGGATTGAGCATCAGGCTCACGCCATCGATGGCCCGCACACCTTGGAAGTGAACGGCGACGTCGATGGTCTCGAGTGAGGCCGGGGCCTGGCCCCGGCCTGCTTCCTCTCGATGCTGCATGAGCAGAACACCAATCCTCGGATGCCGGTCTGCGAAGCAGGGCGCTTACTGCGGCACTTCCTGAGCCCGATAGACGCCTTCGCTGTTGCCGTGCTTTCCGTTCTGGATCCCCAACACGATCATGTCACGCTGCATGTTGATATGGACGTCCTTGGTATAGGAGGTGGGACCCACCAGCGTCGGCACATCCTTGAAGCTCTGCAGCTGCTCGCGAACCTTGTCGGTATCGAGCGTGCCCGCGTCGGTCACCGCCTTGGCCCAGGCCTGGATCACGCCATAACCGGTCATGGCATGCGAGGTCACCGGGCGCTTGCCGAACTTGTCCTGGAAGGCCTTGAAGAAGGCCTGGGCCTCGGGCCGCGGATCGGTGCCGAAGATCGAGCCATAGGTGACGATGTACATGTTGGAGAGGTCGGGCACCGCTTCGAGCCAGAAGTCGCCGTCCCAGGACTCCGAGCCCAGCAGCGGCTGGTTGAGGCCCGCCGCGCGAAGCTGCCGGATGGCGCCCGGCCCTTGCGGCGGGAAGGAGCAGATCACGATCAGATCGGGCTGCTTGGGCAGCGCCTTGATGCGGGTGATCTGCGAGGCGATCGAGGTATCCTCGCCGCCGAAGGTGTCCTGGCCGAGGAAATTGTCCTTGCCCGCCAGCGCGATCCAGCGCTTCTGGAAGGTCGCGGCCCAGCTCGCGTCAAAGGCGATGCTGGTGTCGAGCAGCACATAGGCCGTCTTCCAGCCCTTCTTCTGGTAGGCCCACTCGGCCATCAGCGCGGCTTGGCCAGGCGATCCCGTCGCCATGGTGAAGGCATTGGGGCCGATGCCGCTGGGACCGAACTTCGGATCGCCGGCACAGGTGGAAAAGGCGATCAGGTTCTTGGAATCGGCCACGGTCGCCGCCGCTCCGCCATAGTCGTAATCGCAAGTGACGACGACCATGTCCGCGCCCTTGTCGATGACGTCCTGGGCCGCGGTCGAGCCATACGCAATGTCGGACTTGGTGTCGGAATAGATGATCTTGATCTGCCGGCCGAGGAGCCCGCCCTTCTTGTTGATATCCTCGATCGCCAGCTCCATCCCTTTGGCCGGGCCATCGTCGTAAGGCGCGATGTCGCCGCTGAGCGCGATGGCGGCACCGATGATGATGGGTTTCTCGTCGGCGCGCGCGGCGCCTATGGCCAGCAGCGAGGCGACCAATCCCAACGCCGCCGCGGTTCCAAGCAGTCTCAAGCCCATGATGCGATCCTCCCTCAGAGAGTTCTTATCGTTCTAGGTTTCAGATCTGATCCCCGTCCCGCCTTCAGGGACGGTCGTTCCGGTCATGCCCTAGGTCGGGGGCCGCTCCTCGCGCAGCCGGCGCGTCGCGGCCGCATCGACCTCGTAGTCGACGCCGTTCTTCGACAAGGTCAGGGCCACGCCATAGATCGTGGCCGCCTTCTCCAGGCTCAGCCATTGCTTGTTCACGTCGCGCGCGACGCGTTCGGGCGAGCGCTTCAGGGGATCGCCATAGCCGCCGCCGGCAGAACTGCGGAACATGATCGCTTCGCCTGAGCGGACCTTCTCCTGATGGAAGTCCGGCAGGCGATCGACATGGCCATTGGCGCTGCGCTTCCAGGTGCCCGAGGGTGCGCCGTCGCGGCCCTTGAGCACGCCGCGCGCCGGGAAAGTGCCGCCGTCGCCGCAATATTCGATCACCATGTCGCCGGTCAGCGAGCGGTAGGCCCCTTGCGTGCCGGGCGCGCCGTTCCACTCGCCGAAACCCATGCTGTCCAGGGAGACACGGCGTTCCTCGATCAGGATCGGATACATGGCTTCGTCGACCTCGATCGAATCGCTGACCATGATCCCGTTGCCGACCGAGCTCTCATAGGTCAGCCAGCCGTCATGGCCCTTGTTTGCGGGACCG
>Ga0335070_10006016_pt1 | contig 14286 bp, 16 predicted proteins | sample Lox_Sample_13_FD_206722 | JGI IMG/M metagenome (GOLD analysis project Ga0335070, IMG submission 206722) | Soil microbial communities from Loxahatchee National Wildlife Refuge, Florida, United States - Lox_Sample_1.3 | ecosystem: Environmental > Terrestrial > Soil > Wetlands | place: USA... | reverse complement strand
TGAACCCAAGCGGATCAGCCCGGAACCGAAGGCAAGGTAATGATGGGTATTTCACACCGATGAATATAGAATAGAGTAAAAACCTGATACCCTGAAAATACGCACGCAAGAGGAACAGGAGCTGATGAAACAAAAAGGGCAGGCTACCCAAGAGGATAAAAATGGCCCATAAACTGATTGCCATATTATCGATCATGCTGGTTGCTGCAGTCCTGCTGGCGGCCTGCAGCGCTTTCCCGGCGGCTTCGACCGTTAGGCCCACCTCATCGATACCCGATGCGGGCCCGGTACCCAGCCCGACCCAGACAACCCCCCCAACCGTCTTTCCGGGGCTCGTCTCGGATGATTTCAACGAAACGATGCTCGACCCGGCCTGGGAATGGTACCTGCCCGCGCTTGGGCCAACCTACTCGCTGGCGGCCGTCCCCGGCAGCCTGGAAATGGTCATACCGGATGGCGCAAACCACTGGACCAGGCTGGATATGGCGCCCGAGCTCCGCCGCAGCGATGTGGGCAGCGGCGATTGGGCCATCGAAACATACGTCAGCCTGGGAGCTGCCAACACCAGTGACGTGGCCGAATTCGACCTGATCGTCGGCTTCGACCGGTTCGATCAGTACTGGCTGAGCGCCACCAACGATCATCAATTGCATATCACCCACGCCGGCCAGGGGGACAGTGCGGTAACAGCAGCCCTGCCGTTACCATTATTCCTCCGGATCGAGGATCAGGCTGGCCTGCTGCGCTTCGAATACAAACAAGCCGGCCAGCAAACCTGGTTCCTGCTGGGGACACGCCCCCAGGGCAGGCCGGTGGCTTATGTCGGCGCGATGGGGCGCAACGTTGCCTCCGGCAACCGGGACGCCGTTTTCGACCTGGACTATTTCCACCTGGAGCGCTCCGGCCCGGCGGCTGCGGCCAACCCAATCCAGAGCATGGTGGACGATTTCAGCGGCCCGGCGCTCTCGCCCGCCTGGGCCTGGCATATCCCGAAGAAGGGTCCGAGCGCTTCTTTGAGGAATGGCTTGATCCTAAACCTGCCAGCCCATCAGGCTTTCGAGCGCTGGGGGATCACCGATGAAGCGCCCCAGCTGCGCCGCTCTGACATGGGCAGCGATGATTGGGCAATAGAAACCGAACTGGCCAAGGTCGATGGTACGCAGGCCCGCTATATAGCCGGACTGCTGGTCGGGTTTGACGAACGCGACCAGATCATGGCGGGGATGGACAGCGCCGGGCAATTGACCATGCAGCGTACGACCGATGCATGGCCGGATCATTTGGGAAACCACCCCCTGCCGCTGTACCTGCGCCTGGAAAAGCACGGCGAATGGTATACCCTGAAGTACCGCTCCGATCCGGCGGAGGCCTGGACGGCGACGGCCGCCCATGATTACCCCGGAACTCCGCTATATGCCGGCCTGATCGCACGTGTCATGGATTCGGGGGCGGCGCCCATGACGGTGCAATGGGCTGGCTTCCGATTGGAGCGCTGGTCGCCCCTGCCCACCGCGACACCGGCACCGACCATCCTCCCCACGCCAACTGCGAATGAGCAGCCAACCAACACAGCCATACCGGCGCTGGCGGCCGGACAGAAGATCAAACTAACCTGGATGCATATGTTCGATGCCAGCTCCGGCTGGGGCATCGAGAGCGCCGGGCATATCCTGCGGACGCAGGATGGAGGCAACACCTGGGAGGATGTCACGCCCCCGGGAGGCATATACGACCAGGGCGGATTCTTTGCGCTCAATAACGAGATCGCCTGGGCAACACCTTACCAACCCGGCTGCTATCAAGACGGCTGTCCGCCGCCACCCGTGTCCACCACCATCTGGCGGACCATGGACGGCGGGAAGACCTGGCAGCCCAGCCAGACGCTCTGCCTGGGCGGGAATTGTGACTACACTTATAACGTGGACCCGGAATTTCTGGATACGATCGCCCTGCAGTTCATCGATGAGCAGCACGGTTGGATGCTGGTCAACGTGGCGCATGGCATGTTCCAGGACCGGTACCGGATCTACCAGACCAGCGATGGCGGGAACAGCTGGACGATGGCGGTGGATAACACATCCGGACCGGCCGCGCTGCAGGTGACCGGCCTGGCCTTCCAGGATGCGCAGACCGGCTGGCTGGGCGTCTCGCAGGTGATGGGCGCCGGAGCGCCGTCACCGGCGACCAACTGGCTGATTTACCGGACACAGGATGGCGGCCATAGCTGGGAAACGATCGACCTGCAGCCTCCGGATGGGCTCCCAGCCGGTTTCGATGGAGTGAATCCCTGGTGCGGCGTGGAAGGAGTTCATACGCTCCCGCCGCGCGTCATCGATATCGCGGTCTTCTGTACGGGCGAAGGCGATTACGCCAGCTTCAGCAATCCTTATGCACGCTTCCACTATCACAGCCGCGACGGCGGGCAAACCTGGCAATCCTGGCCGGCGAGCGGGAACGAAGTTTTTATCAACGCCCTGACCGGCTGGCGCCTGCTTATCTCCAAGGCCGGCAAACCGAACGAATTACAAACCACCCCGGATGGCGGCCAGAGCTGGGAAACGATCCAGGAAGTGACCTGGCCGCAGGCGCAACTGGATTTCATCTACGGGAAGACCGGCTGGGCGATCGTGACCGGCCAGGATGGCGCCTTCGCGCTGGTCCAAACGCAGGACGGCGGCGTAAAATGGAGTATGATCAACCCGGTCATTGCACCGTGATCAATAAGGATTTCGGCTCTCCCGTTCCTGGAGTGAAAATGCCGTAAAACTGCAATAATTGCAGAAAAGGCCAGGAATGGCTCACCACGAAGGCACCAAGGCACGAAATTTCGGATAAAAAAAGCATGGATTACCGTGCCTTCGTGACCCGGTGGTATATCTTCACAGTCAAATCGGAAGAGCCAGGATTTCTTATGCGCACGTTGAGCGGAATGCATTTTGGGTCGAGTCCGGAAATATGGCCTATCCCCACCCCGGAGCAGCTGCGCAAGCTGCTTTTGGAAGCGGGGTTCTCAGGGTTAAAGGTTCTTGAAGAATTTGAAAGAGGCTGGATCTACGCCGTGGGCAGAAATAGGTGCTAAATGATGAGATTCACTTTCAACAAACTGATCTATTTGATCTGGGGAGCATTCTTCTTGTACTGGTTCCTGGCGGCTTTGTTCAACCAGGCGAAAACGGAACAAAAAGAAGCGATCGCACATCGCCTGCTCTACTTGACTCTTCTAGGCCTGGCTATTGCCCTGATCGCTTTCGATCCAGAAATCTATGGGCCGTTACTCTGGCGCTTTATACAAGACAGCCTTGTGGTGAGGGTGATCGGGCTTGTCATCCTTGTTTTCGGTTTGGGGTTTGCAGTGTGGGCACGCATCCATTTGGGCAGATATTGGAGCGCCCGCATCACGCTGGTCCAAGGCCACCAGTTGATCCAGACCGGACCATACCGGCTGGTAAGGAACCCGATCTACTTTGGCGCGCTGGCTGCGGTCTTTGGCACCGCGCTCATCATCGGAGAAATACGGGCATTACTGGCGCTCATCCTGGTCCTGGCTGCCTTTTTGCTCAAAATAAGCCAGGAGGAGAAATGGTTGAGAGAGCGGTTCGGCCCTGAATTCATCGAATACCAAAAAAAGGTAAAAGCGCTCATACCTTTTATTTTCTGATCCGAAAGCTGCCCCAAAACGCCGGTTCCCCCTCCGGATTTTTGGATAGATACTAAAAGAGCTGTTGACGTAACTACATTTTGTCTTTACAATTGGGGTATGAGCTTCGAATGGGATGACCAGAAACGCCAGGCTAATATCAAAAAAGCATGGCATAGATTTCATCGACATTCCAGGGCTATTTGATGGCGATATTGTCATCCTCCCCGACGAGCGGTTCAACTACGGCGAACCCGTTTTATCGCCATCGGGATTTTGCAAAATCAAGTTATTGTCGTAGCGTATACAGAACGCGGTGAAAATACTCGCATCATATCAGCCAGAAAAGCGACTAAAAATGAACAATCCTACTATTTCCAGCGAATCGCAAACTGATTGGGAACGGCTCAATGCAACGAGCGATGAGAATATCGATTTATCCGATATCCCCGAACTTACGCCAGAGAAGTTCGCAAAGGCGGTTGTAAAGCACGGGTTGAAAGATAAAGAAAATAAAGCCCAGCTCACCATCCGCGTCGATCAAGATGTGTTGACGTGGTTCAAATCGCAAGGACGCGGGTATCAAACCCGCATCAATACCTTGCTGCGCGCCTATATGGAAGCAAATATAAACCGCAAAAAAACACCTGGCCCCCAGGCCAGGCAGTGAGATCAAGACCCGCAATTAGCGTGCGTGCGGCAGAGCCGCACGCACTCTAATTGCGACTTCCCTATAATTTTAGGATGGATACCTGGCAAGAGAAATTTGCCTGCCGGGGAGGGCGGCAAAGCAACCCTCTCCCCGGCAGGCAACGACACAGAATACCCGATTATTTCAACCCATACACGATGGTGACCGTGGTCTGGATCTGCATGGAGCCGGCCTGGACCGGGACGGCGGCAGCCGGGGCAGCGACCATATCGGACTTGGCATACTGGACCGTGATCGGGGCGGTGGTATCGTAGTAGGAGATGGTCTGAACATCGCCCAGGGCAACGTTGGTAGCCTTGGTCAGCTCATCGGCCTGCTTGCGGGCATCCGTAACGGCGGCCTGGCGGGCCTGGGAGAGGGCCGCGGTTTTATCGGCCACGTCGAACTGAATGTTGTTGATGTTGTTGGCCCCGGAGGTGACCACCGTATCCAGCAGGTTGCCCAGCTTGGTCAGGTTACGCACGGTGACGTAGACCGTGTTATCGACCACGTACAGGATGCCGGTCACCTTGCCGTTGGCATCGGTCTGCTGCTGAGGGTTGATGCTGAAATTGGTGGTCTGGATATCCTTATCGGCCACACCGAAGCCCTTGATGGCAGTGATGACAGCCTGCGCCTGGGTGTTGTTATCAGACACGGCCTGCTGGGCGCTGGCGTTCTCGGTATGGACTCCGACAGAGATGTAGGCGATATCCGGCGTGATGGTCACCTTGCCGGTGCCGGTGACGGTGATGGTGCGCTGGGGCGGCTGGGTCGTGACGGCGACGGGAAGCGGGCCGCAGGCGGCCAGTAAGGTGCCAAGTACCAGTACAGAAATCAGGAAGAATGTTTTGGTTTTCATAAGGTGCTCCTTCTCATATTGATATTTTACATTATGACGAAGGATGCACGGGAAAGTTCCCGGGCAGGGGTTTAGAAAAGGCATCCGCCAATCTCCGCCAATCAACGCGAAGAGGCCGCTCTTACAGGAAGGGGATCATGTAGAGGGCCGGGTAGAACGCAATGAATGCGCACACCAGCAGGTACAGCAGGGAAAATAAACGCCCGGCGCTTGGGCACGCCGGGCGGAGGCGGGTTACTTGAGGGCGTAGGTGACGCTGACCGACACCGAGACCTGCGTCTGGCCGGGCTGGATCGGCACGGAAGCATTGGGGGCCGAGGAGCCTCCGCCGCCCATCCCGTAGCCGTAATATGGGACGGACGTATCGGAATAGCTGACGTTCTGGATATCGCCCAGTTTCAAGCCGGCGGTCTTGGCCAGCTCGGCCGCCAGGCTGCCGGCATTCGCCATGGCCTTCTGGCGGGCCTGCTGCTGCGCGGCGGTTTTGTCGGCCACATCGAAGGTGATGCTGTTGATGTTGTTGGCGCCAGAGCTAACGGCAGTGTTGAGTATCTTGCCCATGTGGCTCAGGTCCCGCAGGGTCACATAGACGGTATTATCGACCGCATAATAGCCACCGGTGATGGGCTGGCCGGTGGTCTTGTCGATCGAGGGGTTGTTGTTGCTGTAAACGCTGAAATTGCTGGTCTGGATATCCTTGGCGGCAATGCCGGCGTTCTTCAAGGCATCCACCAGGGCCTGGGCCTGGGTATTGTTATTGCTGACTGCGCTGGCCAGGTTGGGATCCTCGGTATGCACGCCGATATAGATATAGGCGATATCCGGTGTCAGGTAGACCGTACCGGAGCCTGTCACGGCCAGGGTGCGGGGCTGCGCGGCGGTGCTTGCACAGGCGCTCAGGGCAAGCGCCAGGACCAGGATGAAGGCAAAAACGGAAAGTTTCGTACGCATGGCATTCTCCTTGTGGGGTGATCAGTATACCAATCTTTCTATTGACGAAGACGGGCAGGAGATTGTTCCCGCAAAAACACCAACCGGATGGGCAAAGGATAACCGACCGTTAACACCGGATTCATCCGGATGCCTGTATAATCCAGGCAACGGAGCTGCTTGCGCAGGGTCGCATGTATCTTCTCAATAAATTGAAGAGGAGGGGTATGCGGGAGACTCCGCCGCCTGCACACCCCGCTTTCCCCTTTTCATTCAAGTGATACGGTTTCATAGACAAAGTCCATCAGACACACAAGATTAAAGGAGACGACATGGCAAACGCTCAGACAGACGCTCCAAAGATCAATGACAAGCGTGAGATCTTCGGCTGGGCCATGTATGACTGGGCCAACTCGGCTTTCAGCACCACCATCGGGACGGTCTTCCTGGGGCCTTACCTCGCCAGCCTGGCGGCGCAGGCAGCCAGCCAAAGCCCGGACAAGCTGGCGCATTTCTTCGGCATCCCGGTGGCGCCGGATTCGTTCTTCCCATACTGCATCTCCTTCTCGGTCCTGATGCAGGTGGTCTTCCTGCCCATCCTGGGAGCCATCGCCGATTATTCCCACCGCCGCAAGCAGATGATGCAGCTGTTCGCCACCATCGGAGCGGTTGCCACCATCCTGATGTTCTTCACCACCGCCGCTACATGGTGGCTGGGCGGCGTCTTGTTCATCATTGCCAACCTGACCTTTGGAGCCTCGATCATTTTCTATAATTCATACCTGCCGGATATCGCCTCCGAAGACCAGCGCGACCGGGTCTCCAGCTACGGCTGGGCGATGGGGTATTTGGGCGATGGCCTGCTGCTGGTGTTGAACCTGGCGCTGTACATGTTCAGCGGCAAGCTTGGCATTCCCAAAGACCTGGCGGTGCGCATCAACCTGGCCTCGGCGGGTATCTGGTGGCTGACCTTCGCCTTCTTCACCTGGACGCGCCTGCATCCCCGGCATGCCACCAAGCAGCTTCCCCAGGGCGAGACTTACGTCAGGGTGGGCTTTAAGCAGTTGTGGGGAACGATCCGGGAGATGAAGAACTTCCCCGAGACGCTCAAATTCCTGCTGGCGTATTTCCTGTATAACGATGGCATCCAGACCGTCATCTCGATTGCGTCCACCTTCGCGGCGGCGCCGCTGATCCGCGGCGGCGTTGGCATGGATCAATCCACGCTGATCATCGTCATCCTGATGATCCAGTTCATGGCCTTCTTCGGGGCCTTGTTGTGGGGCAAGATGGCAGCCTGGTTTGGCGCCAAGCGTTCGATCATCATCAGCCTGGTCATCTGGGCCGGCGTGACCATCTATGCCTATTTTGGCCTGCGCGGCCCGAGCCGGGTGCTGGAGTTCTTCATCCTCGGCGCGTGCATCGCCATCGTCCTGGGCGGTTCACAGGCCATCAGCCGCAGCCTGTATGCCCAGATCATCCCGGCCGGGAAACAGGCCGAATATTATTCGTTCTACGAGGTCAGCGACAAGGGCACTTCATGGTTTGGCCCGCTGCTGTTCGGCCTGGTGAACCAGTTGACCGGCAGCCTGCGTCCGGCCATCCTATCGCTGATCTTCTTCTTTGTGGTGGGGCTGTGCATCCTGCCCTTCGTGAATGTGAAGAAGGCCATGGAGGATGTGAAGGCGTTCGAGACGCGCAACGCGTGAGCCAAGCGCTTGATCAGATCGTCAGGCCGGGACATCCTTTCCCGGCCTGTTTTTTTCAAAGAACAGGGAGTAGGGGGTGAATGGCATCAGGAATGCTTGAATCGCAAGATATCATGCTGACGGCCTCCTTAAAGTCCGAACGCCGTGGTGCGCGTCTCACTTTGACAAGCCTGGCGTAAGCGTGACTCCCGCCTTTGAGCGGGGTAAAGGGAAAATTTGTGTGTTGGCGGCCGGCTCCGCCGGCCGCCAACACCCCAAACCCCGACTTTAAAACACCCTGACATCATGCTCACACAGACTTGGCATTTGAGGGTTTTGGCTGTAGAATTGATACAAATGTTCTAAACAGGAAGGATCGGGCAATGTCACTGAACTTCCAGCAGGTGTACGAAAGGATCCGTGAGATCGGGCTGGGCGCGCCCGCCCGCCAGCAAGCGCAGGAGGCCTTGCGGGCGCGTGCCCGCGATCTGCTGGAAGCCTGGGCCGACAAGAACGCCGAACTGCGCGACAAGGTGGACCGCGCCCGGCAATCCGACCCATCCCTGCGCTGCGCCATCCCGCTGGAGGACCCGCTCAACTTCCACAAGCTGCCGGGGACAGTCTCGACCGAACGGCTTACCCTCATAGCAGCCGACGGCTCGCAGATCGTACCCGACCGGCATGCTGCGGTGCTCTTTGGGCTGATCAATGTGGGGGCAATCGTGCTTTCCGGGTCAGCGGCTGAGGCTCCACAGGTAAGCACCGAAAGCCTGCTTTCCTTCGACAGCGAAGTGACCGACTGGACCGACGGGCTGGTGGCTTTGCAGCGGGACCTGGCAGAGCGCAAGAAATTGCTGGCCATCTCGAAAGGATATTCCCCGCCGCTGGTCACCCTGACGGATGGTCCCATCCAACTCTGGGAAGCGCGCGAAAGCAATGAGGTACTTGGGTACGAGAAGGCCCTGAAAGAATACCTGGCAGTCCTATCCCAACTTCAGGAACGAGGCGCCATCACGGCCGGTTATGTCGACAAGCCCAGCTCGAACCTGCTGGTGCGGCTGCTGGAGGTGGCCATCACGCCGGATAACGAGTTGGCCGACCTGCACGAACAGCATCCTTTGCCGGGCGTCTCCGATCTCTGGCTGTTCGACAGCCTGCTCCAGCCAGGCGAACGCTCGGCAATCTTCGCCTTGCAAGCTCGTTCCAAGGCCGCCTACGCCGGCTCGCTGGCATTACATTTCTTTTACATCAATGCCGGCCTGGCCGGTCATCCGAAAACGGCCAGGGTTGAAATCCCGGCCTGGGTATCCCAGGATGAGACAGGCATCGACCTGCTGCATAAGGCCCTGCTGGAACAATGCGCCATCCTGGGCGCCAGGCCCTACCCGTACATCCTCCACCGCGCCCATGAGGCGGCCGTCGTCACGCTGCAGGAAAAGCAGCAGATCGAGCAGCTGCTCGAAATCGAGCTGCGCAAGTCCGGCGGTGAGGTGGGAGAAATTTCTGGCAAACAATCGACGAAGGATTCTGGTACTTCGGGAAGAAAGAGGTACAAATGATGGCATCCATCCAGGTAGGTCACCTGCTGCGCGCCGGGACGACCGGTTTCGTGGCCGGCTGCTCCGTTTCACAACTGGAAGCTCCCTCCTTTGGCGCACTTGTGCGCGCCCCAATCTCGGAAAATTACAGCGTATACGGCCTGATCTATGACATCCACATCGACGATGACGGGCTGGTGCGCCAGCTGGTCACCGCCGCGGAAGTCCGCGAGAAGGTGATCGCTGACAGCCGGGTCAACCGCATCGTGCCGGTCGAGATGTCCGTGCTGGCGGTTGGGTATGAGCAGGCTGGCGGGATCTTCCACCTCCTGCCGCCCCGCCCGCCGCTCAGCCTGGATACGATCTATCTCTGCTCGGATGCCGAGCTGGCAAAGTTCACCGGGGCGGGAGGGCTGCCTGACCGCCGGGACCTGGGCTACTTCCGCCTGATCCTGCAGGCCAAAGACATCCCGGTGGGGGAAGTGCTGGCTGCCCACATTTTGCAGGTAAAAGAAAAAACGAAGAACGCGGCGTGGGCCGGGCTGGCCGCCCAGGAACTGATCACGCTGCTGAGGGATGATTACCCGACGCTGATGTCTGTCCTGAGCGCGCTGGGTGAGGTGATTTAAACACAAAGGGCACGAAGGGACACTATGGAAAGAGCAAGGGCACAGAAGGATAAAGGCTTTCTGCCGATACCGGCCGAGGTAGAGCAGGTCGGAAAAGCTGTTTTGGATGCGGCCTATCGTGTCCATTCGGCGCTCGGGCCGGGTCTGCTCGAATCAGTTTACGAAACCTGCATGGCATTTGAAATTCACTCAAGTGAACTGCTCGTTGAGACGCAGGTGGCCATTCCAGTGGTCTATAAGAATATGAAACTGGAAGGTGGACTGCGGCTGGATTTGCTCGTGGAGAAATGTGTTATCGTTGAAATTAAAGCCGTGGAAGTTATGAACGCTGTCTACGAGGCGCAGCTCCTGACATATCTGAGGCTTACCGGCGTGCGTCTCGGCTATCTGATCAACTTTACCGTACCTCATCTCAAAAACGGTATCAAACGTATGGTTGTTTAAAAGGATCTTAAAAACCTTCGTGATCCTTCGTGTCCTTTGTGTTTTTTAAAATGAAAAAGCGCATTAACACAAAAACGTCCTCATTTGGCTCCCCGGGCCGGGCCGGGCATGATTCCTCGGCCTTCTACGCCGGGAAACTGTACGCCGGGCAGACCCAGGAACGGAACGAGCCCTATGTGGAAAACCCTGTCCCGGCCGACGTACTCGACCGTATCTTCTGCCATTCCGCCGAGGCCATGCGCGAACTGCCGGACTGCTCGGTCCACCTGATGGTCACCTCGCCGCCTTACAACGTGGGCAAGGAATACGACGAGGACCTGAGCCTGGAGGATTACCTGGCCTTCCTCGGGCGCGTCTGGCAGGAGACCTGGCGCGTGCTGGTGCCGGGCGGGCGCATGTGCATCAACGTGGCCAACCTGGGGCGCAAGCCGTATATCCCGCTGCACGCTTATATCCTGGAGCAGGCCATCCGGCTGGGCTTCCTGATGCGCGGCGAGATCATCTGGAACAAAGCCGCCAGCGCCTCCCCCTCCACCGCCTGGGGTTCGTGGAAGTCCGCCAGCAACCCGATCCTGCGGGACGTGCACGAATACATCCTGGTCTTCTGCAAGCAGACCTTCAAACGGCCCAACCCGGCCAGCCGGCCCAGCACCATTACACGGGACGAATTCCTCGAATATAACAAGTCGATCTGGAACTTCCCGGCCGAATCGGCCCGCAAGGTGGGGCACCCGGCCCCCTTCCCGGTGGAGCTGCCGCGCCGCCTGATCCAGCTATACACCTTCGCCGGCGAAATCGTGCTCGATCCCTTTATGGGCAGCGGACAGACCGCCGTGGCGGCCCTGCAATCCGGTCGGCATTATGCCGGCTACGAAATAGACCAGAAGTACGTCGATCTGGCCGGCCGGCGCATTCAGGAACATTAATATGACTCCCCACTCGCTCAACAGCCGCCGCTACCTCGAGAAACAGTACCGCGATGCCTCCAACCTGGATGCGCGCGTCGACCTGCACGCGCGGTTCAGCGTGAACAAATACGGCTGGCATCGCTGGGTCTTCGACCACTTCGACCTGCCGCGGCGTTGCCGGATCCTTGAGCTGGGCTGCGGTCCCGGCTACTTGTGGCGGCAGAACCTGGATCGCCTGTCATCCGGTTGGGAGATCAGCCTGTCCGATCTCTCTGCCGGCATGCTCGAGACGACCCGCCGGATCCTGGCCGGTCGAGGTCGGTTCCGCTTCGGGGTCATCGACGCCCAATCCATCCCCTGCGAGGACGGGTATTTCGAGGCGGTCATCGCCAACCACATGCTTTACCACGTCCCGGACCGGCCGGCCGCCCTGCAGGAGATCCGGCGCGTGCTGAAGCCGGGGGGACGGTTCTACGCCTCCAGCGCGGGAGAGCAAAACCTGGCGGAAATAAAGGAACTGATCGAAAAGTTCGACCCGGCGCTGGCTTCCTGGGGCAGGGTGACCGACCCGTTCTCGCTCGAGAACGGCGCGGCGCAGCTTTCGCCCTGGTTCGAGCAGATCGAGTTATACCGCTACGAAGATGCCCTGGCAGTTACCGAAGCGGCCCCGCTGGCAGATTACATCCTATCCGGCTGGGCACGCCAGGTCATCGGGGACCGGGAGGCGGCTTTCAGAGAGTTCATCGCCAGCCAGTTGGCCGCCCTGGGTGGCGTAATGCATATCACCAAGGCTGGCGGCCTTTTTCAGACTATTCGGAAAGGAGCTTGAGAAAATGAAAGTGAACAGTTTTGTCCAATGTTCCGATTTCCCCTGCCTGGATATCCGCCGGACCGGCTACCTGGTCCCGGCGATAGACCTAGACCCGGCCCGGGTCTCCATCCTGCTCATCTCCGAAGCCGCCCCGCAGGACCCGGCCGACGATTACTATGCCGGGCCGGAAGCCCTGTTCGCCCGCACCACCCTGCTGGCCTTCCAGGATGCCGGCGCGCCGGTGAAGTGCATGCAGGACATCCTCGACCTGGGCGTCTATCTGACCACGGCGGTCAAGTGCGCCAAGACCGGCCCGGGAGTGGCCAGGGATACCATCCAGAACTGCGCACGGCTGCTGGAAAAAGAGCTTGACCTGTTCCCGAACGTTAAAGTCTACCTGCTGATGGGCGACGTGGCCATCCAGGCAGTCAACCTGATCGCGAAAAGGAACCAGCAGCCGCGCGTCATCCCGGCCGGTTCCACCTACAAGATCCGCGGTGGAAATTTCAGCTTCCGCGGCGCGCCTGCCCTGCCCTCCTACGTGCAGGCCGGCCCGGCCTTTTTCGTAGAGAAGAGTAAGCGCCGCATAATTGCCGAAGATATCAAGAATGCATTGTTAATTGCAGAAAGATGATCGCCGATCAGTATCAGCGCAATGTTGGCATTACGATGAACTGAATCCGCCAATCTTCGCCAAACCCCGCTAACAAGAAACCGGATATGAGAAGATTAGTGCGGATTATGGCCCCACACCGTTTACCAGGGAAAACGATCGATCCATGGATCTCTTCTTTGAACTGCACCTTGACTTGCCGAGGGAAGGGCCCGGGGACGCCGCCTCCACCCGCCGGGCGTTTTCGTTAATGGCCGGGCTACCCGCCCAGGCGCGCTTGCTGGATATCGGCTGCGGCCCCGGGCTGCAAACCATCGAACTGGCCCAGATCAGCTCCGCTTCCATCCTGGCGCTCGACAATCACCAGCCCTTCCTGGATGCACTGGCCCGGCAGGCCAAACAGGCCGGCCTGGCAGACCGGATTTCCATCCGCAACCAATCCATGCTCGCCCTGGATTTCGAACCGGGCAGCTTCGATGCCATCTGGTCGGAAGGGGCCATCTATATCATCGGCTTCGAAAAGGGCTTGCGGGAATGGCAGCCCTTTCTGAAAAAAGGCGGTTACCTGGCGGTCAGCGAGCTTTCCTGGTTGAAGCCGGAACCCCCGCTGGAAGCCAAAACTTTCTGGGATGAAAATTACCCGGGCATGCACACGCTCGAAGAAAACCTGGCCATCCTCCAGAAAACAGGCTACCGGGAGATCGGCCATTTCACATTGCCCGAATCCGCCTGGTGGCAGGATTACTACACCCCGCTGGAACAGCGCATCACAGTGCTAAAAGAAAAATACCGGGTCAACCCAGCAGCCCAGGCCTTCCTGCAAGACAGCCAGCGCGAGACCGAAATGTACCGGAAATACTCGGAGTGGTATGGGTACGAATTCTATGTAATGCAAACGCAATGAATTGTTGATTGATGATTGATGATTTTGGATTGCTGATTTTAGATTGTTGATTTTAGATTGTGGAAAGCAAAGGAGGTCTGAATGGATGAGGGTGATCTCAAACGGAGGACAAAGCAATTCAGTTTGCGTGTGATCAAACTGGTTGAAACGCTTCCCAATACTTCCATATCACGAACGATTGGTAACCAATTGTTGCGTTCCGGGATGTCTGTCGGAGCAAATTATCGAGCAGCCTGCCGAGGAAAATCAAAAGCTGACTTTATTGCAAAAGCTGGGATTTCTCTTGAAGAAGCGGATGAAAGCCTTTATTGGATGGAATTAATCCAAGAGGCAGGGATATTCCCGGCAGACCGGCTGAAGGACTTGATGAAAGAGGCGGATGAACTGGTTGCCATTTTTACGGCATCCATAAAAACGGCACGGGCAAATGGAAGATAGCGAGGATAACATGACCGATCAACAATCTCAAATCGAAAATCAAAAATCTGCAATCGGTTACATCGTCGGGGGCGGGCTGAAAGAATCCCTGCACGCACGGCTGACCGTCCCTTCGCAGCAGGTACAGGAAGGCGCGTTTGTGGTCATCCCCAGCGGCGACTGGCAGTTCTACGGCCTGGTGACCGACCTGCAG